>Ga0310345_10006594_pt1 | contig 10119 bp, 9 predicted proteins | sample HC15DNA20500_MG_FD_204667 | JGI IMG/M metagenome (GOLD analysis project Ga0310345, IMG submission 204667) | Marine microbial communities from station ALOHA, North Pacific Subtropical Gyre - HC15-DNA-20-500_MG | ecosystem: Environmental > Aquatic > Marine > Oceanic | place: Pacific Ocean: North... | reverse complement strand
TGTCGCCGGGCAGCTGTGGATGGACGCCAACCGTCCCCTCATCCGCCTGCTGCGCGACGGCGGCCGGTTGCTGCGCGAGGCCAGCTACGAGCACTCCTACCCTCACTGCTGGCGGTGCCGGAACCCCCTCATCTACAAGGCAGTCTCGAGTTGGTTCGTGCGCGTGACCGAGATCAAGGATCGCCTGATCGAACTCAACGAGCAGATCACCTGGGCTCCCGAGAATGTCAAGCACGGCCAGTTCGGCAAGTGGCTCGAGGGCGCGCGCGACTGGTCGATCAGCCGCAACCGCTATTGGGGCTCGCCCATCCCGGTCTGGAAGAGCGACAACCCCGAATACCCGCGCGTCGATGCGTACGGGTCGCTCGAGGAGCTCGAGCGGGACTTCGGCACACTCCCACGAAACGAGGCAGGAGAGGTCGACCTGCACCGGCCGTACATCGACGACCTCACGCGCGCGAACCCCGACGACCCCACCGGTCAGTCGATGATGCGCCGCATCGAGGATGTCTTCGATGTGTGGTTCGACTCGGGGTCGATGCCCTACGCGCAGGTGCACTACCCGTTCGAGAACCACGACTGGTTCGATGAGCACGCGCCCGCCGACTTCATCGTCGAGTACATCGGTCAGACCCGCGGCTGGTTCTACGTCATGCACGTGCTCTCGGGTGCCCTGTTCGACCGCCCGGCCTTCACCGGCGTGTCCTGTCACGGCATCGTGCTGGGTTCGGACGGGCAGAAGATGTCGAAGTCGTTGCGCAACTACCCCGATGTATCGGAGGTCTTCGACCGCGATGGGTCGGACGCGATGCGCTGGTTCCTCATGTCGAGCTCGGTGCTGCGCGGCGGCAACCTCGTCGTCACCGAGGAAGGCATCCGTGCGGGAGTCCGCGAGTTCCTGCTGCCGCTGTGGAACGCCTGGTACTTCTTCGCCACCTACGCCAACGCCGCTGCCGGTCCCAATGGCGCCGGCTACGAGGCGTCGTGGCGCACCGACTCGACCGATGTGCTCGACCGCTACATCCTGGCGCTTCTTGGAGACCTGGTTGCCGGTGTCGCTGCCGACCTCGAGGTACTGGACTCGACGAGCGCTGCCGAGAAGCTCCGCGATTTCGCCGAGGCGCTTACCAACTGGTACATCCGCCGTTCGCGCGACCGATTCTGGGAGGGCGTCACCGACGACCCGCGTTCCCGCGAGGCGTTCGACACCCTGTACACGGTCCTCGAGACCCTCACTCGCGTGGCTGCGCCGTTGATCCCGCTCGTCGCAGAGCGCGTCTGGCAGGGGCTCACCGGCGGACGCAGCGTCCACCTGCAGGACTGGCCGGATGCGGCATCCTTCGCGCCCGCTGCCGACATCCGCACCGCGATGGATGCCGTCCGCGAGGTATCCAGCGTCGCGAACGCGTTGCGCAAGAAGGAGGGCAAGCGCGTGCGCCTGCCGCTCTCGCGCCTCACGGTGGCTGTGACCGATGCCGCGGCCCTCGGCCAATTCGAGGGGATCCTGCGCGACGAGCTGAACGTCAAGAGCGTCGAACTCGTCGAGCTCACGGAAGGCCTGGCCGAGTCCTACGGCATCAGCCAGCGGCTCGCGGTCAACGCGCGGGCTGCGGGCCCGCGCCTTGGCAAGCAGGTGCAGCACGTCATCGCCGGCGCACGAGCCGGCCTCTGGAGCGAAGAAGATGGCGTGGTCGTCGTCGACGGGATCACGCTCGAGCCCGGCGAGTACGAACTCACCCTCGAAGCCGGGGGAGTAGCCGAGGGCACCGCGATCGCGCTTCTCGCGGCCGGAGGGTTCGTGCTGCTCGACACGACCACCACGCCGGAACTGGAGGCCGAAGGGCTGGCGCGCGACGTCATCCGGGCTGTTCAAGACACGCGTAAGGCTGCGGGATTCGACGTCAGCGACCGCATCCGGCTTCGGCTGCTCTTCCAGAACGCGGATGACGGCCACGCGGTCCAGTCCGCGTTCGAGGCTGCCGACGTTGCGGGGGAGACGCTCGCCGTCGACGCGCGGGTGCTGATCGCGGGGGAGCTCGACCCGGCCGATGCCGGCGGCGTGAACACGTTCTCTGCCGTTGCCGCGCGCGGGCACGGTGTGAACGTCGCGAAAGGAACCTACGCGAACCGCGGTTCGTTCATGGTCGTGGTCGAGCGCATCGGAGGAGCAGCATGAACGAGCGAGAGCGCGCAGACGCCGTCTACGACATCCTGCTGACCCGCCAGGGAGAGCAGTGGGTGCAACCGCGGATCGAGCGCACGCAGAAGCTGCTGGACTACCTCGACAACCCACAGCGCACGTACCGGGTCGTGCACGTCACCGGAACGAATGGCAAGACCTCCACGAGCCGCATCATCGAGAGTCTCATCCGTGCCCACGGGCTGCGCACCGGAACGTTCACGAGCCCGCATCTCGAGCGATTCACCGAGCGCATCCTCATCGACGGCGAGCCGGTGACCGACGAGGCCCTCGTGGCGGCCTGGGACGAGATCGCACCCTTCATCGATCTCGTGGATGCCGAACTCACGGCATCCGGTGATGCGGAACTCACCTTCTTCGAGCTGCTGACGGTGCTGGCCTTCGTCGTGTGCGCTGACGCGCCCGTCGATGTGCTGGTGCTCGAGGTCGGGATGGGCGGACTGTGGGACTCCACGAACACTGCCGATGGCGATGTCGCCGTGTTCGCGCCCATCGACCTGGACCATGCCGCGAGGCTGGGCGACACGATCGAGCAGATCGCCACCGTGAAGGCTGGGATCATCAAGGAGGCTGCGGCTGTCGTTTCTGCCCGGCAGGCGCCGTCAGCGGAGGCGGTCCTGCGCGGACAGTCCGGACGACGAGACGCGACGTTTGCTATCGAAGGCGACCAGTTCGCGCTGCAGAAGTCTGCCCTCGCCGTCGGCGGTCAGCTGATTTCGGTCCGCGGGCTGGCCGGCGAGTACCCCGATCTTTATCTTCCGCTGTACGGATCGCACCAGGGTTTCAACGCAGCCCTCGCCATCGCGGCTGTAGAGGCCCTGATCGGCGGCGGGCAGCAGCCCATCGCTTCTGATGTGCTCGTGGAAGGTCTGTCCAGTGTCACGTCTCCGGGGCGGCTCCAACTCGTCGGAACGGACCCGACTGTGCTCGTGGATGCTGCACACAACCCCCACGGCGCGCGAGCTCTCGCCCAGGCACTCGGCGAATCGTTCGACTTCGACGAGTGGGGAGTGGTCGTCGGCATCCTCTCGGACAAGGACGCCGACGGTATCGTCACTGCACTGAGTGAGGTAGCCGCAGAGTTCTTCGTCACCGCGCCCGACTCGGACCGCGCAACGGATGCCGATGCGCTGGCCGACCTGCTCGAAGCCCGAGGTCTTCCCGCAGCCGTCTTCCCCGAGCTGGAATCTGCTGCCGAGGCTGCACGGTCGTGGGCGAGCGCAGCGCCGCGGCGCGCCGTCATCATCACCGGCTCGGTAGTCCTCGCCGGCGAAGCGATCACGCTCTCGGCAGACAATGAGTGGAAAGCGGGGTCAGGCGCGTGAGCGCGGACGAGCCCGCGGCGCCCCGCCGCACCCGCGGTGCTCGCGAGTCCCTCGGGTCGGTCGTTCTCGGCTTCGAGTCGATCATCGTGTTCCTCGGCGGCCTTGTCGTCTACGGCCTTCGTGTGCTGCCCGACGGGATCGAGCCGTGGTGGGGGATCGTTGCCGGGTCCGTGCTTGCACTGGTGATGGTCGTCATAGCTGGACTCCTCCGCCACTCCTGGGCAATCGCGGTGGGCTGGGCTCTTCAGGTGGTCGTTCTGCTCGGCGGCTTTCTGGTGCCGGCCCTCGTCGTCGTCGCGATCATTTTCGGTGGCATGTGGGCGTATGCGACGATCAAAGGGGCATCTCTCGATGCTCGCAACGCCCGACGCGCGGCACCCCCCGAACCCTCGAACGGAGAATAACGATGTCGACCGAAGAGACCCTCGTTCTGGTGAAGCCCGACGGTGTAGCGAGGGGCCTGACCGGCTCGATCCTCGCGCGCATCGAAGCGAAGGGATACGCCCTCGTCGACATCCGTTTGGTCGAACCCGACCGCGATCGGCTCGAAAAGCACTACGCCGAGCACGCCGGGAAGCCGTTTTATGAGCCCCTTCTCGAGTTCATGATGTCCGGTCCGTCGGTGGCCATTCGTCTCGCCGGCAATCGGGTGATCGAAGGCTTCCGGTCTTTGGCTGGCACCACCGACCCCACGACGGCAGCGCCGGGAACGATTCGCGGCGACTTCGGCCGCGACTGGGGGCTGGCAGTCCAGCAGAACCTCGTCCACGGCTCCGACAGCCCCGAGTCTGCCGCGCGCGAGCTCGAGATCTGGTTTGGTTGACGACTCGGCGGCGCTGCTCAGTGGGATCCATGGGATTCGTCAGGGTGCGACGGTGAATTCGACCGCCGCCGAGGCGCACGACGCGCCCTCGGGACACGTTGCGATGTCCCAGTAGTTCGAGATCGACGCTACGGCCTGCCCCGGGCGGATCGTCGGTGGGACAGTGATGGACACCGCGAACGACCCGTCCGGGTCCGGCGTGACACGCGCTTGCGCGAGCGGAATCGTCTCGCCGACCGGCTGGATTCGCACGGTCAGCTCCGCGCCGGCGGGGAGGGGGCAAGCATTCGTGGTCGAGACTGTCACGATTCTGCCTGGCCGCGGGTTGTCGGGATCGACGGTCAGGGTCGGGACGCACACTGTGGATGGAGCGCTCAGGCATGACGTCAACGGTGCGCACGCGACAACGAGGAGCATCGCCATGACTCCAGTGCTGACGCGCCGATTCATGGCGCCACGTTAGGCCTGCGCGCCCCGACCCGTCCAGCGGTGCGGTGTGATTCTAGAGACCGAAGATGTTGGTCAGAGCCCGTGTCGGTGCCAGCTGCGCGACGATGACGATGATGCCGTAACTCACGATTGTCGCCAGCGGTACCCACCTCATGAGACCGCGCGAGAACCGCAGCAGGCCGGGCGATGTTCCAAAGGCGCCCGAGCGCATGGCGTGGACGGTGACGGCGTAGAACGTCGGAATCGTCACGCTCCACGTGACCATGCACCAGGGGCACAGGGTGCCGAGGACGAACAGGCTCTGGCTGATGAGCCAGATCACGAAACCGAACGCGAACAGCATCCCTGCCCAGAAAAGCAGCCAGAACCATCGAGCGAAGCGTGCGCCGGCCAGCAGCGCGGCACCCACGACGATCGGTGCCACCCAGCCAGCGAGCCCCAGGATCGGGTTGGGGAAGCCGAAGACACTTCCCTGCCACGACTGCAGATTCGCCGTGCACTGCACCAGGATGCTGAAGTCGCAGGATGCTGTCGCTTCCGGGTCTGCCAGAAGGTGGAATCGCTCGACGGTCAGGCTGAACGCGGCGTACCAACCGATGACACCGGCGAGGATGAGCCAGACGGCAAGGCCGATGGGTCGACGAGCGGATGCTGCGGGCATGCGTCAATTCTGGCATCCGTCTTCTTAGGAGACGCCTGAAAAGCGCGGGTCATCCGAACCAATGGAGTGTTTGTGCTCCGATAGTGCGATAATTGCCGGGACGAGTCCGCGGCCGCGCCGCGCGACATGTCGTCACAGACTTCCGGGCAATGGCTGCCCGTCGCAGCGTGAGCTTCGAGCCTGCTGCACACCGAGTTGATGAGCGACCTCCGGGTCGCGGAGATGTCGTCGGGCGACGCGCGGGGTCGCTCGGCAAGGAGTACGCCGACATGGGCGATGAGAACGATGTACAGAACACGATCGATGCCGACACGGAAGGCACACGAGACGACCTGACCGAGTCCTCCATCGCCGCCGAGACCGAGGAGCAGACTGCCTCGCAAGACGAGTCGACGGAGTCGGCGCCGGCTGAACACGATCCGGCTGCCGTTCCCGAGGCTGAGACGCCGGAGGGCGCGGTCGACGCGGAGCAGCCGGCCGCACAGGATGCCGGTGGCGAGGACGCTGCACCTGCTGACGAGCAGATCGACTCCGCCAGTGACGAGAACGCCGCAGCATCCGAGCCGCAGCACGACGGTACGGCACCGGAGCAGTCAGTTGCCCAGTCGGAGAGTGACGAGGCTGAGACTCCCGCCGAGCCGGACAGCAACGACGAGGCTCAGGCGGCCGACGAGCCGGCGGGCCCGCCCACTGCCGTCAGTCTGGGGCTGCTGCCCGAGAACTTCGTGTCGTCGGTCTCGACGGCGCTGATGTTCTATGCGCCCGAGATCACGCCTCTTCCCGCACTTCCTGAGGACGAGCCTGACGACTCCGAGCCCTCCGGATCATCGCGGCGCCGCAATCGTCGCCGCGGTGGGGGAGAGTCCCGCGAGGACAACAGGTCTAACGGATCGCGTCAGCGTCAGGCTGAAGTGATCACCGAGCCGCAGCGGATCAAGGGGTCGACCCGTCTCGAAGCCAAGAAGCAGCGCCGTCGTGACGGGCGCGAAGCGGGCCGCCGCCGCACCGTCGTAACCGAAGCCGAGTTCTTGGCGCGCCGGGAGGCCGTCGACCGCGTGATGGTTGTGCGTTCGAAGAACGGACGGGTCCAGATCGGGGTGCTCGAAGACAACGTGCTCGTCGAGCACTACGTCGCTCGCAGTCAGGATGCCTCCCTCATCGGCAACGTCTATCTGGGGCGCGTCCAGAATGTGCTCCCGAGCATGGAGGCAGCCTTCGTCGACATCGGTCGGGGCCGCAATGCGGTGCTCTACTCCGGCGAGGTGGACTGGGATTCTGTCGAGACCGGCAACCAGCCGCGCCGCATCGAACTTGCGCTGAAGTCCGGCGACAAGGTTCTCGTTCAGGTGACGAAGGATCCGGTCGGACACAAGGGTGCGCGTCTCACGAGCCAGATCTCCCTGCCCGGCCGCTACCTGGTCTACGTGCCCGGCGGCGCGATGAACGGCATTTCCCGCAAGCTCCCCGACACCGAGCGCGCGCGGCTGAAGAAGATCCTCAAGGAGGTTCTCCCCGAGTCATCGGGCGTCATCGTGCGCACCGCGGCCGAAGGGGCCACCGAAGATCAGTTGACGCGTGACGTGCAGCGCTTGACCGCGCAGTGGGAGCACATCAACCGCCAGGTCGAGACCACCGGTGCTCCGGCGCTGCTGCACTCCGAACCCGACCTGCTGGTCAAGATCGTCCGTGACGTGTTCAACGAGGACTTCTCGCGGATGCTCATCCAGGGTGAAGATGCCCTCCACACCATTTCGCGCTACCTCGAAGGTGTCGCGCCCGACCTGCTCGAGCGTGTGTCGGCTTACGAGGGTGACGCCGATCCGTTCGACGAATTCCGGATCACGGAGCAGATCGAGAAGGCGCTGGACCGAAAGGTGTGGCTCCCCTCGGGCGGTTCGCTCGTGATCGACCGCACCGAGGCGATGACGGTCATCGACGTCAACACAGGAAAGTTCGTCGGCTCCGGCGGCAATCTTGAAGAGACAGTGACCAAGAACAACCTTGAAGCCGCTGAGGAGATCGTTCGTCAGCTGAGGCTGCGCGACATCGGTGGCATCATCGTTGTCGACTTCATCGACATGGTGCTCGAATCGAACCGCGACCTGGTGCTACGTCGCCTGGTGGAATGTCTGAGCCGGGATCGGACGAAGCACCAGGTGGCTGAGGTCACGTCCCTTGGCCTCGTCCAGATGACCCGAAAGAAGCTCGGCCTCGGCTTGCTGGAGACCTTCAGTGAACCGTGCGAGGTCTGCGCGGGTCGAGGGGTCATCGTTCATCACGATCCTGTCGTCAAGCACCGCACCGCGGCTTCCGGCAATGGTTCGCCGCGTCGGAGCCGAGGCGCGGCTTCCGGGAACGGTTCGTCCTCTTCCTCGTCGTCGTCTCAGGCGGGCAACGGCACGCACGTCATCACAGAGGGCGTGAAGTCGGCCCTCGCGCAGATCGCGGCATCCACGATTCACGCCCCCGTCGATGCGGCGGCCGTCGAGGAAGTCGTTGTGGCGGCGGTTCAGGAGGCGAGTGAGCCGGCCCCCGAGAAGCCCAAGCGTCGCAAGAAGAAGGCAGAAGCCGAGAAGCCCAAGTCCGAGAAGGAACTGCTCCTGGATTCTGTGCTCAACGCCCTACCCGAGCCGAAGGCCCCCGGCCAGGGACGCGGGCGGCGTCGTGTGACGACTGCCGCGCTGACAGGAACTCCCGTTTCTGCGACGCCAGCAGGGTCGGACGACGAGTCCTGACCGTCGTCCCTACGTGCCCTGACGGCGCTCACGTGCCGTCACACGCAGCCCCGACGCGATGAGCGCGCGAACCAGCGTGTGACCGTCGACGGGCCGCGCTCCGGCCGCCACGAGCCTCGCGTGCGCCTCGGCGGGAACGTCGTAGTGATCACGGTCGAAACCGCGGCGCGGGATGTCGTTTTGCTCCGCGAAGTCATGGAGCTCGGCGAGGTCAGTGTCGCTGATCAGGTGCGACCACAACCGGCCGTGCGCCGGCCAGCGGGGGTCGTCGATCAGAATCGTCACGCGCCGATCATAGGTGCTGGCCGACTGAGGTCGTCGGCGATGAGGGCCGCTTTGCGACTACGCCGCCGCATCGGGTAAAGTATTCCTTTGGTGCGTCGTGTGCCGCGTTCCGGACGGCGGCACGTCAGGGCCTCGGTTCCGCACCGCAGCGGTCATCCCCTACGGATGACCCCTCAGACAGACCGGAGCGCTGTGCTCCCAGAAGAAACAGGTGTGAAGTGGTTTACGCAGTAGTGCGCGCCGGCGGCCGGCAGGAGAAGGTTTCGGTCGGCTCGATCGTCGTTCTCGACCGTCTCGCCGCCAAGATCGGCGACAAGGTCGAGCTTCCGGCCGTGCTGCTCGTGGACGGCGACACCGTCACGACCGACGCTGCGAAGCTTTCCAAGGTCAGCGTGACCGCCGAAGTTCTCGGCGAAGAGCGCGGTCCGAAGATCGTCATTCAGAAGTTCAAGAACAAGACCGGCTACAAGAAGCGCCAGGGGCACCGCCAGGACCTCACGCGCGTCAAGGTCACCGGAATCAAGTAAGTCCCAGGAAGGCGCAGCAATGGCACACAAAAAGGGCGCTAGCTCTACCCGTAACGGTCGTGACTCCAACGCCCAGCGACTGGGCGTGAAGCGTTTCGGCGGCCAGGTCGTCAACGCCGGCGAGATCCTCGTTCGTCAGCGCGGCACGCACTTCCACCCCGGCGCGAACGTTGGTCGCGGCGGCGACGACACGCTGTTCGCGCTGTCGGCCGGCGCTGTCGAGTTCGGCACCAAGGGCGGCCGCAAGGTCGTCAACGTGGTGGCCGCCGCGGAGTGATCTGCAGCTGACATCAGTTTTCGGAAGGGGCGGGCTTCGGCTCGCCCCTTCCCGTCATCCGGCCCCGATAAGCATCCGAAGACAGGAGAAAGCGCATGGTCACTTTCGTCGACCGCGTCACCCTGCACCTTCGTGCGGGTAAGGGCGGCAATGGATGTGTGTCGGTTCGCCGTGAGAAGTTCAAGCCGCTCGCCGGACCCGACGGCGGCAACGGCGGCCACGGCGGCGATATCGTGCTGGTCGCCGACCCCCAGGTGACGACCCTGCTCTCTTACCACCACTCGCCCCACCGATCAGGGGGCAACGGCGGATTCGGGATGGGTGACAACCGATCCGGTGCCGCCGGCGAATCCATCGAGCTTCCTGTTCCGCTGGGTACCGTCGTGAAGGACCCGTCTGGCGAGGTGCTCGTCGATCTCATCGAGCCCGGGATGCGTTACGTCGTGGCCCCGGGCGGTCTCGGCGGTCTCGGCAATGCCTCGCTCGCCTCGCCGAAGCGCAAGGCCCCGGGCTTCGCACTACTTGGCACTCCAGGGTGGGAGGGCGATGTCGTCCTCGAGTTGAAGACGGTCGCCGACGTTGCGTTGGTCGGTTTCCCCTCTGCGGGAAAGTCCAGCCTGATCGCGGCCATCTCAGCTGCGCGCCCGAAGATCGCTGATTACCCGTTCACGACTCTCCATCCGAACCTCGGAGTCGTCGAAGCCGGTGATGTGCGCTTCACCGTCGCTGATGTGCCCGGCCTGATCGAAGGGGCCAGCAGCGGCCGCGGACTCGGCCTGGAGTTCCTGCGGCATGTCGAGCGCTGCACGGCGCTCGTGCACGTGTTGGACTGCGCG
>Ga0310345_10006593_pt1 | contig 10119 bp, 12 predicted proteins | sample HC15DNA20500_MG_FD_204667 | JGI IMG/M metagenome (GOLD analysis project Ga0310345, IMG submission 204667) | Marine microbial communities from station ALOHA, North Pacific Subtropical Gyre - HC15-DNA-20-500_MG | ecosystem: Environmental > Aquatic > Marine > Oceanic | place: Pacific Ocean: North... | reverse complement strand
TCAAGTCGACTCAAAATGGTCTATTTAAGTGGGCTAAATCTGAAGCCAAGAGGGGAGATTATATAACTTTTAAAAGTTATATTGATTTAATAGTTTCAGTATCACTGTGTCCTTGTATAGATTTTATAGATGGATATCATTTTAATCCAGAAAATTCAAAATCAATAAGAGTTTCAGTATATGAATGATGAGAAATATTTATTAGACTGGTATAGTAATCATATATGGTCAAGACCTAAACCATCTAAAGTGTGTGATGGAGTAGGTAGTTTTGCTATAAGAGATATACCAAAAGGAACAAGTATTTATGATTTGGCTGATAAAACTGTTTCGGCTTGGATATCTTGGAGTAAGGTATCAACTTTACCTATTGGAGTAGTAGGATGTATATATGATACTCAACCACAAATGGGTACTATAACTAACCCAACTGATTTTGGTTGGGAACATGCTTACGGTCCATTATGGGTGTATACTACTAAAGGATTGAATTGGCAAACTAATTGGTTTTTCCAAAATCATTCAGATAATCCAAATGTTAATGTATTTCCAACGGATAATCCAAGAATTTTTAAATTTATCGCAGATAGGGATATAGAAGAAGGTGAAGAATTATTTGAAAATTATGATGAATTCGCTATTATTTCATCACAATGGGTCCAGGGTTTATGAATCAGGTTAGGTATGTTGATTTAGGTTTAGTATCAAAAGAAATACATACTGGTATTTGGGAATATCAGCATATAATAGATATTCAAGAACCAACTATATTACAATGGTCGTTGGAAAAAGAATCAGCAGTATTTTTTGGAATTTGGCCAACTGATTTAACGCATATATTTGAACATTTTGAAGATAAGATAAGACTTTGGGACGCGGGAGTATTAGTTAGTGAACATTGGAAAAGGCGAAAAAACAAGAATGCAGCCTTTTACCTTGAAGGACCTTTAATTTCAAATACCATATTTTTTAGTAAATTTGATTCTGAGGATACTTTTGAGTTGTGTAGAAACTCTGTTAGTGATGAATGTTCTAAATATAATATAGAAATTAAGAAAAATATTAGAAATGATTTACTATTTAATGTTGATGGAAAGTGGAAGAAATTTTTTGGTGCGGGTAGAGTATCAGTATTTGATTGGAATGAAGTGACTTTTAGCACCAGTTATAAAGTACACGTAGATTTAGGAAACAAGATTAGAAAATGGGATACTAAAAAAGTATTAAAGGCAGTATATCTTTATGAAGCACATGAACTACTGCTAATGTCGGCTGAACCTGAGGTTATAAAGCATATAGAAAAATTCGATGGAGATTTATCAAATGTTATTGGTGGTTTATGGGAAGTAAATCCAAATATAGAACAACAAAAATTTAATTTTGATGTGATCAAAGATTTTACAGATAAATTAAATCTGGAAATTAGAAAAGATACATTGAGTAATTCTGAATGGGATTTGTTAATGGAAAGAGGTTCTACAAGACTTTCAGATGAAGATTGGATATTAAAAGGTATTGATAAAAATTTTGTATAATTTAAAAAAGGAGATAGAAAATGGCTAAACAAAGACCACCACAACAAGAAGTTCAAGTTGACTTGTCAAAGGCAGACACAATAAAATGTGATGATTGTGGAAATTATCTTTTCATTACAGCCCATGTAATTAAAAGACTTTCTGCAATTATATCACCAACAGGACAAGAAGCTATGATCCCAGTTCAGGTATATAGTTGTGGTAATTGTGGTACAGTTCCAAAGATATTTTTGGAAGGAAGTGGACTGGGAGAAGAAATAAATAAACCAAAAGAGGATGCACTTTCACGACCAGATTTGGAATGGGCCGAGAGTAAAGGTATCTAATTAAATGAATAATTCAATAGCGTTTCGATATGTTACGGCTTTAGGACCAGTAGTGTATTTTTCTACTAATAATGGGCTTTTTATAGATTTAGTAATGATGGATGAAAAGTCAAAACAAGATGAAATAGATTTTGAAGAGTTATTAGAACAACATTTAATTCAGTATTTTAGTGAACATGAATATAAATATATTTATTATAGAATCGGTGGAGAAGATAGTAATTGTCAACTGATCGTAATTAAGGGTATACCTGATGGTCATATTGCTTTTAATTATGAAACAGAGTTTTCAGATTTTTCAAATAATTTTAGTGTTATGGATGGTTCTGAATATAATGATGTGATTATGATATCTCCGAACAATGTTGATATTTTTTATGATGGAACTCAAGAGTTAAAAACGATTAAATTAAAAATAAGTTCTAAAAAAAGTAAAAAAATGAAAAGAGTTGATACTGGTAAAGATAACCCGAAACTTGAATTACCAAAGTTAAAAAAATTAATTAAGGAGTAATAAAAATGAATACTAATTTACATTTACAAACTGTAAAGGCAATGCCAGTTCCAGCTTATGGACCTTGTATTTTTGAAGGAGCGTTCGGAGATGTAGAATTGAGAAGATTAAGAAAACAAGTTGAACATTTATCTGAAGAAGAGGCGTTAACATCTGGAGATACCAGATTTGGTTCAGCAGATGAATATTCTGAAAGAATTGCCAAACAGAAGGGAATACCAATGGTAGAAGATTTCGCGTGGTTATATTCTAAATTTGAATCTTTATGTATGCAAGCAAATTTTAATTTTAATTGGAATTTTGAAATGACAGGTATGTTTGAACAAGCTATTTATCTTACTTATGATTATAAAGTAAAAGGTAAATATGAGTATCATATGGATGTTGGTGGTGATGGACCTATGGCATATAGAAAAATCTCAGCAACTTTACTTGTTAATGATGACTATGAAGGTGGAGAATTGGTTTTTCAGGGACAACCTGAACCAGATAAAGATGCACCTAAATTGAAGGCCGGTACAATAATATTTTTTCCATCGTTTCTGGTACATAGTGTCCGGCCCGTTACAAAAGGTATTAGAAATTCTGTTGTATTGTGGTTGCACGGAAAACCATACAAATAAGTGATAAGTGACATATTTATAGATATGGAAAATACAAATTTATTTGATAAGTTAAGCTATAAATTGATGTTGGGATCAAGTGCCTCAGCGTTAGGTTATTATTTTGTTGATCAAGTTAGAGGTTTGAAGAAAAATGAAGCAGTATTATATACAGTTGATTTATTACCAAACGATTATGTTGGTTGGGCAACAGAAATTAATACAAATACAGCATTAGATGAAGATTTGATTGAATGGTTTGATTTTGATGCACTTACTTATTTATGTTCTAAGTGGAAGTACAAAACTCTTGTTCTTTTATGTGAATCTAAATGGAAGGCAATTACTCCTTCACTTCCGTTTTGTAATAAATTAAGTAAAGAATTATCTAAAAAAGGTATTAAATTTGATATACATTATAGTTCTAATCCAGGTGATATTTGGGATGGTTTTGAATATAATAGTCAAGAAGATTTTATATTAAGAGTAGGTTGGAGTGGAAAATGTGAAATAGATCAAATAGCAAAGAATAAATTAAAAACTAAAAAATTAATTCAACATTTAAACGTTTATCCGACTCCAGAATATTATACTATTGAAAATAACGGTGGTTTCGAAAAAAATAAATGGTATGTTTTCAAAAAAAGTAAAGTTGATAGAAAACAAGGTGTTGAGATTCGTAAATTTAAAACTAAAAAAGCCTTTATGACTCATTTAAAGAATTTTGATTACTGTGAAGATTTTATTGATGCGGGCATAGATGTAGATACAGGATTAAGAACAGAAATAAAATCCTATGGAATGATATTTAAAAAAGAATTTCATGATCTAACACCTAATTTATATTGTAAGTATTGGGAGTATGAAGATAAGGGTGATGAAAAGTTATTTCATAAAATTAATCCTACAAACTGTATTATTAGAGATGAAGTAGAATTAGCAGATGGTTCTAAAAAACATTCATATTTGTTAGAAAGGAGAGATAATCTAAAATTAGGTGGTAAAATAACTAAAATAGAAGAATTCGATTCTTATATCAATAAAAATTATGTTTTAATAAATAATAAATATAAATTTACATATTCTACCAATGTTGTAAAATGTGGACACCTTTCTCAATATACTCCTGTAAGGTTTTTGGAAGTTGGTGATAAAATTCTTCGTGATAATATGGAAGAATTTGAAATTAAACAAATTGAAGAAGTTAAGGGTGTTATTAAAGGAAAAATGATCCGAACTGCAGAAAATGTTATGAGTATTAATGGATTTTTTGTAAAGGCACAGTCAAGTAACAATATTTCAGGATTAGATGATTTGATTTTCTCGCCAAAGGCCGGTCAGGTAGCTATGAGTTGGAGTGATGAAGAGCAAAAAATCGTATCTGGTATTATGGATAAAGTTGAAGATGAAAAAATGCCAAGTAGGGTTGTTGAGATTACTTTTAATACAGGTGGACACATTTGGACAGCAGAATTTTTATTTGAAAAACCACTTAAAGTTATATATTCAGCATCACCAGAAGGTAAAAAAGTAAGGGCACCAAAAGAGAAATTTTTTGGTTGGGCTTCATATAGACCTGATTTAACAATGGAAATTAAACATCAGGAAGCCATGCAATTGATGCCTGGTATGCAGTGTATTACACCTAAAAGGCCTGATATGAAAGTAACTGAAACACTCTATGGTGAGATGGTATCATCAGTAGTCGTGAGTATGAGAGAAGTGGTAGGTAAGAGATCACATTGGGACATTTATGAAATGAAACCAATGGATACTCCTAATCCTAATTATTTTATGAATAGATTACACGTTCATAATGGACCATCTAACTGGCCAATACCACCATCATTTGGTAGTGAGTTGGATATATACGGTCATTGGGATATAAGCCATCCTTCAAGTTTTCCATCCCCTTCTAATACTATTTATGATTTAACCTCGCGTGGAGATGTAGATGGAGTAATTTACCCAGGTCCGACTGCGATATCCTATGCGACAGAACACCCCTCCATTCCAACTGGTACTGGTATTGACGATGCCACTACAAATGTCCAATACTACATTACAGATCCTGGTGGATCACACGGTATTAATATTATAAAACAACCTGGTAATCCATATCATACGGATACTTATGGATTTTTTGGTCCAAGTTCATTTACTGTTATAATGACATGGAATTGGCTTTTAAATCCAGGTGAAAATTACTCAAGAATGTTTGATACCAGGCCTGGATATCATTTTACAGTTGCGTGTAGGGGAAACCCCTCGCCGGCCAGGGGGAAGCAGCAATTTTATAGGTCACCTTGGACAAATGTGACTCCACCACAGGTTGATTTCGACCCACGACCAACCATGATAGAATCAGTAAGCCCCAAGGGAGTCGGCAACGCAGTTCCGGCTTATATTATTTCAGCAGTTAGATATAATGCTCCAAGTTCACCTGCTAGGTTTAATTTCAGGAATTTTAGAACTGCATCAGGTGATGGGTTTGCGAAATCAAATTATGAACCAGCCCCCACCAAACCAAGAGTACCCGATAATCGGTGGTGCGTTTTTGGTACTGCAGCTTCCGACACTGTATCAACAGAAAACCTTAAAGCCAAATTTTCAGAATGTATATTTTTAGGTAAAGCACAACCAAATGGAAATATGGATGAATTGGCAGAAGGTATTTTACAGTATTATAACATAACGCCGGGCGGAACCCAATCCGATTACTATTCGACACATCCATAAGGAGTGATTTATGAGTTGGTATAATATTAGTTTTGCAGTTCAAACCAATATCGATGTGGACCCGATATCTGGTTCATTAGCTCCACAAGATTATTCTTGGAATATAGACAATGGGAATCCATTAGATGAATATGATGATAAAATTATAGTTTGGGGTGCAATTGATAGTGCAAGTTGGGGTTGGAGTTCAATACCAGAGTACAATCAAATACATATAACAGGTTCTTTATTAGATAAAGTTTTTGAAGATGTAAATATTTCTGCATCACAATTTATTGATTTTCATATGCTTCAAATTGAAGATATGGAAGTACTTGATAATGATAATTTGAGTATAACGGGCAGTTATAGTGCATGTGATACTGGTAGTACTGGTGGTGTTTATTATATGAGATATTTTATAGATGGAGTTAATGTTGAGAATAACTGCACTTCCCTTCAGTAAGGTTATTATAACAGATAAACAAGTAACTGATAAAGAAATATCTTCAGATTTCATTATATATGAATTACCAATTTTTATTAAAAATATTATTATTGAATATAACGATATTAAAGTGATTCATTTATGTGAGGATAGACAGGAAAAAACATCCTGGGGTACACACTTTTTCTTATACAAGGATGAATTGTTAGGATTATTTGAAATAGTAACTGGTCCATTAGTATATACGAAGATAGGAAGGCATTATTGTTATGTTACAATTAAAGATAAAGATAATAAATTTGATATAGAGTTAAAAAAATATATAGATTATGAATATGAATTAATAGACTCTGAGTATTATTTAGATAAATTAAAGTTGTATAAAGAAAATGAATTATAAAGTAAAAAAACAAAATATTTTTAAAACTCCGGTTTGGACAACAAGAATTGACGCCGATAATAAAAAAATACAAGATTATGCTTACTCTTTAAAATCACAAGATAAAAGTGGTGTGATTAGGTCTAATGTTGGTGGTTGGCATTCCAATAGTCATCCAGGTAATTTTCACGGTGGTATAGGAGAGGTACCAGAAATTTTGGGTAATTTATTTGATTCTTTTTGTGAACTCATTAAAAATAATATAACTAATGGTGAGGAAGTAGTTATAGATAATTGGTGGTTCAATATTAACCATAAAAAAGTATTGAATACTCACCATAGTCATCCAGGAGCAGATTATTCATTAGTTTATTATGTAAAAACTCATGAAGATTGTGGTGATTTAGTCCTTAAAAGAAGTGATGATAAGGTTTTATTTAATAGAGAATTCGTTCATCATTATGAAATGGAAAATCCTGATTGTAGTATTAAACCAGAAGATGGTCAGTTGGTTATTTTTCCGTCATGGTTGAAACATTCTGTTGATATGAATGCAAAGGATAAAGATAGAATAAGTTTAGCAGTGAATTTTGTATTAAAGAAAAGATTAAATCCTGATAATAAGTTACAAAGGGATGGGTATCAAATTGTCAGAAACTTTTTATCTAAAGATTTATTGGAACTTACAAAACAATATTTTGATTTAAAAATAGAAAATGATGAGTTAATATTAGATGACGGACAAGTACCAGGCACTTTTACTGCTTATGGTACTTACATTGGAGATTCAATTTTAAAAATGCTACAACCAGTTGCAGAAAGTGTGATTGGAGAAGAATTATATCCTTGTTATACTTTTTTTAGACTTTACAATCGTATGGATTGGTTAAAACCACATACAGACAGACCATCTTGTGAGTTTAGTGCTACTATTCCGATATTTACGGATAAACCTTGGCCACTTTATATGCAAGAATATGATTTTGAAAAATATGGTACAGTGTCAACATCTTGGCAAGATTCCGCTGAGAATGAAAAATCTATAAATGTTGTATTAGAATTGGGGGATGTTTGTTTTTATGAAGGAACTAAAATGAATCACTGGAGATTACCGTTTGAGGGAAACGAGTGTTACCAATTATTTATTCATTATGTTAGAAAAAATGGTAAATATTCAGATTTTAAATTTGATAAACGATCAAATCTTGGTTTTGAAGCGGGATCACAAAAACATGAATTATCAATAGATAATTTTTTATGATAGTATATCGTAAATCTTTGAACAATTATAGATTTACTCCAAGTTCATATGGGATAACATATTGGAAAAAAGCAAACGAAGATAAACTTCAATTAGCAATAGATATTTTTCAAGAAGAATTGAATTGGAATGAAATGTGGAGTGTGGAAGATGCAAAACAAAGGTTAGAAGATGGTTGGTTAATGTCCGTTTTGGAACAAGATGATGAACTTAAAGGTTGGTTTTGGTTGAATTATGAAACACAAGAGGGATTGAATCTTTATGTTCATAAAGATCATAGGAATTGGGGATATGGAAAGGGTTTAATTAATTATATTAGTAGCTCAGCTAAACTAAAGGGTTTAGATTCAGTATGGTCGCAGGTTGATGAGTGGAATGAGGTTAGTCAGAGGTTATTTTTAAGATGTGGTTATGTGAATGAATAAATTTATAATGTTAAATGGAAAACGTAGTGGTTCAAATAATTTAATGAATTCATTACATCATTTAACAAGAACTAAAATGGTTTGGATGGATTCACCACCTGATATATGGAAAACATTTGGTTTGTCATTTTCTAATGATGAAATTCTTAATTTAAATATCAGTAATTGTTTTGATGAAATATTTCAATCTAATTCAGGAATGAAATTGAATTGGGATGAACCTGGTTATCTTGATGTTATAGATATATTTTTAGATTATCCAGTATTGAAAATATTAACATATCGTAAAAATATATTTGAAAAGGTTATTTCTGAAATGTTAGCAATTCAAACGGGTCATTGGATTCAACCAATTGGTAGAAGTAGAAAATATAAAAAAAATTATAAATTTGATACTCTCGACTATGAAGAAGTAAAGTCTTGGATGGATAGAATATACAATGAAACTTTATTTATGTTCGAAAAAGTTAATGGTAGAAAAGATGTAAAAGTATTCTCTTACGAGGATTTATTTGATAGAAATATTTATACAGATAAACACAGACAAAATTATTTTTCATTGGTACAGTTTCTTGATATTGAAAAAACTGAAAAAGAAATTGATGATAAAAGGGCAGAATTTATAGAACCACATAAATGTTATAAAACCGACCAAACTTATCAAAATATAGCAAACTTTTCCGAACTTGAGAAATTAAAAGACTATTTATTATTATGAAAAATAAAGGTCTATTCGACCACATTACACACATTACACAAAAACAGACTAAAGGTTATTGGAATTCTCTAAACGAAACAGAGAAGAAGCAATGGTCTAACTATATGATACATAGATTTCTATCCATGAAGATGGAATATGTTGACGTAGTAAATGAAATTCAGAGATACAATCTTAAACCAAAAGATATGTATAAGTTATACACTAATGTTCTTCCAAAGAAGAAAGAGTGGTTAAGATATGTTAAAGGAAAAAAGAAGATGAAACATGAAAAATGGTTATTAGAAATAGTATCAAAATACTATGAATCAAGTCTATCAGAGGCTACGGAATACTTAGAGGTATTTTATACTACTGAACAAGGTAAGGCAAATCTCAAAACTATACTCCAAAAATATGGAGTAGAACCAAAGGAAATCAAGAAACTAAATCTACCCTAATGACAAGAGTAAACTATGAAACTCTCGGCAAGTTCATTGATGTAGATGAGAAAGACTTAGAGTTTGAAAGGGTTACAAATTCAATAGATGTAGTAGACAGAGAATATGGTGTAGATGTCATATTCGATTATTACAGGCGTCATGGATTTCCCCACTACAAAATTCGTGAAGATGAAAAACACGAACATATGAGGAAACTCAAAAAGTTTGATGTCGATACAATATTCATAGACAATCAGATAGTTCAAACTATGCATTGTTTGAGATTAGCTTGGTCATACTTTCCACACTTTTGGTCAGTTCAATGTGGACATTCAAGAACATCACCGATGCAAGCATTCAATGATGATAAGATATTCAAGTCAGTTATTACAAAGTGTTGGAATTGGGAACAGAAACACTACAAGGGTGAAGATCCAAACGGAGAGAGAAACAAGTTCCACGAAAATAGACTACGACAATCTTTGAAGTTATATTCAGGTGTTCAAGCAGTATCTAATTTCAGACCTACGGCAGCAAAACTAATCTATGAGAAGTTCGGTGGAGATGGAGTGATATGGGATATGAGTTGTGGTTGGGGTGGAAGGTTACTTGGATTTCTTTCATCATCTAATACTAAACATTACATAGGAACTGAACCATCTTCAAAGACCTATAAAGGTTTATTGCAGATGAGCGAAGAATTCTCGTATATTAGTAAAAAAATTGATATATATAAACAAGGAAGTGAAGAATATCTTCCAAACAAATCAT
>Ga0310345_10006590_pt1 | contig 10121 bp, 7 predicted proteins | sample HC15DNA20500_MG_FD_204667 | JGI IMG/M metagenome (GOLD analysis project Ga0310345, IMG submission 204667) | Marine microbial communities from station ALOHA, North Pacific Subtropical Gyre - HC15-DNA-20-500_MG | ecosystem: Environmental > Aquatic > Marine > Oceanic | place: Pacific Ocean: North... | reverse complement strand
AGTCGCGGAACGTGCTGGGACCGGTTCGCAGCGACGGGTTGTTTGCCATCGTGCACAGCACCCAGCGAAACGGCCGCGACACCGATCTCTTCATTGCCGATCCGCACCGGCCGGGTGAGATGACCCCGCTGTTGAAGACGACCGGAGAATACTGGCGGGCGACCGACTGGTCGCGGGACGGTTCGAACCTGTTGATCAACCACTACGTGTCGATCAACGAGAGTTATCCGGCGGTGCTCGACGTGGCCACCGGCAAGAAGACGCCGATCCCGATTCCCGGGACCCGCCCCGCCTCGCACGGGACGTTGGTGTTTGCCCCCGATGGTCAGTGGGCCTACATCACGACAGACACAAATGGCGAATTCCGCCAGTTGGCCCGGGTCAACCTGAAGACGATGGCCTACGAGTTCCTGACCGAGAAACTGCCCTGGAACGTGACCGACGTGGTGGTCGAACCCGAACTGGGGATGGTCGCATTCACGACGAATGAGGACGGAGCCAGTGGATTGTACCTGCTGGTCGGGCGGACCCATCGCCGCTACGCGTTGCCGTTGGGGCTGGTCAGCGGGCTGGAGTTTTCCCCCGACGGCACGCAACTCGGCTTTACGCTTTCACGCCCCGACGCTCCTGCCGACGCCTGGTCGATGCGGTTGCCCGACGGCCGGTTGACCCGGTGGACCCACAGCGAGGTGGGCGGATTGGACGAGGACTCGTTCGTGGTGCCCGAGCGGATCCGCTACAAGACATTCGACGGCCGGCAGATTCCCGCGTACGTGTTCCGACCCGCATCGGCTTCGAAACAGGCTCCGGCACCGGTTTTGGTTCACATTCACGGTGGTCCCGAGAGCCAATACCGCCCGCGGTTCTCGTCGCTGGACCAGTTCTACCTGAACGAACTCGGCCTGGCGGTCGTGCGTCCCAACGTCCGCGGATCGGCCGGCTACGGCAAGACCTATGTTCGGCTGGACAACGGATTGAAACGCGAGGACAGCGTCAAGGACATCGGGGCGGTGTTGGACTGGATTGCGACACAGCCCGACCTGGACGCTTCGCGAGTGGCTGTCTACGGAGGGTCCTACGGCGGTTACATGGTGCTGGGTTCGCTTGTGCACTTCAGCGATCGGCTGAAGTGTGGTGTCGACATCGTGGGGATTGCCAGTTTTGAGTCGTTCCTGAAGAACACCAAGGCGTATCGCCGGGACCTGCGGCGGGCCGAGTACGGAGACGAGCGGAAGCCGGAGTTGTTGGAGTTCTTCCGGAAGATTGATCCGGTGCACAACGCCGGGCGGATCAGGACGAGCCTGTTGGTGGCTCATGGTGTCAACGATCCACGGGTGCCGTTTTCGGAGGCCAGGCAGATCGTGCCCAAGGTCCGAGCGAATCGGCAGACGGTCTGGACGATCTACGCCGGAAACGAGGGCCACGGGTTTCGCAAGAAGGCCAACCGCGACTACGTGTCGGCGGCGGTGGTGCTGTTCCTGAAACGGCACCTGGTGGGGAACTAGCACCCGGGCTGGATTCGACGGCGTTGGTCGACCGGGCCCCCTCCGGGTGGTCTCCCCCCGATCCTGGATCGGGGATCTCAGATCAACTCGGGCAACGGCCGATGGACGTTGTGGTCGATCAGGTAGCGGGGGCGTCCGCTGAAGTCCTCGATCGTGGTGACGCTGGTGTCGATACCGATGTTGCGGTACAGCGTCGCAAAGACCTCCTGGAAGTGGACCGGGCGATCGACGGCGTGTTCGCCGAGCCGGTTGGTGGATCCGATCAGTTGCCCGGTGTCCATGCCACCCCCGGCGAGCATCGCGCACGAGACCCGCGGCCAGTGGTCGCGACCACCGTTCTTGTTGATTCGTGGCGTGCGTCCGAATTCGCCCCAGACGATCACGGTCGTGTCTTCGTCCATGCCCCGCTCGTGGAGGTCTTCGATCAGCGCCGTCACTCCCTGGTCGAGACGTGGCAGGTGGTCGCGGGCGTTTTCGAAGTTGGTCCCGTGCGGTCGACCGTGCCAGTCCCACCGACCGTAGGCCAGCGTCACGACCCGGACCCCGGCCTCGACCAGCCGCCTGGCGGCCAGCAGGTAGTGGTTGTGCAGCGGCCCGGCGTCGCCGTAGCCGGCCGGTTCATAGGAACCACCGCCATAACGGGCCAGTGTTTCGGGAGGTTCACCGGAGACATCAAGTGCCTCGGCCAGTCGGCTGGAGGTGAGGATGCCAAAGGCCTGTTGCTGGAAGGCGTCGAGGCTCTCGACCGACCCGCCGGCGTCTGCGGCGGCCTTGAAGCGATCGAGTCCCTCGAGCAGGCTCTTGCGGTTGTTGAACTTGTCGAGCGTCATGCCGTTGAGCACCAGGTTGTCGGCGCCGTCGGCATTGGGCAGGAAGGGGGCGTGGGCGGGTCCGGCGAACCCGGCCTGGCCCGGATCCGACCAGGTGCTGCTTTTCATCCGCGGCGAGAGTCCGACGAAGGCGGGTGTGCCCGGGTGCACGGTTCCCTGCAGGCGGGAGACGATCGAGCCGAACGAGGGCCATCCACCGGGGGGCTGGTTGTTGACCGGCTGGCCGGTCATGCACTGGAACGCCGCGTGACGCCCCTCGGAGCCGACCACCGAGCGGATCACCGCCAGGCGGTCCATCATCGCGGCCATCCGGGGCAGGTGCTCACAGATCTGGACACCCGGCACCCGGGTCGAGATGGGCTGGAACTCGCCTCGGACGTCGGCCGGTGCCTGCATCTTCAGGTCGAACATGTCCTGGTGTGGGGGGCCTCCCGAGAGGAAGACCATGATGACCGACTTGTGCGAACTGCTGCCGGAGGCGGCTTCGGCGGCCAGCAGTTGAGGCAGGGTGAGTCCTCCGACGGCTCCGACCATCGGCAGGCTGCCGATCTTCAGGACGTCGCGTCGGGTCAGCGTGTCACAGAAGGACCGGGAACTGGGAGATCCAAGGATCGTAAGCATGGCTGGGGTCCGTTGGTCTCGAGGAGACATCGTGGCGGGGCACTGTATCACATCGACCGTTGCGATACGAGTCCTGAAACTTCAGCATGGCGGACGAAAAAACCGGCCGGTTCCCACGGGGAAACCGGCCGGTATCGTTCATCCGAGGATGATGTGGCAAGTCGGTGGTTCGGCTTAGAATTCGCCGATCACTTCACTGCCGTACATGGTTCCCAGCGCACCCCACACTCCGTAGGGGCTGGCACCACCAAGGTTGGTGGTGGTCGCATCCACACCGAGGCCATTCGTACCCGGTGTCGCAGTGTTGATCGACTCGTTGACGAACTTCACACTGCCATCGGCAAAACCGACATGGGCACCGCCGGGATGGCGGCTGCTGACGGAGATCATCGAGTAGTCATTCGGATCGCCGCAGGACGCACTGTTCGGCGGCAAGCAGATGGAGACCGAGTTGAAGTAGGGTGCACCGGCGGCCCAGAACTGAGCCGGGCGGTCAATCTGCGATCCACTGGTGTAATAACCGTTGAGCTGCGTTGATTGGCAGGACACGGGAGTCGTCGTCTGCGTGGTCGCAACGTGTCCGATGACATCACTGAGGTTACCCGGGTTGCCCAGGTCACGCTCGGCCATCGCGATCGTGTTGCTCGTTCCGTCCTTGAAGTCACGCATCCGCGAACAGAGGCGGTAGGTGAACGGACCACGGTGACGGAAGATGATGCCCGTACTCGGGTTGATCGACGTGTAGTTGTTGTTGATCGTATCACCAACACTGAACGCGTAGGTTCGCTGGGCACTGCCGGACGCGACGTGCCGGACCGGAACGGTCGAGGACGGACACAGGAACACTTCCAGCTCGGCTGGCGGGTGCGGGAACGTGTTGGACCGAGGGTAACCACCCTGGTCACCACCGGCTACCACGCCACCACCGAAGTTCTTGATCCGGTCCCAGAGCGGGGCCTGGTCGATGAACGGCATCATCATGGCGACGCCACTGAGAAATTCGTTCTGCGATCCACCAATGGTGCCGCCACGCAGGGGCGGCCAGTAGTTGAACGCATCGTGATAGTTGGCCAATCCCAGCCCGAACTGCTTGAGGTTGTTCTTGCAGGCCGAGCGGCGAGCTGCTTCGCGTGCCTGTTGAACGGCCGGGAGGAGCAGCGCGACGAGAATCGCGATAATCGCGATCACGACGAGAAGCTCAATGAGCGTAAAACCTCTTTTCTGACGTGTCATGAACCACCTCCGATGGCGAAAAAAATACAAGCCGAAATCCGGCTGTTGAGATCCAATACCATTATTTCCAAGGGGGTCGGACAATTGCAAACCAAAACAACGGTTTTTTCCGTCCTGGGCAGGGGCTCGATTTGGCAGCGTTGGCAGCACAGTGACTGGAGAGTCAGGTCAGAGATCGAGTTGGGAGCTCCTGTGGATCGATCGAACATCCCTCGGTCGGTCTCGTGAGATCTGCTCTCGAGGCGGTTGGGCGAAGCTTGACGCGTCGGGTTGCCACCCTTAGTATCGCCAATTCGTTGAATTCACCTCTTCCCCGATGCCCAGAGCGAATCGTCGCGAGCCGGTCGACAGCGTGATCAGGATGAGCCGGGCCGAATGGCCGGTGCTTGAAACGCGGCTTGTCGGTGGCAATGGGGTGTTGGGCAACGCGGTACGAGGCGTCGATGGCAGTCCCCAAACGCAGGATCTCCAAGGCTCGAGGCCGGAAACGCCGGACGCACATCCGTGCCCGGTCGGTTCAGGTTGTCGTCTGCAAGGAATGTCATCTGAGCATTCCGTCTCATGCGGTCTGCCCTCGCTGTGGGCATTACGCCCGGTTCAGCCGCCCGGTGGTGTCGTCCGACGATTGAGCGGGACGTCCGAGAGCCGGTTGTAAGAGGAGGGATCGGCGATGCGGATCGCAGTGGACGCGATGGGCGGTGATGCGGCCCCGGGAATCAACGTCGACGGGGCGTTGGCTGCTCTCGAGGATGCGTCCGACCTGTCGATTGATCTCGTCGGTGATCCCGCCGTGTTGGACCCGTTGCTGGATGCGGTGGAGTTCGACGCCGAGCGGCTGCGGGTCGTCGCGGCCTCCGACGTGGTGGGAATGGACGAGAAGCCGACCGAGGCACTGCGTCAGAAACCGGACAGTTCGATCGCGGTGGCCTGGCGGTTGATGGCTTCGCGCGAGGTCGACGCGGTGGTCAGCGCCGGCAACACCGGTGCGGTGGTCGCCGCGGGGCTGAGGACGAAGCTGTTCCTGGCAGGAGTTCGACGGCCGGGGATCGCGGTGACGCTGCCGACGATGCATGGCCGCAGCGTGTTGATCGACGTGGGGGCCAATCCCGCGGCCCGGCCGGGACACCTGTTGCAGTACGCGGTGATGGGGGTGATCTACGCGCGTGAGGTGCTGGGAGTCGAGTCTCCCACGGTGGGACTGATGAACATCGGCAGCGAGGACACCAAGGGGAACGCACTGTATCGCGAGACCCACCTGCTGTTGCAGGGTTCGTCCCTGGCTGACCGGTACGTCGGCAATGTCGAGGGGCGAGGGTTGTACCAGGGCAAGGCCGATGTGCTCGTCTGCGAAGGATTCGTGGGGAACGTGGTGCTGAAGGTCAGCGAGGGGATGGCCGAGTTCCTGATCCGGGCATTGGCAAACGACGTGCTCGAACAGCTTGATGCCGAACGGGGCAAGGCCCTGAAGGCTCTGGAGGTGGCTTCGAAGCAATACAATTACCGGGAACATGGAGGTGCCCCGTTGCTGGGGATCGACGGCGTCTGCATGATCTGTCACGGCTCGAGTGATGCTCGAGCCATCGCCAACGCTCTGCGGGCCGCCACGACGCTCGAGTCTCGCCAGGTCAACATCCAGATCGTCGATGACCTGGCGACGGCTTCGGGTGAGTCTGCCGAATTGACCGGGGAGGGGCGGCCGTCATGAGCGGGATCGGCTTCCTGTTCCCCGGGCAGGGGGCCCAGCATGTCGGCATGGGCCAGCGGATCTCCGAGGAGTGCTCGGCCGCCGGCGAACTCTACGCCCGTGCCGCCGATGTGCTCGGCTACGATCTCGCGGCCGCGTGCTTCGACGGTCCGCAGCAGGAACTTGATACGACGGTCATCAGTCAACCGGCGATCTTCGTCACCAGCCTGGCGGCCCTGGAGTGGCTGCGGTCGGATCGTTCCGAGTTGTTCGAGGATTGCGGGGGGACGGCGGGACTGAGCCTGGGCGAGTACACGGCCTTGGTGTTCGCCGGCGTGATGGAATTCGAGGATGCGTTGCGCGTCGTCCAGAAGCGGGGCGAGGCGATGCAGGCCGCTTCGGACAAGACCCCCTCGGGAATGGTCAGCCTGCTGTTGATGGAACCCGAGCGGGTCGAGGCGATTTGTCGCGAGGCGGTCGAGGATGGAGAGGTGTTGCGGATCGCCAACTACCTCTGCCCGGGCAACCTGGTCGTTTCCGGGCACCGGTCGGCCTGCCGGCGGGTGGCCGAGTTGGCCGAGGCGGACGGCGGGCGGGCTGTCGAGTTGCCCGTGGCGGGCGCTTTTCATACGTCGCTGATGGAACCGGCTGACCAGGTGGTGGCCCGGGCGCTGGCCGACTGCCCGCTGTCGCCTCCACGAATCCCGGTCATCAGCAATGTCGACGCGGCGCCGCACCAGGATCCCGAGGAGATCCGCGAGTTGCTGGTTCGGCAGGTCAAGAGCCCCGTGCTCTGGGCCGACTCGGTTTCTCGACTGATTTCGTCCGGAGTCGACCAGTTCTACGAGATCGGCCCCGGCCGGGTTCTCAGAGGACTGCTCAAGCGGATCGATCGCAAACTCGCCTGCGAGTCGGTCAACGACTCTTAGACTCTTAGCCGAGACCCGGGTCGGGGCAGGATCACGGGTGATTTCCGTGGACGAATTGGCTGGAATTCGCGGTGAAATTCAGCCAGTCCGAATCCTTTCGAGTGGGCTTTGCCTGCGCGTCATCGAGCTTCCGGTTCGATGTGCGGTCCACGTCGTTCCGGCTCGCGATATCATTTACGGTTTACAGTGACATGACCGGGTGGTATATCAACGCCGGGAAGACTGGGCGGAGGGATACGGCCGGTGTTACCGGGATGGGGGGTCCGCTGACGGAGAGGCGGCACTGTGGCGGGTGTCGCCGGTGGCCTTGCGAGGTCCGGTGCCGGGTCCGCAGATTTTTGTTTTGGCGTAGACGGAGGAACGGGGCGTGTCGGTCAGAGAGGAAGTCATCGAATTGGTCGCCGATCAACTCAGCGAGGATGTAGGCAACATCACCCCCGAGAAAAAGTTCCAGGACGACCTGAAGGCCGACTCGCTCGACTTGGTCGAGTTGGTGATGACCTTCGAGGACAAGTTCGGCATCTCGGTTCCGGACGAGGACTACGAGAAGATCGTCAGTGTGGGTGATGCGATCACTTACATCGACGCCAAACGCAGTAGTGCCTGAAGGCGAGTGATGCGACGTGTCGTCGTCACCGGAATCTCAGTCGTTTCTCCGCTCGGCTGCGAGATCTCCGAGTTCTGGGACCGCCTGTGCACGGGCAAGAGCGGCATCGTTCCGCTGAAGCGGTTCGACGTTGACGGATTCAAGGTGCGTTTCGGCGGCGAGATCTACGACTTCGATCCTGCCGACCACGTCGACCTGCCCGCCAAGGTGCTGCGGCGTCTGGACCGCTTCAGCCAGTTCGGCCTGGTTGCGGCCGTGAAGGCGGTCCGGCAGTCCGGGATCGACTTCCAGCAGGGGGACCCCTATCGTCACGGCGTGTTGATCGGCAGTGGGATCGGAGGGCTGGAGGAGATCGAGCAGAATCACAGCGTGCTCTACGATCGGGGGCCTTCACGGGTCTCGCCGATGATGATCCCCAAGCTGATGGTCAATGCCGCCAGCGGGAACATCTCGGTCCATTTCCAGCTTCGCGGCCCCAACAGCGCCATCGCCACCGCGTGTGCTTCGGCGACCAACGCGATCGGTGAGGCCTTTCGGTTGATTCAGCACGGGACCGCTGACGTGATGGTCACCGGTGGCAGCGAAGCGGCGATCACTCCGATGGGTCTTTCGGGCTTCGCACGCATGAACGCGCTCTCGACCCGTAACGACGACCCCGAATCGGCCAGCCGGCCGTGGGATCAGGACCGGGACGGATTCGTGCTTTCCGAAGGGGCCGGCATCTTGGTGCTCGAGGAACTCTCGCACGCCGAGTCACGCGGGGCTGCGGTGTTGGCCGAGATCATCGGTTACGGCATGTCGGCCGACGGAACCCACATGACAGCCCCCAATCCCGAGGGGGAAGGGGCGGCGCGGGCCATGTCGGCGGCGATCGACGACGCGGGGCTGCCCGCCGACCAGATCGACTACGTCAATGCTCATGGCACCAGCACCCCGTTGGGTGACGTGGCCGAGACTCGGGCGATCAAGTCCGTCTTCGGCGACCACGCCCGTTCGCTGTGTGTTTCCAGCAGCAAGAGCCAACTGGGCCACCTGCTGGGAGCCTCGGGAGGAGTCGAAATGTGTGCCTGTGTGATGGCGCTGCAGGACCAGGTCGTTCCCCCCACCATCAATCTCGACAACCCCGACCCCGAATGCGATCTCGATTACGTTCCGGGTGAGGCCCGGTCGTGCTCTGTCAATCACATCCTCAAGAACAGCTTCGGTTTCGGCGGCCACAACGCCTGTCTGGTACTCAGGCGGGTTGCGTGACAGTCCACCGGTTCCATCTCAGGATCGAATTTCGTCCCGCGTCCATCACCGATCACTCTCAACACCAAGCTCCTCATCCTTACTGGTTTCATGAGCAGATCCGAGTCAAACAGCCAGAAGGTCGTCGTCACCGGCATGGGCGTCTTCAGCCCGATCGGGATCGGCCGTGAGTCGTTCGAGCAGGGGGTGCTCGACGGGACCAATGGGATCGGTTCGATCGACCTGATGGATGTGTCGGGAGTTCCCGGTCACGTTGGTGGCGAGGTGCCGGAGTTCACGCTGTCGTCGGCTCGAAAGGAGTATCTCGAGCTGCAGCGGAAGAGCATCAAGGTGATGTGCCGGGACATCCAACTCGGAGTCGCCTCGGCGGTGCTGGCTCTGGCCGATGCGGAGATCGACTCGGAATCGATCGACCGGACGCGGCTGGGGGTCGACTACGGCGCCGACCAGATGTTCTCTCATCCCGAATCGCTGATCCGCAGTGCCACTCGGTCGTCCGCAACGGTTGAAGGTGGTGAGTTCGATTTCCAGATTGCTCGCTGGGGTGAGAGTGGGATCGGTGAGATGGAGCCGTTGTGGCTCCTGAAGTACTTGCCGAACATGCCGGCCTGCCACATCGCGATTGCCGCCGACGCCCGCGGCCCCAACAACTCGTTGACTCTGGCCGAGTCATCCGGAAACCTCGCGATCGGAGAGGCTTTTCGGTTGCTCGTCCGTGGCAGCGCGGATGTCATGATTGCCGGATCGACCGGATCGAGGATGCACCCGATCAAGTGCCTGCACGCCACGATGTGGGACGAACTGGCCGAAGGCGAGGGGGATCCGTCGACCTGGTGCCGGCCGTTTGACGCGGGCCGCACCGGGCAGGTGATTGGCGAAGGGGCCTGCTCGCTGATCCTCGAGACCGAGACACACGCTCGGGCGAGGGGCGCGACGATCCTGGGGACGATTCTCGGAGCCGGTTCAAGCTGTGTGATCGACCGGCAGGGTTGTCCCGATCCCCGGCAGGCCATGATCAACGCCGTCCGCGCAGCATTGGCTGATGCCGACCTTTCGCCTGCCGATGTCGGTCACATCCATGCTCACGGGTTGGCGGCACGCGAGGCAGACATCATTGAGGCGTCGGCGATCGTGGAGGTTTTTGGAGAGACGGCCGGCCAGGTGCCCGTCACCGCGATGAAAAGTGCGCTGGGGAATTCCGGAGCTGGCTGCGGCACACTCGAACTGGCCGCTTCGCTGTTGGCGCTCGGTCATGGCGTGGTGCCCCGAACGCTCAACTTCGAGCAACCCGATGCCGAATGCCCCCTGGATGTCGTTCACGGTGAACTCCGTGCCGTCTCCAACAACGTTTTGCTCAACCTCAACGTCACCACCAACGGTCAAGCCAGCGCCATCGTCGCAGCGGGCTAGGAATCGGCCGATTCGCCGTCGGGGTCGTTCGACGGTGCCGGGGCTTGGCGG
>Ga0310345_10006589_pt1 | contig 10121 bp, 9 predicted proteins | sample HC15DNA20500_MG_FD_204667 | JGI IMG/M metagenome (GOLD analysis project Ga0310345, IMG submission 204667) | Marine microbial communities from station ALOHA, North Pacific Subtropical Gyre - HC15-DNA-20-500_MG | ecosystem: Environmental > Aquatic > Marine > Oceanic | place: Pacific Ocean: North... | reverse complement strand
TTGTCCTGATGGGACACGATTGGGGGGCGGCCGCAGCGCACACCGCAGCGGTCCTAGCCCCCGAGCGGTTCTCGAAGCTGATCACCATGTCCGTGCCCGCCGGCGTCGCGTTCTCGCAGAGTCTGAGGACGAGTCCAGAACAGCAGCGACGGTCGTGGTACATATTCTACTTTCAGCATCCGATGGCCGACGTCGCCGTTCCCTTGAATGACTTCGCGTTCATCGAGAGGCTGTGGCGAGACTGGTCTCCCGGTTGGGACATTCCGCTAATGGAACTAACGTCGGTGAAAGCGACACTCGGGCAGCCTGGCGTTCTGGCGGCCGCGCTGAGCTACTACCGTCAGACCTTCAACCCGCCCCCGAACGTGCCCCAGGTCGGCACGGGCCGAGGTTCTCAGCAGATTCAAGTGCCGACGCTGTACATTCACGGACGAGACGATGGCTGCATCGGTGTGGAGCTAGTAGACGGCATGGAGGCGTTCTTCGACAATGGCCTGCAGATAGTCATTGTCGACGGCGCGGGACACTTCGTGCACCAGGAAAAGCCCGATGAGGTCAATCGCGTGATCCTGGAGTTCTTGGAATAGGCCCTCTCTGTCTATGTGGATCTGAAATGATGAGTTAGAATTGTTAAGGTCTGGATTGTATGGCTGACCTAAGGAGAGTGACAATGCGAACGATCTTGATCGCATGCGTAGCACTATTGCTAATCACCCCAGCGGCCTCGAGCAACGACCTGGATGAGATTCGAGCATCGTTCGAAGACCCCGTCGGTTTAGTTGTCCCAGGTGTCTCGGCGACCGGCCAGGCTGACGCGACGGCTCCCGTGACATTCACGAAGGACATCGCGCCGATTCTGCAGCGCAGCTGTCAGAACTGCCATCAACCGAACTCGGTAGCGCCGATGTCGCTCATCACCTACGAGGAAGTACGTCCCTGGGCCCGTGCCATTAAGGTGCGGACCAGTCTAGGGCCCGTCGCCGACGTGATGCCACCTTGGTATATCGAGAAGGATGTCGGGGTCCAACACTATCTATTCGATCCATCCCTCTCCGACGAAGAGCTGGACAAGATTACGCGATGGGTCGACAACGGCGCACCACGAGGGAATCCAGCCGACCTGCCGCCGTCTAGGCCGCTCGGCGGCTCGTCTCTCTGGGCGGCCGGCGAACCCGACCTGATCACGGTAACCGAGGAGTTCTTCGTACCAGGGGACGCGGCCGACTGGTGGGGTGATATCGAAATGACGCCGATCGGCAACACCGAAGACCGATATGTGGCCTCGGTCGAAGTCCATGAAGTCAACGACGTGCTCAACGCCGACGGTAATCCAGCCGACCGGGCGACAGTCGGCGGGCGCTTCGTGGTCCATCATATGATCTGGGTCACGCAGGTACTCGATGACGACGGCGAAATTGTGGACAGCACCTTCTGGCCGGTGCACGAGGTCGGTCGCAATGCGGACACGTTCGACCCAGAAGGAGCTCGCCTTCTAGCGGCCAACTCACGGCTCGTCTCGGATTCACTTCACCTCCACTCGAACGGCCGCGACACAAAGGCGCACCTTGAGATCGGGTGGCGATTCCACCCGAAGGGTTACAAGCCAAAATATAAGCGGGCGCAGCGGAACCTCGGCAACGCCGTCGACATCGACGTCAAAGCGATGGAAAGAGACCAAGAGCTCCATGCCTACTACGTGCTACCCGAACACACGAAGATCACTACGTTTGAGCCCCATCTGCACGCACCCGGGGCCCGCATGTGCCTCGAGGCAATCTGGGGCATCAACATCCAGACGCTGACCTGCGCGGGCTACGACCACAACTGGGTCAGGGGCTACGAATACGCTCCAGGCTATGAACCGCTGCTGCCGAAAGGCACCATCTTGCACATCACCGGCTACATGGACAACACACCCAGGAACGAAAACGTTACCGACCCGAGAAACTGGCAAGGGTCGGGGAACCGATCGGTAACCAACATGTTCATCGACCTTGGGCATGGTGTGACTATGACCGACGACCAGTTCCAAGAGGCAATGGACGAGCGGCGGGAGATGCTTCAACTGACGAAGAACGACGTTGTGATCGGGTGTCCGCTGTGCATGGTGAAGCCCGAGCAGCCGACGGTCGAGCGTGCACAAGACTTGTTGACTGCCGCCGAGACAGCCCAGGAGGAAGTCGCCGCCAGAGTCGAAGCGGCGCGCGAAGCCCTGGAGGCTGCGGAAGAAGCCTTGCAGACGGTGAAGCAGGACGCTAACCACCTAGTCACACGGGAGCCGGAGCGGCGGTAACTTCGTCAGACTGATGACACAAACCGGACACTCAGGGCTGCTGCTCGTTGCAGCGGCGATGCTCGTCATATCCCAGGGCGCAGGAGCCGAGCAATCGTACTCGAGAGGTCAGAATGCCTCCCCTGCGTATGAAGGGTGGGAGACAGACGCCGATGGGTCCCGCTACTTCCTCTTCGGTTACTTCAACCGGAACTGGGAGGAAGCGCTCGACGTGCCGGTCGGCCCTGACAACTACTTCGAACCTGGCGAGGCCGACCAGGGACAACCCACCCACTTCCTTCCTCGGCGAAACCGGTTCGTCTTTCGCGTCCCGGTTCCGGACAATTTCAGGCAGACAGACGAGCTGGTCTGGACCTTAACGACCAAGGGCAAAGAGGAAAAAGCCTACGCGACACTCAGGATCGACTACTTCGTGGACAATCTCGTCAGAGCCTCGGAGCAAGGCGCCCTAGGAGCCGGGACCAGCGATGCAGTCATGCGAGCGAACCAAGTGCCAGAACTCATGATCGAGGGAAACGTCCAGCGCACCGTGCGCGTGGGTGAGCCCCTGACGCTGATCGCTAGGGCGAGCGACGACGGCATTCCAAAACCTGGACAAGCAGGAGGGACCTTCGGCCGGCCTCGTAACTCTGGCACCTACTCCACGGCACGGCCGGACTGGAGACCACCTTGGCAGATCACTGTCGGCAGTAGCGTCGGACTCCGTCTCTCTTGGTACGTCTACCGTGGTGCGGGCCGGGTGACTTTCGATCCCTTGCAAGCCAAAGTGTGGGAGGATACCCGAGACGGTGCGAACTCGCCGTGGGCGAATCGGTGGGTCACGCCGCCTCTTCCATCGGACGGACGCTGGGAGGTGCAGGTGACGTTCGACACGCCGGGCACTTATGTCCTTCACTGCCTCGCCTCAGATGGCGGGCTGGGCGCCAACGAAGAGCGCACGATCACCGTCACCCATTGACTCATCGCACCTCGTCAATAGACCATGCCAATTAGTCGACGGCCCATCACCATCGCTTCGGTACTCCTCGTTTCCATCACGTTGATCGGTTGCGGGCCAGAATCCGACACCACTAGTGCACTAGCACCAAATAGTCGGCCGGAGGCACCAGCGTTTCAAGTCGACCCCACGTGGCCTCGAGAAATGCCAAATTCGTGGATCCTCGGTGCTGTGACGGCCGTGTTCGTGGACGCCAAAGACCATGTCTGGGTCACGCACTTGCCGGAAACACTCACACCGGAAGAGACCGCTCTCGTTCAGGAACCTCCCATCGGTACTTGCTGCGTACCAGCCCCAGTTGTTATCGAATTTGACCCTGAGGGTAACGTCGTTCAGGGGTGGGGCGACTCGTCTACGCAGGATGTGTCTGAGTTTCCTAGAAATGCACACGGGCTGTTCGTAGACCACAACGACTACGTTTGGGTGGGCACGTACCGGCATCACCGAGTTATGAAGTTTACGCGGGATGGCCAACTCGTCATGACCATAGGTAGATACGATGATAATGGTGGGAGTAATGACCCCAATCTTTTGGGCGGCCCTGCCGGTATTTGGGTAGACCCTGACACAAATGAAGCCTATTTTGCAGACGGCTACCGGAATCGTCGAGTCGTCGTCTACGACGGCGACACTGGGGAGTATCTCCGGCATTGGGGTGCCTACGGCGAACTCCCGAATGACGACTACGATTTCGGGGACCGCGATCCCCTTGGACCTGCGCCCAGGCAGTTCTCCACTGTCCATGGCCTCGTTGGTTCGAGCGACGGACTGCTCTACGTAGCGGATCGGCGTGGAAACAGAATCCAAGTCTTTGATTATGCTGGCCAATTTGTGATGGAGCAGATTGTAGCCCCACTCACCCGCGCATCTGGATCCGCGTTTGTTATTGCGTTATCTCCCGACGCAGCACAGCGCTGGCTCTACTTGGCTGACGGTACAAATCACAAGGTCTGGATTCTCAGACGGAGTGACCTCGAAATCGTAGGAGAATTCGGCCGAGGAGGGCGACAGGTAGGTCAATTCATTCGCCCACACGGTATGGGCATCGATACACAAGGCAATCTCTACGTAGGAGAAGCATCCACTGGCCGACGCGTACAGAAGTTCACCGCACAGAATCCTAAGATAATTTATCAGTCTCCTGAGGTGCCATAACTTAGTCGTGAATCGGACATCTTGGACCAATAATCTTGCTCTATTTGCAAATACAGGAGTCACACATGAGAAAGCTTAATCTGGCAATTGCGTTTGTCCTCGCCACAACCGCCCTCATCACCGCTACATACCTGCCTTCACAGGCTTCCAATCCGCGATTCGGCGTGTGGAAGCTAGACTCGACCGCACCGCCACCTTCAAACAACATCATGACCTATGAGCCCTACGAGGATGGTGGTATGCGAATCACAGTTGAATCCACCAATGCCACGGGGCGAGAGTCAACATGGAGTTATGTCACGTTGTTCGATGGAGTTTTCCGCCCTGTCACAGGCCAAGAGTCTGCCGAAACGGCCGTCGAGACAATCAACGAAAGAACCACTCGGATCTCCAACGCAAGGAACGGTCGAGTCTACCAAGTGATCATCAACACCCTCTTAGAAGACGGGGATACCATCAACAATGAGTACGTCCGACTGGACGAAGACGGCAATATCGTCCGCGTGAGTCATGCGACCTACAGACGCATCGAGTGATTCCCCCTTTTATAACCCCAACATCCGTGTAAATAAGCCCCACCCGTCGACACCATCCACCGATAGGTCAACAAACGGTCTCTTACGGTCTCACTCTCACATATTTCTGCAACCTTCGGGGACGAGGTTCACCACCGTACAAGTTGCCGTGCCGATCGACCGCCACGAACTCAGCTCCGTTGCCTGCCGGATCCCGCGGATCGCCCCATGGATAGAGGATGAATTCTGAAATCCACCCAGTTTGCGCATCGCCAATTCTGATGCCCATTTCCCAACCAGGATTCTGGAGATCATCAGACTCTGAATCAGCAACGTAGATTCGCCCATGCTCGTCAAAGAACACTCCACTCGGGCGACCAAACTGGGTCCACACGGCAAGGACGTTCCCCTCCTGATCGAAAACCTGAATACGATTGTTCGACCGGTCACCCACGAAGAGTCTGCCGGTCGAATCGATGGCCAACGCGTGCAGGTTGCGAAACTCACCAGGCGCATAGCCAGTCTGACCCCAAGTCTTAACAAACGACCCATCACTTGCAAACTTCATCACGCGGTTATTCGTCTCATCTCCATGCCCATCGCCAACAAAAATGTCACCGTTGTCAGCCACCGCAACGTCACTGGGGCCATTAAAATGATCCAGTCCGTCTCCGGGCACGCCAGGAGTGCCTAGCGTCATTAACACCTCTCCCGCCTGGCTAAATTTGACCACCTGGTGTCCTCGTGTCCCCTCGGGTGTCCGTTCTGCACTCACCGCATCGGTCACCCAGACATTGCCATCTTGATCAACATCGATTCCGTGAGGCCAGATGAACATTCCTCCACCAAAACTCTGCACCACCTCACCGTCAAGATTAAACTTCAGTACTGGATCCAAGTCCGAATCAAGACACTCATTTCCAAAACGTTCAGGGGCCGTTGCATCACACCGGACCACCGCCCAAATATACTCACCGCCAGGCTCAATCGTGACACCCCCAACGGCGCCCATCTGCCGTCCATCCGGCAGTTTCGCCCAGCCATCAACGGCACGGTACGGATTTGGGAGCGCTTGCCCACCGACTTCACGTTCTGCACCAGTCCACGCGAGAACGGTGAACAGAATCACGCATACAACTCGGCTTGCCTGCAACATAATCACACCTCTCTTGAAAAAACAGACTCTATCAGAAAAACGAGACATTTCTTCACGTTTACCAACCACTCCAACCGGTGAGGGCGCGTTGTTGCAGTTCGTGTTCTGGCAGGACGATATTGGTCAGTTTCCAGGCAAACCCATGCCGGGTCAAGATAAAGCCCACCTCCTCGTCACGGTCGTTCGACACCCAGATCGCAAAGCGGCTGATCGACTCGTAGCTCGTGCGGACATCTTCAAAGAAATTTTTGGCCGGCGGTGGCGTGTCTGGTATGACCCCACTGCCATCAGCGTTTGCTGACGTCTCTGCCGAGACGATTGGAACAGTTGATTCACCCGCTGCCCAACTGAGGATGGTCGCCGGCGTCACAAACCGCTCGACCAACGCCTCCACGATGACGTCACCCACGACGACACTGCCACGGGCTGCGTCATCAGGCGTAGGATTCCGCTTGGCCAGTAATGCCTGGACTTGGGACTGCACATTACGCCGCAACTCCGGAAAATCCACATACTCAGTCAAACGCTCAAGGTCTTCGGTTTCCAGAGCCGTTCTGATGGCATTAAGGGTGAGATACGGGCCTACCACCAGATAGCCGACAGGAAGCACACTGAAGACGACCAAAAGGACAAGAGTTCGCTTCATCGCTTCACACTCACGGACTATGAATCTCGGCCGCCAAGGCCGCTGCAAATCGGCGTCCGAGCTCAAGCAAGCCAGCAGTATCGTAATGCACGCCGTCCTCACGTTTGGACAGACCCTCCGTGTCGATGAGTCGAACGGCTGCCAAGTCATCGGCGATGCGTTGCTGCGCACGCTGCACGACTGGCAGTTCCGTATACCTCTCGGGGCTCGGATTAGCCCGCCCCATCACGAACAATAATTCGGTATTCTGTAAGTCGTCCCGAAAAGCCGCAATGAGGGTCGTGAGATTATCAAAATATTCGGCGGCGACTTCTGGATACCGCGCATCCGACTCCCCCTGCATCCAGAACACCGCCCCAATCTCGGCATCCCCGCGCAACTCATGCCGGTCGAGAATCGCGATCAGTTGGCTATAGAGCGGGCCGACTTCCGCGTTCCGAGTGAGTTCGGCTCGCGCCGCATCCCACTCCTGAGCCCACGCCAACAGTGACGTACCTCCGACTGCATGTTTAACAAAAATCAGTTCGCGGTCTGGCCACGCCTGTGCCAAGCGCGGCACCAGACTGACCTCGGGTCCAAACCGCGCCCGATCGAACAGCCCCGTCTCACCGGTCTCCATGAGATATGTCACATTGGGTGGTGTGATTAACTGATCAGCAGTTAACTCGGCCGTCACACCTTGGCCCACCATGTTCGACTGCCCTGCGAGAATGAACACGAGTGGTTTTTCCGTCTGTGCGCCGACCGACGACCACGCTCCAAGCCACAACACGAACGCAAGCGTCCCTACGCGAACAATCTGCAGGCCAAACAACATCACTGATCCTCCTTAGTGCTGCGAACCGGTCACCCTACACCGTGCCACATAATTAGGATCCTATCGTAAGTCGTCGGTTCTGCGACAGGAACAGCGTGCAGTGTGCCGTGTTTTCGAGAATACTAGTAAGGACATGCCCACAGTAACCTTCGCCAGCGACCCCAAATCACCACCGTTAAAATGGGCGGGTGGAAAACGCTGGCAAGTACCCCAGCTTCGTCCCCTCTGGACAGACCACACACAATGTCGTTTGGTGGAACCGTTCTGTGGAGGCCTCGCGGTCACGCTTGGACTCAAACCACGACGGGCGCTCCTGAACGATGTGAATCCACACTTGATGAATTTCTATCGTTGGTTGAAGAAAGGCCTTAAGTGTGAGATCACGATGAAGAATGATGCCGCGCTCTTCACCGTACACCGTACACGATTTAACGCCCTGCTCCGTGACGGTAAAAGTCACACCCGTGAAGCCGCCTCACTGTTCTATTATTTAAACCGCACGGGCTACAACGGATTATGTCGCTTCAATCGACGCGACGAATTCAACGTGCCCTTTGGTCGATATAAAACCATCCACTACACCCACGACTTTCTGACCTACCGAAAGGTCTTCGACCATTGGAAATTGACTAGTGAAGACTTTTCCGATCTCGCACTCCAGCCGACAGATTTTGTCTACGCCGATCCGCCATACGATGTGCAATTTACGGCTTATGCAAAAGAAGGTTTCACGTGGGACGACCAGGTGAGAACTGCGGAATGGCTCGTTGAGCACCCGGGACCAGTGATTCTCGTGAACCAAGCCACGCGCCGCATCTGCGCACTCTATCGTCGACTCGACTATACGATACGGTATCTCGATGCGCCACGACGCATCAGCTCAAATGGTGATCGGACGCCAGTAAGAGAAATCCTCGCAACGCGGAACCTAACTTAAAAAAAAGACGCCCATGCACACACGCAAGCTCTGCTGGTTTGCTCCGATCCTTCTCGCCCTGGGATGCACAACAGCGACACCCTCCAGGCCGAACATTTTATTTTTGTTCGCAGACGATCAACGCGCCGATACGATTGGAGCGTGGGGCAATCCTCACATCGAAACACCCCATCTTGATCAACTGGCCCGCGAGGGATTCAGCTTCCGTGCCAACTACAATCTCGGGAGTAACAATGGTGCCGTCTGCATCCCCAGTCGCGCAATGGTGAACAGCGGGAAAAGTTACTTTCGCCTAAAACCCGATTTACGTGACACGGTATTACTGCCTGAAGTGCTCGGCGCCGAGGGCTATACCACCTTCGCGACCGGCAAGTGGCACAACGGACCTGCCTCCTGGCTGCGCAGTTTCCAACGCGGCACGGCCGTGTTCTTCGGAGGCATGAGTGACCACACCTTGGTCCCGCTACAGGATCTTGACGAAGACGGGAACTTGGTGCACGACCGCGTCGGCGGCTTTTCCAGCACCGTGTTTGCCGATGCTGTCATCGATTTCTTGCAAAGTTATAAGGAAGATGCACCGTTTTACGCCTATGTTGCCTTCACTGCACCCCACGACCCTCGACAGCCGCCCGTGCCATATCGCAACCTGTATTACGAAAACCCACCGCCCCTCCCCGCGAACTTCTTACCGCAACATCCGTTCGACAACGGTGACCTGCAGTTGCGCGATGAACGACTGGCCGCCTGGCCACGCACGCCAGCGGTGATCCAGGAACAACTGGCCGAATACTACGGACTCATCACCCATCTCGATGCTGAGGTGGGCCGCATCCTCAACGCCCTTGCCCAGTCAGATCATGCTGACAACACTTATGTCATCTACGCCGCTGACCATGGACTCGCGCTCGGCTCACATGGGCTCCTCGGCAAGCAGTCCGTGTATGAACATAGCCAGCAAAGCCCCTTGATCATTGTCGGACCGGACGTCCCGCACGGTGAAACCACAGCCTTCACCTATCTTCTCGATCTCGTACCGACCATCAGTAGACTCACGAACACCCCTCCACTCGACGCGGTCGATGGACACGACCTGTCTGGCCTCTGGCAGGGCACACAGGATTCAATTCGCAACTCCCTCTTTCTGGCGTATCGTAATGTAGCGCGGGCCGTGCGCGACGATCAGTACAAACTCATTCGGTATCCTCAGATAGACCATACGCAACTGTTCGATTTGCAGACCGACCCTGATGAACTCCACAACTTAGCTAACGACGGGGCGTACACAGAGCGCATCACCGCTCTCACCGCACTACTACAAGACTGGCAGCAACAACTCGGAGATGCTCAAGCGCTTACCGTGACATCACCGCAACCGACCACCATCGACCTGAGCGATGCCGACCGATTTCCAGATCAGTGGCAACCGGATTGGATCGTGCAGAAGTACTTCGAGTGAAGCTGGCACGTGGCCGATACTGTCTGTGGTGGCGCTTACTGAATACTCACTAAGACCACCTCAAATAGGAGAGTCGCGTTGCCAGGAATACTGCCAGCCCCGCTCGCGCCATACGCCATCGACGGTGGAATGATCAAGCGGCGCTTCGC
>Ga0310345_10006588_pt1 | contig 10123 bp, 5 predicted proteins | sample HC15DNA20500_MG_FD_204667 | JGI IMG/M metagenome (GOLD analysis project Ga0310345, IMG submission 204667) | Marine microbial communities from station ALOHA, North Pacific Subtropical Gyre - HC15-DNA-20-500_MG | ecosystem: Environmental > Aquatic > Marine > Oceanic | place: Pacific Ocean: North... | reverse complement strand
AGTTGTCAGTGTGCCGGTTAGAACAAAGGTTTTGTTCACAAAGAAATTGCGCCAATCAGACGAACTGGTAGTTGACGCCTCAATAGCGGTGAGTTGTAAGCCGGCTTCTCGCAACCGTGAGATCAGATTCCGATTTTCGGATTGACTGAAAAATCCAACCAGACTATTAGCGATCTTTTCACCAATGCCATCAATTTCTTGTAATCGCTCGGTTGTTACCTCCATGATGGTATCCATCGATGACAGGTTTTCGCATACGGAAACTGCAACCGTTTGACCAACATGTTGAATACCTAGTCCAAATAGGACACAGGGTAGAGCGGCGATTTTGCTGTTCTCGATCGCTCGAAGCAAATTACCGGCTTTCTTTTCGGCGAATCCCTCCAGCCCCAGTAAATCTCCCATTTGTAACTGATACAAATCTGCTACGGTTTTAACCAGACCTGCTTCGACCAATTGATCAACGATCTGCTCGCCGAGTCCTTCAATTTCCAAAGCCGAGCGGGAGGTAAAGTGGCAGATTCGGCGTTTCCGTTGAGCCGGGCATTCTGTGTTGACGCAACGAACCGCAGTTTCGTTTTCAGATCTTTGGATTGGAGACTGGCAGTCAGGGCAGAGATCCGGTAGGCGAAAAATCTTCTCCTTACCGTTTCGCTTGTCTGGTAAAACCTGAGTGATTTTGGGAATCACGTCACCGGACCGTTTCAGGACAACCTGGTCTCCGATTCGAATGTCTTTCCGAATCAACTCTTGCTCGTTGTGTAAGGTAGCATGGGTAATCGTTGCGCCTCCCACTTCCACCGGCTGTAGGTGTGCAACGGGGGTTAACACCCCCATTCGACCGACCTGAACCTCAATCCGTTCAATGCGAGTCGTCGCTTGTGGCGCCGGAAACTTACAGCAAATGGCCCAACGGGGGAATTTAGCAGTTGTTCCTAATGCTCGTTGTTGTGCAAGGTCATTGACTTTAACCACAATTCCGTCTACTTCATAGTCAAGGGTATGACGGATCCGGCTCAGGCGATGATAGTAGTCAATTACGCCATCAATAGTGGTATGAATCTCATTGTATGGGTTGAGTTTAAAGCCAAATTTCTGAATCTTATCTAGGGACTGTTGATGCGTTTGTAGATCGACACCAAAACTGAGGTGGTAGAGAAAAATATCAAGGGGTCGTTGTGCCGTAATACCAGGATCCAGTAAACGAAGCGAACCTGCCGCCGCATTCCGGGGATTGACAAAAGATGGTTCCTCATTAGCTTCTCGTTGTTGATTAACTAGGTTTAAAGCGGCTTTGGGCATAAAAACCTCACCTCGAACCTCGATTTGATCCGGCACAGGCTTCAATGCGATTGCCTTCAAACGTAGAGGAATCGATTTAATAGTTCGTAAATTTACCGTCACATCTTCGCCAAACTGACCATCGCCACGAGTCGCACCGTATGATAGGCAACCATTTTGGTAGAATAGCGCTACACCTAGCCCGTCGATCTTCAGTTCACTAATGTAGGTAATTTCCTGACCTGGGAATGCCTGCCGAACTCGCTGATCGAAAGATCGTAGAACTTCTGGATCGTAGGTGTTTTCCAGCGAAAGCATTGGGCCATGATGCTGTACCCGGGTACCGAGCGAATTATCGACGACAGATTCACCAACTCGCTGTGTAGGTGAATCCGCAGGGGGTGTGTGTGATTCTACGGCTTCCAGTTGGCCGAGTTGCGCCATCAACTGATCGAACTCATGGTCAGAAATCTGGGGTTGATTCACGACGTAGTATTTATGTTCGTGATAGCGGATCAACTGTCGTAGATCTTCGACTGGCAATGATTTAAAGTCGGAGCTCATAGATTAATGTTGACCTCGAATAGTCGGAGGAAATAGGCTTGCCAAACACCATTTTCTTTCTGAAAATCGATTTTGGCTTTTACCTGAATTTCCTGTCGGTTGCGACGACGACCTCTTTCAGAAATCACATCCAGCGAAAGCGTCGCAGATGCCTGACGAGCGTAATCGACCTGAATTTTAACATCGTGAAATTGAAAGAGTAGACGATCATAAACCTCAAATAGTTTTTTGAAAGTAGGACGCACTTCAGCAAAATCGGCCGGAATAACGCCTGTACCAACACCGAATTGCGTGACGACGTCATCTGATACTATGTAGTCGAGTGCAAAATGAGATTCAATTTTATCGACCTCTTTCATCCCGGCCACCAAATCGGAGAGGCGAGTCAGGTAATCGTTTACCTCCTGCTCCACGTCGTTAGCTCGAATCAGTGAAATGTTGAGTGGGAGGTAGTCTTGATTGAGGTCAAACTTCAGTTCAAGGGACTTATAGTCAACCGATCGGATAGACAAAAGGTGACTCTTTCCGTGCGGAATTTGGCGTAGAACATACCGTCCTAGCTCGTCAGTAGTAATGGTTTGATCGAGGTGGGTAATAGTTGCCTCCGGAATTGGGTGTTCCGTTTTCTCATCGCTGACCGCACCGGAAACGATACCGAAAGACGGCGGTTTGTCTATTTCTTCCTGCGTCACCGTCGATTGCTGCCGGCAAGCTATTACCCAAACAAGGAGCAACCCGCAACAGATTTGAACGAGCCTGCTGAAAATAACCGTACTGAAAAAATATTGCACTTGTATAGGGACCTATGATAGATTAGATGGGTTTTGTCCGGCAGTGTAATAAATAAAGTTTATCCTCGCCCCAGCGGATGTCTTCACTCTAACCGAAGGCGCTGACCTCCGGTCGGGGGCACAATTAGGAAAGTGGAAAATGGCAAGAGAGTGTATGGTTTGTAAGAAAAAACCGATGACTGGAAATCGGATTAGTAATTCTCGGGTTCATACCAAGCGAAGATGGTTACCCAATTTACAGAAAGTTCGTGTGCGAATGGAAGGCGGTGTCCGACGAATCCGCGTGTGTACACGCTGCATTAGAACTGGCAAAATCACCAAAGCAATATCACGAATGCCAACCGATACCCAATCTCACCCTCTTTCGACTTGATTACATCCCCCAATCAAGTTGGGGGACATGTTTATGAATTTAGAATTTACCATCCAATTATCCTCCGGTTAAAGGTACTCACACTCGAGTAATTTTAGTTACTCCCTCCAAATTTCGCACTGCACCTAGGAGTTGGTCTAGTTGTTCTAAACCTGTCACTTCAACCGTTAGCCTTTCAAAGCCGAACCCATCCTCTTCAAACTGGCAGTTGATAGTATCCTTACTTCTGTCAGCCAGAATCGGTCCAAACTTTCCTTCTCTAATATTGACCTGAAACCCAGCGATGGCTGTGGTAATTTCACCCAGAATTCCGGGGCGATCGTGACACTCAATGATAAGATCTACTGCATATCGTATCTGATCAATCGATTTCCACTCGATGTTAATCAGACGGTCGGGATCATTCGGTAGCCGTGAACAATTAGTGCGATGTACCGACACACCGCCCCCACGCTTAATGTAACCGATAATTTCGTCACCTGGTATGGGGCGGCAACACTTCATAATCCGGGTGCCGGTCAGATCTATCTGGTTCAACTCAATGAGAGGTGTCGACTGGAATACTAGTGGTTCCTGACTTTCAGCCGTCGCTTCTAGTTCAGAACGGCTATTTTTAGCCTGGTCCACCAAATTGATGATCTCACCGGCCGACAGTTCGCCAATACCAATTTGCTCTAACAATTCTTCTGCATCTTGAAAATATTGTTGAGTAGGTGTCGAAGTATGAGCGGAGACCTCAGTAAAAACGGATGTATGAGCGGGGTTATCCGCTGTAACGAAAGATTTCTCGTCCCCAACTACCGCCAGGAAGTCAGCCGATCTAAGATATGAGAGTAAATCGAGGTCAAATCGCCGTAGTTCAATCTGAAGTAGCCGCTTCCCCAGTTCGATGGCTTCGGTTCGATCCTGCTCCTTAAACCATTGTTTAATTTTATTACGAGCACGGGCCGTTTTGACCCAGCGTAACCAGTCTCGGCCGGGATGACCACTTGCGTTGGTATTAATTTTGACCTGATCTCCATTTTGTAGTCGGTAACGGAGCGAGACGACCATCCCGTTGACTTCTGCACCAATGCAAGTGTTCCCGACCTGAGTATGAATCTTATAGGCAAAATCAATTGGTGTAGATCTCGAAGGAAGAGCAATTATGTCTCCTTTAGGCGTAAAGACATAAACCTCGTCACCGAAGAGCTCGGTCTTGAAGGATCGGATAAACTGACCTGCTCCTTTTAACTCCTGAATGTCCTCAAGTGTTTGTTTCAACCACTTAAAAATATTTTGGCTGGGCTTACTCGAAGGGGCTCCTTCTTTGTAGTGCCAGTGGGCAGCGATCCCCTCTTCAGCCACTTTATGCATACTGTGCGTCCGAATCTGAATTTCGACACGACGGCCATGGTCTAAAATAGTCGTGTGGAGTGATTGATAACCGTTGGCTTTGGGTAACCCGATAAAGTCCTTAAATCGCTCAGAAACGTGTGGCCAGCGAGTATGAATTGCACCGGCCGCAGTATAGCAGTCAATGTCACGATTGACCAGAACCCGCATCCCAATCAGGTCATAGATCTCCTCAAAAGGGATTCCTTTCTCATTGATTTTTTGGTAAATACTGTAGATGTTCTTGGGGCGACCGCCTACGCTGGCATCAATCGACGCTTGTTGTAAAACAGCGCTAATGTGACTAGCCGTTTCCTCCGCATAGGCTTCGCGTTCAGCCAATTTCAGGTTCAGAGCTTTAGCGATATTCTTGTACTCATAAGGTAATAAGTATTTGAAAGATATATCTTCCAAGCGATTCTTGATTCGTGAAATACCGAGTCGATGTGCAATTGGTGCATAGATCTCCAGCGTCTCTTTAGCGGTTTCCCGTCTTTTATCTTCCGGCTGAAACTGCAATGTCTCCATATTATGCAGTCGGTCTGCCAATTTAATCAAAATCACTCGTACGTCTTGTGCCGTGGCCAGAAGCAGTTTTAGATAGTTTTCGGCTTGCCGCTGTTCATCCCGGCCATGCTGTTGCAACGGATACTTACTGATCTTAGTAACGCCTTGAACTAAAGCCGCAATTGTGTCGCCAAATTTGTTGGCCAAGTGCCTTTCAGTAGCACTATCAACATCCTCGATTGTATCGTGCAGCAAACCCGCACAAATGGTATTCAGATCGAGCTTCAGTGAGATTAAGGTTTTAGCCGTTTCGACACAGTGAGAAAAGTACGGCTCGCCAGACTTACGCCTTTGGCTGTTATGACACTGTTGTCCGTATTCGTAGCATTGACTGAGCAGATCGAAATCTGCTTCCGGATTATAGGCCTTAATTGCTTGGATTAGTTGATTGGCACTCATGTGAAAGGTTGTTCCAAATCTGTTCCAGATTCTGCTTTAAGAGAACAAAACTATCTTGGGCTGATTGTTTAGCCCGGACTCCTTGACGGAATAGTTGCGACTGATCAAGTTCTTTCGGTTGAGAGGTTGCCGGAAGTTCAATCCAGGTTGAAGCCAATGAGGAAACATTAATCAACTCTAACTCCTCGAAGACGGCTAATGCCGAGGTGGTGGTGACAGGTGAGATGCCTTGCCCTTGAACAAATTTAAGTAGATGCTCCAAATCTACCCCGGGCCTACTCTCAAATTCAGCTACCAATCTCTGTAAGTAGCGATAGAGTTGCGCTAAAAGTTGCCGGTCTGGATACTGACGATTAAGTAACTCCTCCGCTATCGTAAAATCCTGATCGCTATATAACAGATGCAAGTAGATCGTTAAATTTATCCTCGATTGTCCCTGTGAAAGGGGAGATTGGAGGGCATCGGCAAAGGCGAGACCACACCGCTGGTAAAATTGATCCAGTTCCAAAACTGGATGGCAGAATATAATATGGGTGACGCGTGGCAGATGAGGTAGCGTTTCGCTTGAGACGATAGCATCAATTTGTCCATCAGCCAACATCTCCGCCAAAATTTGCTTTTGCGGATTAGTTAGACCTGAATCACAACGCCCCATCTGACGACCACTGGAAGTCTGTAGATTCTGAAAACATTTTTCGATAGCCAAATCATCACGAACGTAGATCACCGTTGGTTGACTGCGGTCCAGTACTTTGGCTATATAGCCAGATTTACCGCCCCGTACATTCCGCCGGTCCACCAGTTTAGCTACACTCGGTTGCGCATTAGGTGGATAAATCTCTTGCTGTTCCTCTGACTGAGAACGAGGGTGAACATTTCGCCCTACGGTTTCGATCTGGATATCCTGGATCTGCAACTGTGGATTTTCCTGATCTTGCCAGCGGTTAATTTCAGGTGAAAACGCCAGATTCAAGCGCACATTACGATTTTGCAAGGCAACACAATGGTTAGCCATCCCAAAAGCAATTGTCTGAACAGTACGATGACCATCCGTCACCGAAAATTGCAAATGCCGTCGATCGTGCCCCACAATGCGAGGCCTATTTTTCACCTTCAAATTTCGGGTCACTAAGCACAGCCGATTGTTCTTCATTCCTGTCGGTTCTAGTGCATTCAATTCTTTGAGAGCGTTGAGCTCAATCTGGTCTAGATCTACTTCGAAGTCAACTAGCAATCTAGGTTGCAAATGATCTTCGGTCAAATGTTGATCCGCGAACTGGTTGAACCTTTCCTCAAATTCTGGAATCTTTTCAGTTTCAATGGTAAAACCCGCTGCCGCTTTATGTCCACCATGTTTGACCAATAGATCGGCACATGCGTTGAGGCCATCTGCGATATTGATTCCATCGATACCTCGACCAGAGGCGTGTGCATATTCACCATTGATTGCTAGTAAAAAGGATGGACGGTGGTACTTGTCCTTGATTCGGGAAGCGACAATACCAATGATACCCGGATGCCAGTCTTGATGTGCCGCTACCAGACTCTTCATTCTACTCAGATCTTTTTCCTCTATCTGCTTGATCGCTTGTTGTTCGATTCGATCTTGCTGTTGACGACGTTCAGTATTAAGTCGATCTAAATCTTCGGCTACGGTCTTAGCCTCATCATCAGATTCAGTCATCAACAGCTGGATTACCTTATGTGCCGTATCCATCCGTCCAGCGGCATTAATACGTGGCCCAAGTTGAAAGCCGAGCGTATAGCCGTTCAAACCCTGGTTTTGATCAACATTTGCCACTTGACATAACGCTCGAATTCCGGGACGCTGACGCTGGTCTAAAATTGGTAATCCAACACGAGTCAGAGTTCGATTTTCTCCCACCAGCGGAACCATATCAACCACTGTTCCTAGCGTCACCAAGTCGAGTTGAGATTCCAAGAACGGATTCATTTGATCGTTGCCTCCGTCGTTTTTGCTTACTACTCTCGTCGACTCGTCCGGGTTGGATCCGTCTTGTTGCTCGGTTCGAGAAAAAATAGCCTGGGCCAGTTTGAAGGCAAGTCCAATGCCAGCTAAGCCTTCAAACGGGTATTGGCTATTGGGCATCTTGGGATTGATAATGGCATGAGCGGGTGGGAGTTGGTCGGGTGGTGGTTGATGGTGGTCGGTGATAATAACGTCGATGCTCAAGGCGTTTGCATGTGCTATTTCTGCAACCGATGTAATCCCGCAGTCAACTGTAATCAGCAATTGACAACCTTTATTGGCTAGAGTTTGAATCGCCTCTTTATTGAGTCCATATCCCTCATCAAATCGGTTTGGGATGTAGTAATGTGCCACTACACCTATATGGCGGAAGAAGCACATCAAAAGGGAAACTGAGGTTGTACCGTCGGTATCGTAATCGCCGTAAATCCAGATCTGCTGATTTTGCTGAATTGCGACCTCGACCCGATCTACAGCCTTCTCCATGTCGTTGAGGAGAAAGGGTGAGTGTAGATCCCGGTAGGTAGGATGTAGATAGGACTGAGCATCTGCAGCGGTTTCAATTCCCCGTCCAATCAGAATTTTAGCCAACATCACAGAAATATCGTGGTGTTTGGCTAGTCGATCTGCTAAGTCGTCATCTTGTGTCTTGAGTTGCCACTGCTTCATCAAAAAATTAAGAATTTCAAATTAGGAATCCACTATTCTAAACCAACTATTCCTAGACTGAAAATCAGGCTTATTCATTACCCATTCAGATTGCCCGATTAACGATCACACCACTCCCCATCAGGTGTCCATTAGTATCTCTTCCGACACCGAGATGACTGGAGCTGGCGGTAAAAGCACGTTTATGGATTTTACTTGGCGTATCTTTAGCGCGTGTCAATTGGGTGGCACGGGTGCGAGTCCGTTGCAGATCCAGCATTTCGAGTCGGTTTACTTTGCTTAGTGGTTTGCCCATTTTCAACAAGTTCCTGTCTGTAATATCTCAAGTTGAATGAATGTTCGTTCGAGTCCCCACCAGGTCAAAACAGTCATACTGATTATCGTGCATAATTCTATCTGCGATGGTCATGGCCTGTTTTTCGGTCAAATATCCTTCGTCAATCTCAGCAGTCAATGCTTTTCCAATCTCCCGACGCGCTTGAATAGCGTAGGCTAGCGCGCTGCTCGGCCATTGGGTATCGCCACCAAAAGCGAATAACTTATTGATTGGAACCGCATGGATAAACCGTCGCAAAAAGTCGCGGGAACTGTAGGGATCAATACTCCAAGCCCAGCATAAATCTACCCAGACGTTTCGATAATGCTTGGCCAAAGCCACTAATTCATTGTTATAGGGATAGGCGATATGCATCAGAACAAATTTGGCTTGCGGATATCTGCCCAAAAGTTCGCACATATTCCCGGCTGAAATCCGAGAAACCGGCATACGGTCGTTACCTGCATAGTAGCCGGTATGGATTTTGAACGGGAGGCGATACTGGGTCGCCAACTCGAGCCCTCTGGCCCAAGCCCAATCACCCAGACAAAGCCGGGTCGCCGTATCAATCTGGTCGGCCGGTCTTCTCAAAATTAGATCTAGTGCATGACCGGCTTCATCTTCAGTTCTAGCTGACCAATTCAGCGTTCGGTTATAGGCGTGTTGTGACTTGACCGCAATGGCGACCGGCGCATATTTCTCAAAAATAGCTTCCATGGCTTGCGACAAGCTGTTGAGATCACTAACACCAATGCCAACCTCGGCCTGAATAGCCTGTATATCTACCTGCCCGTTGCAGAAACTTGCCCATGACAAATCGTAAAGGAAAAAGTCCGGTCCAGAGCAATCTGGCAGACAGGGCCAACAGAAGTCGTCAGTCTGCACATGATCCAGGTTGGCCACCTCAGATAGTAGCCGATACCGTTCACCTGCCCGGCAAAGCTCTAAGGTTTTGTGCTGATTCTCTATCAGGCTATCGGAGGTAAGCTCATCAATCCCATAAACTGATTTGGCTATCAATCGTACAGCCTCTCCGTAACCAGTAAATTGTGTGGCCTCCCAGGCGGGTTGGATGGCTTCAAACCGTTGAGCTAGATCGGGATTTGACTTGTCCGTTAAATTACGGAAGGCTTCAGCTGTTGCGCCAGCAGTATGAAGATCGGCGGGAACGTAGTTGGTAAATAGATCTTGCAGAATGTCTGGTTGACTCTGCAACCATCCATCTTCTTTCTGCAAGTGTTCGTGAGTATCAACTAGGCGAATATTTTGGATGTGGTCACCAAGTTCTGTCGACATCTTCCTCCCCTCTTACCCTAGGCTCAGGACACCTAAAAAACTAATTTTTGATTATAGCAGAGGTCACAGGCAAAGTCAAGAATGCCTCAGACCGGTTAGGAACTCTTAAAGGGATAATAGATCTCTAAGACCTAATAAGGATACGCGTAATATGGAATTTTGATCTCAATTGACTTAACATTTGGGTCAATCTCTTGTATACCTGCGGGCAAAAATTTTGGGAGCTCCTTAGATGGGGGTTGATGTTGAAACTTTGCTGACTATCATCTTTGTCCTGATGGATGACTGGTGCAGACAAAAGGATATCCATCAGGACAAAGAGAAACCAGGTGCGAAACTTTCTCGGTTTCATCCCAGAAAATTATCTTTCTCTGTACCCCAGACTCCTGACCTCAAGTGTGGGTTGTTCTGTTGGCTGCCAATCTTCAGACCTAGTTCCTGCTGGAGACCAAACCGCTGCCAATGGTTGGTTGTCAGCAGAGCCCAAAGAGGAGTGATTTGGT
>Ga0310345_10006585_pt1 | contig 10128 bp, 11 predicted proteins | sample HC15DNA20500_MG_FD_204667 | JGI IMG/M metagenome (GOLD analysis project Ga0310345, IMG submission 204667) | Marine microbial communities from station ALOHA, North Pacific Subtropical Gyre - HC15-DNA-20-500_MG | ecosystem: Environmental > Aquatic > Marine > Oceanic | place: Pacific Ocean: North... | reverse complement strand
CTCGATGCGATCGTCGGTCTGATCCCCGTGGTGGGCGATCTGATCACCGCGGCGATGGCCTCCTATATCGTGTGGGAGGGCAAGAATCTCGGTATGCCGAAATGGAAGCTGTGGCGCATGGGCGGCAATATCGCGGTCGACACTCTGATCGGTGCGATCCCGCTGGTGGGCGACGCGTTCGACCTCGCTTTCCGCTCGAATACGAAGAACCTCAAAATCATCCGCAAGCATCTCGACAAGCACCATCCGGCGGCGCGCACTCTCGACCGCTAGGTCCGCGCCCGCTAGGCGAGGGGACATGGCGCAAGACGTAACCTATTCCTCCTATCTCGATCTCGATCGCATTCTCGCGGCGCAGCATCCCGTGTCGGGCGCGCATGACGAGATGCTGTTCATCATCGTCCATCAGGCGAGCGAATTGTGGCTGAAGCTGTGCCTGCATGAATTGCACGAGGCGCGCGAATGCGTGATCGCGGACGATCTGCGCCCGGCCTTCAAGATGCTCGCCCGCGTGGCCCGCGCCCAGGGGCAGCTGATCCAGAGCTGGGACGTGCTGAGCACCATGACGCCGCACGATTATTCGACCGTCCGCCCGCATCTGGGCGGATCGAGCGGATTCCAGAGTGCGCAGTACCGCATGATGGAATTCCTGCTGGGCGGTCGCAATCCCGATATGGTGACCATGCACGAGGCGGTGCCCGAGGTGGCGAAGCAGCTGCGCGTCGAACTGGGCCGACCGAGCATCTATGCCGAGGTCGTCGCCCTGCTTGCGCGGCGTGGCTTCGCCATCCCCGATAGCGTGCTGGCCCGCGATCATGTCGACAGCTGGGAACACAGCGACGCCGTCGAAGCGGCCTGGGCGACGATCTATCGCAACCCCCAGGAGTATTGGGACCTTTACGAACTGGCGGAGAAGCTGGTCGATCTCGAATATCATTTCCAGCGCTGGCGGTTCGGGCATCTCAAGACGGTGGAGCGGATCATCGGCTTCAAGAAGGGCACGGGCGGCACGCCCGGCGTGCCCTATCTGGCGGGGGTCCTCAAACAGGCCTTCTTCCCCGAACTCCTGAGCGTGAGGACCGCGATATGAGCGAGCGGCGCATCTGGGACATCAGCCAGACCCTGCGGCCCGAGCTTCCGGTCTGGCCGGGCGATACCGCCTTCGGCTTCGAACGGACGTGGCGGATGGAGGATGGCTCGCCCGTCAATGTCGCGCGGATGACGATGAGCACGCATTCGGGCACCCATGCCGACGCGCCGCTGCATTATGCGGCGGATGGATCGGACGCGGCGCAGATGGACCTGTCGCCCTATCTCGGCGAATGTCTCGTGGTGGATGCGCGCGGCGTGTCCAACGAAATCGACATTGGCGACCTGCCGCATATCGGCAGCGCGGACCGCGTGTTGTTCCGCACCTGGGACAAGTTTCCGCACGACCAATGGCGCAGCGACTGGCTGCCGATCGCGCCGGAAACGGTCGAATGGCTCGCCTTGCAGGGCGTCCGCCTGATCGGGACCGATGCACCCAGCGTCGATCCAGAGGACAGCAAGACCATGGCCGCCCATCTCGCCGTGCTGGAACACGACCTGCGCATCCTCGAAGGGCTCGTTCTCGATGACGTTCCCGAAGGCCGTTACGAACTGATCGCCCTGCCGCTGAAGATCGCGGGCGGCGATGCCGGATTATGCCGCGCGATCCTGAGGGAATTGCCATGACGATCGACCGGGCGAGGGAACTGGATGCCGCCGATCCCTTGGCGCCCTACCGCGATCGCTTCGCGCTGCCCGCCGAGACGATCTATCTCGACGGCAATTCGCTTGGTTGCCTGCCCAAGGACACGCCTGCGCGCATAGCCGAGGTGGTGGGCGAGGAATGGGGCCGCGACCTCATCGGCAGCTGGAACACGGCGGACTGGATCGTGATGCCGCAGCGCATCGGCGGCAAGATCGCTCCGCTGATCGGGGCCGCCCCGCATGAGGTGATCGCCTGCGATTCGGTCAGCGTGAACCTGTTCAAGCTGATCGCGGCGGCCTTGCAGATGCAGCCGGGCCGCAAGACCGTGCTGAGCGAGCCGGGCAATTTCCCGACCGATCTCTACATGATCGAAGGCCTCGAAAAGCAGGGCCTGGCGACGCGCCGCCTGGCCGAGCGCGACCGGATCCTGGAAGCGCTGGACGAAGACGTCGCCCTGCTGCTGCTGACCCACACCCATTACAAGACCGGCGCAGTCTTCGATATGGCGGAACTGACCCGGGCCGCGCACGACAAGGGGGCGCTGGTCTTGTGGGACCTGTCGCATTCGGTCGGCGCGATGCCGGTCGATCTCAATGGGTGCGAGGCGGATTTCGCGGTCGGCTGCGGCTACAAATATCTGAACGGAGGCCCCGGTGCGCCGGCCTTCGCCTATGTCGCCGAGCGCCATCATTCTTCGCTCGCCCAGCCGCTGACCGGGTGGATGGGGCACGCCAGACCCTTCGAATTCCTCGACGATTACGCGCCTGCGCCCGGCACCGATCGCCTGTTATGCGGCACGCCGCCCATCCTCGCACTCGCCGCGCTGGAGGTCGGTGTCGACCTGATCGCGGAGATCGGCGTCGAGCGGCTTTTCGCCAAATCGCAGGCGCTGTCCGAATTCTTCCGCGAATGCCTGTCGGAGCGGGGGATCGCTCTCGAACTCGTCAGCCCCGAAGACCCGGAGCGGCGCGGCAGCCATCTGAGCTTCCGGCACGAAAACGCCTACGCGCTCAGCCAGGCGCTGATCGCGCGGGGCGTGGTCGGCGATTTCCGCGATCCCGACATTTTGCGGCTCGGCTTCGCGCCTGCCTATCTGCGATTCGAGGACATGGCGGGCGCCGCGCGGGCGCTTGCCGACATTCTCGACACGGGCGAGTGGAAACGGCCTGAATTCAGCGAGCGATCCGCCGTAACCTGATGGAATCGCGCAATAAGACGAGGCGGATGGCGAACGCTTCGTCGCAAAAGCCGTTTTCTCGTTTGACGCGCTATCTTAATTTCGCCACATTTGCGCCATCTGTCAGTATCGACAGGATTAAAGGGGAATTTTCATGAAGTTCAACAAAATCGCTCTCGTCGCTTCGGCTTTCGCGTTCGCCGCTCTCGGCGGTTGCGCCGAAAGCGAGCAGGAAGCGCAGGAAGACCTGGCCGAGCAGCAGTACGAAGCGCAGGAAGACGTGCTTGAAGAGCAGGCCGACCTCGCCGAAGCTCAGGGCAACGAAGCGCAGGAAGAAGCTCTCGACGCGCAGGCCGACGCCATGGGCGAAATGGGCGACCAGGCCGAAGACGCCGTGGAAGCCGGTGCGGAACCCACCACCGCGCAGTAAGCCTTTCGGCCTGCCGATCCGGCAGGTTCAGGCAATCGGGCGGCGTCAGTCTTCGGACCGGCGCCGCCTTTGTTTTGGGGGTAAGGGAATTTTACGAGCCGAGGAGGACGATCCGCCCGCGCCCGTTACTCTTCCAGTTCGATGTCCCAATAAAGCCAGTCCCGCCACGTCTCGTGCAGGTAATTGGGCGGGAAGGCCTTGCCATGCTGCTGCAATTGCCAGTGGGTCGGCCGGATCGGCTCGGCATAAAGCTGCATCCCCGCCTGTTTCGGCGTGCGCCCGCCCTTCTTCATATTGCAGGGCGCGCAGGCGGTGGCGATATTCTCCCAGCTCGTCTTGCCGCCCAAACGGCGCGGTAGGACATGGTCGAAGGTGAGGTTCGCCTGACTGCCGCAGAACTGGCAGGCGAAGCGATCGCGCAGGAACAGGTTGAAGCGGGTGAAGGCGGGAAATTCCGACGGCTTCACATACTGCTTCAGCGCGATCACGCTGGGAATCTTCATGTCGAGATTGGGCGAATGGACGCTGCGATCGTAGCTCGCGATCACATCGACCCGATCGAGGAAGATCGCCTTGATCGCGGTCTGCCACGGCCACAGGCTGAGGGGATAATAGGATAAAGGCGTGTAATCGGCGTTCAGGACCAGGCTAGGGCAGGATTGCAGGCTGCTCGCCGGATCGTCGCCGACACTGCGGAACCGCGCCGCCCGTTCGAGCAGGTCGGCCCTAAACACGGCCGCTCTCGAACTGGCCGCTTATGGATTGGCCGCTTTCACACTGGGTATCTGAAACGAACACGCGCTCCTCCCCGATGGATGTGAGAATGCACTCGCAGGAAAAAGCGTCAACCCTGTTACGGACAGCCTATCCACAGGCTTGTCCCCGCTTGGCGGGGCGGGGCCGGACAGCGTAGGAAGCGGGTCATGCCGGTCACGCGCTTCGCCCCTAGTCCGAACGGGATGCTCCATCTCGGACACGCCTTTTCTGCGATCACCGCTCATGATCTGACGGGACAAGGCGGACGCTTCCTGTTGCGGATCGAGGATATCGACGGTGCCCGCTCGCGGCCCGAACTGGCGGATGCGTTCCGCGCCGATCTCGCATGGCTGGGGCTCGGCTGGGAGGAGGTCGCGCCCCAATCGGCGCGGCTGGCGAGCTATCAGGAGGCGGCGGACCGTTTGCGCGGGGAAGGATTGCTCTATCCCTGTTCATGCACGCGCGCCGAGATCATGGCCGAAGCGATCGGCACGAGCGCAATGGGGCCGGTCTATGGCGGGCACTGTCGCTTGCACGGCCCGAAACCGGGCAGAGCCGTCTCGTGGCGGCTCGATGTCGAAAAGGCTCTGGAGCGGACCGGGCCGCTCACCTGGTTCGATGCCCGCGCGGGCGAGATCGCGGCGCGGCCCGAGACTCTCGGAGATGTGGTGCTGGTCAGGAAGGATGAGCCCGCCAGCTATCATTTGGCCGCAACGCTCGACGATGCGGCGGACGGCATCACGCTGGTGACGCGCGGCATGGACCTGTTCGAAGCCACGCACATCCACCGCCTGCTCCAGGCCCTGCTCCACCTGCCCGTGCCGCGCTGGGATCATCACCGTCTGCTGCTCGACGAAGATGGGCGCAAGCTTGCCAAACGGCGCGGCTCGCCCTCGCTCGCCGATCGGCGCGAGGCGGGCGGGAATGACAGGGAGGAGGGCCTGTTGCTTGCCGAGCAACTGCGCCTGCACCGATTTCCGGCTGGAATTTCGCTCGGCAATCCCTAGATTTAAGGCATGAGCACATTCCTGATCCTCCTGCTCGTCCTCCTCATGGGCCTCACCCTGTTCTCGCTGATCAGGGGCGTGGTGGCGTTCCTGAAGACCACCAAGATCGATCTCGAGACGGGGCAGGGCGAAACCGCGACCGATATGCAGCTGTTGCAGAACAAGATGATGTTCAACCGCATCAAATATCAGGCGCTCGCGGTGGTCGTGGTGGTGATCCTGCTCGCCGCGACACGCTGATCGCGGCACCGCGATCCAATGGTCAAGCTGAACAAGATCTACACCCGTACGGGTGACGACGGCACGACGGGTCTGGTCGACGGATCGCGCCAGCCCAAATCCAGCCCGCGCATGGCGGCTATCGGCGATGTCGACGAAGCGAACAGCGCGATCGGTCTCGCCGCCGCTGCGTTTGGCGAAGGTCGCGAGGCGGAGGCGCTGTTCCGGATCCAGAACGATCTGTTCGATCTCGGCGCCGATCTCGCCACGCCTGCGGGCGAGAGCGAGGATTTCGCGCCGTCCGACATGGTCCTGCGCGTGGTCGCGGCCCAAGTCGCCTGGCTCGAAAGCGCGATCGATGACGCGACCGCGCAGCTGGAGCCGCTGACGAGCTTCATTCTTCCCGGCGGCAGCGAAAATGCGGCGCGGCTTCATCTGGCGCGCGCCATCGTGCGCCGGGCCGAACGCGCGGTGGTCGCCCTGGCGGACAGCGAGCCGGTCAATCCCCAGGCGCTGGCCTATATAAACCGACTGTCGGATTATCTCTTCGTCGCCGCGCGTCTCGCCAACGAGCAGGGCCGGGCGGACGTGAAATGGGTGCCGGGCGCGAACCGCTAGGCGCCGCTGGCAATCCCCCCTGTCCTTCGCTAGTGCAGCGCGATTGTTGCAGTCGCGAGGATGAAGTAGGCATGATCGATACAGTCGCCGTGATCGGTGCGGGCCAGATGGGATCGGGCATCGCCCAGACCGTGGCCGCGCAGGGAATGAAGGTCCTGCTCGCCGATATCGACCTCGCCACGGCCGAGGCCGCACGCGGCGGTATCGACAAGGCGCTCGGCAAGCTGGTCGGCAAGGGCAAGCTGGAGATCGCGGACGCCGAGGCGACGCTCGCCCGGATCGAGGCGGTGGCCGATTACGCGCCGATGGAGCAGGCCGATCTGATAATCGAAGCCGCGACCGAGAAGGAAGCGGTCAAGAAGGCGATCTTCGAAAAGGCGGGCGAGCGGCTGGCCGCGGGCGCGATCATGGCATCGAACACCAGCTCGATCCCGATCACCCGCATGGGCAATTACGCGCCCGATCCGGCGCGCTTCATCGGGTTGCATTTCTTCAATCCGGTACCGGTGATGAAGCTGATCGAAGTGATCCCCGGCCTCGCCACCGCCGAAACCACGACCGAGCGGACCTGCGCCTTCGCGCGCAATCTCGGCAAGGAAGTCGTGCTGAGCCAGGACGAACCCGGCTTCGTCGTCAATCGCATCCTGTTGCCGATGATCAACGAGGCGGTGTTCGTGCTCGGCCAGTCCACGGCGGGGATCGAGGATATCGACAAGGGCTGCCGGTTGGGGCTGAACCACCCGATGGGGCCGCTGCAACTGGCCGATTTCGTCGGGCTCGACACCTGCCTCGACATCATCCGCGTGCTTCACGACACGACCGGAGACACCAAGTATCGCCCGGCGCCGCTGCTGGTGAAATATGTCGAGGCCGGCTGGCTCGGCCGCAAGACCGGACGCGGCTTCTACGATTATTCGGGCGAGGAGCCGGTGCCGACGCGCTGATCGGCTGATCAGGCGGGAACAGGGCGCGCGCGCCGCTCGTTCATGCGGAAAGGAGATTTTCCGCGATGAGCGATACGAACAAGAAGCCCGACAATCCCCTGAACGTCGATGGTGTCGGCGAAAGCCAGGAAGCGCGTCAGGCCGATCTCGCGCCCGAAACCCATAATGACGAGCAGGACGATCACCGCGCGCAGGCGCAGGAGATTGCGCAGGACGCACAGGAGCTGACGCCCAAGACCGGCAGTCCGACCGAAAGCGTGAAGAGCGACAATTCTTCCGGCCTGATGGGCGATTCGACGCAGGATACCGTCGATCACATGCGCGACATGGAGAGCTCGGGCCGGGTCGATATGGGCGCCTATCGCGGCGAGCCCAATCACGACGACAATGTCGATAAATACGGCAAGGGGCACAAGCCCGACGGCCTGCGCGGCGACGGGACCTAATCGCCCTCGCGCTCGCTCTCGCTCTGGGCCTCCGCCTTGAGCGCGTAGAGCGCGTCGAGCGCGTCGCGCGGCGCCAGAGCATCGATATCCAGTTCGAGGAGCCTGTCCCGTAGCGCGTCGCGCTGCGGTTCGGGCTCTTCCTGCATCGCGGCGAAGAGCGGCAGATCGCCAAGGCCCGCCGCAAGCCCGCCAGTCTTCTCGCGCGCCTTCTCAAGACGGTCCAGCACGGATTTCGCGCGCTTTAGAACCGGCGGCGGCACGCCTGCCAACCGGGCCACCGCGATCCCGTAGCTGCGATCGGCTGGCCCCTTCGCCAATTCGTGCAGCAGCACCAGATCGCCCTTCCACTCGCGCGCGCGAACGTGGTGCAGGCTCAACGCATCGCAGCTTTCGGCGAGGCGGCTGAGTTCGTGATAATGCGTCGCGAACAGGCAGCGGCATTGCAGCGTCTCGTGCACCGCCTCCACCACGGCCCAGGCCAGCGCCATCCCGTCATAGGTCGACGTGCCGCGTCCGACCTCGTCGAGGATCACGAAACTGCGCGTCGTCGCCTGGGCGAGAATGGCGGCGGTCTCGACCATTTCGACCATGAAGGTGGAGCGCCCGCGCGCCAGATTGTCCGACGCGCCGACGCGGCTGAACAGGCGATCCGCGATCCCGATCCGGGCCGCTTGCGCGGGCACGAAGCTGCCCGCCTGCGCCAGAAGGAGGATCAGAGCGTTCTGCCGAAGGAAGGTCGATTTGCCGCCCATGTTCGGCCCGCCGATCAGCCACAAGCGATCCTCGGGGCCGAGCGTGCAATCATTGGCGACGAAGCGGTCGCCGCTCTTTGCCAGCGCTTCCTCGACCACCGGATGGCGCCCACCGGTAATGTCGAGGCAGTGTTCGTCGAGGATCTCGGGCCGCGCCCAGCCGCCTTCCGCCGCGCGTTCGGCGAGGGCCGCGCTGACATCCACGCGGGCGAGCGCCGCCGCCGTCGCCGCAATGGCCTCGCGCGCCGCGACGACCTCCTCGACCAGAGTCTCGAAATGCGCATCTTCCGCGGCGAGAGCGTGCGCGCCCGCCTCGGCGATGCGCGTCGCTTCTTCGTGGAGGCCCAGCGAATTGAACCGCACCGCGCCCGCCATGGTCTGACGGTGCGTGAAGCCGCTATCCGCCGCCATCAATTTGTCGCCATGCTTGGCGGGGACCTCGATGAAATAGCCCAGCACCTTGTTGTGCTTGATTTTGAGCGTCGGCGTGCCGGTCTCGTCGCGGTATTTCGCTTCGAGCGCGGCGATGGCACGGCGCGCATTGCCGCTGGTCTCGCGCAGGGCATCGAGCGCATGGTCGTACCCGCTGGCGATGAAGCCGCCCTGGCCGCGCTCGGTCGGCGGGGCGGGGACGAGGGCGCGTTCGAGATGATCGGTCAACGCACCGTGGCCGCCGAGCCGCTCGGCCCGGTCTGCGAGCAGAGCCGGGAGGTCGGTGCTGCTCCGCAACAGGTCGCGCACGCGCCGTGCTTCGGCCAACCCGTCGCGGATCTGGCCGAGATCGCGAGGGCTCCCGCGCCCCGCCACCAGCCGCCCGAGCGCGCGTCCGATATCGGGCGCCCCGCGCAGGAGCGCGCGCAGATCGGCGCGCAGCAGGGGATCGTCGTGGAGATGGCGCACGGCCAGCAGGCGCGCTTCGATCGCGGTCCGTTCGGCGAGCGGGGCGGACAGGTCTTCGGCCAGCTGGCGCGATCCCGCCCCGGTCGAACAGCGATCGACACAGGCGATGAGGCTGCCCGCGCGCGCGCCGTTCTGCGCTTCGAGAATCTCGAGGCTGGTCCGCGTCGCCGCGTCCATCGCCAGCTGCGCCGCGCCCGAGCGCGCGACGGGGGGAAGCAGCAGCGGCAGATTGCCGCGCCCGGCATGGTCGAGATAGGCGATCAGACCGGCGGCGGCAGCCAGCATGGGACGCGAGAAATCGCCCATCGCGTCGAGCGTGGCGACCTTGTGCAGCGCTTTCAGCCGCGCTTCGCCCTCTTCGCTGCGGAATTCCGTACGGTCGCGCCGGGTCGCATCGGACGGCGCCGCCTCCCAGTCCTCGGGCGCCACCACCTCGCGCGCGCCCAGCCGCGCCAGAGCGGCTTCGACCGCTTCCGGCGCGCAGTCTTCCAGCACCATCCGACCCGTCGAGATGTCGCAGGCGGCGATCCCCACCGCCTCGCGCAAGGGGGCCAACGCAACCAGAACATTGGCGCTGCGCGGATCGAGCAGCGCTTCCTCGGTCAGCGTGCCCGCCGTGACGAAACGGACGATGTCGCGCGCGACCAGCGCCTTGGAGGATGGCGTCCCTTCGCGCTTCGCCCGCGCCTTGGCCTCGTCGGGCGTTTCGACCTGTTCGGCGATAGCCACCTGCTCGCCCGCCTTGATAAGCCGGGCCAGATACCCTTCCGCCGCATGGACCGGCACCCCGCACATCGGCACGGGCTCGCCCCCGCTTTCGCCCCGGCTGGTCAGCGCGATGTCGAGGATCGCGGCGGCGCGCCGCGCATCGTCGAAGAACAATTCGAAGAAGTCGCCCATGCGATAGAACAGCAGCGCGCCTTCGGCCTGGCGCTTGAGCGCATGATATTGCTGCATCATCGGAGTGTCGCTGCTGGCCATGCCCGCGCTCGTGCCAAGCCCTGACCGATTCGGGAAGCGGTGCCCGGAGGCTTTCCCCGCGCTTTCCCAGCGCTTTCCCCTAGTGCTTCCCCGCTTGCGCGGTTAGGGCAACCGAAGATTTGCAGATTCAGGAGCCCTCATGGCGGACGAAAAACAAGCCGGT
>Ga0310345_10006583_pt1 | contig 10129 bp, 8 predicted proteins | sample HC15DNA20500_MG_FD_204667 | JGI IMG/M metagenome (GOLD analysis project Ga0310345, IMG submission 204667) | Marine microbial communities from station ALOHA, North Pacific Subtropical Gyre - HC15-DNA-20-500_MG | ecosystem: Environmental > Aquatic > Marine > Oceanic | place: Pacific Ocean: North... | reverse complement strand
TTGCTCATCCTGCATCCTCCTGCCGTGAAGCTTTCTCGGCACACATCGCAGCCCCGATCAAACCGGCACGGTTGCCATGTTGTGCCTGCACTACTGTCAGCTCGGTACTGGCCTTGGGAAGAACGTTGCTGCGTAACGTTTCCTCGATCAATTCAAGATGCCGAGGTCGCGCATCGATGATGCCGCCTCCGATCACGACCACATCTGGATTCAGCAGGTGAAGTGCACTCATCATTCCGGCGCCCAGTATACGAGCCCCATCATCGAGTACCTGGTTAGCCTCTTCATCCCCTTCGAGACCCGCTTTCACCAGATCAGAAACCGAGGGTGCATCGGAATCTCCCCGGTGCTTGCCCCACTCCAGTGCCATCCCCCAACCACCAGCATAAGCCTCGACACAGCCGATCAGACCGCAGTTGCAAGGTCGTCCGCCGGGCTCGTAAAGGATGTGTCCCAGTTCCATCGCACCGCCGATGGCCCCACGCAGCAATTCACCATCGATGATGGCGCCGCCACCGATCCCGGTACCCACCGTCACCGCCAACAAGATGCGAGCTCCCTGCCCAGCACCAGCTGAAAACTCGGCCCAGGCGGCGGCGTTGGCGTCATTCTCGATCACCGCCGGTACCTGATAACGGTCCCGGAAAAAACCAATGATGTCGGTACCGTACCAGCCGCCGAGATTGGCGACCGGAAAGCGAATCATGCCGCTGTCGGGATCGACGACCCCTGGCGTGCCGAGTCCGATGGCCCCGACCTGTTGTCCCCTCGAATCGGACTCGGAGATGGCCTTATCGACCGCTTCTCCGAGCGCTTGCAAGATCGCTTCCTGGCCCAGATGAGCGTTGCTAGGGGCCCGATCAGACCAAACAAGCTCCCCTGTCGAACCGCAAAGACCCACCTTCACCTCGGTTCCACCGAGATCCAGGCCTATGAATAGTGGTGCGGTCATGGTCCTCCCTCATGGAGTTGGGCACCGGTCAACGGTCAGCATCGCCCCCGATGTCGAGGGGCGCAAGTCGACCTTTCGCATCGAAGTGGTGATGGAACCGCCCCGTAAATGGATGGAGAATCCTCTGGGAGGAGTTGCCATGACGGTACAAGACCAGCCAGCCGAGAGCCGAGGAAGCGTCAATCGCTGGATCGACCGCTATCGAGCCGATCACAACCATCCTCTCAACCACCTGACCCACTTCGTAGGGATCCCCGCCATCGTCGTCTCTCTGGTGGTGGTCTTTTTCGACTGGAAGTGGGGCGTGGGGCTGTTTGTCGGCGGCTGGATCCTGCAATTCGTCGGTCACGGTATCGAGGGCAACAAACCGTCCTTCATGAAGGACCCGCGCTTCTTGCTGGTCGGCCCTCTTTTCATCATCCAGGAGGGCTTTCGCAAACTCACCGGTCACAACCGTTCGTCTGCCGACAAGGACTGAGAATGCGTTTCCTGATCTCTGTCTCCTTTCTGGTAGCGCTTATCCTGGCCACTGCAAGCCTGTTGGCTCAGAACGGCGATCGCTCTGGCGAAGCGCAACCGGAGAACTGGCGCCAGTGGGATATTCCGCCGGCACCGGTGCTCTCTCCCGAGCAAGCTCTTGAGTCATTCCAGGTCGCTCCCGGTTTCCATGTCGAACTGGTCGCCAGCGAACCACAGGTGGTCGACCCCATCGCCATCGCATGGGACGAAAAGGGAAGGCTGTGGGCAGTCGAACTACGTGCCTACATGCGCACCGTCGATGGCGACGGTGAAACCGCCCCTCTCGGTCAGGTAGTGGTACTCGAGGATCGAGATGGAGATGGGTACTACGAAGATAGCACCGTCTTTCTCGATCGCCTGGTGAGCCCGCGCGCCATCGCCATCGTCGAGGGTGGAGTTCTGGTCGCCGAACCTCCCCACCTCTGGTACTGCCAGGATCTCGATGGAGATCTGCGCTCCGATCGTCGCAGCGAGGTGGCACGCTACGGCGATCCGAACCCGGATGTGGTCGAGCACACTGAGAGTGGACTGCTACGTACCGTCGACAACTGGTACTACAACTCCAAGAGCCGCCGCCGCTTCCGTTTCGATGTCGTCGACGGAAAACCGACCGCGATATTCGATTCGACCGCCTTCCGGGGGCAATGGGGCATCGCCCAGGACGACCAGGGGCGGCTCTACTTCAATCACAACTCGACCTGGGTGCTGTCCGATCCACTGCCCACGGAACTGTTGCTTCGCAATCCCAACTGCGGCAAACCGGTCGGCCAGCCGGGTCGCTCCGGTCACCGAGTCATCACAGACGAGTCGACCTGGCCAGTACGGATGAATACCGGAATCAACCGCGGTTACCAGCCGGGGATGCTGAGAGAGGATGGACGACTGCGCCGCAACACATCGGCAGCCGGTCTGACCATCTTCCGCAGCCACCGCTGGGGTGACGACTGGAACGGTGTCGCGTTCGTCGCCGAGACCACCGGCAACCTGGTCGCTGCGTTCCGGCTGCGAGAGCAGGGCTCGCGCCTCACCGGAGAACAGTTGACCTTCCCCCACGACCAGTATGTCCAGCAGGCTTTCCTCGGTTCCACCGATGAACGCTTCCGACCGGTCGATGTCGAGGTCGGCCCCGATGGCAACCTGTACGTCGTCGACATCTATCGCGGTGTCGTCCAGCACCGCCAGTTCGTCACCTCGTATCTACGCAAGCAGGTCGAGGAACGGAAACTGGAGCAACCCGTCGGCCTCGGACGAATCTGGCGAATCGTCGCCGACGATGAGCAATCGCAGGTCGAACCACTGCCATTGCTCGCAGGAGAAGCCGGACGCATCCGAGCCCTCAACCATCCGGTCGGCTGGGTACGCGATCAAGCGCAGCGGCTACTGGTCGAGGCGGGAAGTTCGGCACCGGTGAAAGAGTTGAAGCAACTCGCCAGCTCCAACAACTCGCTGGCCACGGGCCGACTGCATGCGCTCTGGACCCTGAGTGGACTGGCGGCGTTGGATGGCGAAATCCTGACCGGTGCACTTCAAGATCATGATGAGCTGGTTCGCCGGACCGCCTGTCGGATCATCGCGGAACCGACGGCAATCGCAGAAGCCGATGTCGCCGCAGTGGTGACGGCACTCGCTGCCAACACAGCGCAAATCTCCGAAATCGAAAAGATCCACCGGGTGCTGGCACTCGGAACCTTCCCTGACCACCCCGAAGCACTGGCGGCGATACTCGATATCCTGCGTCGAGAGGGAACCAACGCTCACATCCGCATGGCAGCGCTGAGCGGCTGGAAAAATTACCAGATCGAAAGGATCGGACGCTTTTTCGGTGATCGCATCGACGCTTTCCCGGGCCGCGAAGCACTGCTCAGAGAAACCACCCGATCAGCACTGCGTTCCCACCCCTCCTCGCTCGGCTTGCTACTCGATTCTCTCGATGATCTCGATTCTTCTGACCCGCGCCTGGCGGCGATCCTCGGTGGCATCAAGGTGACCACCGATGACAAGCGCTGGAAGGCACCGGTACTGGCCATCATCCCGCCGATACTGCAACGCGACGACCTGCCCGCTGCCGTGGCCAAGGATGCGCAGGCCGTCATCACCCGTCTGACCTTCGACCCTTCGTCGCTGCCCGAGGTCACACCGTGGACCGAGGCGCAGCGTCGACTCGCCAGTCGTGGAGCCGCCGCCTTCGCCTCATCCTGCGCTCTGTGCCATGGCCCATCAGGAACCGGGCAACCCGGTCTCGGACCATCACTGATCGACAGCCCATGGCTGCTCGGCGAAGAAAGTATTCCCATCCGCCTGGTCCTCGATGGACTCTCCGGACCGGTCGAAGTCGACGGAGAAATCTGGGACATCACGATGCCGGGACACCGCGAGAGCCCGATCATCGATGATGAAGGAATCGCCGCCGTGTTGACCTGGGCGCGGCGCCAGTGGGGCCACGGAGCCGACCCCATCGATCCGAAAACGGTGACTGATCTGCGCCGCTTGACTGCCGACCGCACCCTGCCGTGGACCGTCGAGACGCTGAAGGGAGATCCGCGATGAGGTTTCTGCTGCTGGTCGGCACGCTTCTCATGGTGCTGCCTGTCACCTCAACAGTCAGTGCAACGCCCGGAGACGATCACTCATTGAAACCACAGTGGGAATCGCTGCTTCCACCGGCCGATCTCTCCGGCTGGAAGATCCTCGGTGGCAGCGCCAAATACCATATCGAGGACTCGATGGTGATCGGACAATCGACCGCGGGCAGTCCGAACACCTGGCTCATCACCGAGCGCCAGTTCGGAGATTTCGAACTGGAATACGAGTTCCTCTGTGACCCTTCCCTCAACTCCGGCGTTCAGATCCGCAGTGAAGCAAAAGGGAGAAGTGCCCGAGGTTTCCAGGTCGAGATCGATGTCGACGAGAATAGAAAACGATTCTGGAGCGCCGGACTCTACGAAGAAGGAGACCGCGGCTGGATCGACGATCTCAAGGACAACCCCGAAGCCCAAGCCGCTCACAAACCGCACGACTGGAATCTTGTCCGGGTGATGGCGGTCGGAGCCAAGATGCAAACCTGGCTCAATGGCGTGCCGGCAGCGGAAGTGTTCGACACTCGTCGCCTGAGCGGCTTCATCGGGCTCCAGGTTCACGGCGTCGGAAACCGCAAGGAACCGCTCGAGATCCGCTGGCGTGGACTGCGCATCCGAGACCTCGGGTCGCATCACTGGAGCCCGGTGGTCCTTCCTCCTCTTGACGACCGGGTGGAACAGCTGAATCTTCCCGAGGGTTGCCGCACCTTCCGCGTCGATCTCTCCCACAACGAAGAAGATGACGGGGCTGTCGAGTTTCGCTGGGACAAAAACTCGGTCGAGTTCATCGACGATAAAGTCCGCTACTCCTACCAGGGTGAGTTCAAACCGACCGGAGAACTGACCGGCGAGTCTTCTGGTGGCGGCGGAAGTGCCAAGTTCAGGGGTCGATTCCAGGTCTTCAGCGGCGATGAGACCTCCACCTCCCTGGTGCTCAGCGATGGATCTTCACGACTACGCTGGAAGTCTCCAGGACCACCGTCTGGCGGCCGGATCATGCTGAACGGCCACCGATCGAGAATCCTGGGGGTCGAGGCGCTGGTCCGCGTAGAACCGCCCAGCAAGGCGCAAGACTAGGTCCCGGAAGCCGTTGCACCGCGAAATCGTCCCCGGTAGACTCCTGGCTCCGATTGAACACCACGGAGGAACCAATGAAGGTCAAGATTCGCAAGACCAGTATCAAGCGCAGGAGGCAGGGCTTCCGCGCCCGCATGCGCACCAAGGCGGGTCGTAAGCAGATCAACGCCCGTCGTCGTCGTGGCAGTTCCCGCATGACTGCCTGGGGCTAAACAAGCTCGCGTTCGCCCCCCCCATCTTCAGGTGACATCCTGCATGCAGAAGGAAGTACGGCCATGATTGTTCGGACCCTGTTGGGTTGGACCTACATCGTCATCTCGGTGGCCATGGCAGTCGATGTGATACTGGCACGCTATTTTGCCATCGGTGAGAGCAAAGACAGCCTGTTCGTTATCTGGTGTGCAATAGGGTCTCTATATCTGTACTACAGCTACAAGAGTTCAGTAAAAACTGGTTCCGAAGCATCGAACCAACCAGATTGATCTAGCCGCCGCTCATCAACGCTACCGAGCGTTGTGATGGCCATCGCAAGATCCACTGCCCGACCATCGTTTCCTGGTCGATCAATCACCGCTGTAGAATCTCACGAACCCTGTCGAACAGAGCACCATCATCATCAGTACCTGAGGGAGAATGATCGAGTACGGTTCGAGCCAGTTCGCGGATCGATCGGGAAGCATTGCATTCCGGTTCATGAAGAACGACCGGGCTTCTCGATTCGACCGACTCTGGAACCGCCTGATCCTGCACTATGCATCCTCCCCACAGCAGTCGATCCTTGCAGAAGCCTTCCAGATGCTCATGGAGTCTCCGGCCCTCCAGTTCATCGATGACCTGATTGGGAACCAGCCAGCGATGCGGAGAGGGAGAGACCACCTCGAGAACATTGAGCATGACCGTCGCATCTCGCCTGGCCAACGGCTCACGATTCGTCACCACCAGTGCTTCGCCGGCAAATTGGCAGAAACGTATCACGTTCCAATCGAGTCCTGCGCTGGTATCGAAGATGATCATATCGGCCTGCCCGGCGAGTTGCTGAAGTGTCTCCAGTAATCGTTCCTGGTGACTCGGTTCCAGCACCGCAAGATCGGAAGATCCGATATCTCCTGGCAAGAACAAAAGACTTCCCTGATCGCTATCGGTAGCTCGCCTCCACTGATCAGTAGCCACCTCGACCAGTGCTGAATCGAGCGAGCACTTTCCGTCAATCACAGACTTCATGGTGTGGCCACCCTGGATACCGAGGAGAATATCAGCATTGGCCAAACCCAGATCGGCATCGACCAGAATTACCCTCTGGCCAAGCCTCGCCCATTCGATGGACAGACTCACGGCCAGATGAGTCTTGCCGACACCACCCTTACCGCTGGTCACTGCGATCATCCTGACAGCTGACATATCGGTCTCCTCCCCTCGGCGTTCACTAGGTGCCATCCTGATCGGATCAGGGACGAACTTCTACCCACCACTCCAGTTCCTGGCTCAGCAGTCCCCCGTCATCTCGGAGAACCCACCGGGTCGGATCCTTGACGCTGCAACGAACCCTGTGCCAGCCCGGTTCCAGATCCTTGGCCCGAAGCTGGGCCGCCTGAACCGTCTTGCCGGTCGGATCGACGCCACTCTGGGCTCTCCTCCACCTCTCGCCGGGGCGCTGGTCCTTGACCACGGTTCGGCCACCGGCACCGGTCGCTTCCCCCGGTTTCTGGAGACCGAACGAGAGCACCCGCCAGGTCACTTCCAGATCGTGGGTTCTCGGCTGCAATGTCCAGACCTTGAGGATTACCTCTTCAGCTTCCGCCTTGCTGAGCTGCAGATCTCCCGGTTCCGGGTCGACCCGATCTACTGGACGGACCCGACGGTAAATCTCCTTCACCATATGCTCCATGCAGACGACACAGAAGCCGCTGTTGTCTCGCATCATGCAGGAGACCTGGGGACGCCAAACATGAAAGGGTTTGCGATCTCCTCCCTCGAACAGCCCTACCTTGCTGCCGTTCCACCAGCGATCTTCCGCCTCGATCCATTCGCGCCAGATTACCTGCGAGTCGACATCATCGCGGTCACTTCCGTGCATCAAATTGGGCGGAGCAGCTCGGGTCGCAACGATGGCATCGCGTGCCGGTGGAGGCGCCTTATCTGGATTCTGGCCCGGCTCGTAATCGTACTCGTCGTGAAGCCCACCGAGAGAGTGACCCACCTCGTGATTGACCAGGCCAAGAGCACCTTTTGGCAAACTCGCCACTCCTCCCCCTCCGGTCGCAACCCCTGCCGCATCATTGGCAATCACTACCGTCTGGCGATCCTTCCCCGCTTCCCCGAATCCAGCCAGCACCCCGAACACCTTGCCACCGTTAGAGGTGAGGACGTCGTATCGAACAGTGCAGCCGAGAGCCGTGTCCTTGATGATCTCGCCCGGCTCACGCGTCACACCCATGTCCTTCGACTGCAGGTGGACCGCATTGACGTTGAAGTACTGCTCGTACTCGCGGTACGGATCGACTGACAGCAGCAGTTTCTCGCAGGTCCTGGCATGATTGAGAAACATCTCCTGCTGCTGATCGTCGACCTGATAACCATCTCCGAGGATGAAGAAATCGATCCGATTGGAAGGAACACCATTGTCACGCAACGGAACCACCGCCAGGTACGGATCCGACAGCAGTCTCCGCGCCTCGGACGACTGCTCGGCGTCATCGGATTGAGCCACCACCTCGCGGAGCATCCGATCTGCCAGGGTGAAGGACCCCTGTTCCCGGAGAAGGTGCACGTACTCGATCACCGCCTCGATCTTGTTTGATTTCCGCAGTCTTTTCGCCTGGGCAATCGCCTCCTGTTCACGTTCCTTTCTCAATCGACGCTTTTCGAGTAGTTGCTCCTTCTCAAGTGTGGTTATCAGCCGCCCCTCGAATTCTTCGTAACCCATCGAAACGGGTCCCCCTGATCGGGACCGTTCAAGAATCGCCTCTGCCAGTTCCTTTCCCGCGGTCCGACGGTGCAGATTGACCAGTGCTCGGTGAAAGCCATCATCGTCGCCTGCCACCTCGGCCAGGAACACCAGCCCCATCACTCCATCGAGAGAATGCGGAACCGAACGGAACAAAATCGCTTTCTCCACCGAACTGATCCGCAACCATGGCCGACGATCGGTCATCTTTCCGCCAGCAATCTCTCGTTCCAGTTCGACCCCGTCACGAGTAGCCCTGACAACTCGACTGGATCCGGAAGAGAAGTTCACCGTCACCTCTCCCCCGGAAGCGCCCTCCAGGAACTCGGTAAACATCGTTTCCAGAGCCCCGGCTCTCACCAGCATCTCGAGTGCTTCGATGTGATCCTCGGTCGGAAGATCGAGCGAAATGGCACGGTGCAGAATCGGCGATAGTTCGCCATAACGGCATTCTTCCAGCAGAAGCCGCGCTGAGGAGAGCAAATGGGCCCATTCCACCGGAGGCGAGATTCGACGTGGCGGTTGCCGTAGACGAACATCGGCAACGCCATCGACCAATTCCGTCAATACCGCCTCGTATTCTGGTATCCCTGAGAATCTCGGTCGCGCCGCTGCGATGACCCGTAGAGCTTCTCCCGGCTGGCGGATTCCCAGCAATGCCGAAACCTGTTCCTGAACATCCTGGAAACGACCACGGGCCAGAGCGCCGATCTCATCGGCTCGCACCCTCCAGTAACCCTTCTCGGAGTCGATGTCCTCGACCTGCGACAAAAAGACAGCGGCCGAAGCGGCCTCGCCGTAGCGCCCATCCAGGACGAGCGGTGCCAGTACCTCTTCCAGAGACTCCCGCTTTTCGATCAGGCTAGCGATCCGCATTCCTTCCAGTGCAGTGGCCAGATCGCTACAGGTCGACGCGGCCCTGCTGGTCGGATATTGGCGAGCCAGAGAACGCAACGCGTCGATGGCATCCCAGCCGATCTCGGCAGCAGCAAGTTCCTGTTCGAGCAGTTCGAGTTCTATCTCTCCCTCATCGAGCGGAGTGGACACCTGACCGGGATTCTGTGCAGTCGTCGCTGGATCCTCGCCCGAAACCGTACCCCCGGAGCTGGGACGGATGGTGCCCGGGCCCTCTGCATACTCCCGCCCGATGAGAATCAACACCAACACCAACAGGGTCATCAAGGCAACGTCGGTCACCTGAGAGACTGGCGATCGACCAACACGAACAAGAGATGGACGCGGCTCCGGTGCTGCACTCGCTGCCCTGTCTTCTGGAGGAGATGCAGTTTCTTCCTGCTTCGGTAGCGGCTTCCGCTTCCGTGGAGAGGACCGTGAAGTCCCCGAGCTGGACGCTTCTCTGATCTCGATGACGGCACTGCCAATCTCGATCCGGTCCCCGGTACGGAGACTGGCGAAATCGACCGGTTCACCGTTGAGCATCGTTCCATTGGAGGAACGTTTGTCGATCAGGCGCAGATTTCCTTCTTCGAGTCGGATCTCAGCATGCAGACGACTGACCCTGGGAATGTCGAGCAAAACGTCACATTCATCAGATCTACCGAAGGTGATCACCGAGCGGTCCTCGAACGAGATCTCCTGCTCGAATCCATCGAGGATCAGGAACAGAACTGGTTTTCGGTCGGGTGAACTGGCCATCGAACCTCTCCGCGTCAGGTACGGGACACATCATCCGGAACATCTCGCCGGGAATCCAGTTCCATGACCAGATTCAATCGAGACCGAGACCGCTCCGTAGCTGCGACATGATCTCCTGATCCTCAAGGTCGATCACCGGATCGGAGTCATACTGCTCGAAGAAGAGCGATGGAGTTCTTTCTTCGGGAATCGCCAGAGCTTTACGGATTTTCTTCTCGGCCGGAACAAAACCGCGACTGGAGAGACGAAGGATCGATTCGCCGATGGTTCCCTGCAGTCCACAGACCAGAACCGCGGCATGATCGGGACCCAGTGAGCCACTCTCCAGACCCATCTTGGATTCCAGCATCTCGATGCCTTGATCCTTGAAGCAGTCCTCGGCACGTCCGCAGCTTCCAGACCAGT
>Ga0310345_10006580_pt1 | contig 10130 bp, 9 predicted proteins | sample HC15DNA20500_MG_FD_204667 | JGI IMG/M metagenome (GOLD analysis project Ga0310345, IMG submission 204667) | Marine microbial communities from station ALOHA, North Pacific Subtropical Gyre - HC15-DNA-20-500_MG | ecosystem: Environmental > Aquatic > Marine > Oceanic | place: Pacific Ocean: North... | reverse complement strand
TTCTATTTTTCCTGACCATCATTGGATTCGCTATCAAGCTTCCTGTATTTCCATTCCACACCTGGTTGCCAGATGCCCACACTGACGCGCCCACAGCGGCAAGCGTAATGTTAGCTGGAATACTGTTGAAAATGGGTGGATACGGGATGTTTCGCATCTCAGCAGCAATGTTCCCAGAACAATTAGTCGACTACTCTTGGCTTTTGGCAACTCTTGGACTCATCAATATCTTATATGGAGCCGCGATCACTATAAGGCAGACTGATCTTAAGAGATTGATCGCATACAGCAGTGTAAGCCACATGGGATTTGTACTGCTAGGAATTGCCGCAGCGAAAGGTGGCACAGCAGAGCTGGGCCTAAATGGTGCTGCATTACAAATGTTCACTCACGGCACAATCACAGGGCTTTTATTCTTAACCGTGGGATTTATCTATGACAGAGCTCACACCCGACATATACCTGATCTTGGAGGTTTAGCGGGTAGAATGCCATTTCTTGCCGCCGCATTATTGGTAGCAGGGCTTGCTTCCCTTGGTCTACCTGGTACAAGTGGGTTTGTGGCAGAAATCACTATATTCCTGGGTAGCTTCCCAGCCTGGCATTGGTTTGCAGCACTTGCTGCCATAGGGGTTGTACTGACAGCTGGATATATCTTATGGATGATTCAGAGAGTAATGTTTGGTCCCAGACCAGCACATCATAATAACCTTACTGATGCTTCATTACCCGAAATGATTCCTATAGCAATACTTGTTACTTCTATTTTCGTTGTAGGAATTTATCCTGCCGCAATATCAGATGTATTTAATTCAGGCCTGAACCCTATAGTCGATGAGTTAAGTAGTTACGTCATGGGGGCTAAATAGCATGAACCTCCAAGACATATATCTCATATCCCCAGAGATTGGAATAGCTATAGTCGCGGCATTTGTAATCATAATTGACCTGTTTGTTCCCAACAAAAAAGTACTTCCCATTGTGGCGTTGGTAACTCTGTTAATTCCACTATTTCTCACAATCCAACTCCACTTAGATACAGGTGTCGGATCCAAAACGGGTTTTTCAGGTACATTCCAAGTTGACGATTTCGCCATATTTTTTAAGTATCTGATCCTTGGGTCAACTGCTATAGTAATTTTATCTTCAACTCAATATGCAAGAAAATTTGGCAATCATCAGGGTGAGTATTACGCCCTAATTCTTTTTTCGGCTGCAGGAATGATGCTCCTAGCCTCCTCCATGGAACTAATCACCCTATACATTGCGCTTGAACTCACGGCTCTCCCTTCAGCAGCGCTTGCAGCATTTATTCGCCAGCGAAAATCGGCAGAAGCCGGAATCAAATTTCTTGTGCTCAGTGCTGTCAGTTCTGCGGTATTACTCTATGGAATGGTCCTGGTTTACGGGCTCACTGGGTCCAGCCACCTTAATGAAATAGCCTCCTCCATTACTAACAACGGATTGGCCTCTAGCCCAGCGCTATTATTTGGAATCGTGCTTATTACAGCTGGTTTCGGATTCAAAATATCAGCGGTCCCTTTCCAAATGTGGGCACCAGATGTTTACGAAGGAGCCCCAACACCAGTCACAGGATTTCTATCGGTGGCGAGTAAGGCAGCAGGATTTGCGATCATATTACGGGTGTTTTATACATCTTTTGGCTTAGATAATGCCAATATTGACTGGGCCAACATGATGGCTGTTTTAAGCGCGATATCTATGTCTGTAGGAAACCTGATTGCAATTAGACAAAATAACATCAAGAGGATGTTAGCCTACAGTACCGTTGCACAAGCGGGATACCTAATGGTGGGACTAGCAGCAATAACAGCTTTACCTGGGGGAGACGATAACGCGGGACCAATAGGTGTTCTGTTTTACCTGGCGGGATATGCTATGACGAATCTCGCAGCATTCAGCGTTGTGATAGCCGTTTCTAACAAAACAAACAACGACTCAATAAACTCTTTTTCAGGACTTGCGAGGAAATCTCCATTGGTTGCGGGAGCTATGGCCCTAGCTATGATTTCCCTCATAGGTATACCGCCAACTGTGGGGTTTATGGCAAAAATATATTTATTTAGCGCCGCGATGGACACAGGATTGGAATGGTTAGCAATCGTCGGCGTGATTAACAGCGTAATCTCTGCCTACTATTACCTTCGGGTTGTCAAAGTGATGTTTCTTTCCAGCCCTGAAGAGAATGAAAAAGATTCAAAAACTTCTTACGGCATTGGAGCTGTTTCTGCTGCCGTGATAGCAATGGCAGGTACATTCATATTTGGAATATACCCTGAACCTATTTTGAGAATAGCCCACACCGCTATTGACTCTCTTATAGGCTAACAACTTAGGCCCCATCCCACCTAACTTGATTGTTTGTCTATAATATTTATAGGCCTAGACACATGTTTGCTCATTCAAGCTTCAAATGTCCCTGCCCCGGTTAAGAAATATGTCTAATAGAAATAGAATAGCTTTCATTCATAATTCGCGAATGCCTGAAACTAAAGAAAAGGCACAAGAGTTCATTGATGGACTTGGCCTGAAGGATAGGGCATGGATCTCCTCTGCCGGAAATCTGCAGAATAATACACACGGGCTTGAAGATACATCCTTGGTGATAGTGGTTGGTGGTGATGGAACAATTCTCAGAGCTGTGAGAGCTATAAGCCCTTTCAACGTACCCGTCGTAGGGGTCAAGATGGGGAAGGTAGGATTCATGGCTGAACTAAGTCCCGAAGAGGCCATCTCACAATTGCCAGAATTTATATCCTATATATCCAACGATGAACAATCTGAAACCGTCATCAGGGTAGAGGAACGAATGATGATAGAAGCCAACGTTATGCCTGCTTCAGGTACCCAACCTCGTATCGCAATACACGCATTAAACGATATCACCGTTGGTACTAGCAAGGCGGCTAGACTTGTGGAGCTTGAAGCATCGGTAAACCAAGTTCATCTTACGAATTACAGAGCAGACGCGGTAATAATAGCTACCGCTACAGGAAGTACAGGTTATGCCTTATCTGCTGGTGGACCTATAGTTTTCCCAGAAGCCAAAATGATGATACTACAGCCAGTTGCAGCCCATACTGGACTCAGGGACGGGCTTATTCTAGCCCCAGATTCATTAATTGAGCTTGAGGCTTCCGATGGCTACCAAGCATCTATCAGCGCAGATGGATTTGTGGACTCAGTACTTGAGTCGGGTGAGAAAGTTATAATCCGCAGAAGCCCTCACACTGCAAAATTTCTCAGAGCACACCAACCAGACTTCTTTTACACTGCCTTAAACATGAGGCTAGGTTTGGCCTATAGGTCACAGAGACCGCCTGAAGATCCCACAACCTGACAAATCACGACTGTGAGCACGAATGCAACCAATAGAACAAGACCGAACAATTAAATCCGAAACCAAATACGAAGGCAAAATTATTAACGTCAGGGAAGACACTATCTTGTTAGATAATGGAGGTCAGGCCCAACGAGAAGTAGCTGAGCATCGACCTGCTGTAGCAATTCTGCCAATTGATCAAGAAAATAATGCTCTGCTCGTGAGGCAATACCGACACCCTACGAAGCAGATGATTCTTGAGGTTCCGGCTGGATTGGTAGAGTTGGGAGAGGAACCAGATGATAGTGCCATGCGAGAGCTCCGCGAGGAAACTGGATATTCCTCTCGGAACCTAAGGCTACTTGGTGGCCTTTGGTCAAGCCCGGGATTCACCGACGAGTACCTTTATTGTTACATAGCCAAAGACCTTGTTGAAAACAGGTTGCAACCGGATGAGGATGAGGAAATAACGGTGGAAAGAATTCCATTATCTAGAGTAAATCAGTTAATAAGGCTTGGGGAAATACAAGATGCAAAGACAGTGGCACTCATTTTGATGGCCACAAACATCTACTAATTTCAAAAATTGGGAAAGGATCATATTATGGCCTCTTTAGAAGAAATGTTGAATCAGCTAGATGCGCTTGAGGAAGAACTCGTAATACTGGAACAAGAACTTGTCCGCATCCCCTCTGTAAATACGGGCACTATGCCTACCGGAAATGAAACACCTGTCTGTGATTTCATTAAAAAATGGTTTTTAAATGATGGCATCGAATCAGACATCTTGTTCAGAGATCCTAACAGAGGCAACATAATCTCCAAGCTCGAGGGAACCAGCGGAAAAACTGGCTTGATTTTTATGTCTCATACCGATGTCGTTCCCGTCGAGGATGAAAGCAAGTGGACCTATCCACCTTTTAGCGCTGAAATACACAATGGGCGCATTTATGGACGCGGTGCCTCAGATTGTAAGGGATTACTTACAGCTCAGATGATGGCAATGAGGGTTTTAAAGAATAACAACGTAAGTCTCGAAGATAGTTTGGTATTAATCTCAGGAGCCGACGAGGAACATGGTGGACGATACGGGTTTGGCTGGCTGGCTGAAAACCATCCTGAAGTGCTGGATGCTCCATTTGCAGTAAACGAAGGAGGTGGAACTCCGATCGAGGCAGCTGGATCCTTAACATACGTACTCGGTGTGGGAGAAAAAGGTAGATTGCAGGTGGAAATAGATATCAAGGGAACGAGCTCCCATGCTTCAGTTCCGTGGCAGGGCAACAACGCGTTGTATAGACTTCAAAAACTTTTGCAGAGACTGGAAGAGTACGAGCCAGAAAGAGATACGAGTACTAGTTTATTTGAACATCTCTCTACGTTTGCTATAGAGCACAAACCTTCAGCTGAAAATGTCGACGAAATTATCCTTGAACAAGAAAAACGGAACCCACGTTTTGCATCAATGCTGAAAGCACTATCTAGAATGACAATAACTCCTACCATGATTAATGGTGGTATCAAATCCAACAGTGTGCCTGAGGACATTCATCTCACATGTGATGTACGAACATTACCAAATCAAAGCGAAGATTATCTGAGGCAAGAGCTGGATAAGCTGATTGAGGGTATACCTGGGATCGAATATGAAATCGACTATATGGCTGAACCAAATTCATCGGAATTTGAAACTGAACTTATGGCAAGTCTAAAGATGGCCACTCAAAAGGCGTTAGACAGAGATGATATTCAATTCGTACCAGCTATTAGTACAGGGTTTACAGATTCAAGATTCACACGCCCACTTGGGGTTACAACATATGGCTTTTCTGGATCACATCCCGAAGATGATCCAATGCTGAGTAGAGCTCATGGAACCGATGAATCAATAGGTATTAAAAGCCTGGTCAGCGGAGCAAAAGTTATGCTGCATCTGGCTTACGATCTTTTGGCAGTTAAATAGAAAATCATACGGATAAATATTCTCCCTTTTCAGCCAGCATATTACTGTTCAGTACAGCTCCTAGGCCAGGACCTTTGGGCAAATAGATGTTTCCATCCCTGATAACCTCAGCTGGTTCTATAATCTCAGACCTCCAGTCTGATTCAGACACAGCGTGTTCTAAGGCCATCGAACATTCAACTGCGGCAGTCGAGTGAGCCGATGCCAGTAAAGAAACAGGCCCTGACGGACTGTGCAATGAAACCCCCGCTCCCTTAGAGAGTGCTAAACGAGCGATCCTAACGCTTTCTGAAACTCCGCCACAGTATTTTACATCCGGCATTACTATCTCCAAAGATCCACTAGACAAAAGTGCATCAAAAAAAGGTTCTCCATATCCTGATTCTCCACCTGCAACCGGCATTGATACTTTTTTTACTACATCGGAAAGTGAGCTGGAATGGTCATTAGGTGAAAGAGGTTCCTCAAACCAACCAATTGAGACAGATTCAAGTTTTTCAGCAACGTGACTAGCAGTCTCAGGAGTAAACCTACTATGACAATCTATCAATACAGTTATGGACTCCCCAACAGCTCTACGAATAGACTTTACTCTTTCAATACCCGTTTCCGCTGATTTCAATATCCACTCTGAGGAATCACTTGGACTCACTTCATCAAACGGGGCACACTTAATAATAGAAAACCCCCTCTTAACAGCATCTTCCGCTGCCGCCGCAAAGTCGTGTGGTGCTCTATCTGTGGAAAATAATCCTCGATTGATATTTGCATAGACTGGAACTTTCTCAATTTCCCCCCCACCAAACGTCTCGTTCAAGGATATATCTTCCTCCATAGCTGAAAGCTGAGTAATAGCCGTCCGGACAGCGCTTATAGCCGCTGACTCCACTGACCTTCCATCCACAATATGATCAATATTGAGAATGGATTCAACATCTGATTCATCTTCAACTAATTGTTCTGACAGGTAGCCAGTCATCTGATGTATTAATTTTGCTACCTCTCCCGACAAAGACCCTTTTGTAAACTCAACAACAGTTTCTAGTCCGTTAGAATTCACTACCTTGGCAAAATACCACGCTGTCTTCGGGGTAACCCTTACTTTTACAAACCTAACTTGATCAATCTGAATACTCATATATATTTAAGAATTCCATTTTTTATAGTAGTCAGACACAAATCTCATACTGCGGTAAATTGATGCGTGTTTCCCTGTGTCAGAAACTATTGAGACTAGAATTTCACTAGCCCCAGTTGCAAACAAAAAATCCAACTGCTGCGAGACTTGGTGCTCCGTCCCACAAACTAAGATTGACTCGATCATCTCATCCGTCCACCCTGACTTAGCCGAATTCAAGAAGCCTGCTCTCGCAAACATATTTGAATAAAACGGGATAGATGGAAAGTACCCTAAGCTAGATCGCACTCCTCTCTTTCCTTCAGTCATATCGTCCGTTACACATAGCGCAGCATGCAAAATCAGAGGGGGGGTGGGCCTCTCCGCTGCACTGGAACTCTCTTGAAGAATCGTTAATGCTTCACCTGTGGCATAAGAATGTGGAGTTGCCCAACTGATAGCCCCATCTGCAAATTTTCCTGCCATTTCATAGGACTTCGGGCCCAGTGCTGAAGACATCACAGGTACGTCATCAGAAATACCCGGAAGTTCTGAATAAGCAGTGTAATAACGACCCTGAAAGGAAACACTACCATTGTGAAGGAGAGATCTCACAACATGCATATATTCCTGAATATGAGTCATGGGGCTGTGAAACCTTACACCAAAAGTGCGTTCAACTGTCCTATTTATGCCGCTCCCCACTCCTAAACGGAACCTTCCCGGGGCGATGGAAGAAATCGTAGAAACTTGTTCAGCCGTTGTCACAGGATGGCGTGACCATATCCTCATTATTGAGGTCCCGAGTAAGATCTCGCTTGTTCGAGCTGCAGCGGCCGCCAACACAGACAAAGAATCTCCGGACCCTCCTCCAGAGGTCAGCCAAACCGCCGGAATTCCCTCTTGTTCCGCTTCTACTATCGTATCCACTACATACTTGGAACTAGGTCCAGATATCGCAACTCCTACTATGTTTTTTAGAAGTTTTTCATCACTCACTTAGGAACCTACCATGTAAATATGGCGAATTATAGAAACAGAAAATCTTGTGTTAGAAAAGCTCATATGAAAATTATTGCCCTCCCATCCTATTTTATACAAGTCTTCATGTTTAAAATCATAATCAAAACTCAATTGTATAAATTAAATAAGTCCAAGTGAAAACCACAATATAGGCATATTTAGAAAACTATTATTGGCATATGTAGGGCAAAATGATACACTCAATCGAAATTAGGACTGCATGGAGCTACGAATGAACGGCTTGATCGTCCACAACATCCCAGAAGTTAAGCATTCGACTATGATCTTGGCCTTCGCAGGCTGGCCTGATGCGGCAGAGGCTGCCACACGGGCTATCAGGTATATGGCAAGAAAATTGCCCACCAAAAAAATTATGGAAATCGATCCAGAATTCTACTATGACTTCACAGTAAATAGACCCCAAACCAGGGTGAACCGACGGAAAGAAAGAATAATAAAATGGCCAACTAATGAGTTCTATAGTTACATACCGCAAGACGACCCTCAAAACGCTGTCTTACTGTACGTAGGAACAGAGCCAAATCTGAAATGGAAAACATTTTCTAACACTGTCTTGGATGCAGCCAGTAAAGTCGGAGTCGAATTAGTTGTGTCCTTGGGATCCCTTTTAGATGCAGTTCCTCATACCCGTGAAGTCAGAATCACAGGTCGCGCCAGCAATAAAGAACTCAGTAAAAAAGCTCAATGGCTCGGCATAAAAAACTCCGGCTACCAAGGTCCTACAGGCATACATTCAGCTTTTGCAGACGAATGTAACAACCGTGAAATCCCTCACGCTAACATATGGTGTCACTGTCCCCACTACGTACAAACAACCCCTAATCCAGTAGCAAGCTATGCTCTTCTTGAAAGACTCAAGAATTTAGTAGATCTCAACGTCGATATGAGCGAACTCGGCTTAGCAGGGCAGGCTTTTCAAGAAGAAGTTACAAAGGCTATATCTAATCAACCAGATGTCAGATCGTATGTAACTAAGTTAGAAAATCAATATGATGAGTCTGTAGGCGAGCCAGAGGATATGCCAACTGGTACCGATATGGTGCACGAAATTGAAGAATTCTTACGCAGCCAGAGTAGTGGTCCAGAAGGTTCGTAGACTTACGGACTAATAAAATACAGATACAGCCAAAAACAAAACTTTAAATTTAAAGGCGCAAAACGGTTGTGAAAGTTGTCAGTCTTAGAAATTAATCCTGCATACTATAAAGACCTGTTTGCTCAATGGACCTCAGCCGATACCTCTCTCCCTGAATTACCAAAAGATCAAAAGGAACGACTGGTAGCACTTCATTTTGTAATGATGGCCTTCCAAGAAGGAGTTGACTACAGCGAGGAAGATTTACATCAAGGCATCAAGGACAGAAACCTGTTTGCGACTGACCACATTCAGATCAGATTAAATTTGATAATCAATGGATTTCTCACACAAACAAAAGACAGCCCGTCTGCCTCCTATCGACCTTCACGCATATTCCTAGATAAAGCAAATTGGGACCCCGCGATCCCTGGGATTTCTTAAGCCATTGCCAAACAATAACTATCCGCAAGAAAACAAAGTCAACATAGGAAACCTAAAACTAAACTATCGCCACTGGGCACCAGAAGGTAGGCAAATACTCCTTCTTCATGGCCTAGCATCCAACGCCAGGATCTGGGACCTTTTGGCTCCAATTTTAGCAAAAGACTTCTCCGTTATTGCTGTGGACCAACGAGGCCATGGGAAATCTGATAAGCCTGACAATGGTTATGATTTTGATACCGTGACAAATGACGTAGTGGGCCTTATAGATGCCCTAGACATTCAGCACCCTATAGTCGTGGGGCATTCCTGGGGAGGTAGTGTTGCACTCTGCCTTGCTACAAAACGCCCAGACCTCATCTCCGGACTCTGTTTCGTAGACGGAGGACTAATAGAAATTTCAAGAACACCAGGCAACAGTTTAAAAAAAGCCTTAGTCAATATGGCGCCGCCTCTATGGGAGGGAGTATCCGTTTCGGATGTTAAAGACCGTCTAAAGAGGCGAGACTGGGGGGAGCAAGACGAGACATCAGCATCAGCAAATCTTCAGAAAATCGTCATGGCCAACTTAAAGGCTCATCCTGACGGAAGCATAAGTGCAAGACTTTCTCGGAAGAACCATCTGGAAGTCGTAAAGGCCTTTTGGAATCACAAACCCTCAGAACTATTTGAACACGTCAGATGCCCAACGTTGATCCTGTCAGCCCGAATGGGATCGGAAGAAACACCTCGACAAGTTATAAAAAATGAACTCATAAATGAAGCAACCCAAAAAATACCCATTAATAAATCCATATGGTTGGAAAACAGCATCCACGACGTACCAATCCAAAGACCGGAATTAATAGCGTCAATCCTGACAAATAACATCAAGAACGGATTTTACGACGAATAAACCTAGGCGATGCCTATACCTACAGGCTTCCCTAAAAAATAGTACGGGACATTCCAGACCCCTAAAATCCCCAGATCCACAACTGCCTTATTGGCATACAATTTTTTGACTACCCCCGATGACCCGGTGCTAGGCCCTCCCCTAACATTTCCCGTATATAGGACTTTTTGGCCGGTTCCAACTCCTTTTGAGTTGACCACGGCTTCACAGAGAACACCCTGATCCACTTCCACCGGGAATTTAAGTTGT
>Ga0310345_10006579_pt1 | contig 10132 bp, 8 predicted proteins | sample HC15DNA20500_MG_FD_204667 | JGI IMG/M metagenome (GOLD analysis project Ga0310345, IMG submission 204667) | Marine microbial communities from station ALOHA, North Pacific Subtropical Gyre - HC15-DNA-20-500_MG | ecosystem: Environmental > Aquatic > Marine > Oceanic | place: Pacific Ocean: North... | reverse complement strand
CGTATGTTTTTCAAGGTTATGAGGGCCAGGAACCTTTTCAGAACGACCATGTCCCCGGAGATCATAACTTAATATAGTTTTTCCATTGAGTTCATTCTGATCAATTCGTGTCCAAAGCTCCATTGAACTGCTTAGTCCATGAACAAAAATAATAGGCTGTCCGTTTCCAGTTTTTTGGTAGTTTAACTGGACACCATTGGCGCAGACTGTTTCACTAATGGAAGCTGCTTCAGATGTTTGTGTTTTAACTACTGCTCCTTCGGAAGGTTCGATTGTACCTAAAGCAGTGCCGACAGAAACCGTTGCACCCTCAGAAATCAGGATTGACAAAACACCATCTACATCAGCAGTAATTTCGGTAGTAGCTTTGTCAGTTTCAATGTCCAAAATAACCTGACCATTTTCTACTGTGGTGTTATCGTTGGCATGCCAGCGTATTACTTTTCCTTCGCTCATGCCCATACCCATTTTAGGCATTATTACATCAATTAACATTGAATAATCCTGGAGACTAGGAAAACAAAATTAGTAACTACAAACCTTTTTTACAGATGCAACAATCTTTTCAGGGTTTGGTAGATAGGCATCTTCTAAAACAGGACTGAAGGGTACTGGTGAATGAGGAGCGGTTACCATGCCAACAGGTGCTCGAAGATACTGAAAGCCTTGGCTAGCTACAACCCCACCAATATGTGATGCAAGACCACATAGAGGATTTGACTCGTCTACAATTACTAACCTGCCAGTCTTTTTTACGGATTCTAAAATAGTTTCTTCGTCCAAAGGAGATATCGTACGCAAGTCAATCACCTCGGCATCAATATTTTGTTCTTTTAGTGTTTGGGCAGCTGTTAGTGCATGGACAGCAGTCATGCTTACACCCAAAAGTGTCACATCTTTGCCCTTTTTTGTGATGGCAGCTTTGCCGATGGGTACACAATGATCACCAGGTGGAACTTCTCCTTTCATTGTGTACATAATGATGTGTTCGCAGAATATTACTGGGTCATCATCACGAAGAGAGGCAGTGAGCAGGCCTTTCGCATCAGCGGCATTAGATGGAGCTACTACTTTTAAGCCGGGAATGCTGGCAAACATAGGGTAGAGTGTCTGGGCATGTTGTGCTGCTGCCCTAAATCCTCCGCCAATCATTGTTCTGATTGTAACTGGAACTGTGGCTTTTCCTCCAAACATGTATCTCAACTTGGAACCTTGGTTGAGAAGAGAATCTAGACAACTACCTAAAAATCCACAAAACATTAATTCAGCAATAGGTCTCAAACCTGTAGCTGCAGCACCAACAGCAGCTCCAACAAAAGCTGCTTCTGAGATTGGAGTATCCAATACTCGCTCACGACCAAATTCATGAACCAACCCTTTAGTAACAGACATGACGCCACCCCACGCCTCATCATCTTCTAAATGGGTAACGTCAGCACCACCAGCTATATCTTCACCCATAATAATGATTTTAGGATCAGCACGCATCTCAAGCCGGATAGCTTCATTTAGGGCTTCGGCAATTGTGATCGTTCTAAGAGCTGTTGTTACGGGCATCTCTGTCCTCCTCAATCGACCTACCAATTCATGTCATGATAAATAATTAGTTACCTGTAATTAACATAGACATCAGTTGTGACATCTTCAACTTTGGGAAATGGGCTAGATTCAGCAAAAGCAAGAGCTTCTTCGACTTGCTTTAAAGCACTTTGGTCAATAGCATCAAGTTCCTCAGAGGTTATCCAGCCTTGTGCATCTATTTCTGCTCGAAATTCCCTGATTGGATCTTTTCCTTGAGAGCTAATCTTGTAAGCATCATCTTTATAGGTTTGCAGGTCTCCCTCAAAGTGACCGTGATGTCGAAAAGTCTTACATTCTAAAAGGCTTGGCCCTTGTCCCCTACGGGCTCGATCAATTGCTTCTACTGTAGCCTCATAAATAGCCAGAACGTTTGTTCCATCAAGTACAGCTCCAGGGATACCATAACTAGCCGCACGTTCAGCGATGTCTTCAATAGCGCAGTGATAACTAGCAGGTGTACTTTGAGCATATCCATTATTTTCAGCTACAAAAATTACTGGGAGGTTCCAAATAGCTGCTAGATTAGCGCTCTCGTGAAAGCTTCCTTGTTCGCATGCCCCGTCACCAAAGAAACAAACACAGACATCTTTGCTCTTCGTGACTAATGAAGTTAGCCCAGCACCACAAGCTAAGGGCGGGCCTCCTCCTACAATGCCATTTGCTCCTAACATTCCTTTTTCTACGTCTGCAATGTGCATTGAGCCTCCCTTGCCCTTGCACAATCCTGTTGCCTTCCCATAGATTTCCGCCATCATTAATTTTAGATCACAACCCTTTGCAATGCAGTGTCCGTGTCCTCGGTGCGTGCTGGTGATCTTGTCAGTGGGTCTGAGTGCAGTACAAACCCCTGTGGCAATCGCTTCTTCTCCCACATAAAGATGAACAAACCCAGGAATGATTCCTTTGCCAAATTCTCGTTTGACAGTTTCTTCAAAGTGTCGAATCGATACCATGGTCCGGTACATGTTTTGAAGTTGTTCTTGATTTGGGTTCATGGCTTGATTTCTCCATCTAATCTATTTAGAAGAAAATATGTAGTAGCTCCGAGTCTAGCGCCTAGACTAGATAAATATTAATTAAGGTGAATTAGAAACGATACGCTACACAAAGATTGACTTCAACCATTTTATTTTTTTAACTGATCAGTTAAATGATTGAGTTGGGCTACCTTTGGAAATGAAACAACAAGAATTTACTGATTTTTTAATGGAAATGGTACGTTTATTATGGGTTGAGATCATCATTAATTGATTCTAGAACAGTCGGTTTTAGGTTTTTAATCTGACGATCTAAAGGAAAAAAAGGACGTTTCATTCGTTTGTAATCGAGATGTTTTACAGAAGCGGGTGTAGGACCTGGTGTATCTACTAGTAATGCACCTTTAGAGATCCCCTTATAAGCAAAGTTGAAGTTCATGGGATTTTTGACCCCGATAAATTTGGCTGATTTGATGTTCATTTCAGCTGCTTCGAACTGTTCACATTTCCAGTCATAGGTTGGTTTTGACATGATTAATACTTCGAGGTTTCCAATTCGAAAAACGACAGAAGGCCCCATGGAAGCTTCAGTACCCCCATAAATTCCTCCTGTGTAAATGAACTTGCCATTTATCAATCGTTCTATAGTTCCTTCTACCTCAATAGGGTTGCCCCAACGAGAGTCTAACTTGTGGCCAAGTAGCAATTTTACAGTTTTTCCAATACCTACCTCAGAGCAAAAATGAGCAGCTTCAGGGTCAACGACTGTTAGCAGGCTCAGATCTGTGACACCGATCCGAAGCATCTCTTTAAGAAGGGCGATACTATCTCCAGAGGCACCTCCTCCTGTACAATCTGCAGTATCAATGAGGAGTACAGGCCCACCAGTTATTTTCCGGCCAATTTGAATAGCCTCCGTCACTGTTTTCATTTTACATTCTAATTCATAACGCAGGGACCAATATTCTTTGGCTAATTTGGTAGCTAGGTATCTTGACTCATCAGGTTTATTATTTGTTATTACCAAACCACCAGAACCAAGATTCGGCAGGTCATTGTAGGGATGAACCCCAAAGATAGAGGCTGATAGAACCGTAGTTTTTTTTTCCAGTTGTCTAGCATGTTGGGTAAGTTTAGCCATGGGAGCATTGCCATATGTCATTCCGTTTATTCCTCCTACTAGGACTGGAACCTTGGCCATGGCCGAGGTTAGTTTAGCGTTAGTTTGAACTGAATAGAGAAATAAATTAGCAGCTCTTTCACCTGTGCAAAAAGTGTCATCATGAGGATAATGGGAAAATGCAACGAGACCATTAGCTTGCTGGACCATACGTTTGGTGACATGAGCATGCATGTCTAAGGTAGTAATTACGGGAACCCGTGGGCCAACGATTTGACGAACAGAGTCTAAAATATCTCCTTCTGGATCATCTTCTGAGATGGTAGTCATAGAACCGTGAAGTGATAACAGTACTCCATCAACTGGATAAACTTCTTTTAGTGCAGATAGCAAAAGATTTTTCAGAAACTGATAACAGTGATCAGTACTTGGGCCACCAGAGACACTACGTGCTACTACCAATGGAACTGTCTGAATATTATTTTTGATACAGGTGGCCAGTATTCCAGCTGTTTCACAATCGGTTCCAAAGAGCTGAAAGAGCTCAGGTCCTTTATGAATATATGTGTTTTCCCATAAATCAAGATTTGTTTGAGTAGTTAAAAACTGGCTAGTTTCTTGAAAGATTCCACCTATGGCAACACGTAAGTTAGATTTATTAGAAGTCAACTAGTATGTCCAAAGTGATGGAAAGTTTAATGAAATGTCAACTTAGTGATCTAGCTTAATCAAACTGTAAGTGCTAAAAGGGTTCTCTAAATACCCAATGGTTCTTGCCAAAAGACATGTCAGAATATGCACCGGGCGGCAAGGAGTTTTCAGATGGCAGAGTCAGTTGTCTAACAACGGACTCATTGATGGTAATTCCCAATCCGGGACTTGGTGGTAAAGATATTAAGCCATCTTTTATTGTGAAAGGCTCAATTAAAAGATTATCAATGAAGGGATTACCTGTCCTGTCTACCTCTACGGTCAACCCATTTGGCAGTGCAGAGATTACGTGCATATTTGCAGTTAAAGCCACTGCGTCACTCCAGGTGTGTGTTGCAGTTTGACAATTGTGTTGATTCGCTAACTGACCAATTCGATAACATTCAGTGATTCCACCAGCACGACAAGAATCTGGTTGGACGATATCTAATGCTCCTGCCCTTAGCATTTCTCTGAATCCTTGGACACCAAATTCGTTTTCTCCAGCAGCCAAAGGCACTTGGCAACTCTTTCTAAGTTGTACATAATCATCAATATTTTCAGGTTCAAACGGTTCTTCATACCAAAAAACATTATGTTCTTTAAAACTTTTTCCAAGTTGTTCTGCTACTTTTAGGCTATAACGCATCGAGGCATCAACAATAATGTCTATTTTAGGTCCAACTGCTTTTCGAACAGTTTTTAGGGCTGCAATATCATATTCCTCATTTTTTCCAAGGCGCATTTTTACTCTGCGAAAACCTTTGTCTACATAGCCTCCCGCTTCTTCAAAAAGAGAGTCTAAAGAGTCATTCCATACAAGTGCACTTGCATAGGCTGGTATTTTATTTCTCGATCCTCCAAGTAGTTCATAAACTGGCTTTCCTAGGTCTTTTCCGCGAAGGTCCCAAAAGGCAGTATCTAATGCTCCTATAGCTGAAATTGCAACTCCTTTTCTTCCATACCACCGAGTAGCTTGATACATTATTTCCCATAGGGATTCAACATCCCTAGGGTCTTCTCCAAGTAAAAGTGGTCGAAGGTGTCCTTCAATTACAATTCTTAGCAATTCTGGATGACTATAAGCCGAGCCAAGGCCAAGTAGTCTATTATTAGTTTCTACTTGGACTAGAGTAGTAAGGCGACCAGTAATACTTCCACCAGCATAAGCCATGCGTTTTTCATTTGGGATTTTATATAGGAGGTTGATCACCTTAATATCTTCAATATTCATTGTAGCCCTTAAGAATGCGCTAAAAGTTTGTATTAATTAAAAAGTAACAAAGTCCTCTACCTAAACAAAACAGCAGAGAATTTCTCAATGAAAAGGTAAGGAGTGTTTCTTCTTGAAGACCAAAATCAAAATCTGGTTAGAAAAAAATGCAAAAGAGAGTATTTTTTCAATAGCAATTCGACTTTACTTCAACATAAATTTTTGAACACGCCAATTGCCTACCTCTGCAACATAAAGTTCACCAGTTTTACTTATGGCTAAGTGATGACTAAAGTAAAGCTCACCAGGTTGTTTGCCTGCTTTTCCTAAAGTTCCTAGAATACGACCTTGGAGGTCTAATTTTAAGATCCTGTTCTTGTATCCGTCACACATAAAAAGATGTTGATCAGAGCTAAAATAGAGTCCCCAAGGAGATCCTAGGTGAGTCCATTGTTTTAAAAATTTTCCATTTTCATCAAAGATTTGAATCCTATGATTCTCCCTATCACCGACATATACTTTTCCTTCATGATCAACGGCAATTGTGTGTGGAGCATTAAATTCACCGGTGTCCTTACCCTTCTTTCCCCACGAATGTAGGTACTTGCCTTTTTTTGAATATTTTACAACTCTAGAATTTCCATATCCATCTGTAATATAGACTTCACCTTTAGGCCCGAAAGCGACATGAGTTGGTTGATTAAAGGTGTCATTTGTTTCTCCAGAAGTATCTTTACGGCCTAAAACCATAAGGGTCCGTCCTTGAGAACTAAATTTAATTACTGTATGTGAACCGATGTCGGTAACCCAGACATTATCTTGACTGTCAATGGCAAGACCATGTGGTGAGCTTAATATGCCATCTCCCCAAGATCGAAGAAATTTTCCATCGGCGTCAAAACACATTACTGTTTGGGGTCCTCGATGATAAACATAAACATTATTTTTTGAATCAACTCCTATGCCAGTGGTGGGCCCAAAATTTTTGCCTGGAGGGAGTTGGGGCCAATCGGGAATTAAATGGGCTAAAAGGTCTGGAGAACCCTCAGCTTTTACTAGGGGATTAAATATAAGTAGTAAAACTAAGGACAACAAAAAAAACATTAAGTTACGGGTGGTCATTATAATTTCCTTTTTTCTATGAATTATTATTTACTTTAAAGGATTTGACACGAGCTTTCTTACTTTCAGACAGTTGAGTAACTTCTTCCATTTCAATGCTACCCTTGAATCGTGCACTATCTTCAATTGAAATTCGTCTAGATCGAATATTTCCCACAAGAGAGCTAGCCGACTTAAGTTCTACCTTATCCTTGGCATAAATATTTCCTTTAAACGTTCCAAATATATTAACATTTTTTGCTGTAATGTTTGCTTGAACCCGACCTTTGGATCCAATCGTGAGTGAGTGATTATTTATTTCAATACTTCCTTCAACCATTCCGTCAATTAGCAAGTCTTCATCTCCAATGAGATCTCCTTTCAAGAAGAACGAAGATCCTAAATAATTATTAGTTCTTATATTCTTGTTTCTGTTTAGAGATTTTTGTTGTTTGGAGTCATTAATTATTGGGTCAGTAGTATGTGATTTATTCTGACTGTAAAAAGGTCCACGATTGCCAACTCCATTTATTAAAAGTTGGATTCTTTTAGATAATTTCTTCAAACCATCTGGAAGATATTTTACCATTTGTGACCTATGGATTGTCTAGGCGTTCTGTTTGAGAACTGAATAAAATAGATAATTGATTCAACATTTTTAAGACTACGTCAACGCGAACAAATTTCTAGGGATCTAATATATTTTATTTTAACCTCTGAAGGGCAGTATGCCAAAATGAATCTCCTAATAAAATAATCTTTAGATCAAAGAGCTTGTTTTATTAAAAATGAATATGACCGGTACAAAACTTAATTTAGATTCAGAAATTTAAACGGGCCTTCCTTGAATCGTCGCAGTCAATCTGAGGGAGGTTGAGAAATCCTTTAGGATAATTTATAAAATAATTGGAGACTATTATTATGAAGACCACTACGTTAGGAATGATATTCTTTAGTCTGGTCTTGTTAGGTGTAGGGTGTAATTTTCAACAGACAGTAAAAGTTAAAGACAATAATATCCCTTCTCGAGGAACCATTGGATTGTCAGTATTAACTTTGACTAATCCTTTCTTTACAGTTATTGCTGAAAATCTTAGTTTGGAAGCCAAGAAACATGGTTATGAAGTTCTGGTGACTAGTGGTGAATTTGATGTTGCACGCCAGCATAACCAAGTAAAGGATTTTATTGTTCAAAAGGTAAATGCAATCGTTCTTTGCCCTTGTGATTCAAAGGCGATTGGTCCTGCAATCAAGGAAGCTAATGAGGCAGGAATTCCAGTTTTTACAGCTGATTTAGCCTGTTTAGCCTCAGGAGTTGAAGTAGTATCCCATATCGCCACAGACAATTTTTCTGGAGGGAAGGAAGCAGGTAAGGGAATGATTGAGGCGTTAGGTGAGAGTGGAGGTAAAATTGTTATTCTTCACTATGAAAGTGCAGAATCTTGTTTGCTTCGAGTAGAAGGGTTCACACAAGTTATCGAGAAATATAATAAGCATAGCATATCTGGAAAAATTGAAATTGTTGCTGTTCTACCAAGTGGAGGTGTAAAGGACATAGGTTATAAGGCTGCAGAAGATGCGATCCAAGCGCATCCGGATTTATCCGGGTTTTTTGCTATAAATGATGCAGTAGCACTAGGTGCTCGGGCTGCATTAGAAAAGGCAGGTAAAGCTGACCAAGTAACGATTATCGGATTTGATGGGCAGCCAGAAGGAAAACAGGCAATTAAAGATGGATTAATTTATGCTGATCCAATTCAATTTCCTGATCGTATTGGTAGGGAAACGATGCAAGTAATCGTAAAGCATTTTAATGGAGAGGAGGTTCCTAAGGAAGTTCTCATTCCCACATTTCTTTATAAAAAGGAAGATGCAGATCAAGATAGTAGCCTGAGATGATTTAAAAGGCTAGGATGTAAATAGACTCAGACAAACATTAGTTGGGTCAAAAAGATCTTCAATTTCCTTTCCCTTTTGTAAATCCAAGAGGAGAAGGGAGTTATTGATTTAGAAAGTTTATTGCAATTTATGTAGATAAACATTTTCACTGGAGAACTAGAACAGTTAGGATGACTTCTCACCGCTCCCCTTTAATATCAAGCATTGTTTCTGATTATGGAATGTTAATTGGTTTGTTGCTCCTATGTGTTTTTTTTAGCTATGTGACTTGGGATGAGCAACATGCAACAGGAATAGGAGCAGCAAATCAACTGAGTGAGAAAGTAACCAAAGAATTTCCTCTGGGTAGCACTGTACTGATTGTAGCTCGCAATCATAAAGAAGATGTGCATTTTGCTGATTCGCTTGCCAAACAGCTGGAAAATTTAGAAATGAAAGTTGTAGGTTCCATAAAAGGCCATCCTCTTGATGCCCGTAAAGCTTTAGAAATACTAGCTAGATCAAATACTAAACTTGATGTAATTGCTTGTACCGATGTGACATCGCAATGGACCCTCTTTGAGAATCTTAAAGATAGATTCCCTAGTATGAAAATTCCAAAGATTCTTAAGCCGCCTTCCTATATGTGGCCAAATTTTTTAAAGAAAAATAATCTTTTAAATATTGCTAACCAAATTGCTGTTATAGCAATTCTAGCGATTGGTATGACCATGGTGATTATCACGGCTGGTATCGATCTCTCTGTTGGCAGCTTGATTGCTCTGTCTGCAGTGATATCCACTTGGCTCATTCGTGAGACTGCTCATGCAGAGTTAGCTACAACATCTGAAATGGTTTTGTGTTGTTTAATTGCTGTAGCCGCTTGCGGACTTTTAGGAGCTTTTTCAGGTGTAATGGTAACGATGTTTGCAGTCCCTCCTTTTATTGCAACGCTGGGGATGATGCTAGTTTCAAGTGGATTAGCTTATATTCTAGCTGAAGGACAATCGGTCTATCAGATTCCTGATTCGTTTATATGGTTGGGAAGAGGCGCTGATTTTCTGTCAATACCTAATGCGGTATTATTGATGCTTTTGCTTTATGTTGCTGCAGATCTCTTGATGAGTAAAACCTCATTAGGACGTTACATTTATGCTGCTGGGAGTAATCGGGAGGCAGCTAGACTTTCTGGAGTTCCCCTAAGAAAGGTCTTAATTTTTGTTTACACTATTTCTGCTGTCTTAGCTGGATTGGGTGGTGTGGTTATGGCTTCACAACTAAAAAGTGGCTCTCCAACCTATGGGTTAATGTATGAACTTTACACCATTGCTGCAGTGGTTGTTGGTGGAACAAGTCTAGCTGGGGGATCAGGAAAGATTTTTGGAACTTTAATAGGTGCTTTTATAATTGCAGTAATTCAGAATGGATTAAACCTAACTGGAGTAGAAGGTTATACCCAAAAGGTAATTTTAGGAGTTGTAATTTTAGGTGCTGTATTATTCGATATGACCAAAAAAAGAAGTTGGCGGTTACTGCAGAGAATCAGATTGCGTTAAATAGATTTATGAAGTA
>Ga0310345_10006578_pt1 | contig 10133 bp, 8 predicted proteins | sample HC15DNA20500_MG_FD_204667 | JGI IMG/M metagenome (GOLD analysis project Ga0310345, IMG submission 204667) | Marine microbial communities from station ALOHA, North Pacific Subtropical Gyre - HC15-DNA-20-500_MG | ecosystem: Environmental > Aquatic > Marine > Oceanic | place: Pacific Ocean: North... | reverse complement strand
GACACCTGGACACAACCGTGGTCAGCCGAAATCCCGATGCGTCGCGGTGAAGAGCCGATCTACGAGTACGCCTGTCACGAGGGGAACTACTCGATGGACGGGATCCTCTCTGGCGCCCGGGCGGACGAGAGAGCCGAGCCCTAGCTCACACGCCGTCGGGTGGATGCAGCCCTCGGCTGCATCCACCCCGCAATCACACCGGCGTTACTTCGCCAGCGGGTCCGGACGGAGCTGGAACCGCACCACTTTACTAGGCGTGCCCTGTCCCGTCTCGGCATGGAACGGTGCCCGGGTGCTCCATGTAGCCCAGAGTCCCTTGCCTTTCCAGCCGGTACCCGGATCGTCGATCCGGCCGTCCATCCATTTGGTATAGAACCCGAGCGGATAGGGCACCCGCAGCGTCACCCACTCACCGTCACGAAGCGCCAAGAGCCCCTCGGCCGCGTTGCCGGTGTTGATTGGCACGTTGGTACCCAGCCCAAAGGTATCGAACTGGTCAACCCACGTGTAGTAGCTCCCCTCGATGCTCCCCGACTCCTCGATGCCCTTCATCTGGGGCATCGGCTCTGGATAGAGCGTCCAGCCTTCCGGACAATGTTGGCCGGTGGCGTTCGGGCCATTGAGTGAACCGGTGCACGTGCTCCGATCGAAGCTTGCCAGGTGTCCGCTCGCCAGGGGTGTCCAGACAACCCCGTTCCGATCGATGTCCATGCCTCGCGGTGAGTACCCGTCCTGGACCTCAGCATCAGAGTTCTGGAACGGCACCTCGTAATACTCGGTCAGACCGGTCTCTGATGGATTGTTCCCGGGAGCAAATCGCACCAGCGCGCCTGGCATACCGAGCGACGATCCCCAGATGCTGCCGTCGTTCGGATTGGCCGCCACCCCGTAGAAACCGTTGCGAATCCGAGTGTCTTTCGATGGGTCGGTCGGCTCGCCGGGCTCCGTCCACTCATCTCGCCGGCCATTGCCATTGGTGTCCAGCACGAGCGGGCTCCATCCCTGTGCCGCCTCTTCGTCACCGGTCTCCAGAAACAGGTTGGTGTTGAGCCAACCGATGACCTGTCCGCCGCCGCTCGTCCAGAGGGTGTTGTCCTCGTCCTCGGCAAAGATGAGGTGGTGCGTGCTGTAGCACGTACCGACGAGCGTCATCTCGTCGGTGGCTGGGTCGTACACGGCGAGGTGCCGCCCGGCTCGTTCGTTCGGAAAGACCTGAGCCGATGGATGATCTGACCCTTCGAGACATATCGGGGGGTTCTCCGGACCCCGCACACGGGAGGTCAGCCACACCCGGCCATCTTGATCGAGCATCGGGTTATGTACATTGGAACGGCTGTCCCAGATGGCCTCGTCGCCCCAATACGGGGACGACGCCAGCGGCGGGCCGGCCGCCAGCGGCGTGTTCGGGTCTCGCACCGGCACCTCGACCTGTCGCGTCGTGTGACTCACCGGGTCGAGCACCGGCACATAGTCGGCACTAGCTTCGAGCGCACCGTAGATCGGGCCGTTCGCATTCACAGTGGGGTTGCGCTTGTCAGTCGAAGCCTCGTCGTGGAGGTAGGCCTTGGGATCAGCCCAGTCCCATTGGGTGATGACAACGTTGCGCTCGTCGCCCTGCGGGCGGGGCGGAGCGGGTGGAATCTCGCCGGCCATGATCCGGCCGGTCCAGTCCGCATACATCTCGAGCGCGCGCCGACGCCCCATCCGGTCGAGTCCCCCATTCATGGCGCCGCCAGCCTGCCCCGATTGAATCCTCCGGTCCCAGGCAGCTACGAGAGAGTCGAACTCACCCAGCTGGGGTGGAATCTCACGGGTCGCCTTGTTCCCCAACTGGTGGCACGCGGTACATCCACCGGACTTTAGCCCGCGCAGCCATGCGGATTGGCTCTGAATACTCGGGGAAATACCGTTCCCGTCGGGCCCGGTGCCCGGGAACTCTTCAGGCCCCGGCGCCTCGAGTAGCGAGTACCAGTAGCCTGCTGGGTAGTACTGTGCAGCGGCCTGTTCGTCGGGCGCCACCACCGCGGTCAGATCGATTCGAGTACCAGGTGACACTCGCTGTTTGGGCGAGTCAACCAGACCATAGCCACGCACCCAGACGTCATAGGTCGCCTCGGGCAAGTCGGGCACGACAAAGCGCCCATCGTCATCGGTCACGACGGTTCGGTTGAACCGTGTGGGCAGGTCGCTGGTCTCCGCAATCACCCACACCCCAGCCTCGGGTCCACCGGGACCCGTGACCACGCCACCAATGTCATCGGCATCAATCTCGACTGCCGACTGTCGGGCGTTCACCCCGGGCTGCAACGCCAGCATGACGATGGCCAGCCCGACCACGAACGCTCCGAGAACCGCCGCTCTGGTTCTGGTCATTTCGGTCTCTCCTGTTGATACGAACACTCACGCTCCCCGCGACACGACCCGCTTCGGCGTCACTCAGCAATAGGCCCTCAAAGTCCGGTTCAGAATGCGCAACATCCTTTCTCCGCATCAAAAGCACGGTGCACCCCCGATCCGCGCGGCCAGTCCCAAGTGGAATCAGCCAGACCCCAAACACTGCACAATCGGACCCATGCGAACAGACCGTTGCCTTGCAATACACGACATCGGTCGCCTCGGTGACCGACGTGATCTTGGGCAATAAAAGGCACACGCCTGGTCGACGACAGGCAGGAGCTCAAAACAGTGCTTGCCGAATCACCGGTCGGACACCAGCTAACGGGTTGATGAGTTGGCATACACAAATTCAAGCCAGTTCCAATGCAACGCGATCTCGTTCCGTAACTCGTCATTCGCAATCGTCGACATCACGCTCGCCCCCCTGGCCCCACTCGCCAAGCACATACCCGTCACTCGCCACGGTGGACAACCGTACTTGCAGCAGTCTATACCGGGTGAACGGCTGAGAGCACGGGTCGTCCTCCGTCGAGGATATAATCCGAATCCGACAGCACACTCACTCAGATCATGTTCTCGCCCCCCCTTGGCTCGGAACCATCTGTCCGGAGCCCTGCTATTCGACCCAGCTCAGCATTAGTCGGTCTCACACTGCTGGCGGCGCTCGCATCATGCCAGCAGCAGTCATGGGAGCAGTACATGGAAGCGGCGGCGTTCGCCGCCCGTGCCAACCAGATCGATGAAGCAGAAGAATGGTTCCTGTCGGCTGAACGACTAGCCCGAGGGTTTGACACGACTGACCCGCGGTTGGCGGTCACTCTCGGAAATCTGGCCGATCTCTATCACGGCGAGGGCCGCGACAGCGAGGCAGACCCCTTGTATCTCGAGGCGCTGTCGTTACTCGAGCAGGTCGATGGACCCGAATCCGCACGCGTGGGCCGGTTTGTCGCCGACCTGGCCGTGTTCTATACGGTACTCGGCCGGTCAGAAGAGGCCGAACCGCTATATCACCGCGCCCTGACAGCTCTCGAGTTCGAGTATGGGCCATACCACGACGACGTCCTCGTCCTCAGAACCGCGCTTGCCGGTTTCTATCTGGAGCAAGCCCGATATCAGGAGGCGGACCCGCTCTATCGTGAAGTGCTCGCTATTCTTTGGGATATGCCCGAGCCCGATTACGATCGTCTGCTGACCGTACTGAACGAGTATGGCCTCGTGCTCCAGGCCCTGGGCCGCGCAGAAGAAGCTCAGGCCCTCCTAACCGAGGCCCGGACCATTCGCGAGCAACTCTAACTAAGGAGCCCTGCGCACCATGCGATTTTTTCTTGTTCTCTGGCTGGCGCTACTGCTCGGTGCAACATCGGGTCGGGCCGATACCGTCACCACCGTCATCGGCACCGGTGTCGCCGGGCTATCCGACGAACAGGTGGCCAACCCCTACGGCGTGGTGATCGGGCCGGACGGCGCACTGTATTTCTGCGATCTGGACAATCAGCGGATCAGACGTCTTGACATCACGACCGGTCGCACGACGACGGTCGCCGGCAACGGGGACCGGGGTTACCATGGAGACGGGGGTCCGGCCACCGACGCAGCGCTCAACATGCCACATGAGATCCAGTTTGACGGTCAAGGACACCTCTATATTGTCGAGCGGGACAGTCACGTGGTGCGACGCGTCGACGCGGTGACCGGCCTTATTTCGACCGTCGCCGGCACCGGGGAGGCTGGATTCTCAGGGGATGGCGGCCCGGCCGTCGAGGCGCAACTCCAGCGACCCCACAGCATCACCTTCGACCCCAGCGGACGGCTCTTGATCTGCGACATCGGCAATCACCGAATCCGCCGCGTTGACCCGACAACGGGTGTCATTGAAACCTGGGCGGGTACGGGCGCGCGTGAGCCGACCCCGGACGGAGCTCCCTTGGCCGGAACCCCGCTCAATGGCCCCCGGGCAATGGCCAGCGACCCAAATGGCAACCTCTACCTTGCCCTGCGGGAGGGCAACGCCATCTATCGCATCGACCTGACAACCGAGACAATCCATCATGTCGCGGGAACCAGTGAGCAAGGGTACACGGGCGACGGAGGACCAGCGACCACCGCCACATTGGCCGGGCCAAAGGGGCTCGCCTACGCCGATGGCCGGCTCTACATCGCCGACACCGAAAACCACGTAATCCGGATGGTCACCATCGACACTGGTGTAATTTCGACCGTACTGGGTGACGGGGAACGCGGTGACGGCCCAGAAGACGACCCTCTAAGCTGTCGGTTGGCACGACCACACGGTGTGTTCTACGCACCGGATGTCGGGCTCTACGTCGGCGACAGCGAGGTCCACCGAATCCGGTTACTCGAATAAGCATACGGAGATGACTATCATGGCAATCACACGGAAGACGTCCCGCCGCACCATCGGCACATTGGTCGGTCTGGCTCTGGTCGGTAGTGTTGCAGGCGTGCACACACAGGAGCCTCGCGCCCCACGCAATGTCGAAGAATTCGACGCGCTGTTTCAGGAGTACAACAACTGGGGCAGGTGGGGTACCGACGACGAATTGGGCACCATGAACTTCATCACGCCTGAGAAGACACGACACGCGGCGACGCTCGTCGAACGCGGCATCACGGTGTCGCTCTCGCACAATCCCATGCCGGACGAAGCGCTGGACAACCCCGACGCGGCGTTCAACCACACAATGGGACGTACGCTCCGCAGTGATACCTATGAGTTCACCTACCACGGCTATGGTGTGAGTCATATCGATTCGTTGTGTCACTTCCTCTGGAACGACCGCCTTTACAACAACATCGCCCCTTCGGCCAGCACCCCTGACGGCTGTGGCAAACTGGGGATTCAGAATCTGAAAGCTGGCATCGTGACCCGTGGCATCTTGCTCGACTTCCCACGTCTCAAAGGTGTGTCTTACCTCGAGCCACAGACGCCAATCTATGTCGAGGACATCGAAGCCTGGGAGACGCAGGCCGGTGTTACCGTCTCCGAGGGGGATATCATCTTTGTCCGCACGGGACGATGGGCGCGACGCGCGGCCCTCGGCCCCTGGTCGGTGTCGGGTAACAGCGCCGGCCTGCACGCATCGGTCCTCCCCTGGATTAAGGAACGCGGCGTGGCGTTCGTTGGCAGCGATGCCGCCACCGACGTCATGCCATCACTCGTGGAGGGAGTGACGCAACCGGTGCACACTATGCTGATCGCCGGGCTTGGCACCAACATTTTCGACAACCTGGATCTAGAGGCGCTTGCCGAGACGGCGGCCCGAGAAAACCGCTGGGAATTCATGATCACAGCGGGACCGATCCCGGTCGACGGCGGCACCGGCTCGCCGCTCAATCCGATCGCCGTATTCTAGTGTCCTGGGAAAGGAATCTGTATGGCTCGTTGGCTTGGCGTTGCGTTGGTCCTGGGTCTCATTAGCGGTCCGCCCGTCGCGGCACAGACGGCTCACGACGACTTCCATCATCTGGGTCAGATCAACAAAGCCTCCATCCTGATGTTGGAGGAGGTGGGGTTGGTGCCGTCGCCGATGGCTGCCACCATAGCCGAGGGCATCCAAACCGTGGTCAAGGAGCAAGCGGCCCCGAGTGCCGCGCGTTCAGCCGACTACCTGGTCTTCGAGGCCCGTCTGGTGGAGGTGGCCGGACGTGATGCGTCGCGTCTGCATACGGGACGAAGCCGGCAGGATATCGGCTCCACGAATCGCCGACTCGCAACGCGCGAAGCGCTCCTGGACGGCTACGAGGCGTTGCTGGCTCCCCGCGACGCCCTGCTCGAACTCGCCAGCCAGCACACCGAGACCGTCATTCCGGCCTACACCCACGGGGTGCAGGCCCAGCCGACCTCGCTAGCACACTACCTCTTGGCCTTTGCCGCCGCACTCGACCGCGACGCCAACCGCCTACAGGAAGCCTACGCCCGAGTAAATCTCAGTCCACTGGGAGCCGCGGCCCTTGGCACTTCCGGGTTTCCGGTCGACCGGCGTCGGCTGGCCGAGCTGCTGGGATTCGACGGCGTTCTCGAGAACTCCTACGACGCCAATCATGTGTCCTCGGTGGACTCGAAGACCGAGGTCGCCTCGACCCTCGCCATCTCGGCGGTGGCCATCGGGCAGTTCGTCGAGGACGTGCACATCCAGTATCACGACCCGGTGCCATGGATGGTGCTCGATCGAGCGTTGACGGGAGTGAGCAGCATCATGCCGCAGAAGCGGAACCCGGTCCCGATCGAAACCCTACGGCTTCTTGCGAGTACGGTGATCGGTGATGCGCAGACGGTGTTTCTTACAGCACACAACACATCAACCGGAATGGTCGACTATCGAAGCAGCGCGCAGGTGCTGGAAACGATCGCCAAGGCTAGCGAGATGTATCGTCTGTATGCCGACGTCGTCAATGGTCTCCAGGTGAACCCAGCCCGGTCACTCGCCGAGGTCGATGCCGATTACGCCACGATGACCGAAGTAGCGGACACCCTCCTCCGGCACGCCGAGGTGCCATTTCGCGTCGGGCACCACTACGCGTCAGAAATCACAGAATATGGACGTGCACACGGGAAGCGTCCCAAGGAGCTAACATCGGAGGAACTGCGGCATCTTTATGAGGAAGCCTCCGGCGAACCCCTCCCGATTGATGTCTCACTCGTTCACGCGGCCCTCGATCCAGAGCAGATGGTGAAAAGTCGCCAGGGTCTTGGCGGTCCCCATCCGGACGAGGTCGCCCGGATGTTACGGGACGGGCGCGCTCGCGTTGACGCGAGCCGACAGTGGCTGGCCAAAACACGGGGACATCTGCAGAACGCTGAGACAGCGCTCGAAACGGCCTTCACCGCGCTTGCCGCCGACCGCTAACGGGAACTCGACTCCAGTGAACGGTGGGGGCATCGGACCCGCGCGGTCCGACCGTCACCGAGTCTCAGCCGGTTCACGGTGCCGACAGGCGATCGCGGTGCACAACCGCAACCCCGTGCATGTAGCCGCCGACGCCCGCGAAACGGTCGGCCGCGGCCAAGAGGATCTCTTCTCTGGCCGCCTGCTCCCGCCCATAGGCGTCATGGTAGAGCGCGCGGTAGAGGTGCGCGTAGAAACGGGCTCGTGGATCGTTCGCGGCTGACAACACGTCCTGCGGCGTCATGCGTCCGGCGAACATCTCATAGATCTCGCGCATGGGCGACCGTGTGTCTCGCCCCACTGGCAGGAGTGCTTCAAGCGCGACTTGTGGTGACTGCTCACGAGCCACGCAGAGAAAATGCCATACGGCGTTCTCCACATCATTGGGGTTGACGACCCGGTGCGTTTCGAACTGTCTTCGGCAGTCTTCGAATCGGCCCACGTAGTACAAAGCGATGCCACGCTGCCAGAACTGCGGCGCCGCGTCGGGCCGTGCTCGAGCCACTTGATCGAACCCGTCAACGGAGGCCTCGACCCGGCCCGCCAAGAAATCCTGCTCGGCCTGGCGCATGATCTGCGTCGGTGACTGCGCAGATGCCGTTGCCGCCACGACGCCGAGCGCGACCAGCACCAGGCCGCGAGAGAAGGCTCGCAGTCCCTGACAAAAGCCCCGTTGTATTAGAGTGACGCCGAATCTCACAAAATGACGCCGTTCGGCTTTGATCCAACGGGGTCGAACACGCCCAATTTGCTCCCACGTCGCTCCTTGCCAGCCGAGCCCAGCGCCGCTCTCGGTGCGACGCGGTGTTTCATCACGAGCTGCTTGTCCGTTCATCTCAACCTCATCCCCCAACGCGGTTTCGTCACACCCGTTCAGCGGCTTGTTATTGTACGTTCAGCAACTCGATGTCGAATACCAACGTGGCATCCGGCGGGATCGCCCCGAACCCGACCGCGCCATACCCGAGCTCGGGCGGAATGAGCAATTGACGCACGCCACCCACCCGCATGCCGACAACCCCCTGATCCCAACCCGCAATGACCGACCCGATGCCCAAGATGAAAGCGAACCCCTGCGCCTCTGAAGAATCGAATTGGACGCCTTTGTTCTGCGGCCGGGTGGGGTCATACAGCCAGCCCGCGTAGTCGACACTGACGTTGTCCCCGTTGGTCGCTTCGACGCCGCTGCCCACCACGATGTCAGTGACCGTGAATTGTATGGAAGACGGCGCCACTGGGTTCGAACTCGATTCACACCCGACCAATATGTGAGCTAGGAATATGGTCGAGAGGACCGCGACCCCTCGGGTCCTAAATGGTGTCATCCGATCTCCACAAGACACAGGCCGGCGGTCGCCTGGCATCAACGGGATCCGCTCCCACCTACAGCTTAGCAAGAGTGTGATTCGTAACCACGATGGCACCCACGCCGGCCGCGTCTGACCGTTGAGTCGTGTCGGAGTCGCTCGCCGACCATCGGGCATCGTCCTACGCCAAACCAATACCGTCAGACACAGACGGCCTGCGGCCACGGTGAGGACGTGACGGAGGTCGCCCGCAGCAGGAGTTCTACCGAATTGGCGACAACGTGATGTCGCGCAACGCCACCTCTTTCAGTATTCCGTCGAGGGCCGTCAGAGCGGTATTCAATTCAAGAAGGACGCCTCGGGACATCTCTAGGCTGTGTTCGTTCGGCTGATATTGAGTGCCCCTCGGATAGTCGACAAACGGGGTCCGGGTCTGCTCGATATGGGTGCCTAGGATGTGAGCAACCGGGCGATCCCGGGTAAAGTCCACGAGCCGCTGTGTACTCCTCAACGAACGCGAAGAAGTCCTCTTCGGACACGTAGATGCGACCCGGGTAGAGGCTGTCGCCGGTCAAAAGGAGCCCCGTCCTTCGGTCATACAACGCGATCCCCGCATCGTCATGTCCGGGAATCGGAATCACATCGACGACACGGTCGCCGAGATCGATCTGCCCGGTCTCAGTCGGCCAGTTGTCGATTCCAAACGCCACCTGAATCCTGTCGACTGCGGGAGGCACTATCTCAACGTCGTCGTCGAAATGCCGATCGCCAGCCACATGGTCGCCGTGCGAGTGTGAGTGAACGACGGTCAGCGGCACTGTGCCTGGCTTGCCATTTCGTTCCGACCACTGCTCCAACAGTGGCTCGACAACCGCCGCGGGGTCCGCGGCCCCAGCCCCGGTATCCTCAAGCAGCGCCCGTTCCTCTCCGAATATCAGATACAAGAACGGCTTCTCATAGTGGACACACCCAGACTGCCGCAAGATGTAGAAGTCGGGATTGTACTCGTGCACTTGCCACCGGGACATGCCCACGCAATCCGGTCCGCCCGTCCGCCAACGCGTGGGCAGCTGTCCCAGCTCAAGGTCAGAACGGATATCGACTTCAGGAGCCGCCGTCTCCGAGCCTGTAATGTCCGACCTTGATCGAGACGCGGGCTCGGCGCGGCTCCGGTCGTCCACGACGCCAGCCCGTTTCCTCTGACACCCCACGGTGGTGAAACAGAGCAGGGTGACCACCGCCGCGATGCGACCCGCTGTGATGTGCATCCTGACTCGAGCCGCCCCCCTAAAGAAGCCTCCGCCCCGTTACTCCGAGCGCAGCGCTACGACCGGATCGACCTTCATCGTACGAAGCGCTGGAACATCTGCTGCGCGCAACAACACCCCGAGCAAAACCAGTCAAGTCCCGCAAACCATACACGGTGAATAGCGTCTTCAGACGGATCATGTCAGTCACTGGTCCTGCTGGTCGCGGTCCCGATAGCAACCTTTAGTCCGGAAGCGCAAACACAAACAGGTTG
>Ga0310345_10006577_pt1 | contig 10133 bp, 11 predicted proteins | sample HC15DNA20500_MG_FD_204667 | JGI IMG/M metagenome (GOLD analysis project Ga0310345, IMG submission 204667) | Marine microbial communities from station ALOHA, North Pacific Subtropical Gyre - HC15-DNA-20-500_MG | ecosystem: Environmental > Aquatic > Marine > Oceanic | place: Pacific Ocean: North... | reverse complement strand
TGCCACAGCAGGCTGGTGCCGGTCACGCCGTCGACATCGTAGTCGCCGTAGATGGTGATCTGCCGGTCGTTGGAGATCGCCTCGACGATCCGGTCGGCCGCCTCGTTGATCCCCGGCAGCAGGGCGGGGTCGTGGAGATCGAGCAGGCGGGCCGAAAGGAACTCGCGGGCGGCATCGGCCGACTCGACCCCGCGGGCCAACAGCACCTGTGCCACCAGCGGCAGCACTCCCATTTCTCTGGACAGCGATTTCACGCGGGGTTCGTCGTGGACCGCGTATCGCCAGACTCTGGCCATCCTGTCGGCTCCGTCCTGTCGGTTCCGGCCGTGTGATTCACCACCGGGCCGGGCATCCCAACACAGCCCGGCGTCGCATGTCAAGCTTCCCCGTGCCCGGCCGCTCCCTTACACTGAAACGTTCCCCCCTCCTCACCCGTCGGTGGACGTTCACCGGTTCGGGGGGCTCGATCGAAGGCGGACACGACCCATGAGACACGTGCTCTCGGCCCTGGTCACCAACCAACCGGGTGTGCTTGCGCACATCGCCGGCATGCTCGCCTCGCGCGCCTTCAACATCGACAGCCTCGCGGTCGGGGTGACAGAAGATCTCGAGTTTTCGCGAATCACCTTCGTCGTCAACGGCGACGTCCACGTCCTGGATCAGGTCCGCAAGCAGCTCGAGAAGATCGTTACCGTCGTCAAGGTGCTCGACTTCTCCAACCGCAACTACGTCGAACGCGACCTGATGCTGATCAAGGTCAGCACCGACAGCGGCATCACCTCCGGAACCGGAAACGGGAGCCGGGGCGAGATCCGGGAACTGGTCGAGATCTTTCGGGGCAAGATCGTCGACGTCAGCCCGGGCCACGTGATGGTCGAGATCTCCGGACAGGAACGGAAACTCGAGTCGTTCATCGACCTGGTCCGGCCCTACGGGATCATCGAGATGGTTCGCACCGGCCGCGTGGCACTGCTGCGAGCTGACCAGGAGGAGGAGCCGGAGGAGGAAACGGCGGAGGAAACGGCGGAGGAAACCGAGCAGGAAACCGAAAGCGATTCGGCTGAGACATCCGAGTGAGACCACCCCGGGGCGGGAGTTACGGGGACCGCCCGCAGATCACCCATCGTAGAATGACCCACCAGAGAATCACCCACACACGAGACAACAACTCATGGCTGCCAAGATCTATTACGACGACGATGCGGACCTGTCGCTGCTGAAGGACAAGACGATTGCCATTCTCGGCTATGGCAGCCAGGGCCACGCCCAGGCGCAGAACCTCCGCGACAGCGGGCTCAACGTCGTCGTCGGACAGCGACCCGGCAGTGCGAACTACGACCTGGCCGTCGAGCATGGGTTCGAGCCATTGTCGATCGAAGACGCGACCCGGGCGGGTGACCTGGTCAACATCCTGCTGCCCGACGAGGTGCAGGGCGATGTCTTCCGCGAACAGATCCGGCCGAATCTCGAAACCGGCAACGTGTTGCTGTGTTCGCACGGATTCAACATCCACTTCGGGCAGGTGGTGCCGCCCGAAGGTGTCGACGCGGCGCTGGTGGCCCCCAAGGGTCCCGGACACCTGGTCCGCATCGAGTACGAAAAGGGTGGTGGCGTTCCCTCGCTGATCGCCCTGTTGCCCGGTGCCTCGGACGAATCCCGCCAGCTGTCGCTGGCCTATGCCAAGGGCATCGGCGGCACCCGTGGCGGCGTGATCGAGACGACGTTTGCCGAGGAGACCGAGACCGACCTGTTCGGCGAACAGGCGGTGCTTTGCGGTGGGGTCAGTGCCCTGGTCAAGGCCGCCTACGACACGCTGGTCGAGGCGGGGTACCAGCCCGAAATGGCGTACTTCGAGTGCATGCACGAGTTGAAGTTGATTGTCGACCTGTTCTACCAGGGCGGGCTCAACTACATGCGTTACAGCGTGTCGAATACCGCCGAGTACGGGGACTACACTCGCGGACCCCGGATCGTCACCGAGGAGACAAAGGCCGAGATGAAGAAGATTCTCAAGGAGATCCAGGACGGGCAGTTTGCTCTGGAGTGGATGCTTGAGAACAAGGCCAACCAGCCGACCTTCCAGGCCAAGCGACGCAACGATCGCGAGCACCCGATCGAGCAGGTGGGGCTGGAGCTGCGGCGGATGATGACCTGGATCGACTCGAAGGAAGTCTAGGGGCGGAACCGGCCGATGACTGCGCTGCAACAACACCGGCATCATCCACGGACGTTCCACGACAACCGGTTCGTCTACCCCGTCCTTTCGCGTCGCAGCCACGGGCTGTCCGTCGGGATCAACCTCAATCCTGACAAGGTCTGCAACTTCGACTGCATCTACTGCCAGGTCGATCGGACCAGCCAGGCCGAGACCCGTTTCGTCGAACTCGACGAGGTTCTCGAGGAGCTCGATGCCCTGTTGACCCAGGTCGCCGACGGTTCGCTCTGGGACGATCCCGCCTTCGTCGAAGTCCCCGTCAACCTCCGCCGATTCAACGACATCGCCTTCTCGGGCGACGGTGAACCGACGACCTACCGGAACTTCGACGAGATCGTCGAGCGGGTGGCGGAGGTGAAGGTCCGGTGGGGGGGCGAGGAGCCGAAACTGGTCCTGATCACCAACGCCAGCATGTTCCATCGTCCCGCGGTCGAGCGGGGACTCGAGACGCTCGATGCGCACAACGGCGAGATCTGGGCGAAGCTCGAGGCGGGGACCGACGAGTATTTCCGGTTGATCGAGCGGACGGTGGTGCCGTTTGAGCGGGTGCTGGAAAACATCGCCTCCGCCGCGAGGCGGTGGCCGCTGGTGATCCAGGGCCTGTTCATGCGGGTCCAGGGAGAGGCTCCGCCGGAGTCGGAGATCGAGGCGTTCTGCGACCGGCTGTGCGAGATCACCTCCGAGGGCGGTCGGCTGAAGCTGGTGCAGGTCTACACCGTGGCGCGGCCGCCGGCCGAGAGTTTCGTGACGGCACTCCAGGACCGGGAACTGCAGGAGATCGCGTCGCGGGTTCAGGCGCGGTGCGGGCTGGCGACCGAGGTGTTCGGGGGGTAGGTCCTGTGGACGGGAGAGCCGAACCCGGTCATTGGCTCCGCCTTTGCTTCAGTTCCTCGAGCCGTTGTTTCATCTGAGCCTCGTGCCCCCGGTCGGTGGGTTCGTAGTAGGTCCGGTCGACTCCGAGGTAGTCCTGGTCGACCCAGCCGTCGTCACCGTCGTGGGCGTAGGTGTAACTCTGGCCGTGTCCGAGTCTCTCGGCCCCGGGGTAGTGCGAATCCTGCAGGTGTCGCGGAACCGGTAGCACCGCCTTGGTGCGGACGTCCTGGATCGCCCGGTCGATGGCGAGATAGGAGGCGTTGGACTTGGGAGCCAGTGCGAGGTAACTGGTGGCCTGGGCCAGGATGATGCGGCATTCGGGCATTCCCACTCGTTCGGTTGCCTGTGCGGCTGCGTTGGCCAGCACCAGGGCCTGGGGGTCGGCGTTGCCGATGTCCTCGGCTGCCAGGATCAGCAGTCGACGGGCCAGGAACCGGGGGTCCTCGCCCGCCTCGAGCATCCTGGCCAGCCAGTACATCGCCGCGTCGGGGTCGCTGCCCCGCAGGCTTTTGATCAACGCGCTGGCCGCGTCGTAGTGCGTGTCGTCGTCGTAGCGGACCGCTTTCTTCTGCACCGATTCCTCGGCGACGTCCAGTTCGAGCACCTTGAGGGTGCCGGCGGCGATCGAGAGCACTCCGATTTCGAGTGCGTTGAGAGCCCGCCGTGCGTCTCCGTCGGCCACCTCGGACAGGAACGCCAACGCCTCGTCGGTGGCAGCCACCTCGAATCGGCCCAGCCCCTGCTCGGTGTCGGTCAGCGCCCGCTGGAGCAGTCGGCGGATGTCGTCCGGCTGCAGCGGCTGGAACTCGAAGATCTGGCTGCGTGAGACCAGGGGCGAGACGAGCGAGAAGAAGGGATTGGCGGTGGTGGCCCCGATCAGCCGGACCACGCCGCTCTCGACATCCGGCAGCAGCACGTCCTGCTGCGTGCGGTTGAAGTGGTGCAGTTCGTCGACGAACAACAGCGTCCGACGTTCTCCGGTCGCCAGGCGGTCACGAGCCGACTCGAGCAGTTCTCTGAGTTCCTTGACCCCGGCGGCGGCGGCGTTGAGCCGTTCGAAGACACACTCGGTCTGCCCGGCGATCAACTCGGCCAGGGACGTCTTCCCGGTTCCGGGGGGTCCGTAGAAGATGGCCGAGCTGAGCCGATCGGCATCGAGGATGCGGCGGAGCAGCTGGCCGGGACCGAGGAAGTGCTGTTGCCCGACGAACTCGTCGAGGTTCCTCGGCCGCATGCGGGCCGCCAGCGGTCGCGCCCGGTCCAGGTTGGCCGTCTCGGCCTGTTCGAACAGCCCGGTCATGACACCAGACTAATCGCAGGAGACCAAAAGGGAAGCGGGTTAAAAGAAAGAGGCCTTCGCCAAGAAACCCCGAGCTGGGTTTTGTTTGGACCCGTAAGAATCAGGTGGGGACCACCCGTCCGGGTTGTGTGAGCCGAGCCGGGTGGCTCGGATGTACACGCGGCCGTCCGTGGACGGTCCCCTGGGTCATGCTTGTAGGGTCAACAAAATCGTGCCCGGATTGGCAAAGGCCTGACGGGTCGCCGAAGCGATCCGACGACCCGATCCTAGTCAGCAGTCGGAGGTCGGGCAAGAGGTGATGTTGGGTGGTGAGGATCGGCCGGTTCTAGGACTGATCTTCCAACGGCTCGGAGTCGAGCAGCTTGAGGTGTCGTTCCACCGCCAACGCCACCCGCCTGCGACTGGCCCGGTCGCCGGCCGTGGCGGTGGCCGGGACGAACCGCCGTCCGTTCTCCAGGGGCAGCCTCAACTCGAACCGCCCGTCGCGGCCGACCCGGACCGAGGACTTGTCGAGTTCGATCAGTGTTTCGGGAGCGGTCCGACCGTAGATGACCAGGTCGGTGTGGATTTCCAGCGGCAGGTCGTCATCATCGTGCCCGTTTGATGATGTCGAGTGGTGCGAACCGGCGGCCTCCGCTGTCGGAGTGTTCGGTCGACGGCCGTCCTCCGGCTGGCCTCCACGGCTTGTGGAGACGGGGTCGGAGTGCGAGAGGGCAAAGAACTCGCCGCCGGGGATCGAGAAACCCAGCTGGAGCCGGTAGGGGAGGCCGGGTTGGTCGATCTCGATACAGCATTCGCCCATCTCGAGCTGCACGACGATGTCTCGGACCCGCGACTCAGAGGTTGGCCCCTCCGCCTCGTCGGTGATCCTCGACAACCGCAGCACCATCCGGGCACGGTGCCAGTCGCTGCCCAGGGCCGACTCGGCCCGGGTCAACATTTCCGGCGAGACATTCCAGCGTGTCGAGAGCCATCTCGAGCTGACCGGTTCGGCGATCAGCACGTCGTCTCGGCCACCGGTGACCCCGTTGACCCCCACGTGGGCCGGCACCCGCGGCTTCGAGCGGGCCTTCTTGCGGCGGCTGCCATCGGTCAACCCGGCGGCATTCGCCAGGGCGTCGATCAACTGGGCTTTTCGCATCGGGTGCCAGCCGGGGATCCGCTGTCGGCGAGCCAACTGGGCCAGTTGCTTGCGGGTCTTGCTCTGCAGGGACTGCCGGTAGGTGCCGTTTCCGTTGCCCACCATCATGCCGCCTCCTCACCGCCGTACAGACAGAGGAAAACCAACACAGTAGTGCGGCCGTCCGTGCCCGCTGCGATTGCCGGGAGGCGAAGTGCGACTGCCAGAAAATCCCTCTGCGAGAGAGGGGTTTGGTTGATCGAATGGTCGGCAACCGGTGCTTGGTTTCTACCACGACCAGAACCGTCTGTTCAACCGAATCGGCCTGTTGAGGTTCGCCCGGAACCGGTTCTCAGCCAGCCCGAGAACGACAATCTCACAGGTTTGACATCCCGTGGGGTGATCAATAGACTGTCCGCGACCTGCCGGATTCTCGTACGTTTTTCCCTTTGGGTTGATGTGGAATCGCGGGAGGTTGAGGGGGGGATTCGCGGTGTCCGGTCTGTCGCCTGATGACCGTCCTCCAATGGTTGAGGCGATGAGTTGGGTGTCGCGGGTCACGACGGTGACGATGGAAATCGTCCTGCCGGGCCTGCTAGGCGGCTGGCTCGACCGAAGGTGGGGAACCAAGTTCTTGGCACTTGTCGGATTCGGACTCGGCTTGGTATGCGGGATCCAGCACCTGTTAGTGATGACCCGGATGCAGGATCCGTCCGTCCCGCCGACGGGAGACGAGACACCTCCGTCGGACAGCACGACGGACAACCGGGAAGCAGAGAACCAGTGAACGAGTCGTTTGTTCGCTCTGATACAGGAGGGCCGGCGGGACTGTTGCCGTCAACGGCTCGCGGTGGTGCCGTGTTGCTGTTGTCGTTGGTAGCACTCAGCCTGCCTTTGGCCGGAAGCCTGGCACACGCTCGGTCGGGTTGGACCGGCGTGGTGGCCGTGATCGTTGCCGCAGCGGTCTGTTGCCTGTCGGCCATCATGGCTTTGGTGTTGACCGAGCGGTTCCGCGGTACTCAGAACGCAGTCCCCGCGTTGATGGGGTCGATGTTGATTCGCACCATGGTTCCACTGGGGATCGGGTTCGCGATCAGTCGAACCCACAGGGAACTGTTCGAGGTGGGGATTTTCGGTTGGGTGCTGGTCTACTACCTCGGGTGCCTGGCGCTCGAGACGATCGTCGCGGTCCGCGTGTTGGGTCAGCGGCAGGACGTGGAGGCTGGGGCATAACCAATGGCCAATCCCGTCTTCCACATCAAGGATTCGTATTACTTCGAGATCCCCAAGTTCCTGACGTCCGAGGTCGACTCGAAGGACCAGGTCTCCGGGTGGCTCACCAAGGCCCATCCGGATGCGACGGTATCGGAATTTGCTCACGAACTGGATGGCAAGATCCTGATTCCTCAGCCATTTGGCGAACCGGGGGCACTGTATCCCGGGACCAACGACCAGGGGTTCTGCATCTCCAAGTTCATGGTCCTGCAGCTGCTGATTGCGGTGGGCATGGTCCTGTTGTTCAAGCGGTTGGCCGATCGGGTTTCGTCGGGGAAACCGGTTAGCGGCCGATTGGACAATTTCCTGGAGGCGGTGCTGCTGTACATCCGCGACGACGTGGTTCGGCCGGCGATCGGTCGCCACCACGCCGATCGATTCCTTCCGCTGTTGTGGACAATTTTCTTCTTCATTCTCTTCTGCAATCTGCTGGGCCTGGTGCCGTGGCTGGGAACGGCCACGGGGGCCTGGGGAACCACGTTCGCCCTGGCGGTCGTGATCCTGGGGACCGGGTTGATTGCGGGGATGAGGGAACTGGGGGTGGTCGGTTACTGGAAGAACTTCATCCTGCACATCGACATGCCCGGCTGGATGCTGCCGCTGAAGATCACGATCATCCTGGTGATCTTCGTGATTGAGATCGCCAGCAATCTGATCCGCCACGCGGTGCTCTCGATTCGTCTGCTGGCCAACATGGTGGCCGGCCACCTGGTGCTGCTGGGCATCCTCGGCATGCTCGTTTCTGCCGCCGGTTCTGATACCTGGGGAGTGGTGGCGGGGATCAGCGTGTTGGGCTCGATCCTGTTCAGTTGCCTGGAGTTGTTCGTTTCGTTCCTGCAGGCTTACGTGTTCACGTTTCTGTCGGCATTGTTTATTGGCTCGGCGGTGCACAAGCACTAGCCGGAGCGGATGTCTTGAGTTGAAAAGAAAACAACGGTGATCAGACGTGGTTCGGGCAACCGGCCACAGGATCCTAATCAGGGAGAAGAGACAGTGAGAAAAGTCGGTGGAATAATTGCCGTGGCGTTTGCCGTGCTGTTGTTGGCCGGTCCAGTGATGGCGGCCGACGGCGGAACGACGATTCCGGGTGCTATCGGTGCCGGATTGGTGACCATTGGTGGAGCGTACGGAATCGGTCGATTGGCCGGTTCGGCGTTGGAAGGTATGGCGCGGCAGCCGGAAGTGGCCGGCAGCATTCAGACGGCGATGATCATCGCCGCCGCGCTGATCGAAGGATTCACCTTCTACGCGTTGTACATCTGCTCACAGATGGTGCCGCCGGGCTGGGGTGGCGGTTAGTCGCGGACATGGCTTGCCGTTGGCAATCAACAGACGAGGTCCCATCGTGTTGAGCAGGGAATATTGCGCCGTGGCGGTCCTGGCGGTCCTGTGGCTGCCGGTGGCCGTACGTGCGGCCGATGAGCCGGCCAAGAAGGCTGGTGCTGATCACGCGGCCGAAGTGTCCACAGTGGAATCCGCTGGTGGTGAGTCACACGGGGCGTCAGAGGGCGGCGATCATGACGCCCATGGTGTGGGTCACGACGGCGTCAGCACCTCGGTGTCGGACTTCCAGACCGACCTGGCCATCTACACCTTCATCGTCTTTCTCGGCCTGATGGGGCTGCTGGGCAAGTTTGCCTGGGGCCCGATTTCCTCGGGCCTGGACAAGCGGGAGGAGGGGATCCGGCAGAACATCGCCGATGCCGAGGAGATCCGCGAGAAGTCGGCGACGCTGCTGTCCGATCACGAGGCGAAACTGGCGGGCGTGCAGGAGGAGGTCAAGGAGATCCTGGCCGAGGCGCGGCGAGATGCCGAGCACACCAAGAACGAGATCATGGCGGCAGCGCAAAGCGAGGCCGAGGCGACTCGAGATCGGGCACTCGGCGACATCGAACGTGCCCGCGATCAGGCTCTGAAGGACCTCTTCGACCAGGTCTCCACGCAGGTCGCCGCCGCCACCGAGCACGTGCTCGGGCGGTCGCTGGATGCGGCCGACCAGCAGCGGCTGATCGACGAGGCGTTGGCCGACGTGAGTGCCGGGACGGACTGAGCAGGACAAGGAGAGAGGCGAGATGGCCGACGGCCAGGAAACCAGGACTCGAGTCAGCAGCGTGATGGACGATCCATCGGCGCAGGCGATTGCCCGCGTCTATGCCACCGCGCTGGTCGACGCCGCCATTTCGGCCGGTGTCGACGATACGCTCGACGAACTGGCCTCCTTCCTCGACGACGTTCTCGAAGCTCATCCCGATTTCCATTCGATCCTGGTCGGCATGGCCGTCGGCCGGGACCAGAAGGTGGCGCTGATCGAGCGAGTCGTGGGGCCGGTCGGTTCGCCCGTGCTGACCAGTTTTCTGACCACCCTGGCCCGCCACGAGCGGCTCGAGCTGCTGCCGCTGGTGTTCGACGAGGCCCGGTTGATCCAGAATCGCCGCGGGGGTCGCAAGAGCGTGCAGGTGACTTCCTCGCAACCGCTGGACCACGAAGCCCTCGAGTCGATTCGGGTCAAGCTCGATTCGGCATTCCCATTCACTCCGATTCTGGAAACCCGGGTCGATTCTTCGTTGATCGGCGGACTGGTGATCCAGGTCGACAATACGGTGTACGACAGTTCGCTCCGGACCCGCATCAAGCAGTTGCGGGACCGGATGCGCGAGAGGAGTCTCCATGAAATTCAAAGCGGACGAGATCGCTTCAGTCATCCAGCAGGAGATTGAAGACTTTCGCGGGACGATGGAAACCGCCGAAACCGGCCGCGTGCTGGAAGTCGGCGACGGCATCGCCCGTTGTTACGGACTCTCCGGCGCCATGGCCGGTGAGATGGTCGAATTCTCCAGCGGCAGCCGGGGGATGGTCTTCAACCTCGAAGAGAACTCCGTCGGGATCATCATTCTCGGAGAATATCTTTCGATCTCCGAGGGCGACGAGGTTCGCACGACCGGGGCCTTGCTGAGCGTGCCGGTTGGGGACGAGATGATCGGTCGAGTGATCGATCCGCTCGGCAACCCGATGGACGGCAAGGGGCCGATCGTCTCGACCGAGACTCGCCCGCTGGAAACTCCCGCGCCCGGTGTTGCCGCTCGGCAGCCGGTGACGCAGCCGCTGCAGACGGGCATCAAGCCGGTCGACGCGATGACGCCGATCGGTCGGGGCCAGCGAGAGTTGATCATCGGTGACCGCAAGACCGGCAAGACCGCCATCGCGCTGGATACGATCCTCAACCAGAAGGGCGGGGACGTGGTCTGCATCTATGTCGGGTGCGGACAGCGGGCGAGCACGATGGCCACCGTTATCGACGTGCTGACCGAGCACGGTGCGATGGACTACAGCTGTGTCATCGCGTCCTCGAG
>Ga0310345_10006574_pt1 | contig 10138 bp, 14 predicted proteins | sample HC15DNA20500_MG_FD_204667 | JGI IMG/M metagenome (GOLD analysis project Ga0310345, IMG submission 204667) | Marine microbial communities from station ALOHA, North Pacific Subtropical Gyre - HC15-DNA-20-500_MG | ecosystem: Environmental > Aquatic > Marine > Oceanic | place: Pacific Ocean: North... | reverse complement strand
ATATGCACATGGAAATTTATCTACATATTCTTTTGTGCTATTATATTTGTATATTCTTGGTTGTCTATTTCCTAAAGTAATTTTGCTCATGCCGGATCCTTATGTTCTTTTAATTTTTCTTTTATAATTTGTTCAGTGCATATCATACCAAACATTTCAGACATTGAATTTTGTTCTGGTGTTAATTCTCCATTCCATTCGTTGATAAAATCGTGTAAAGGTACTGCTTCTCTAATGCCATCCATTACACATCCACATATTTCTTTTAAATCAGTTGGCCACAATTCGTCTGACATAAATTGTTTATCCTCAAATGCAAGATAACACCCTTCAATAAATCCATGTATTACATCTGACGGATATTTTATACTTTCTACTTCTTTTGACGCTCCGTAACTATCAGTTAATAAACTCATACATGATAACGGCAAACTAAGAAGCAATAATGCTACTATTGCAATTATAATTTTTCCCATGTTGAATCTCCTAATTGTCTTACTTTAGCAATACACTTTCCGTATGGTGAATCCCATTCGTCGGGTGCTATCAAAGACAATACTAATTTTTTATTTTTTTTATACAAGTAATACTCTTTTAAATGGACAGGTTTAAATCCATATTCTGCTGTTGCTATTTTTTCTGCTAATTTTACTCTTTCGATTATTTCTTTTGCTTGATCGGTTAGTAAATCTGCATGTTCTTGTAATTTTTTTATTTGCTCATTTGCGTGATGACGCATTACTGTCAAACTATCTTGTTTGACTAAATCTATTTGTGTATCACCTTTCCATACTATATTTTTTCCACTCATATATAGAGTATCGCTAAAATTTTACCTGCAATACCACCAACAATAATTGCAAATAAAATTAAATACAGTCGCCACATTCATAAGCCTAGTTGAGCAAAGGAGGCTTGTACACCTAATATTTGATTATAACAGTCATATAAACAATGATGCTTTGCAGTTTTAGGAAGTTGCATATCTACAAGGCTATACAATGTTCTGGTGTCCCGTATTTGCCAAAATTTCCACGGGTTGCCTCGTTGTAATATTCTATTTATAGTTTCTATAATCATTATATCGAATATAGAACCATGGGCCCAAAACTGATCACATCCTTTACAAAACATGTAAAAGTCTTTTAAAACATCTGCTACATCGCATCTATCTTCAAGAGCAAATGCTTCTTCTTTTACTTCGTCGTCTTGTTTTGCCCACCATTCTAAAGTAGGTTCGTCTGTTTGTAAACCTATTTTTGTGCAAGACTCAGGATCAACACGTCTGTAGAAATGTTCCAACTTAAATGGATCCTTATCTACATCATTGTCTGTGGGCCTAAAACGTATAGCACCAAACGTTAATAATACTGCATCAGGTCGAGTACTAAGGCACTCAACATCTATCATCACATGATTCTTCATGTATTATTATAACATGATAAGTTAATTAAGTCAAGTATCTATTGAATATTCTTCCATTCCCCTTCCCAAGCATGAGATAGACCAATTGATTCGTACCATTCTGTTAGAAAATCATAATGGTTAGGAAAAGTTTTTAGTACCTCATCCATTCTATTTGAATGGACATTTAATACTAGTTTACTATATTTTATAAAATCATCGCTATATGATTTTTTAATATTTTCGTAATGACCCATTCCTTTCATTAACTGCCACCAATGGCCAGCGGCAAATATAGGAGAATTTGGTTCAACAAATCTAAAACCCGGCATATCCTTTACCATCATATCATGAAATGCTGATTGTGACATGGGAGCATCTTTTATTGCATTATACATAGGCATTATTTTATCTGGTATCGGCCTTTCTTTTATTTCTTTCCAAAATTGTGTATCATTTTTTGGAGCCATTCTATAATGCATATATATAAAACTTACTATTTCATCTACTTGCATACCGAACATTTTACTTATATGAAGCCCCATATCTTCATTATACATGTTCTGTGTTTCATATAACATTTTACCTAAGTTACCTATTGCTATCACTGTAAATGCTAAATTTGTTGCTTCTAATGGTTCTAAAAATCCTGCAGAAAGACCAACACCATATACGTTTTTAAATGCTATTGTTTGACGTGTTCCGGTTTTAAAAGGTACGTGTTTCGCTGGAGCATCCCATTCATTTATTTTTGTTCGTATTTCTTTTTCGGCTTCATCTTTATCAATATATTTGTCACTGTAAACATATCCGTGAGCTAAATCTTTATATGTAGGTATTGTCCACATCCATCCTGCATCCATTGCAGTAGACATTGTGTACGGATGACACTCTTTTTGGGGATTAGTATATTTTTTTCTTATGGCGATTGCATTATTTGTTGGCAAAAAATCTTGCACTGAATGCCACGGACATTGATATATAAGATCAAATAAAACAGAATTGAATCCAGAACAATCTATATATAAATCTCCTGAAATATTTTCTATTTGTTCTTCTAAAATTAATTCTTTTACATATCCTTCTTTATCTAAATTTGCATCTACGACATCATCTATAATATGTGTTACACCAAGGTTTATACATTCTTGTTTTAGAAAATCTATTAATCCTTTATTGTCCCATTGTACTGCATTAGGTGGAGCCGCAGTATGACCATTAAGATAATTAAACCGTTCCTTTCCCATTTTGGGAGATTTATTGTTTATTGCCATTCTATAAGGAGGAAACCAATTAGACCATTCTTTTGCCGTCATACCTGTTGCTATTGCGGCATCAGATGTTCCGTGCGAAGCATATTCTGTTGTATCTAATAAACTAAATGCCGCAGATTCACTATCAACCATAAATGTATTATTAGGATTCCACCCATCAAACATTGTTCCCATTTTAAATGTAGCATTACATTTTGGCATCCAATCTGTTGGTTGATAGCCTGCAAAATCTAAAAAAGCAGTAACAGCAGGTTGTATACTTTCGCCTACTCCTATAACAGATGTTTTTTTAGATTCTATTACTGTGATATTATATTGTCTTCTTACTAAAAATATAGCGGCCATCCATCCTGATGTTCCTCCGCCAACTATAATAATATTTTTTATTTTTATATCTCTCATTTTAATTTAATAATTTGGAACTAGGGATAAGTTCAGATAAATCATCTTGATCACCTTCATAAACTTCAACTACTTCTCCTTTGTCTCCTAATTTTGAAACTGAAATTGATTTTTCAATTGATCCGTCTTCTATTTGTTTTACATCTAATTCAAAAAGGATATTATCATGTGTTACAATTTCAATATGTCCTTCTTTAATAAAATCATCGGTGTCTGATTCATTTTCAATATTATCATTAAAGGTTTGAATTACTTTTTGAAGTTCAATTAATACATCGTTCATAGAAGTTTTAAGATTACTGAAACAGAAGGATCGGAAAGCCAAAAAAGACGTTTAACATTTACCCGCCCTTGTTTAAATTTTTTAAGGGTATTTTTTTGGGCCTTCCAACCGGTTCTACCTAACGTTCTATTTAGGTAGTGAATAATAGCATAGAAATGATCTCTATCTCTTACATTCATGGATACAGCGACAAATTCATCTTTGTCTACCTTATAGGCTTTGCCTTTCCTTAATTTTTGCATACCGTATCTCTTAGTATATTAAAAAATAAAACATGTAATCAGCGGTATTATTGCCATATACTCAATTTAAGAACGAAAGCAAAATCTTTTTGTTTTTAGCCATATCGCGAATAGGCTAAGGTTTGTTGATTTCGCATTTCCTGAACCGGCTACGATTAATTTTCAACATGCTTGTATATTACAGGCAGAGGTTAATAAGAGCGAACCGAACTTGGTTACATCCGAGAGGCGGACTTTATGGTCGTTTGAAACACATCTTGACCAAGTCTACTACTTTTAAAGTAACGTAATTGATTAGATCAGTTCTTCCTGTTTACACGACAATATTTGTCCGCCTAAAATTATTTATCGTCTAAGTACTCTGTTAACTCGTAAACCTTGTTATTTGGGCCAGAAAGGAGATATTTTCCTGTTATTTTATCAAATGTCGCAAGCCCCATTTTATCATTAAAATTAAATGATATTACTGTTCGTTGTCCAGGACCTTTAAATGGATATGCTATATGTCCAATAGAAGAAGGAAATAATACTACTAATCCTGGTTCAGGTTTTACATAATATGAATGATTTACTGCTAACGTATGCTCATCATAAGTTCCATTACTTAATAAATGTAATAATCCGTCAGGAAATGTATTAGCATTAATACCATCTGGGACCTCTAAAAACAAAACAGCAGATAATGCAGAATTAGGATGAGTATGCCACGCTTGATAATCTCCCTCTTTATATTTCACCATCCATATATTTGTAAGTTCAAATTCTCTATTTTTAACCCAACTTGCTACACCCATATTAAAATGCATATCAACATATAATTTTGGCAAATGATTTAACAATTTAGCAACTTCTTTGCGTACACATATCCATTCTTCGTCTTCGTAAGCAGGAAATGATTCTGCAAGATTAGTCATTTTTATATTACGTTGATGTGATCCATACGATGATGTATTACCTAATTGATTTGTTATATTTTCTTCTTCTTCTATATCTTCTGGCATTCGCTTGATTAAGTCTAAACAATACTGAAATTCTGGTTCATCGGATATATTAAAAGATCCAATATGTGTTTGGAATAAATTATGTGGTGTTATTTTCACTTTAATACCATTACTTGAGTTCTCATTGGTAGGTCCATATATGCTCGAGGAAATTTAATTTTATGAAAGTATTCGCCAGGAAATAATACACACCCATTTATTTTGCCAGGTATAGATTGAATTAAATCATATTCTGGTAATGTATGTTGCTCGTCCCATACAGAATCACTTAATTGCATATTTCTCATCTCTGGATTAGCCTCTGCCATTTCGCTATAATGCCAAGTTTCATAGTAGAATAATTGAGACAATATCTCTTTTTTATTGTAATCTTCTTTTGTAAGTTTGTGCTTTCCGTCTTCTGAAGGTGCCATAGCTTTGTGTTTCCAAAATTCAAGTTCAGGTATCTCTTTAAATGTAGGATCGGAATTAAAATCTAAAAATATAATACAAACAAAATTATTTTCATGCAACCATTGTGGTCGATTAGGATGATTTTGTAATTTTAATCTTTTAGAATTTGGCAAATATTCATAGAAGAATTTATGTTTTTTAAATCCATCAACAGACACTGGTCGATCTGCCCATTTATGTTCAATACCTGTACATTCTGACATACTTCGTGGGGAGCATTGTTTAAGTTCTTTAACCCACTTCTTTGCCTGGCCCCACGCAATATCTTGCTCAGAAAAAATACTCGACTGTAGAAGGCAGTCTTTGCCTTTTTCAAAACACTCATCCCAGTATGCAGATATAATACTATCATGCTGTGAATTATGTGCATCGATATGGCATTCATAATCCCAAAAAGTAGAACTAACACATTGGCTTTCTGCACTAGTAACATCTTTATTGTAAACTTCTTTAATAATAGGTTTGAGTGCGTTTAATACATTATAATCTGGAAAAATATCTGATACAGTTCCGGCAGGACTTTGAGGTAGTAACCGAGGATATAATCTATCCTTCATTTCGGGTTCTAAAACTAGTCGTGTGTCTACTTCCCATCGTAATTTATCTGATTCACACGAATTTTCTAAATATTCATTATTATAAATTGGATAATCTTTTTCTTGGGTATGTGCAGGACAACTACGTCTTAATTCTTGTAAATCTTCGTAAAAATCATCGAAAGATAATGCAACATTATCTCCTATGACATGTCGAGCATAATCTGTTGTTTTAATTTTCATCATAAGGCAGTTTTTCTATTTTTCTATAATTTTTGCATTGTTTAAATTCATGTATTCCCACTCCTCCAATTCGTCTAAATTGGATATCGGGAAAGGAATGAAAGGTCCAGAGAAGTTGTTTTGTGGTAGCAGATTCCACTGTAAAATGTCGTTCGGTCCCTCTGCCACGATAGTGGAGAGACCCTTCGTAGATGTTCCTGTAACCTTCTTCTCCGCCAATGTCAAATCCTATAAGATATATTGTGTTTGGTAATTGCGTTGCGGCATAATAACATGCTAATGCTCCACAATTCCATTTTTTCCATTTGTTATTTGTTTTGATATGTGTCGCTGATGGACAACTATATTTATTAGGTGTAATTACAGTATGTTCTTTTGAATATCCACTTACATGAATTTCATTGCATATTCTATCATCTACACAAAATAAAATATCTGGTTGAAATTCTCTATATACTGCATTACAACCATATACTATATGGTCTTCTTTTAGTTGCCATAAATCTATATCTTTTCTACTAATACCATTACCGACAACTATAATATTATACTGTTTCAATTTCTACGTTTAATGGATGGCCTTTCGATCTTGCCAAGTGTGTGGTTTCTAATGCTTTTTGTTCTGCTATCTCATAAAAAAATACTCCAGCAGTTCCTTTGCCTTTTTCATGAATATCGATCATTATTTTTTCTGCGGCGGCTTTTGTATGATGGAAAATAGCCATTAATGCTTCTACAACAAATTCCATTGGTGTAAAATTGTCATTAACAAAAATAACTTGATACTTCTCTGGTTCTTTTATATTTTGAACTGTTTCAGTTTCTTTTTCAACTATAGTTTCAATTTCAGGCATGAGCTTACCCTTTTCTATATTTAGTTAAAGTAGAGGCGGCACGTCATTTGTGCTCAAAAGGCGCTAATACATAGTGCCGCATATAAAATTGCTTAGTTAACCGTGATAGGAATTACCTTAGGTTTTTCTTCATCAGGTATGTCCTGTTCCAAATCTATAGCCAACATGCCATTTTTAAGAATTGCATCCTTAACAAGCACATGTGGACCTAAGCGAAAAGTTCTGTCAAAAGAACGATTAGCAATACCACGGTGAACAAAGTGATCTTTGTCATCATCTGGTTTACTTTCAATCTTACCTTTAACTGTAAGATTACGTTCTTTCTGTGAAACTTCTATATCGTCTTCACCAAAGCCAGCAACGGCCATTGAGATTACCCATTTACCGTCATCGACTTGCTCGATGTTATAGGGTGGATACCCTGTAGATGAGGCAGTATATGAATTAGAGAACTGCTCTAAGTCTCTAAACATTCTGTCCATTCCAACTGTAAACGGTGTTAGTGAAGTTATAAAATCGCTAAGATTAGCGGTTGTGAGGTGTCTAGTCATAATATTCTCCTTTTTTAAGCAAGACAGAGTAGAATTAACCCAATGTATTAGGCATTAATTCTCTCCTCATTATTATTTATCACTATTATAACATGGTATAATGATAAAGTCAATAGTTTTTTTCTCGGCCTTCGTATAATTTTTCTATATTTCTTTCTATACGACGTATGGCTTGAGCTTTTCTTCTTCGTCTTTTATCTGTCGGTTTTTCGTAAAATTGCCTATCACGACACTCTTTTAATGTCCCTTCGGCATTAACTTTCTTTTTTAATAATTTAATTGCTTTTTCTGCATTATTATTTCTTACTTCTATTCTTATCATTTTATTATTGCTACGATACTTGAACCGACAAACTTAGGCTCTGAGAGGAAATCCGTTTCCAAACTTTTTGATAATCGTTCAAAAAGTTCCAATCCATGCTCTTTATATATATACCGTTCGCGACCTTTAAATCGAACTACAATTTTTACTTGATCACCTTTATCTAAAAACTTTTTAATTTTGTTTGCTTTAACTTCAAAATCATGGTTATCAATTTTTGGTCTAAATTGCATTTCTTTTAATTCAGTCCGGCTTGCACGAGCATTCTTGGCCTGAGCTTTCTTCCTTTGTTGTTCTTTATATACGTATTTATTTAAATCCACAATTTTTGCGACCGGTGGATCTGCTTTTTCAGATACAACAACAACCTCTAGTTCTCGTTCTCGAGCTATACCAATGGCTCTCCTAGTTTCCATTACTCCTAGTTGTTCGCCATCTTCGCCTATAAGCCGTAACATTGGATGGCTTATATAATTACTTTTTCTGTTGTTTCTTCCCGTAAACGATGAACGGTTCCTGTTGTTTCTTGATCGTGTCTTCATTTATTACCACCTTTTCTACACCTTTCTTTTCATAATTTGGTAGGTTAAACTGCACATCTAATAATGTGGTTTCTATAACTGAACGCAATCCTCTTGCGCCTACTTTTGTATCATTACAAATTTTTACAATTTCTTCACATGCTCCATCTGTAAATTCTAATTCAACGTTATCCATTTCAAATATTCGTTGAAATTGTTTTATAATGCTATTTTTTGGTTCGATTAATACTTGTATTAATTGTTCTTTAGTAAGTTCTTTTAAGCCTACACGTACAGGTATTCTTCCAACAAGTTCTGGTATCAATCCATATTCGACTAAATCATCTGGTTCAACAGAACTAAGATAATTCATATCGTCGTGTGTGTCATCTATTATTGCACCAAATCCTATTGACTTAGTTTTGTTTAAGCGTTTTTTAATATGTTTTTCTAAATCTATAAATGCACCACCTAATATAAACAATATATCTTTAGTATCAACTTCTACTATTTCTGATTGGGGATGCTTTCTGCCGCCTGCTGGAGGTACTCTAACTTCTGCTCCTTCTATCATTTTTAATAGTGCTTGTTGAACTCCTTCGCCCGATACATCTCTAGTAATACTTGCTGATTCAGATTTTCGTCCTTTTTTATCTATTTCGTCGATATAAATAATACCTTTTTCGGCACGATCTATATCATAATCCGCCGCCGATAATAGTTTAGTTACTAAATTTTCAACATCATCGCCCACATATCCTGCTTCTGTTACTGTGGTTGCATCGGCAATAGCAAAAGGCACATCTAATATTTTTGCTACTGTACTTGCCAACAATGTTTTACCACAGCCAGAAGGACCCAATAACAGTACATTAGATTTATCTAATTCTATGTCTGTTGCTATATGATTGATTCGTTTGTAATGATTATATACTGCTACTGATAGGACTTTTTTTGCTTCGTGTTGACCAATAACAAATTCATCTAAATGGTCATAAATTGCTTGAGGAGTATAAACATAATGCTCGTTAATATCACTTTCTTCTTCACTAATAATATTAAAAGAAAGTTTAATGCATTCGTCGCATATAAACGCACCATTGTCAGGACCTTGAATTAATTTCTTTACTTCTTCTCTAGTTTTATTACAGAAACTACAAGTAAAGTCTTTAGTGTTTTGATTCATGTGGTGTGTCAATCCAACTTACTTTTTTGCTTTTGCCGGATGCTAAAGATTTTAATAATGCTCTCCCTTTATTAACTAACGGTTCTAAAACTGTTTTATTTGATTTATCTACTAATACTGGTACTACTTCTTCTTCTTTTTCTAATTCTTTTGCTACTTCTTCTCTTACTTCCGGATCTGCTTTCTCTAATATTTCTTTTATTTCATTTATATTCTGTTCTGTTTCTTCATCTTTTTCTGGATGAATAACTCCAGCAATTCCTGGTTCATGTGATCGTGTTGCTTTTCCTAAAGGTCTAGTATTGTCCCGCTGAACTTTCTCACTTGGTTCTGGAATGCTTTCCTCTTCTTCCTCTTTATGTTCAGTAACATCTTCATCAAGTCTAATTTCTCGCTCAGGCTCAGGCGGTTCCGGCTCTGATTCTGGTTCTGTTTCAGGAACTGGTCTTTCTGGTATATCTTCCTGTTCAACTCTAACATCATCGTCATTTTCCTTTCGCATGTTTAAGGGTTTTAAGTCAATATATTGCCGTATAGTCATATTTCCGGCAATAACTAATAATACTGCAAGGGGATCAAATACAAATATCAATAATAAAATAACTCCCCTAACTGCACTATCTAACATACCGACTGCATTATCACCATATATAAATTCTGCAATATATTTTACTGGACCAACCTCTACTTCAAGTTGTCTATATGCTTGTTCTAATACTAACTTATCTTCTCTAATGTCATCAACTATATCTTGTTCTTTATTAATAAATCCTTCAAGTTGTATAATTTTTGCATCAAGATCTTCTGTTTTTAATTGTGCTTGCTGTCGTAATTCCTGTATTCGTGTATTAATAGTTCCAATTTGG
>Ga0310345_10006573_pt1 | contig 10139 bp, 7 predicted proteins | sample HC15DNA20500_MG_FD_204667 | JGI IMG/M metagenome (GOLD analysis project Ga0310345, IMG submission 204667) | Marine microbial communities from station ALOHA, North Pacific Subtropical Gyre - HC15-DNA-20-500_MG | ecosystem: Environmental > Aquatic > Marine > Oceanic | place: Pacific Ocean: North... | reverse complement strand
GCGCCGCTGTTCGGCCATCGTGTACGCGTAGCCCATCAGCTCGGCGTTGGCGGTGGTCGGGTCGGAGTCGAAGTCCGGGTCGTCGGTGTTCATGATGCTGTTCGTCCAATGGAAGAGCCGCTCGCGATCCGCCTCCGGTACCCCGATCAGATCCGCGATGGCCTGGAGCGGCAGGTTCATCGCGACGTCGGCGACGAAGTCGCCGGAGCTCTTGGCGGCCGCGGCGGCGACGATCTCCCGGGACGCGACGGCCAGCTTCTCCTCGAGCGCGGCGACGGCGCGCGGGGTGAACAGCCGCGACACGATCTTGCGTAGCCGGGTGTGTTCGGGTGCGTCGTGGTTGATCAGCAGCGCCTTGGTCAGATCCAGCTGTTCGGCGGTGACCCCGTCGGGCAGCCGCATCACCGCACCCTTGCGGTTGGTCGACCACTGCCCGCTGTTACGGGAGATGTCCTTGATGTCGGCGTGACGGGTGATCACCCAGTAGCCGCCGTCGTCGAAGATCGTGTCGGTCTGCTCGTTCCACCAGACCGGCGCGGTCTTGCGCAGCTGCGCGAACTCGTCGACGGGGATGCCTTCGACGAGGACGTCGGGGTCGGTGAAGTCATAGCCCGGGGGCAGGAATGGGCAGTTCGCAGCGGTGGTCATGGTGATCGCTCCTGTGTGACGTAACGCACTCCGTTCCGACCATACATCAGTAAGGCTGACTGTATGGCCGGGATGGCTGCCTCACCTGGCGGGCGGGCATTAGGGTGGTGACCTGTGCACGTCCTGGTAGTCGGATCCGGAGCCCGTGAACACGCGCTGCTGCTTGCGCTGCGCCGAGACCCGGAGGTCGACGCGGTTTCGGTCGCGCCCGGCAATGCCGGGACCGCGGCCGTAGCCGACCAGTACGAGGTCGACGTGACGTCCGGCGAGGACGTCGCCGCGCTGGCCACCCGGATCGGGGCCGATCTGGTCGTCGTCGGGCCCGAGGTTCCGTTGGTGCTCGGGGTGGCCGACACGGTGCGCGCGGCCGGGATCGCCTGCTTCGGCCCGACCAAGGAGGCCGCTCGCATCGAGGGGTCGAAAGCGTTCGCCAAGGACGTCATGGCCGCTGCCGGCGTGCGGACGGCGACCAGCGAGATCGTCGACAACCCCGCCCACCTCGACGCCGCGCTGGATCGCTTCGGCCCCCCAGGCGGGTTCGCCGCCTGGGTGGTCAAGGACGACGGTCTGGCCGCCGGCAAGGGGGTGGTCGTCACCGCTGACCGCGACGCCGCCCGCGCACACGCCGCGAGCCTGCTCGAGGCCGGTCATCCCGTGCTGCTCGAGTCCTTTCTCGACGGCCCCGAGGTGTCGCTGTTCTGCGTCGTGGACGGCGACGTCGTCGTCCCGTTGCTGCCCGCCCAGGACTTCAAACGGGTCGGTGACGGGGACAGCGGACCCAACACCGGCGGCATGGGCGCCTACACCCCGTTGCCGTGGCTGCCCGCCGAGGTGACGGCAGGCATCGTCGACGAGATCGTCAAACCCGTTGCCGCGGAACTGGTCAGCCGCGGCTGCCCGTTCTCGGGCCTGCTCTATGCCGGGCTGGCCGTCACCTCGCAGGGACCCGCGGTGGTCGAATTCAATTGCCGCTTCGGCGATCCGGAGACTCAGGCGGTCCTGGCTCTGCTCGAGTCCCCGCTCGGTCAACTGCTGCGTGCCGCCGCCACCGGTGAACTGTCCGGCCAACCGCCCCTGCAGTGGCGGGACGGCGCGGCGGTCGCGGTGGTGCTGGCCGCCGAGAACTACCCCGGCCGGCCGCGCGTGGGTGACGTCATCCAGGGCGCGGACGGCGACGGCGTTCTGCATGCGGGTACCGCCCGTCGCGACGACGGCGCCGTGGTGTCCTCCGGCGGCCGAGTGCTCTCGGTGGTCGGCGTCGGTGACGACCTGGCCGCGGCGCGCGATGCCGCATACGCCCGGATCGGCTCGATCCGCCTGCCCGGCAGCCACTTCCGCAGCGACATCGGCCTGGCCGCGCAGGAGGGCCGGATCTCGGTCTAGGCCGTCAGCAACGGCGCCGCCCAGACCAACTCCGAGCTGAGTTGCGACGACCAGTACGCGGCGTTGTGGCCACCGGGCGAGAAGCCGCCCGCCGGCGGATTCGGCAGCTGGGCGATGAACTGCCGGGTCGCCGCGGAAAACGGGTCGTCGTCACCGCAGTCGATGCGCAGCGGAATGCCGTCGAGCGACGCCAGCCCCCACACGCTGTTGGCGGCATAGTCGTCGGGCCCGTCGAACGCCCCCGGCGCGGTCGCACCCGCACTCGTCCACAGCGCCGGGCTCACCGCGCAGATCGCTGCGGTGCGCGCCGCGCCGAGCCGGGAACCCAGCAGCATCGCGCCGTATCCGCCCATGGACCAACCGAGGAAGGCCACCCGCGACGTGTCCAGACCGTGGTCGGCGAGCAGCGGGACGAACTCGTCGAGCACCATCGCCCCCGAGTCGTCTCCGGAGGCCCGCCGGTGCCAGTAACCGTTCCCCCCGTCGACGGCGGCCAGCGCGAACGGAGCCACCCCGGCGGCCACCGCGTCGGCCAGAAACCGTTCGGCCCCCATCGACATCACCGTCTGCGCATTGGAGTCCTTGCCGTGCAGGAGGATCACTGGACGCAGCGGCTCGGTCTGCCCTGGCGGGCGCGCGACGATCCAGTTGGTCACCGCGCCGCCGCGGGCCGCCGATGTGAACGACCCGGACTCGTACGTCGGGTGCGGTGGTGCCAGAGGTGCTGGCGGTACGGCTGCGGCGGGGGTGCTCGCCAGAGCGGAGCCCGCGGCGCATGCGCCCAGCGCCGCGAGTCCGGTGCGTAACCCCAGTCGCAGTGCCCCGCGGCGGTTGATGGCAGACATGCGCGCCATCATGCCACCGGCCCGAGCTGAGGATTAGCTGGTGATTGGTCAAAAGGCCGATGCGCAAACCCTGTGACTGGCAGCATGCAAAGAGTGACGGCTGCGGTCACTCCCAAGGGAGAACGACGGCGGTGTGCGCTGGTCAGCGCCGCTGCCGATCTTCTCTGCGAGGGTGGTTTCGACGCGGTACGCCACCGAGCCGTCGCGCGCCGGGCCGGGCTCCCGTTGGCGTCGACGACGTACTACTTCTCGTCGTTGGACGATCTCATCGCCAAGGCGGTCGAATACGTCGGAACGCAGGAGACGCAACAGCTTCACGACAAGGTCGCCATGCTGTCCCGGCGCCGGCGCAGTGCGGAGTCGATCGCCGACATTGTCGTCGACCTTCTGGTCGGCGACAGCCCCGAACGGGTCAGCGAATATCTGATCTCGCGCTACGAGCGGTTGATCGCCTGTGCCCGGCAGCCGGGTTTGCGCAATGTGCAGCGTCATATCCTCAAGCAGCGCACCGAGGCCGTCGTCGAGATCATCGAACGATCCGGCAGATGTGTGCGCCCCGAGTTGGTGAGCGCGCTCGTCTGCGCGGTCGACGGAGCAGTGGTCGCCGCGCTCGTCGGTGACGGAGTGAGTCCGCGCGAGACGGCCAGGGCGACGTTGATCGGCGTGATCGACGTGCTGGCACCGATCGTCTCGTTTGCGAAGTGACCAGCTTGGTTACTTCCCTGTCCGTGGCGATCCGGAAATCCTTGGGTGGTGTCGTCGACACGGCGCTGGACCGGTCCGTCGTGCTGGGCTACACCAAGCTCGGCTCCGGCGTGCGGCGCCTGTGGTGGCCGGCCGACCCGCCGGCCAACGCCATGGCAGGCAAGCGGGTGGTGGTCACCGGCGCCACGTCAGGCATCGGGGAGGCGATGGTCGGTAGCTTCGCGCGACTCGGCGCCACCGTGCACCTACTCGGCCGCGACGCCGCCAAGGTGGGCCGCAGCGCTGGCGCGGTCCGCGCCTCGCTCCCCGGGTCCGAGGTCGTGGAAGAAGTCTGCGACGTTTCCGACCTCGACGCGGTACGGGCCTGGACGACGGATCTGGCCGGCCGCGTGGACGCGTTGCACGGTCTGGTGCACAACGCGGGCCTGATGCCCAAGCGTCGCGACGAAACTCCGCAGGGGCATGAGGTCCAGCTCGCCTGCCATGTCCTGGGTCCGCACCTGATGACTGTGCAGCTGCTGGATCTGCTGCAGGCACCGGACCGGGCGGCCGTGGTGTTCATGTCCTCTGGAGGGATGTACACCGCACCGCTGCAACGTTGGTCGGTTGACGAACTCGAATCCCGCGACGGCCCTTACAACGGCGTCCGGACCTACGCCCGGACCAAGCGGATGCAGGTTGTGCTCGCCGATGAGTGGGCGAAAACCCTGACGGGCAGCGGTGTTCACGTCTACAGTGCCCATCCTGGGTGGGTCGAGACGCCGGGGGTGGCCGAAGCCCTGCCGGTGTTCCGCAGTGTCACCAAGCCCTTGCTGCGGCACGTTGCGGACGGTGCCGACACCGCGGTGTGGCTGGTCGCAACGTGTCCCGAGTCCAAACCGGGTCACTTCTGGCACGACCGCGCGCAGCGTCCGACGACGTTCGGTTGGCAACGCCACCAGGACCCGCGAGCCGTCGTTGCCTTCGTGAACCAGGTGTCCGCGCTGACCGGCACCGAGCGCAACGTATTGTCCGAGCACAACTGATCATCTGGGGGAGGCGCGATGTCGGAGTCGGTCGCAGGTCGGCAGACCGAGGAGAACACCCCCGAGCTCAAGCGTGTGATGGGCCCGGGGCTGCTGCTGCTGTTCGTCGTCGGTGACATCCTCGGAACCGGCGTCTACGCGCTCGTGGGGGATGTGGCGGGCGAAGTCGGTGGGGCGGCGTGGCTTCCGTTCCTGGTCGCGTTCGCGGTGGCCACCGTCACCGCGTTCAGTTACCTGGAGCTGGTGACCAAGTATCCGCAGGCTGCGGGCGCTGCGTTGTACGCGCACAAGGCATTCGGTATCCACTTTGTCACGTTCCTCGTTGCGTTCGTGGTCATGTGCTCCGGAATCACCTCGGCGTCAACGGCATCGCGTGCCTTCTCGGCGAACTTCTTCGAGGGCATCGGGGTGGCCGAGCCGTCGAAGTTCGGGGTGGCGCTGCTGGCACTGGGGTTCATGGCGGCGCTGGCGGCCATCAACTTTCGTGGTGTCGGTGAGAGCATCAAGCTCAACGTGGTGCTGACCATCGTCGAGATCACCGGTCTGGTCGCCGTGATCATGGTCGGCATGTGGGCGTTCAGCGGCGGTGACGTCGACTTCTCGCGGGTCGTCGCGTTCGACACCGCCGACCAGAAGAACACCTTCATGGCCGTCACCGCAGCGACGTCGCTGGCGTTCTTCGCCATGGTCGGCTTCGAGGACTCGGTCAACATGGCCGAGGAGACCAAAGACCCCGTCAAGACGTTTCCGAAGATTCTGCTGTCGGGTCTGTCGATCGCCGGGATCGTCTACATCCTGGTGTCGATCGTGGCCGTGGCGCTCGTGCCCGTCGGTGAACTGCAGGCCAGCGACACCCCGCTTGTCGAGGTGGTGAAGGCGGGCGCACCCGGGCTGCCCATCGACGAGATCTTCCCGTTCATCACCATGTTCGCCGTGTCGAACACCGCGCTGATCAACATGCTGATGGCCAGCCGCTTGATCTACGGGATGGCCCGCCAGCATGTGTTGCCACCGGGACTCGGGGTGGTCCATCCCACCCGTCGCTCGCCCTGGGCGGCCATCATCTTCACCACCGTGATTGCGTTCGGTCTGATCATCTACGTCTCGACCGCCGCCAGCGACAACGCGATCTCGGTGCTCGGCGGCACCACGAGCCTGCTGCTGCTGGCGGTGTTCGCGGTGGTCAACGTCGCCGTGCTGGTGCTCCGTCGCGACGTCCGGCAGGCCGGCGGCCACTTCAAGACCCCGACGGTGCTGCCGGTCATCGGGTTCCTCGTGTCGCTGTATCTGGTGACGCCGTTGTCGGGCCGACCCGCGCAGCAGTACCTCGTCGCCGGGGCGTTGGTGGTCATCGGCATCGTGTTGTTCTTCGTCACCCAGTTGATCAACCGCCAGCTCGGCATTCGCGACGGGCACATCACCGACCCGACGCACCTGGGATCCGGACCGGACTGAGCGGCCCGCCGTGCCCCGAGTGCCGACACGTCGTAGGGGCGGTACGCCTGCGCCAACCTCGCCGACCGTCACAGGTGGTCGTAGTTATCCACAGGCCGCCCATTTTGCCTTGGCGGTGTGTCGGCGCATCGCACTAGAATCGAACATATGTTCGACGATGCGCTGCCGGAGATTCCCGCACTCGGGGAGCTGAGTGCGCGCGAGCTCGTCGACGCGGCACGGGGCTGGGCGCGGGCGGAGAACGCGGCGAGCGCGCGCAAGCTGGCGGTGATGGCCGAACTCTTCGCTCGCCGCACCGGACTGGCTGCTGAGGATCGAGAAGACTGGTGGGTCGATCCAGATGCCGCGGTGGCCGCCGAACTGGCCGCCGCTCTCGATCTGACGCAAGGGCTGGCGTTGGCTCAGACCCACCGCGGGGTGGCATTGCGTGACCGGCTGCCCAAGGTGGCGGCACTGTTCGAGGCCGGCCTGATCAACGACATCCTGGTGCGCGCCATCGTGTGGCGCACCTACCTGATCGACGACGCGACTGCGATGGCGGCCGTGGACGCAGAACTCGCCGAGGTAATCACCGGCTGGGGACCGCTGTCGGCGCCCAAAGTCGAACGTGCCATCGACGCGATCGTCGACCGCCACGATCCGGGGGCGCTGCGTCGCAGCCGCGAATCGGGCTCGTCACGCACGGTGGAATTCGGCGCCCCGAAAGACGTTCCGGGCATCACCAGCCTGTACGCGCGAATGAATGCCGCCGACGCCGCAGCCATGAGAGCGCGGGTGGAGGACCTGGCTCACAGCGTCTGCGAGGCTGACCCGCGCAGCCTCGACGAGCGACGCAACGACGCCTTCGCGGCCCTGGGCCTCGAGATGGACAGTCTGCCCTGTCAGTGCGGTACGGAGGGCTGCGAGGCGGCCGGCAGGCGGCCCGCCCGCGACACGACCATCTACGTCATCGCCGAGCGGGCCGCCATAGCCGAAGCGGTGGATGCCTCCGATCCCGGTTCCACCCACAGGCTCGACGACGCTGCCCAGCGCGATTGCGAGGAAGCGACGTGTGACCGAGGCGAGTCGGCTGAGACGGGCGTGACGGGTGCAGTTGAGGCTGACGGGGCTGGGGCGAGTGAGCCGGACGTGACAGGTGCGCCTGGATGCAAGGCGCCGAAGGCTCCGCCAGCGTTCATATTCGGTGCCGGTGTCACGCCGAACTGGCTCCTGGCGCAGGTGATGGACGGCGCTCGGTTCCGTGAGGTGTTTCACCCGGGGATCACCGATCCCGAACCCGGCTACACTCCATCTGCCGCCACCGCCGCCTTCGTCCGCTGCCGTGACCTGACCTGCCGGTTCCCGGGCTGCGATCGGCCCGCCTCGCTGACCGACATCGACCACACGGTGCCTCATCCGCTCGGGCCGACTCACCCGTCGAACCTCAAGTGCCTGTGCCGTTTTCATCATCTGCTGAAAACTTTCTGGAACGGGCCAACCGGTTGGCGCGACCGTCAGCTGCCCGACGGCACCGTGATCTGGACCAGTCCAACGGGGCACGTCTACACCACCAAGCCGGGCAGCGCCTTGCTGTTTCCCTCGTTGTGCCGGCCCACCGGCGAGCTGTGGCCGGGCGATCCGCCGGAGCCCGACTCCAGTGACGCGCGCGGCGCGCTGATGCCGCGGCGTCGACAAACCCGCGCGCAGAACAGGATCCGGGCCATCGCCGCGGAGCGCAAGCTCAACGAAGACAGAGCCGCCGAGCACAACAAACCGCCGCCGTTCTGAGGGGGGCCTTCACCCGCGCTAGCCAGGTCTAGACGACCCGGTACACCTAGTCGGCTTTGCCGGATTCGATAGTGGAAATCCGGGCAAACCTGTTGTGCAGCAGTTTCGTACGATGCGCATTGCCGGGCAGGTCGATGTAGCGGGTACCGAACACCGCCAGCAACACATCGTCGAGACGACGCACCGCGCCGGCCGGATAGTGGTAACCCATCGAGGCGTTCACCCGGTCGGTGTCCACACCGTTGAGCACAGCGTCCACCTCGTCGACCGAGTCGATCCCGAGGTCCAGCAAGAGTCCGGCGATCCAGGCGTAGTGGTCGGTCCGCGACCACCCCGCCTCCGGGAACCGGTTGCCGAGGTAGGTCGCCAGCACCGGCGTCGGAATCCTCGGATCAGACGTCTCCAGCGGCGCGCGCTCCGTGGGCCCGGTGGAGCGCAGCCGCTCGCGGATCGCCGAGAACTCACGGTCGGCCAACTCCAGCAGACCGGCCGCCAGCGTGAAGCGGCGGTCCAGATCGGGTGCATCCTCCTCCGGAATCGAGCCCTTGTAGCGAATGTCGTGCTCGAATTCGGCCCAGGCGTGCTGCAAGATCGTGCGGACCTGCACCGACGCCGGCTGCTGCTCGCCCTCGACAGCCACCAGCAGATGCCTGCTGGCGTACCCCCACCTGCCCTCGCTGGCGGTCTCGACGCCCATGTCGCGGTCGTCGAGCAGTCGCATCTCCTCTCCGAGCAGATTGGCGACGGCGGCGACGTCGTCGCGCAGGTAGGTGATCACCCGCAACCCGATCTGGTCGGTGATCTCGGAGAGCGGATCGGTGTAGAGCCGTCGTCCGTCGAGGTGCCGGTCGGCTTTCGCCGCGAACGACGCCACTGTCTTGGTGCGCGCCGTGACGCTCAGATAGTTGATCCCGGCGTCGTCGAGCAGGCTGGTGACCACCGAGAGGTAGTGCTCGGTCGACCGCGCCAGCTGTGGTCGACGATCGGCGAACGTCGCGATGGCGTCGTGCACGGTCCCGGGAGTGGGTTCCGGCGGGGCCGGTTCGAGATCCGACGGCAGCGTCGGCGTCACGATGAAGCCGGTCTGCGCGTCGCCGTACACGGTCACCTCCGAGGGTCGGCGCTCGGAGTAGTAGGCGACGTAGGCGCACAACACCGCATCGACGGGGTCCTCGACACGCCTCAGCTCGCTCTTGCGTTCGGCCTTCTCGGCGGCAGCGCGCAGCTGGACCCAGTCCTCGCAGTCGACGACGCGCAGCGGCGGATCGGCGCTGGCGAGTCTTTCGATGTGCTCCATCAGCCGGAGCAGTTCGGCGCGTAACTGGGCCACGCTGCGGCCCTGCTTGGCCTTGTACTTCAGGGTGCGGCCCAGCCGGAACAACGCGACCGTCGCCGCGTGGGGATAGACCTCGATGGCACGGCGCGGTCGGCCGCCGCGCGGATCGATGTCGAGTTCCAGGTCGTCGGCCAGGCGCCCCGCCCGGGTGCCGTGCGCGAACTCGGGCTTCCCGGTGTTGGACGGATGCGCGCCGGCCTGGAAGCGGGCGAAGTCGGCGTTGAGGGCGCGTTCAGCAGGGCGTTGCCCACTCGGGTTGGTGACGACGATGGGCGCGTCGATGCCGACTACGCACTCACCCTCGGTATAGGTCCCTACGGCGGCGCGGATGCTGGCGTCATCGGTGGCCGCAGAAGCAGACACGAGCCGGCCGCTGTCGTCCACGACAGCCACCCCGGTGGGTTTGCGTTGACCCCAGGCGAGGTCCAGACCGACGAAGTGCACGGCTCTACTGTGCCGCACGGCCGATAGGCTGTTTGTCCGTGAGTATCCCGAACGTGTTGGCCAACCGCTACGCCAGCGAGGACATGGTGGCGATCTGGTCGCCCCAGGCCAAGATCGTCGCCGAACGCCGGCTGTGGTTGGCGGTGCTGCGCGCGCAGGCTGAACTGGGTGTGGGGGTCCCCGACGGCGTGCTCGCCGACTACGAGCGAGTGCTCGAGACGGTCGACCTCGACTCCATCGCCGCGCGTGAGCGGGTGTTGCGCCACGACGTCAAGGCGCGCATCGAGGAGTTCAACGCGCTGGCCGGCCACGAGCACGTGCACAAGGGCATGACCAGCCGTGATCTCACCGAGAACGTCGAGCAGATGCAGATCCGCCGCTCGCTGGAGTTGGTGTTCTCCCACAGCGTCGCGGTCGTCGCGCGCTTGGCCGAGCGGGCCGCCCTCTACCGCGAGCTGGTGATGGCCGGGCGCAGCCACAACGTCGCCGCCCAGGCGACCACGCTGGGCAAGCGGTTCGCCTCGGCCGCCC
>Ga0310345_10006572_pt1 | contig 10140 bp, 8 predicted proteins | sample HC15DNA20500_MG_FD_204667 | JGI IMG/M metagenome (GOLD analysis project Ga0310345, IMG submission 204667) | Marine microbial communities from station ALOHA, North Pacific Subtropical Gyre - HC15-DNA-20-500_MG | ecosystem: Environmental > Aquatic > Marine > Oceanic | place: Pacific Ocean: North... | reverse complement strand
GACCTGATTCGCCGCCAGCAGCGAATAGGTGACCATGAAGTCGTGGTTGTAGCTGGGCATGCCGACCGGGGGCATGGGCAGTTCGTCGTAGTGGCTGCGCGACAGGTGGCAGCTCACCGGGATGTCGTGTTTGGTCGCCGCGGCCCAGATCGGGTCGTACTTGGGGTTGCCCCACGACGGCCTCGGCTCGGCCTTGATCAAGATCTGGCTCATGTGGGGGTGGCCGGCCCATCGCTCGATCTCGGCGACGCCGTCCTCGGGTTGCTGGATGGCCACGCAGATGGAACCGCGCCACCGTTCGTGCCAGTTGTTGTGGCTGTCCAGCCAGTGGTTGGCTTGCCAGTCGTTGAGTGCCACCGCCATGGCGTGCTCAGCTTCGGGAATGCGCGCGGGGTAGGCGGCGGGCTCGAGGATGGCGATGTCGGCACCAGCCTCCATGATCAACTGCTTGAACGCCAGATCAGGGTCGCTGCAGGCAAATTCGCCGTCCGGGGGGAACGAATCGACCCGCATCGCATAGGAGTGCGCGTAGTCCGGCGCGTCATAGTAGATCTGGTCGCCGACCTTGCGGGTGAGGAAGTATTTGCTGCGCCACGGCTCGGGGATGTACTGGGTCAGTTCGCCACGGCGGGGTGTCGGATGGACGTCGGAGTCGACACACCGGACGGCGATACGTTCGGTGGCAGGTACCCGTGGATTGGCGGTGACGGTCATGGTGGTGCCTCCTCGTCGCTCTACTGTGCCGCAGCCGAGGCTGAAAGTGCCGGACTTTGGATCCCGTACAACTGCGCGGCGTTGCGCCAGCACAGTTTGTCGCGCTGTTCGGCGGTGTACGTGCTCGGCACCGACAGCTCGTTGAGTTGCCAGTGTGGATAGCTCGAGCCGTACATCACCATGTCGTCCTTGTTCGTGAAGCCGGCCCATTCACCGGCGAAGTCGACGTCGCCGGGGCCGTCCAGGCTGCCCTGGACGAAATAGACGTGGCCGGGCAGATAGTCGCTGGGCATCCTCGGCGCCCACGGCGTCTGTTCCAGGTGTGGGCGGCCGAAACAGTCCATCCGCCAGATGAAGGGAGTCAGCAGGTCGGCCGCGCCGTCCGCCCACACGAACTTCAGCGCGGGAGACCGTTCGAACACGCCCTCGGCGATCATGTTCATCAGGTGATAGAGGTAGTTGAGCGCGGTGAAGCCGACGAACTGTTCGTAGGTGCGCGTCACACCCGACGGCGTCGGCGGCATCTGGATGCCCGAGCCCACCTCGAAGTGCACGGCCACCGGCCAGCCGGCATCGACGGCGGCTTCCCAGAGCGGCCAGTACTGCGGCTTGCCATACAGCTCTCGCGATTGCAGCGGGATACCGAGTTGCACGATCCGCGGATGGTCTTTGTACTTCTCGATCTCCCGGAGGGCGCCGGCGATGTCGTCGGGGTTGACGCGCAGCGTGCCTCGGAACTTCTCGCCGAACTCGGAGTGCTCGAGCCAGCGGGTCACCATCATCTCGTTGTGGGCAGAGGCGAGAGCGGTGCCCAGGTGGCGGTCGGGCATGATGCCGCGGGTCATCGGATGCAGGATCGCGACGTCAACGCCGCGGTCGTCGAACATGTGCTTGGCAACCACATCCGGGTCCGAACCGGGATAGCGATCGTCGGGCCCGGTCGTCCGGTCGGCGTATTCACCGCCCGGAGCTCCGTACCAGTCCATCTCATAGTCGGGGAAGCCGCGACTGCGGAAAGGCTCACGCAGGAAGTTCTTCCTCAAGTCCTTGTTCGACTGGCAGAAGATGTGCACGCTGGCGTCGATGACGGGCACTCTGGCCCCGTCACTGAACTCTTTCAACAGACACTGCCCTTCACTCTCGCGCGGCCGAGGGCGCGACCGCCGGTGCTGTCCAGTGTAGATCGTTGTTCTTCAATAGCAAGAATTCAGTTCTCCAGCGCATCGCTTAACATCTGCGCTGCTAGACGCGGCTGCTGGACGACTGCTCAGCAATTGTCTGGCGAAAACGGATATCCGTCTGAAGAGAATGTCTACACCGACACCGAGAATGATATTCTCGCCTCGACGTGACAACTCGGAGGCGCTGAATGCTGTTGGAATTTGACGCTGATCAGCGGCTGTGGCAGGAGACCGTGCGCGACGCGGTGTCCAAGCAATGCCCGGCCTCGCTGATCCGCGACATCGCGGAGAACGGCGTCGATCCGGCGCCGCTGTGGACCAGCTACCTCGAGGCGGGGTGGACCGAGCTGACCGATCCGGAGAACGCAGTCGAACTGGCGATCGTGCTGGAGGAGTTGGGCCGGGCCACCGACCCGACACCCTTTCTGGCCACGCTGTCGCAGTTCGCGCCGCTCGTCGGCGACCGCTTCGACCCGATGTCCGCCGGCGCCGCCGTCTTTTCAGGGGTGTCGGCGATCCGTGATGTCGACGGGTGGGTGCTCACCGGCACCGACCGGTTCGTGCTCGACGGCGATCGTGCCGACCGGCTGGCCGTCGTGACCCCGGCCGGGGTCTTCGTCGTCGGCGCCGACCAGGTGACGACGCGGCGGGTCGACACCTTCGACCCGGTCCTGCACGTGGCCGAGGTCTCCTTTTCCGGCATCCACGTCGCCGACAGTGATCGACTCTCCGCTGACACCGAGCGGGCCCACCACGTCGCGCTGATGGGCATGGCCATCACGATGGTCGGCGCGTGTCAGCGCATTCTCGATCTGGTGGTCGAGCATGCCAAGAGCCGGCAGCAGTTCGGCGTCGCGATCGGCACATTCCAGGCGGTGCAGCACAAGGCGACGGACATGTACGTCGCCATCGAGCGGGCCCGCGCGCTGGCGTACTTCGCGGCGCTGACCATCGCGGCGGACGATCCCCGCCGGCGGTTGGCCGCGGCGATGGCCAAGGCGTCGGCCGGAGAGTGCCAGTCGCTTGTCTTCAAGCACGGCATCCAATTGTTCGGCGCCATGGGATTCACCTGGGAGAACGACCTGCAGTTCGCGCTGAAAAGGGCGAAGGCAGGGGAGTTGCTGCTGGGCGGCGCCGCCGAACACCGGGCGATGATCGCCGAGGAATACGGGAGGGACCTGTAGTGCAACTGGCATTCGACTCCGATGTCGAGGAGTTCCGCGCCGAGTTCTCCGCCTTCCTCGACGAACACACACCCTCCGCGGCCGAAACACTGGAACGGCCGCGCTCGGTGTCGCACATGCCCCAGTGGGCACGCGATTTCCAGCGCCTGCTGTTCGACAACGGGTGGTTGCTACCGGCTCAACCGCCCGAGTTCGGCGGGCGCAATGCGACGGTGCTGCAAACGTTCGTGCACGCCGAGGAGTTGTGTCGGCGCCGTATCTATCACAGCTTCAATCCGCAGGGCGTCAACATCATCGCGGCGTCGCTGCTGACGTTCGGCACCGATGAGCAGAAACACCAGTGGGCGGTCCCGGTGCTGCGCGGCGAGCGCACCGCGTCGCTGGGAATGAGCGAGCCGAGCGCAGGTTCAGACCTGGCGTCGTTGCGCACCAAAGCCGTCAGGGACGGCGATCACTTCGTCGTCAACGGCCAGAAGGTATGGACGTCGGGTGCCCACGACGCCGATTTCCTGCTGACGTTCGTGCGCACCGATCCGGACGCGCCGAAGCACAAGGGCATCAGCGTCTTACTGATCCCGACCGACCTCGACGGTGTGGTGTGCCGCCCGTTCGCCGACATGTGCGGCATCGACAATCTCGACTTCAACGAGGTGTTCTTCACCGATGTCCGGGTACCGGCCGAGAACCTCGTCGGCCCGCTCAACGGGGGGTGGGGAGTGGCCAACGGCTCACTCGGCCATGAGCGGACGATGATGTGGCTGGGCTTCGCCGATCGAATCGCCAACACCATCGCCGATTTCCAGCCCACCAACGCTCTCGAGCGGGACGCACTGGCCAGCAGCATCATGGACTACGAGGCGTTGCGCCTGCTGGGATCGGTCGGGATCGCCAAGGCGGCGCGCGGCGAGGTCGACGTGGCATCGGTGTCCATCCCGAAGCTGCTCGGCGCCGAGGCGGAGCAACGCGTCGAAGGACTCGCGCTGGAGGCCAGCGGTCCCGACGGGTTGGTTCACCCCGCGACGTCGGGTCCGTATGCGCACATGAACCTCGATCACTACTTCGCGAGCTGGTTCGAGCGGTACGCGCGAAGCTTCGGGGGCACCATCGCCGGCGGCACGTCGGAGATCCAGCGCAACATCATCGCCCAGCAGGTGCTCGGCCTGCCCCGGCGATAGGCGAAACCACTGAGGGAGATCGGGTGAAGGTGCAGCCGGCGGCGTTTCTGCGAACCACGCTTCCGCTGGACCTCACCGTGCTCGAACGTCTCGACAGCGGCCGCTACCACTCCATCTGGTTGCCCGACCACATGGTGAGCTTCTGGCCGGATTCGATCTGGACACCGGAATTCACCGACCTCGCGGTGGCCTCACCGTCACCGCATCGCCACCTCGACGGCATGGCCGTCGCGGCCGCTGCGGCCGTGCTCACCGAGAACGTGCCATTGGTCACCAGCGTCGTCGACACCGTGCGCCGCCATCCTGCGTCGCTGGCGCAGACCGCGTTGACGATCGACCATCTGGCCAAGGGCCGGTTCATCCTCGGTCTGGGTAGCGGTGAGGCCGAGAACATCGAGCCCTACGGCTTCGACTTCGACCGACCGGTCAGCAGATTCGAGGAGGCGTTGCACGTCATCCGCTTGCTCTGGGACAGCGACGGGCCCGTGAGTTTCGACGGACAGTTCTATCGACTCCAGCACGCCCGCCTGGACACCGAGCCGTACGACGGGCGATTCCCGCCGATCTGGGTCGGAGCCAGCGGACCCCGCTCCCTGGATATCGCCGGCCGATATGCCGACGGGTGGTGGCCCGCCGGGGCGTGGACTCCCGAGGACTACGCCCAGAAGCTGGCGCGGGTGAGAGGTTCCGCCGAGCGGGCCGGCCGCGACCCGATGGCCATCACGCCCTGCTTCATCCAGGTGTGCGTGATGGGCCGCGACGACACCGCACTCGCCGAGATCCTCGAGGCACCGTTGGTGAAGTCGTTCCTGTTGCAGGTGTCCGCAGAGTTGTTGAGTTCCTTCGGCTTCGATCACCCGATGGGTGAGGACTGGCGCGGCTTCCACGACATCGACCCTGCGGTGCTGACCCGGGACCGAATCATCGACTTCCTGGACCGGGTCGAGCCCGAGATGATCCTGGCCGTGGTGCCGCACGGAACGCCTGAGCAGGTGGCCCACACCGTCAAGGAATACGTCGACGCCGGCCTTCGGGTCCCCAAGATCCTGGACTACGGGGCCATGGCCGGCCTGGACCACGCCGCCGCTTCGGCGGACAACGTCCGCGCAGCCGAGGACGAACTGATCGCACTGTGCGGGGGAGTCGCATGAGTGGACGCTTGCACGCCGACCAGATGCTCGCGCGCGCCGAATCCGAGACCGGATTGTCCGACTACGGGGATCCGACGCTGCCGCAGCGGTTCGGCCTCGTCATCGACCACCTCAACACCCTCGGTATGGACGAGGACGGCTGCCGTCGGGCCGCGGATGTCTGCCACGGTTTGCTCACCAGCCGCCTGCAGTTCTTCGAGGACCGCAACCGGTACCCGATAGCCGACGAAGTGGTGGAACGGCCGATGTTCGTCACCGGGGAGCCCCGTTCCGGCACCACGTTGATGCACGCACTGATGTCCGTCGACCCGGACGCGCGCGCCCTGCGATTCTGGGAGGTGATGTACCCGTCACCGCCACCGGGCACGGCGGACCCGGACGACCCGCGTCGCGCGCGGGCCGACGAGGACTGGCGCGAGATCAACGCGCAGATGCCCAAGTGGCTGCACAGCCACCCTTACAACGACATGCTCGGCGACGGGCTGCCGGAGGACGAGCGCACGTGGGCGTTCGACTTCCGGGTGCTGACCCCGACTGCGTGGTGGCGGGTACCGATGCAGACGGTCGTTGGTGGGCTGCCCACCGATGCGGCCGCGCAATACCGCATCCACAAGGCGATGTTGCAGCAGTGTCAGTACCGAAGGCTGCCGAAGTACTGGGTGCTCAAAGGCTTCCACGGCTTCAGACTGGCCGAGTTCTTCGATGCCTATCCGGATGCCGGCCTCGTGTGGTTGCACCGCGATCCCATTCAGGTCGCCGCGTCGCGCACGATGATGATGGCCGACATCCTCGAAGGGATCGTCGGGCCGGTCGACCTGAAGACCGCTGCGAAGACTCATCTCGAGCTGACCCGAGCCAGTATCGCCAACACGATGGCCAATCCGCTTGTCGATGATCCGCGGATCCTGCACGTGCGCTACACCGACTTCATCGCCGACCCGGTCGGCACCGTCCGCCGCTACCACCGCTTCTGCGGTCGCGATCTCACCGGCTCCGCCGAGGCGGCGATGCGTGACTATCTGACCCACAACAAGGGCGACCGGCACGGAAAGTTTCGCTATTCAACCACGTTGCTCACCGACATCGGCGAAGACCTCGGCGCGCTGCACGAGGAATTCCGCCCGTTCCGCGAGCGGTTCGGCGTGGAAGTCGAGACGCGTGACTGACCCGCGTGTCTCGGTTCACAGCGTCACGTTCCTGGGCGCCTCGGTCGACGAAATGCGTGACCTCTGGCGCGATCTCGGCGTCAGCCGGCTCAGCCTGATCGACGCGCAGCTCGACGATCCGGAGTTGGCGGACGTGATCACCGCAGAAGGCTATGCGGTCGAGACGGTGTTCCACCGGTTCACGACCACCGACGAGTTGCGTCGCCGTATCGACGACGCGGCCCGGATCGGAGCACGGGTGGTCTACATGCTCACCGGCGGCCGTGGGGAGGCATCGTGGGACGAAGCGGCCGAGCGGTTCTGCTCCGCCGTGGCACCCTGTCTCGAACACGCCGACCGGGCAGGCGTTGCACTCGCGATCGAGAACGCGTCCGGGTTGTACGCCGACCTGCACATCGCCCACACCCTCGCCGACACCGTCGAGCTGGCTGAGATGGCGGGTCTCGGCGTCTGCGTGGACCTGTTCCACTGCTGGGCCGAAGCCCATCTGGACGAGCTGGTCGAACGGGCGATGCCGCGGCTGGAAATGGTCCAGCTGAGTGACTACGTCCTCGGTGACCGCGCGTTGCCGGCCCGGGCGGTACCCGGCGACGGCGTCGTGCCCGTCGAGGCATTCCTGGCGCACGCGATCGCGGCCGGCTACCGCCACGGCGTCGACCTCGAGCTGATCGGGCCACGCATCGAGCAGGAGGGCCGCTTGGCCGCCGCCCGCCGGGGTTGCGTGGTGGTGTCGGAGATGTTGTCCCGCATCGACACTGGGCGGTGATCGTGGCGTTCGGTGAGGGTCCTGACGACGACGCGTTACGGCAGGCGTGGTCACACTTCTGTGCCAGGCTCGACGCGGCCGGGGAGTTGATATTCAAGGACAACAACCCGGTTTCGGGTGTGCACCGCGTCGATGCGTTGCGATTCCTCACCCAGAACCTCGGGCAGGCGTTCGACCTGGCCCTCGAGACTCACGACACCCGCTATCCCGCCCTGCACGCGTTCTGCGGACCCAGCCGCAAACTCGGCGGGGACTGCGCCGATTTCACCTATCAGCAGGCGTGGATCGACGGCAGCTCGACCTACCGGATCGTGGGGGAGCGGGGTAGCGCCCGATTTCTCAACATCACGGTGCAGGGCGCGCGCCCGAACGGTCCGGGCGTGCTGCACGAACCGTTCGGCGATGTGCCGGAAGCGAACCTCGCCGGTGACCGGCTCGTGGTCGGGGCGGACGGCGCCTTCGACGTGTTCCTGGGTGGCCCGGACCGGGAAGCGAACTGGCTGCCCACCACGGCGGGGTCCCGCAAGGTGTTCATCCGCCAGGGTTTCGACTCCTGGGACGAGCAGCCGGCCCGGCTGCGCATCGAGCGAGTCGACATGGCGTCGCCACGGCCGTTGCCGTCGACCGGGCAGATGCTCGAAGCGATCAGCTGGGCAGGCGATTTCGTCACCGGACTGATGCACGATTGGCCTGAATTCCCCTTCATCTACGGCGGGGTCGACGCCGAGCACCCCAATCGGTTCCCGGTGGTGGACGCCTCCGGTGCTGACGCCAAGCGTGGCCGTGCTGCGACGAACATGCACTGGCAGCTGGCCGGCGACGAGGCGTTGATCGTCGAGTTCGATGTGCACGACGGTCTGTGGATGCTGACCAACATGGGTGTGTTCTTCAACAGCATGGATTATCTCTATCGACCGGTCAGCTACACGCCGAGCCGCACCGAGGTCGACAGCGACGGCAAGGTGCGTCTGATCCTGGCGCACGACGACCCGGGCTACCACAACTGGATCGATACTCAGGGTTTCGAGCGCGGTAACCTCACCTACCGGCACATGCTCGGAGGTTTTCCGGCCACGTTGGACACCCGGGTGGTGAAGCGCGCGGCCCTGGCCGCGGAGCTGCCGGGTGACAGCGCGACGGTCACCCCGCAGCAGCGGATCGCGCAGATGTGGGCGCGGTTCAACGGGATCCGCCGGCGGTATGCGTCGCTCTGAGTGGCGACGAGCGTGCGCGAAAGGACGGGTCCGCGCGGCGTGTCGCGTGCAGACGCGCACGCTCGCGGTGAAATCGGTTCAGAGGCGGACGAGTTTGAAGGTCCAGAACTGAGTGCCGGGCGGGCCGTTGAAGCAGCCGACGTCGTATTTCGAGTCGATCGTGCCGACCAAGCTGACAGCATCCCAGGAGTACGTCTCGCGGGTCGGCAGGTTGTACCCCGGGCACCGCAGCCCGTCGGGCACGTCGACCGTGAAGGTGTAGCGGCCGTCGACCAACCACGCCTTGCTCTCGTAGTAGGCGTAGAACTTCAGGCGCGGCCGAGCGGCGACATTGATGCAGTCCGGAGACTTCTCGGGGATGCAGGTCGAGATGAACCAGAACCAGGAGGCTCGGTCGTACCGGTTGGTCCACAGGTCGTAGTTGCCCATGTTCATCCCCGCCGCCGAGGAGGGGGGCGCCACAAACGTTGCCATCGCGATGAGTACCGACAGCGCGGCCGCCAGCTTGCTGCGCATCATCGCCCACCTTCCACTGTTACACCGCTTGTCATCGAACCATTGCGCGGCCCGCGGCGGGCCGGAATGCGTCATCGCTCACTCGATGACGGCGCGTTCCTTGCGTTCGGTGATCGGCCGGGCCAGCTCCTGCTCGGTGCAGATGCGCTGCAGCTTCTCGATCGTCTCGTCCAGCCCGGGTCCCAGTGGCTTACTCGGGGCGAACGTCGCGGGCAGGTGGCGCATGCCCTGGATGACCCCGATGGTGTCGTAGTGCACGGTCCCTTCGGGATCACACACATAGTCGGGCATCCGGTCGAGCACCGCGGTGAGCATCGACTTGAACACCGTGCGGGCCACATTCGAGCCCACACACCGGTGCACACCGATACCGAAGCTGAAGTGCCGGTTGCCTTTCCGGTCCAGAATGATCTCGTTCGGCTTTTCGAACACCGCAGGGTCGCGGTTGGCCATCGCCCACGACAGCCACAGCCGCTCGTACTGCTTGAACCGGTGCCCGTCGACCTCGACGTCCTCGGCAAAGGTCCTGCCGTCGCCGGGGGCAGGCGTGAAGAACCGCAGGAACTCCTCGGTGGCCGGGTGCAGCAGTGTGTCGCGCTCTCGACTCAGCCGCGCTCGATCGTCGGGATGTTCACCGAGCCATTCCAGGGCGTGCGCGGTCAGCGCCGTCGTGGTGTCGAACCCACCGCCGATGATCAGTCCCAGGTTGCCCAAGATCTCCATGTCCGGCGCCGGTTCCCCATCGATGCGCAACTGCAGCAGAGCGTTCACCAGACCGGGCCGGGGGTTCTCGCGGATCTCCATCATGTTGTTGATGAGATCGATGCCCATCTCGCGATGCTGCCCGTTGATCTTCTCGCGGTCCGGTGAGTGCTCCGGGGTGTAGACCGACGCGTGGGTCGGTTCGCTGTAGACGTTCCACTTCTTGAGTTCGATGCCCATCATTGCCAGCGTGAACACCGCGGGCACCACGTTGGCCAGGTGGTCGACGAAATCGATCCGCCCCGACTCGATGTGTTCGTCGAGTGCGGCACGGGTGATCTCGTCGATGAACGGCTCCCACCGCTTGATCG
>Ga0310345_10006571_pt1 | contig 10140 bp, 6 predicted proteins | sample HC15DNA20500_MG_FD_204667 | JGI IMG/M metagenome (GOLD analysis project Ga0310345, IMG submission 204667) | Marine microbial communities from station ALOHA, North Pacific Subtropical Gyre - HC15-DNA-20-500_MG | ecosystem: Environmental > Aquatic > Marine > Oceanic | place: Pacific Ocean: North... | reverse complement strand
GGCAGCTTGCAGGATTTTGGCAGTTGCGTCAGCCACAAATCTAAGATCGTCCGAAAGGTCATTGTGGAGAAGAAAGATCCCCTCAAGGTAGCTCAACTCGACACTCCTAACGAGCCGTGGATCGCTACCTCAAGGATTACCATCGAGTGCGTACCGTTTTGAACAGAACTCCGATCTCGAATTCATCGCACGCGCCACTGGCCTCCGTAAAGACGTGATTCGAAAATATCTGGAAATCATTGATGAAATGTGACTTAGGGGCTTGACACGCCATATGGCATAAACTTCAGGGTAGGAATGCCTCCTGAAATCAGTCGAAGTTGTTTCTCGAAAGGAGGCAGCGCAGCGGGGGTGGGACTAAGCTGAAACTTGATTTGACTGTTCCTTAGTCATAAGGGTGTAATCTATTGACTCTGCGGTTGTTAGGTCATTGAATCCTGGAGCGCGAGCGAGGGATTGGAGTGCAGCAAGATGCGTGGACAAAGGGCTCGAAGCTTGGCGAAGCAGGGAGTCAAGACGATTCGGGTGTTCTCCAACCCCTCGCTTGTGCTTCAGGCTTCCATGAATCGGCAATGCCTGTCCTGGGGGCACCAGTTTCTTTCATGTACGATCCGACGTAGCCGGTGGCGGGGCTAAGCTGAAACTTCATTTGCTTCCAGGTTCAGGATTCCCAACCGTGGCACGGCCTTCCAGGCCGTGCTTGTCGAGCCCTTGGCTCGACGGATCGGTGATCACGGGCAGGGATGCCCATGCCACTGTAGGACATTGAGGTTTTTTTCTCGAATGGGGCCAGCGCTTCTGGGAGCGGGACTATCTTCTGCTTCAATCCACAACCAGATCCCAACCAAATCCCGGCCGATCCGAGGGTCGCATGTATATTCCTTCGGGGCCGCGGCTGATGCTGTTTTCTTCCTCGAATCTTTGGTACACCTCCTCGGGTCCGCCGGGTGGAGGCAGGAACATCTCGCACCAGGGGCTGTTGGGTGTGGCCATGATGTAGTGCGGGCCCCCTCCGCGCCAACCGCCGTGAAGAATGACGGGAATGTCGTGGGCCGCGGCCAGGGCACCGATTCGACGCAATTCGGTCAGCCCGCCGCACCAGTTCATGTCCGGCTGCCAGATGTCCGCACCCTGACAATCTAGAAGCAAGCGGAAGCCGTAGCGGGTGTATTCGTGTTCGCCCGTAGCCATCCGCGTCGAGCTGATCTGGGCATTGAGGCGTCCGAAGCCAGCGTAGTTGTCCGGCGGCAGGCACTCCTCCATCCAGTACACGCGGGAGGGTTCCAGGGCTTCGGCAAATTCCAGGGTATAACGTTCGGTGAGAGCCATCCAACAGTCCAGCATGATCTCGCCATCGGGTCCCAGGAGCTTGCGCGCTCGGTCTACCAGTTCCAGGTTCTTCTTCATCCCCTGAAGGCCGTCCGCGGGTCCGAAGGGGACGGCGAGCTTCAGCTTGGTGTAACCAAACTCGATGTGCTGTTCCAGATCGTTGCCGGTGCAATAACCCGGAATTCGTGACTTGGTCTCGCCTCCCAACAGTTTGTATACGGGCATCTCCAGGGCATTGCCCACCAGATCCCAAAGGGCGTTATCGATTGCGCTGATGGCGTGCACCACCATCCCTTTTCGGCCGTAATAGAGCGTCGAGCGCCACATGATGTCCCAAAGTCGGTCCAGGTTGAAGGGATCCTCGCCGATCAGCAGTTGGGCCAAGTGGTTTTCGATCACAAAGCCCGCACCAGGGCCGCCGTAGCCGATTCCTCGAACCCCCTTGTCCGTCGTGATTTCTACGGCGGACGGCCCCAGATCGTGGGCCATAAAGAGCGATCGGCGGGCCTTGTACTTGGGATAGATCGACATCGGGTTTGCCACTTCGACGTTGCCGGTCGACCAGGAGCCGGGAGCGGGCTCATAGCAGGGTAGTGGACGCCTTGGTCTCGGGCGAACCATACGGACACCGGTGATCTTCAGCTTGCTTCGCTCCTTGGCGAACGGCGGCGAAGGAGTTGTTGGCATGGCGTCTTCCTTTTTCTGGGCCCACAGGGCGGCAGCGCTGATCGAACTGATCAAGCCTGTCTGCAAGAAGTTACGGCGGTCCATAGGGGTTTGTGGCGGCGATTTTCAGGTCGCCGTTCCTCGAGACCGAACCCACTCTCCAGTCTCAGGACAGAATCTCTTTCACCACATGCGCGCGTTCCACGCCCGTCAGCTTGGCGTCCAGGCCCTGGTGCTTATGTGTGAAGCGCTCGTGGTCAATCCCAAACAGGTGAAGGATGGTTGCCTGGTAATCTCGGATGTGGACTGGGTCCTTCACGATGTTGTAGGAGAAGTCATCGGTTTCGCCGTGAACGACTCCCCCTTTGATGCCACCGCCAGCCATCCAGAGGCTGTAGCAGCGCGGGTGGTGGTCGCGCCCGTAATCGGTGGGTGTGAGAGTGCCCTGCGAGTAGATGGTGCGCCCGAACTCACCGCCCCAAATCACCAATGTCTCCTCGAAGAGGCCCCGCTCTTTCAGATCCTGGATCAGGGACCAGGCGGCGCGGTCTACGTCTCGGGCCTGTGCCGGTAGGACTTCGGGGGCGGAGTTGTGGACGTCCCAGCCACGGTGATAGATCTGGACAAAACGTACACCGCGCTCGACCAGGCGCCGCGCCATGAGGGCCGCGTTCTGGAACTTTCCCGGCTCTTTCGCCTCTTTGCCCCAGCGTTTGAAGGTGCTTTCGGGTTCGCTCGAGAGATCCGCCATCTCCGGGACCGAAGCCTGCATCCGAAACGCCATCTCGTATTGCTCGATCCGAGCCAGTGTCTCCGGACTCGCTATCTTCTCGTGCCGGATCTGATTCAGCTCGCTGAGGCCATCCAGCATCTTGCGTCGGACCTCTCTGGAGACGCCGTCCGGATCGTTGAGGTAAAGTATCGGGTCGGTTCCCGCACGCAGCCCTGCGCCAGCGTATTCAGGGGAAAGAAAGCCGGAGCTCCAGAGCTTGGCCGAGATCGCTTGCACCCCTGACTTGGGATGACTCTTCTCGGCGTTCATCACCACGAAGGTGGGCAGGTCCTGGTTCATGCTGCCGAGTCCATAGGCAATCCAGGATCCGATGCAGGGCCGGCCGGCTACCTGGCTGCCTGTCTGGATGAAGGTAATTGCGGGTTCGTGATTGATCGCATCGGTATTCATCGAGCGAATAATGGCGATTTCATCGATCATCTTCGCCGTGTAGGGAAGCAGCTCCGAAATCCAGGTGCCGTTTTGACCGTGTTGCTTGAACTGAAAGACAGACGGAGCGATGGGGAAACGCGCCTGTCCGGACGTCATGGTCGTCAGGCGCTGCCCTTGACGCACCGACTCCGGGAGGTCCTGATCGTACCAATCCTTCATCTTGGGTTTGTAATCGAGCAGATCCATCTGCGGCGGCGCACCCATCATGTGAAGGTAGATGCAGCGCTTTGCCCTGGGGGCAAAATGCGGCAGATTGAGTAGGCCGCCAAGGGATTTTTCCTCCGTAATCGAGCCCAGGCTGCTGTCGGCCATGAGGTTGGCCAACGCGATTCCGGCGATGCCCTTGGCTCCGTGGGCGAAGAACTGCCGTCTGGTTTCTGCCAGGAGTACCTCTTTGTGTGGGTGCATTGTCGATCTCTCCGGGAAACAGCAGACCGGTTCCAGGGTACAGTCTCTATCGGTTCAACACCTCGTCCAAGTTCATGATCTGGCTCGCCAGCATGGTCCAGGCTGCCGACTCTGTCGGCGGTAGCGCCTCATCGGGAGGCGTTTCACCGGTGGAAAGGAGCTTCTTCGCCTCCCCGGTATCGGAACCGTAAAAGCCGATGAAGCCCTTGTAGGTCCGCCTGGCGATGGCGCGCTCTCTTTCAGTTAAGGGGCGTGCCAGCAGGCGGGTAGTGACGAAGTCCAGGCGTCGATCGAAGCCGTCGGCCTCGCGCATGGCGCGCTGTGCCAGGTAGCGTGAGGCTTCGACGAACTGCGTATCGTTCATCGTAACGAGCGCCTGCATCGGGGTATTGGTTCGTTCCCTCCGAACGGTAGCGTGTTCCCGAGTGGGAGCATTGAAGATGTCCATGGAGGCTGGCGGGGCCGAGCGTTTCCAGAACGTATACATACTCCTCCGGTAGAGTTTGCTGCCTGAGTCCCGCTGGTAGACGTGGGTATTGCTGCTGGGCATTGCCACCGTTTTCCAGACTCCTTTCGGCTGGTAGGGTTTCACGCTGGGACCGCCGATCTTGCGAACCAGCAGCCCGCTCGCGGCCAAGGCGTAGTCCCGAATCATTTCGCCGTCCATTCGGAAGAGTGAACCCCGCGAGAGCAGGCGGTTCTCCGGATCGTTTTCGAGCTTTTCCAGGGTGTTTTGAGCAGACTGGCGATAGGTGGATGAGGTGACGAGGCGGCGAAAGAACTGCTTGATGTCCCAGCCTGATTGCCGAAACTCGAGCGCCAACCAGTCGATTAGTTGGGGGTGAGATGGAGGCTCCCCCTGCGAGCCGAAGTCGTCGCTAGTCTTAACCAGGCCAGTACCGAAAACCTGCTGCCAGTAGCGGTTCGCGATCACGCGGCTTGTCAGTGGATTCGCCTCATTAACCAGCCATCTGGCCAACCCCAATCGGTTGCGAGGGAACGACGCTGACATGGGATGTAGAGCCGAGGGGGTATTGGCGGCGACGCGTTGCCGAGGATGGTCGTACATGCCGCGGTATAGCACCTGGGCCTCAGGTTTGGTATCCGGTAGCTCTTGCATGACGTGAGTGACCCCGCCGCGCCGCCTGACCTCGCGCCACTCCCGATCGATCGATTGCGTGCGTGCAAGCAGTCGGCGGTAATCGGAGTCCTCCACACTGAGGTAGTACAAGCGCAAGGCTTCCCGCTGGTCATCATTTAGTTGCTCGGCTTCCTGGTCTTTGGCGCTCTGGAGAACGTGCCATAGCGAGACGACCTTGGCTTCCTGAACCGTGATTGGACGATTGTAGAATCGAAGGTCGGCTATCCCACCACCCGAGAAATGGCGAGCTTTGGGATCTTCCCGATCCGTGCTCTTGCCGTAACCCCTGCCTAGTAGGAGGGAATGATCGGTCCGGATACTGCCTTGCACTTTGGCGAAAAATTCGCTCCCCTGCTCCTCAACCAGTTCCCCGTTCCTGTAAAGATGCAGGCCTCCTCGCTCCCCGGAGCCGTCGTGAGTGACCACGATATGCGTCCATATGCCTGGGGGCATCCGCTTGGTGTTGATGGGCAGGATTTTCACCGGTGAAGGACTCTCGTGTCCCCCTGGCTTTTCTCCGGTCATGCTGAAGGTGAGCTGCCGCTGCCGAATCGTGAGCGACCATCCGCGGGAATGGTCCTCAGGATCGTCCTGACCAAGAACTGTGAAGTTTCCGACCACCTTGGGTTGGTAGATCCAAAGAGCCATCGAAAAGGGAGTATCGGTGTCGAGTTCCAGGGAAGGGAGCTCAGCCCACGATTCTTTGTCGAACCGCAGCGCCGGTTGGTTTGAGTAGAGGCCTTCCGCCACCACCGCTCCCTGCTGCAGGGCGATCGCTTTGCGGCTTCCCTTAATGATGATTGAGGGTTCCTCGTCGAGGACAAGCGTTAGCAACTCTGCCGACGCCTCCAGTGGGCCTTCCAAGGACCGATGATAGTCTTCGCCGAGCCATTCGGCGAACAACTCGTCCGCCGAGCCGGCACGTGCTGCTATTTTCAATTCAAGCTCAGCTGCTTCCTGCCGGAGATCACTCCAGAGCTGCCGGTCCTCGTCGCTGGGTACGACCAGGGTGGGCGGCGGATCCGATATGTTCCCGTCCATCACGTACTGGGTCGTGTTCCTGAAAAAAGCCGTCAAAGAATAGAACTCACTCTGTGCAATCGGGTCGAACTTATGGTCATGGCAAGTAGCACATCCGACCGTCAGGCCCAGGAAGACGGTACCGGTGGTATCGGCGCGGTCCTTGGCGTAGATGGCCTCATATTCCTCGGGGATCACACCGCCTTCATTGGTCGTGATGTTACAGCGGTGAAAACCGGTGGCGACCAGCTGATCGAGGGTTGGATCGGGGAGGAGGTCTCCGGCGATCTGTTCGACCGTAAATTGGTCGAACGGTTTGTTGTCATTCAGAGCTCGGATGACCCAGTCGCGGTAGGGCCACATCTCGCGATAGTTGTCGATGTGGATGCCGTGAGTGTCCCCATAGCGAGCGGCATCCAGCCAATAGCGGGCCCGGTGTTCGCCCCAGTGACTCGAGGCGAGTAGTTTGTCGACCAGCTTTTCGTATGAGTCTGCCGACGTATCGTTGAGGAAACTCTCCAGGGTGCCGGGGTCGGGAGGAAGTCCCGTTAGATCCAATGCGACGCGGCGGGCGAGGGTGCGTCTGTCGGCTTCAGGTGCCGGCGTCAGACCTTTTTCCTCGAGTCGGGCGAGAATAAACCGGTCAAGCGGCCTGCGAACCCAGCTTTCGTTTTCAACCGGGGGAGGCTCATATCGCTGGATCGCTTTGAAGGACCAGTGCTGATCCCAGGAAGCGCCCTGCTCGATCCAGCGTCCGAGAAGGTCGATCTGTTCCTCGGTCAGCTCCTTGTTCGAGAAGCTAGGTGGCATGCGCTTCGCCCTGTTGTGGGTGGAGATGCGCCTGTAGAGCAAACTGCCTTCGGCGTCGCCCGGAACGATGGTAGCGCCGCCACTGCGCGGGGTGAATGCTCCTTCCCGGGTATCGAGTCTCAATGCCGCCATTCGGGTCTGAGCGTCGGGACCGTGGCAGCTGAAGCAGTTGTCAGAGAGAATCGGCCGCACCTGGCGTTGGAAGTCTATCGTAGCTACCGGGGCTGCCCAGGATAGGGTGGCGGTGAGGAGTAAGCCAATAAAGAACAGTATTAGAATGCTTTTGGGGAGAATCGAAGCCATAAGGAGAATCGTGCTTCGCGTGTTTGGCATTACTGATCTTCCAGGATGTTGAGGGTCTCCATGGTACACGTTAGATTGCTGCTCTGGCAACGGGTTCATTTCCGGCCGGTGCTCCCGGTGCCTTCACGATGGTCTGCCCGGACCCGGATCTCCCGCTTTATATTAGAATTCGATATCGAAAAAGGAGTGGCAGACGTTGATCTACTTCCTCAACTGCGGCCGTGACTCGCATAACTTTTCGGATAACAAAAGACTGGCTCCGTCGTTTCAGATAAAGCCCTATCTCAGTTTTCAATCACCCACACGGTCCAGCCAAAGAGACGGTGTTCCGTTAGCGCAATGTCCTGGATTTGGTGATGCCGGAGAGGGACACTAGACTTCGCCGGTTGCTATCTGCGTGAGCCGGTTCCACGACGTAGAATTCGGACGTTTCTACGAGAAATGGTAGCAGACTCTGCCAACCAACCAGTCCGCTGTTCTCTATGAAAATCACTAGATAGTGCTGGCCCACCAACTCTGAACTCTGCTGTGCATTTGCCAGCTCCAAGGGTTTGTTGAGTTGCTCTGCTCTGGTTCCCGTGAGAACCCTGAGGTGCCGGTCTACCTCACCGTGCTTAGGGGCAAAAATCGTCCAGCTGTCCTCGAGCCCGGAAAGCCGGACTCGGTAGACCGAAGCCTTGGCCAGGCAGCCCAACCAGTGGAGCTCGAGGTGGCTGAGCTCAGAACGTAAAGCAGAAAAGGGCAGAAATTTGACGTGGTTCAGCAGCAGATTTCAAAACCTACTGCCGATCGGATATCGCTTCCCGGCATCCCCGGTGTCGTCATAGAGATAGATTGCCCAGCGGTCAGGCTCGAAGGCCTCCGGGTAGAGAGGCCGAAGGGATGGACACTTCAAAGAGTTTCGAAAGAGACGAGTATAATTGTTCCATCGAAGGATGTCCGTCAGGTGAAAGACTTCCAGCCGTGGCTGCTCTGTCAATGGCTGGGCGGCAGTTTTCTGATGGAGCGGTGGAACCTGCCAGTAGATTGGAGGCAGTGGCCAGAGGAGGGTGCGGCTTGGATCGTAGCCATGTCCTGGGAAGGGAGTGGCTGCCCAGGCGAGCAACAGTAGCCCGGCGATCCAGAATGAGAAGTTTTGGCGGAGCAGACTTAGTACGCTGGAACGTAAATGCGGAAGCGTTTGCAGATAGGGCTTGCGAGGCGAGATCAAGGCAGGAGGAGGAAGTCGATGCTTGGCCATCTTCGACGACGACCAACGCAGAAATCGTCCGTAACCCCCATCTGCTCTCCGGATGGCGACGGGACGCGCCGATTTCTTTGTCGCGCCTCCTCCGAGGTACGGGGCATCGAGTTCGTCGTCGCTTCGCGAACTCGACCCGTCGCGCTCGCCACAAACGTTTCCGTATTTACGTTCCAGTGTACGTAGTCCTCTGGCCGCCGGAACGGCGCTGAGCAGGACGACATAGAGTCAAGTAACGATAGCTGGGGGATTTGCCACCCAGGAAAATCTGCAGTGGGCCAAAGCGTAGGGCATCCAGGACGTGGCGTTTGCCAAGAAGGGAAAGCTGAAGGTTCCGGACATGGTTCGGTCCAACTGGGTCTATCGACAGCTGAGGCGGTTTCGGGCGAGAATCGAGGGCTGTATCTCGATGTTCAAGCGCGTCTTTGGAGCGGATCGCTGCACCTGGAAGGGCTGGGATCACTTCCAGAAATATGTACACCTTTCGGTACGGAGTTACAACTTGCTGGTACTGGCTCGCCTACTCTTGTAGCAAGCGCAGGGTCGGCGATTCGTGTGAGAAAGTTTGAGGATTGGTGTCTCTCGAGAACGACTTTCGAGTCCCAGCTCCTGAACCCTCCCCGAAAACGGAGGGAAGCCACTGTCCGACACCCTGTATGCTCCAGGAAATCAGCGATGGAGCCCAAAAAAACAGGGGTTCCTGGATGAGAACTAGCTAGGCTCAACTGAAGAAACGATGAAGGATCGTGACGGGCTTGTCCGAGCATTACAGCAAGTCCCAGAGCGATGAACACGCAAGTCGGGATACCGACGGAAGACACGAACCCAAAAAGATAAAAGTCTAGGTAGTCGAGATGGAATCCCAAGAGACTCCAATTTTGATTGAGCACGTCCCCCGGCGTTCCGAATAACAACCATTTGGCACCGCTCCACGCTGCGCTGGGCAGCAGGAAGAATCCAGCACCGAGCCAGAAGGTCCTCGACTTGAGATCCCTGGGGCGAAAATAGAGAATCGTGGCCACGACCGGGAGCGGGACCAGAAGGGCGAGTGGCTGGGTGATTGCACTAAGCCCTGCGAAGAGTCCGGCTAGAGGGTAACCAGGCATCTGACTTTCGGGCCGCCACCAGAAAAAGAGGCTCCAGAGAAGAAGACAGGCGGCGGCTACGTCCGCCGTCAGCTCGAATGAAAAGTGCTGCCAAGTACTATTCAGGAGCCAGATGACCGTAACAACCAAGTAGATACGCGGCGGATAATCACGCCTTAGCAAGCGGTAGAGTCCAAGGACTGTGGAATGGACCAGAAACTGCAGGATGGCGGGGAAGAAGTCAAGGAGCGAGTTCTTGTACAGAAGGGCGATGAGGGCGGGCACAAGAGGAGGATGGCCAGAATAGCGGACGTCTTCGCCTGCCAGGTAGAGTCCATTGGCGATCCAGTCATGAGCATCGCCACGCATGAAGGGGTAGTTCCAGATTAGGTCTGAAACCGTGAGCTGATGACCGAGGTAGACGCAGTTGGTCATTACCAGGGCGATCAGCGCCCACCACGACAGTTCGGAGCCTATTCGCCCTACCGGATCCACGCTGTGAGGTGTGCTCACCGCAGTCATCTTCGACTATTCTAGGCCAGTCTGGTGTCTGAATACCGCGTTTCATAAATGCGATCATGCGTGTGGCGAGCGCAACGATCTCAACCCGGATTTCTCATCGCTTGTCCTAACGAGGCGTCGCGAGCGCCGTTGTGGCAAGGCTTGCGACCGAGATCACTCGTGGCCAGCCCCCGCAGTCGTACTCGTACGGTACGTCGAGGAGGCCGACGGAGCGAAACATAGCCAGGGCGGATGATTGCGGCAACGCAATAGACCAGCGATGAGAAATGCGGGTTAAGTGTCTGCTCAAGAATAGCTTGGTAGAATTGGCGCTCAGATTTGCACCAGATTTGGCCGCGAACGATTGAGCGAAAGCGCAGGGGTAGGGGGGTCTACGTTGAGGATTTCGCGA
>Ga0310345_10006570_pt1 | contig 10141 bp, 11 predicted proteins | sample HC15DNA20500_MG_FD_204667 | JGI IMG/M metagenome (GOLD analysis project Ga0310345, IMG submission 204667) | Marine microbial communities from station ALOHA, North Pacific Subtropical Gyre - HC15-DNA-20-500_MG | ecosystem: Environmental > Aquatic > Marine > Oceanic | place: Pacific Ocean: North... | reverse complement strand
CAGGATCGTGCCGATTTAAAACGTGGAACGTGGAACGTGAAACCTGGAACGTGAAATGCGCTGGTCGGCGACCAGCGCTCCGATCACCCAATCTTCTCCACCACCATGGTGACCTCCTTGATGGCCTCTTTCTGCTTGTAGTAGACGTGCACGAGGGCACCAGCTTTGAAATCACCCCCACGAACCGAACTGGGTAGCATCAGAAAGGTCTGTTGCTGGTTGTTGCTGCCCTGGATGACCAATTCATCACTGGAGATGGTTTCAACCGTCCCGTAGACGTCGTAAATCCTTTCTTCGAGGGGGGTGTCATTGGTCCATAGTTTCCAGATGCAGGAGGGCTGCAGGCTGATCAAGATCAGGAAAAGGATGGCTAAGGCCGGGTGGTGCATGCTACGGCCTGAAGAATTTGTCATGGCGCAGCATTGTACCGCGGAGTTTGGTGAATGCAAAAGTCTCAGGAACTCAGGATCCTTTGCAGGAGGTCTTTGACCCGGGTCTCGATCTGGTAGCGAATCACCCGGAAGCCCTTGATGACCTGCTGGGGGTTTCCGCGGATCTGGGCAGGATCCGGAAGCGGCCAGTGTTCGGAAAGGGTGTTGGGAGGCAGGACCGGGCAGGATTCCCTGGCATCTCCGCATAAAGTCACCACAGAGTCGAAATCTTCAAGATTCTTGCTGCTGAGTGGATCGGAAGTGTGATGGGAGATATCCAGTCCCACTTCGTTCATGGCCCAGATGGCGTTGGGGTGGACCCCGACGGGGTGGGTTCCAGCACTGTCCAGGGTGACGGCATCCCCGCCATAGAATCGCGCGAACGCTTCCGCCATCTGGCTGCGAGCCGAGTTGCCGGTACAAAGGAAAAGGATTGCTGGTTTTTTAGCCATGGCTAAAAATTTTGATTGACCCAGCTAAATAATATGAGATAATGAACCTAATCATGTTTTTCAAGGCCCCAAAAGGTTTCGCCACAGGCTTTCTGACCTTCTCTATCTTAGCGCTTTTGACGAGTGGTTGTCTTGAGTCTCGAGCCGAACGACGACAATCGAGAGCCGATGAAAGGCTTGCCCAGCGAGTGATCCTCAGTCGCAACTGCGGCTCCTGCCACACTCTGCAGGCCCGAGAACTGAACCTGACGGGCAAAGTGGGTCCCGATCTCACTCGACAGGGCCAACGAGGCCGTTCCCCTGCCTGGCTCAGACAACAAATCACCAATCCCACCGCCATTCCCGACCATGAGGTCGTTTTAGGGTTTGAGGGCAAACAGAAATTCATGGCCTCCGCGGATCTGGTTTCTGGTCACGAATTGAATGTCCTGGTTGAATTTCTGCGCAGCCTCAACTGACGTCAAAACCAGACTTCCTTTTTGTTTGATCATTTTCCCGGCGTATTGTTACATAGGCTCTGGCGGGTGGGGTGCGGCAAAAGAGGGAGTATGCAGACAGATCTCAGTAAAGTTCTCATTACCGGGGCATCTTCAGGGATAGGAGAGTCCACCGCCCGCGCTTTTTCAACCTCCCGTTATGAGCTCTACCTGACGGCTCGTCGGGAGGATCGACTTGCCCAGGTGGCCCAGGCCTGTGAAGCCCAAGGGGCCGGTCGAGTCGTTGTCGGGTCCCACGACCTGGCCATCGCAGGCCAGGGCACGGCTCTTGTCAGGGATTGTATTGAAGCACTAGGTGGTCTTGACATACTGATCTGTAATGCAGGCTTTGGAATCTACGGTCCCATCCAGGAGACCCCTCCGGAGGATATGGCCCATATCTGGCAGGTCAATTTTCAATCCGGCTACGAGTCCATTCATGAGGCCTTGCCCTTTCTTCTCGAACAGGAAAAGGGACACATCGTTCTGGTGAGCAGCATTATCGGCAAGAAGGCTTTCCCCTTCTCCGGCAGCTATTGTGCTACCAAGTTTGCCCAGGTAGCGGTCGGGGAGGCACTCTGGGGAGAGTTGAAGGGGACCGGTGTTGAGGTCAGCGTCGTGTGTCCTGGCTATACTGCCAGCGGATTTCAGGCTTCTGCACGCAAAACCGAAAGTCTGCGGTCAATGAGGCGACTGGGAGGTGGGCAGAGTTCGGAAATTGTGGCTCAGGCGATTGTCGGCGCCATCCGCAACAAAAAACGCGAAGTTCATCTTACCCTCTCAGGCCAATTTTTTTGCATGGCGAGTCGGCTCTTTCCAAATCTGGTGAATCACATCCTGGCCTGGGTGGTGAACCGGGAACAACGGAAAACGAGATAGGCTTGCCCCTGGCGGAAAAACCGAAATCCGATCCGGAGTGTGGGAGGCACCTCAGTGCGCCGATTCTTCTGACCGGCTGACCGGAGCTGGTCTGTGATCAGCGCGTTTCAAGCTGGCACGACGAGGAATTCATTCCCAGGCCAATCCTTATACAGGACATTGTGAGTTCAATTCTCTGGGCCCCATGCCACCAAGATGTTCTATGCCCCCCCACTTCGCTTCCACTGCAGCCAGAACAACGCGAGAAGCGTTTTGCCGTCCTTGATTTCACTGCGTTCCGCCATCTCAATCGCTTTTTCCAGGCTGTAGAACTCCACCACAATGTCCTCTCCCTCTTCCGGGTTGACCGAAGTTTCCTGCAGCTGGTTGGTAAAGTAAAAGTGCAGGAGTTCATTGCAGAATCCAGGCGTGGGATAGAAACTGAAAATATGTTCCAGAGAATCGGGACGAAACCCGATCTCTTCCTCGAGTTCCCTTGCAGCGCTGACCTCCGGTTTTTCCCCGGGCTCCAGCTTTCCCGCGGGAAGCTCGAGCAGCCTTTGGTCCAGGGGGTAGCGAAACTGACGCACGAAGGCGATCCGGCCGTCCTCCATTTCCGCCATGACCACGACCCCGCCGGGATGCCGAACCACCTCACGAATGGCTGGTTTTCCCTCGACTTCAATGGTGTCGACGATCAGGTCGACAATTTTCCCGGAATAGACATGTTTGCGTTCCGTCGACATGATGTCATTGAAAATACAACAGACCACAGACAGAAGGCAGGATGAAGAGTCCGGAGTGTGGGAGGCGCCCCGGCCGCTGGTCTTCGACCAGCGCGTTTCAGGTTTCACGTTTCACGTTCCACGTTTCACGAAAGGAAGAACAAAGTCCCGCGCCGATTCCGGAGAGCCGCCCATAGAGCGGCCGCTACAAGACTCTGCAAGATTGGGGAGTGCCCATTCTGTCTTCTCCCTTCTGTCTTCCTTCTTCCCCCTCTTGAACTTTTTTGGGTTGCCGGCATCCTAGTAAGGGATGCGCTTCGTGTGGTTGAGTCTCGTTCTGGTTCTGGCAGCCGGTTTGGTCTATTCCAACTCCTTTCCCGGGACTTTTCACTTCGATGATTATCCGCTGCTTCTGGAGAACCCGCGCATCATAGATCCCTCGTTTTCCTACAGTTCATTCCTGGATCAATACGCCGGTCGGCCGCTGACGATGTGGACCTTTCACTGGAACCATTATTTTTTTGGAGCCAATCCTGCCGGTTATCACTGGCTCAGTGTCGTGCTTCATATGCTGGTGGGTGTCGAGCTCTTTTTTTTGATCCATCAATTGTTCCGAGAAAAACTCCTGGCGTTTGGTTGTTCTCTCCTTTTTGTGGTCCATCCGTTGCAGTCCCAGGTGGTCAATTACATCTGGTCCCGCTCGGTCTTGCTGATGGCGGTCTTCGGTCTGGGAGCCTTGATACTGGCTCGAAGATTTCCCATGACAGCCTTGATCAGCTTTCAACTGGCGATCTGGTGCCGAACCGAGGCGGTCATACTTGTCCTACCCTTGATCTTGTTGAATCGGTCGTTTCGGAAGGCGCCGGTGGCCCTGGCCGGAGTGAACGCGATGGCATTTGTTTATTCCCTTGTCAAGTACGCTCCCCGGGAGATGGCGTGGAATCACTCGGATCTACTGGGGTACTGGGTTGTGCAGCCCGTGGTCTTCCTCAAGTACCTTTCTTTGATGATCTGGCCGCTGGGCCTGAATGTGGACCATGATCTGGGACCGATGCCGTGGTGGGCGCTTATCGGAGCCGCTGTGGTGGTGTTGGCACTCCTTGTTCAGGCCATTCGTCTTCGTGAAAGGTACCCGGTTCCCTGCTGGGGATTCCTGTGGATGGTCGCTACCCTGGCCCCGTCTTTGCTGGTTCCAAACTCCGATCTTCTCAACGAGAGCCGAGTGTACCTGCCCCTGGCAGGGTTTACCTTAATGGCGAGTTGGTTCCTGGTTCGTGTGACGGCCCGAAGGGGTGCCTTCGGGCAGTGGGCGCTGGCGGTCCTACCCCTGCTTCTCCTGGTGCCCGTGACGATGGCACGCAACGAGGTGTGGAACGATGATCTTTTGTTGTGGCAGGACAGCGCCCGCAAGAGTCCGGACAAGGCCCGTCCTCACTACAACCTGGGGGTAGCCCTAGTGCGGCAGGGGCAATTCCCGGAATCGGAGATGGAGTTTCGTCGAGCCCGGGACATGGACCCGGAGGATGACTTCAGCTATGCTGCTCTGGCCTATTGTGCCGAGCGTCGAAACGAATTCGGGATTGCCTCGGATCTTTACCGGCAGGCCTTGCGACTCAATCCCCGAAACACCTATGCTCGAGAGGGCCTCCAACGCATCCAGGGGCAGGCAAAGAGATAAGCGATCGTGAAACACGTCAATCTGGCCTACGTTAATCTGGCATTCGTGGTGATGGGGATCCTCGTGATTGCCTATACCTTCAGCGTGACTTTTTTGAGTTCAGCGGGCAACTGGGATCAATCCATCGACATCCGGGAGCTGCCTTACTCTCAAGATCAGTTTCCAGAAAGTCCTGGAGGCATCTCCTCGGACAGTCCGGTTACCCGCCGGAGTCCCGGCGCGCAGTTCGGGCAGACACGAGCACCCGCTGAAGTTCGAAACTCATCGGGGCGAACTCCGGCCAGCCGAACTCCGGCCAGCCGAACTCCGGCCAGCCGAGCCACAGCCGGTCGAGCTCCATCCAGTCAAACCCCATCCAATGTCCAGCGGCCGGGAGGGACTTCACGCCGACCCAGCGTCACTGCCGGCCGGCCTTCATCCAGATCCTCTTCCGGACGTTCCTCTTCAGCAACCAGGGGGCAGCCGGCGCAGTCCGGTTCCGGTTTTGTGATCGCGCCCTCTGAAGGGGTGAATCGCGAGAAAAGAAGCGCACCGCAGAGCAATCCCAGCAGTCCTCCGGTTCGAGGTTCTTTGAACCGGTAGGCATACCTTCCTGATTCCTGAACCCTGTGGGGCACGTCATCCGGCGTGGTGTTCCTGTCGGTGGCGGAGGTGTAACTTCTTTCACGTGTGAAACAATTTTTCTCTTGATTCGTAACATTAGTTTGGAGTATGCATATTCTTGACCAGTCACACAGGAGCCAGGAATCTGGCAAATCAGTAGACTGAGTGCGCCATTTCATGAAGGACTGCATGACAAGGGCCGGAGAAGATTTATGAGAAGGGTCATCCTGGCAATGCTTTTGTCCGTCTGGATTCAGGGAGCCCTCTGGGGACAGAGTGTCAGGGTGGGAACCTCTGACCAGATTCCGGCTGAGAGTCCCGTGAATCTTTATCTGTGTCCGCCCTGTGTTTCCTGGGATTCGAGGACGGCGGCCCACCTGATTCGCCGAGCCGGCTTCAGTGCGCCACCTGAGGAACTGGATCGACTGGTCGAGATAGGATTCGAGGCCACGCTAAATGAACTCCTCAACTATGAAGGAGTCGATGATAGTGAGATGGAGAAGGGCCTAGCGGAGAAGAACTACCCATTAACCAAGGTGAACGAGAATAACGGAAAAATTCTTCCCAATACCGGTCAGATGCAGCGTTGGTGGCTTTTTCGAATGGTGAATTCCAAGAGGCAACTGCTCGAGAAAATGACCTACTTCTGGCATGACCATTTTGCCACTTCTGTTAAGACGGTCAAGCAGGTGGCGCCCGATGGGCATTCCTACATGATGGCTCAAAACGATTTGTTGCGAAAATACGCCTTGGGGAACTTCAAGGAAATGGTGGAGGCTGTCACAGTGGATCCAGCAATGCTGGTCTGGCTGGACAATCGAAGCAACGTGAAAAAACGTCCCAATGAGAACTGGGCCCGCGAACTTGTGGAACTCTTCACCATGGGGGTGGGAAACTATACGGACGAAGATGTTATGGAAGCCGCACGTGCCTTTTCGGGTTGGGGGCTGAACAACAAGACGGGAAAATTCACTTTCTATCGAAACAAGCATGACTTAGGAATGAAAACATTTCTGGATGTGACGGGTCCGTTGGACGGAGGTGATGTCATCGACATCATCTTTGAACAGGATGTCACTGCGGAATTCATTGCTCGTAAGCTCTTTAAATTCTTTGTTTACACCGAACCTTCCAGGGAGGTGATTGTTGAGTTAGCGGATGTCTTTCGGAAAAATGGCTACGAGATGCGTCCTTTGGTGAGGGCTATCTTCGAGCATCCTGAGTTTTATTCTGACAGTGCCTATCGTTCATTGATCAAGAGTCCCACGGAATTACTTGTAGGAATGTTACGGGAACTGGGGATGTCTGATCCTCAGTTTTTACCTCGCTATATGATAGATACGGGTCAGGAACTGTTCGCCCCACCCGATGTCAGTGGCTGGACCAGCGGAGTTGGCTGGGTCAACACTGCCACTGCTTTGGCACGCTACAACTTCTTTAATTACCTTACCTCGCTTCGCGGAGAATACTCGCTTGATTTCGTGGAATGGCTTGACAATAGAACACCAAAATATTTTCCTGGTTACCAATTGTCCTTTTTCGATATCGTCGCACTTTTCCTTGATGCCATTGTAAAGGGTGACGTCTCGGTGGATACGCGCTACGAGTTGGAACAATACATGATCACCGCTGACGATGGGAAGACTGTGGCATGGGATGTCGCCGACAAGGTCATGTTTGATAAGAAGACCCGAGGGGTTCTCTATCTCATATCGATACTTCCTGCATATCAACTGAACTAAGGAGCCTATCGCATGGGTCGAACCAAGCTATTGAGAAGTCGCAGAGATTTCCTGAAAGATCTCCCTATGATTTCTTCTACCTTGGCGGCCCCGACTTTTCTGGTTCGTGGTATTCAGGGAGCACAGAAATTTCCTGGTGGGCCTTCTAGAACTGGCCGAATACTGTTGGTGGTTGAGTTAGCAGGGGGATGTGATGGATTGAACACCATTGTTCCGTATGCTAACGACTTTTATTACCAGGAACGATCGAATCTGGCCATCAATCCCCAGAGTGTGTTGCCACTGGATGACCAGCTAGGCTTTCATCCTTCACTCACCGGCTTCAAAGAACTCTATGACAGCGGCAACATGGCGATCGTGCAGGGGGTGGGTTATCCCAATCCTAACCGCTCTCACTTCCGGTCCCGGGACATCTGGCATACTGCGGAAGCGGAGACGATCGGTCAAAACGGCTGGCTGGCCAAGTATTTCGATAGCCTGAAAGGTGCAGATTCCCTAGAGGGGATCAACATCGGCGGACGTGTTCCAAAGGCCATGATCTCAGAATCGGGATCCTCACCTTCTATCAAAAGAATCGACACTTACCAGCTCCAGACCGATCGGCGTTACCGAAAGGATGCGGCTAACAAAAATGCCGTCTTTCAAAGTATTCTCTCGGAACCACCCACTCAATTTTCTCCCTTCCAAGAGTATGTGACCCAGACCGTCCTGGACGCCACATTCAGTTCAGCTGAGATCCTGGAAGGTCAGGATCAATACAACAGCACGATTGAGTATCCCAATACCGCCTTTGGCAGAAACCTGAAGACGATCGCTCAGATCATTGCTGCCGACATTGGAACCACGGTGTTTTATGTCACCATTGGAGGATTTGATACCCATGCCAGTCAGGCCGAAACAACTGATCCTCAACTGGGAACCCATGCCAATCTTTTGGAAACCGTCTCTTTGGGCATCAAGGCTTTCTGGGATGATATGCAGGAAATGGGCATGGAGAACGACGTGCTGATCCTGAGCTTCAGTGAGTTCGGTCGGCGCGTCAAAGAGAATGCCAGCAATGGTACTGATCACGGAACGGCAAACCAGATGTTTCTGTTTGGAGGAACGATCTATCCGGGACTTTATGGTGAGCAACCCAGCCTGGATCCCCAGGATCTGGATCGCATCGGGGACTTGCGTCACAACATAGACTTCCGCAGCGTCTACTCGACGGTCTTGGGTAACTGGCTGGAAGTCGATCCGGTACCATTGATTGGCGAGCCCTGGCCGCTGCTTCCGTTTCTATGAAGCGTTCCACGTTTCAGGTTCCACTTTCCACGTCGGCATGTTTGGTATGTGTTGCGGATTTAGGACTTCGGATTTCGGATTTTCGGTCAGGGGTCAGGGGTCAGGGGATAAGATTCAGTTGCCATGAGCCCTCTTGTCATCCTCCTGCTCGCAGCCATCAGCTTCCTGATCGCCACCTACTTCACGGCCGTCTCTTATCGATGGCTTGACCCGGAAGCTTCCTGGATCCCCTCCTTTTGTCGGATGGGCGAGCGCACCTGCGCGAGCATTGTCTACACCCCACGGGCGCGGGTTTTGGGCATTCCGAATTCTGTGCTGGGCCAGATCTTCTATCTGGTCTTGATGGCGGGGGTTGTAGGAAACTTCATCTTTTCTCCGCCCTTCCTTTACTTTTATCTGGCGGGAAGTCTGCTCACCGTCCTGGTGGGGATATTTCTGACCTATTCCCTGCTCTTTATCACCCTGGTTCCCTGCAAGCTCTGTTTCACATCCCACGCCATCAACCTGGTGATTTTTGTGTTGTTGCTATCAGGGTGGTAGGTCTGTGGTCTGTGGGTTGGCCTCCGAAGCCAACTTCGTTAAAATGTCGCGCTCGTGCCGGACCAGATAATAACTCAAAGCAGAAATGGGACCTTCCACCGCTATGGATCATGAACTGAGACCTTTTTTCCCCGAGCTGAGCCGTTTTAATTCCACCCGAGCTCTCCTTGCCTCAGCTGTGTACAAGAAGCTTCGATCTGAAATTGACAGGGTCTTGCGGACGGTGGTTCAGGAGGATCTGGCTCCGGAGGTGACAACCGCTGGATCCTCGATCCGGGCCACCGCCTGGAATGTTGAGCGGGGGACTCACCTGGGGCCCATCATTGAGATTCTTGGCGAGCATTCCCTGATTGGGGGAAGCGATCTTTACCTTTTGACCGAACTGGATCTAGGGATGGTGCGCAGTCACAATCGGCATGTTGCCCGGGAGATCGGTCAGGCCCTGGGCCTGAACTACGCTTTTGCTCCTTGCTACATAGCGTTGAACAAGGGAAGTGGCCTGGAAGATCAGGTTCCTGGAGAAAATGTCCAATCTTTGCATGGGAATGCCCTTTTCTCCCGCTATCCCTTACGGGATGCCCATTCCCTTTCCCTTCCAAACGGCAAGGATCTGATGAGGGGAAAGGAGAAACGGCTGGGATCTCAGTGTGTGGTCATTGCCACTGTCGATCATCCGCTGGGGTCCTTCAGGGCCGTGAGCCTTCATCTGGATGCCCAGTCCAGTCAGCAGCACCGCGGTCGCCAGATGAAGATCGTTCTGGACCATCTGAAAACTCTGTCCCCTTCGCTTCCCGTTCTTCTGGGTGGAGACTGGAATACGTCGACCTATAACTCCAGCCGGGCGGTGTACTCGATTCTGGGCTATTGCAGGCGCGTTCTGATGGGAGTGAACCATGTTATTGATCATCATTACACCTATCCGGATCGCTGGTTTGAGAGACACCTGTTTCGCGAGTTGAAGCGTTATGGCTACCACTACCAGGAGCTCAATGAGCCGGGAGTTTGCTCCCTTCATTACCATGTGGAAGATCTGGCTGCTAATAATCGGATGGGGGACTGGGTTCCGGCATGGTGTTTTTGGTTTATCAACTGGGCATTGGAAAAAAACAATGGCTGCTGCTCCATCAAGCTCGACTGGTTTGCCGGTAAGGACATCGCCGTAAACTCGGATCATCCTCCCCGGGTGATCCCCGATGTCCATCCGGAGGATTACATGCTCTCGGACCACGACCCGATCGTGTTGGATTTCGTTCTGGCCGGCTAACCACCAAGACACGAAAAGAATTTTCACCACAGAGACACAGAGAAGCCGCCTTTATCTGAGCGAAGCGAAGAAAATTCTTTTCTTT
>Ga0310345_10006567_pt1 | contig 10143 bp, 10 predicted proteins | sample HC15DNA20500_MG_FD_204667 | JGI IMG/M metagenome (GOLD analysis project Ga0310345, IMG submission 204667) | Marine microbial communities from station ALOHA, North Pacific Subtropical Gyre - HC15-DNA-20-500_MG | ecosystem: Environmental > Aquatic > Marine > Oceanic | place: Pacific Ocean: North... | reverse complement strand
GCGGCGCCATGGGATCGCAGCGCCGATCTCCCTAGAACGCGAAGCCTGCATTCTGGATATCAACCCCTGAGACCCGTATCGTGGCCGCGTCCCTCACAGAGGTCGAATCATGATCAGGATCAAACCAGTGTGGGCCATGACCACCGGCGGTCTGCTGACTGTGGTGGCTTGCGCGGTTCAGCCCGGGGAGACGAGCTTGAAAGCTTCATTCGCCGAGCAGATCGTTTCGCTCGAAGGTGTAGCGGATTTCGGGCACAATGACGAGGAGCTGACCTTCTCCGGACCCGACGGACGCGGCGGCACCGGAAACTGGCGCGTGCGGATCGACTCCGCCGCTCTCGAGCCGCGCGACGACGAACGGGCATCCTACGAGGGTCACGTGCTCTCTTCCTGGTATCGAAATGGGGAGCTGATCGAACCGCTGGGTTCGATGTCGGGGCTCCCGGACGCGTTCCTCGACGCCGGTGTCGCGCAGGACTGCTACGCCCTCTGGGACACCGCGTCTAACCGCTGGGACTGGTAGGCTGGACCGCCCAGGGTGCCCTTGGCGAAGGCCCACTGCACTCGACCATCCCGACTGGAGGGCACTGCGCCATGGTCACAAGGGCCCCGATGTGGTCGCTCGTCGCACCTGGTTCGCCACGATCGGTTACTCCGCAGGGACCTTCACTCGGAGTGCGTGCGAGTGCACGGTCGCCGTCAGAAACCGGGCGCCCTGCTCGACCTCTCCGTCGACGTGGAACGGGATCGGCCGCTCGGCGGAGATCGTGATGTTGCTGGCGGTCCGGACGGTCACACCCGGTTCGCGGTCGATCGTCCCGTTGAACAGACGCCGCGCGCCCCAGAGCACACGCAGCGGGCTGAGCGGCCCCACGACCACCAGATCGAGCAGGCCGTCATCGAGTCTGGCACCCGGCGCGATCAGCGCGCCGTTCCCGTATTGCCGGCCATTCGCCAGCTCCACGATCAGCGCACGCTGCTCGAACGTTTCCGCCCCCGCGGTGATGACGTAAACCTCCGCCACATAGCTGAAGACCTGTGACAGCGTCGCCAGGACGTAACGGAGCAGCCCGCGCCCGGAGAGGCGATCGAAAAGTCTGACCACATTCGCGTCCAACCCGACCCCAGCGAGGTTGACGAAGATGCGGCCGCCCAGTTCCCCAACATCGATCGTCCGATCGTGACCATAGACGGCGGTCGCGATCGCACGTTCGGGGCGCAAACTGATTCCCAGCTCGCGAGCCAGCCCGTTGCCTGACCCGGCGGGCACGATGGCCATCACTGCGTCCTGAAACATCAGGGCTGAGGCGACCTCGTTAACGGTACCGTCGCCACCCCAAGCGATGATCGGCGAAAATCCGCGCCGCACGAAGTCCGCCGCGAGCTCGCGTCCATGCCCGGCGCGCTCGGTGAAGACGATCTCTCCGGTGAGGTTCGCCTCGCCGAGGGCGCCGCGGACGACGTCCATCAGCCAGCGTCTGCCCTTGTTACGAGAATTTGGGCCGGCAACCGGGTTGATGATCGCTGCTGCGGGTGAAAGTGACGCGGTCATCGGCCGTCGGTTCTCAACCTTGGACGGACCGGCGAGCGCAACCGGATCCGCACATTCGCGTCCATGCCATGCTCCCTCGCTCGACGCCAATGTTATAGTGGCTGCCCAGAATGGTGCATCGCTGGGTTCGGATCGCGGTCGTGGTCGTGGCCCTGGCGGCGCTGGGATTCACCGGAAATCAAATCCGACTGTCGGAACGGGCGCTCGACGACGAACGGAGTATCCAGCGTGTCTTCACCGATCTCAGCTGGACCCTGTCCCTGACACTCGCCGATCTAGGCGCCGCCCAGCAGGCCTACGTGGCAGCCGGCCAGGATCGGTTGTACTGGACCGCGAAAGTCAACAGCCATCTGGATACGGTGCGAGGCAGCCTCGACAACCTGCGGCGGCTCGCAATCAGCTCGACCTCGATCGAGGCACTCGACGCGGCCGACGGGGCACTGGCGGATCTGGAGCGCATGGACCGGCGCGCCCAAGAGCATCTGGACGCGGAGCAATCGCTCCTGGCATCGGATCTCGTCTTCACCGATGGTCTCGAGCTCGTCGCCAGGGCCGCCACGCATGTCGAGTTTGCGCGCGCCACCGAGCACACCGTGCGGAACGAGACCATCAGGACCGCCCGGTCCTCGCAAGGAACAATGGTCGTAGCGGCCGCCGGTGTCAGCATGCTGGCCTTGCTCCTGCTGGTACCGATGAGGCGCAGCGAGGACGAGGACCAGGATGGCTCCGATTCGGCCGACGCCGACGGGTCGATCCAGACCGGCACGGCGAAATTGTCCCCGGAAGACCGGTTGATGCTCGACAATCTCGACCTGGCCACTTCACCCGCCGCCGAGACCTCTCGCGATGCCAACACCGCATCCGAGGCCACCCCGGCTGGACCTACGCCGGACCTTCGGGTCGCCGCCGACCTGTGCACCGACCTCTGCAGGCTGTCGGACACGAGCGAATTGCCCGCGATTCTCGCCCGAGCGGCCGCGCTCATGAACGCCAACGGCCTTATTGTCTGGGTGCGAGACTCGACTGGGCAAGGGTTGCGACCCGCCATCGGGCACGGATACCCGCCGGGGACCCTGGCGAGGCTGGGATCGATCGCCGAAGACAGCAACAACGCCACCGCCGCCGCCTACCGTACCGCACGCATGCAAGTGGTCCGGCGCGAAGACGACGGCGCGAGCGGTGCCTTGGCGGCGCCGCTGATGGCGGCCGACAGCTGCGTGGGTGTGCTGTCGGCGGAATTGCGCGACGGGTGGGAGTCGAGTGACGCGGTGCAGGCCACCGCCGCCATCATGACCGCCCAGCTCGCAACCCTGCTCTCACCCGACCCACCCGCCGAGAAGGTGTCCGCCCAAGCGACCCGATAGCCTGAGATTCCTCGGCACCCGCAGCTCGACCGGATCCTTTCGCCTGCTTTCGGGTCTCCCGGCGGTGCTGCAACGCCCCCCCCAACAGTGTCGGAAGTAACCCCCAGAGGACCAGCGCGTCATCCGAACAGGACGACCGACTTGGAGCGGCCGCGAGCAACCCCGACTCTGTAGGGAGATCCAGGTCGGCACGACTTTTGTATTAGCCAGCGAGTAGGTCGCGCGGAGTCAACGGGATGCGTTAACTCAGGCAGGCGCTGGCACCACTGCATCCCGTCTCGCGTGCACTGGCGATTCCGTGCGACCCCCTTTTACTGAATCGTCAGGTTGAACTGACTGGCGGCAGCGCCAGACCCGAATGCTCCTCAGTCGCACTCCGGTCTTCGGGCTATACTGGACGGATGGAGCCGCTGAGTCTACCGCTCGACTACGGCGCGATCGAGCGTATCCTCCCGCACCGCTACCCCTTTCTGCTCGTGGACCGGATCACGGAGTTCGAGGTCGACAAGCGAATCGTCGGGGTGAAGAACGTGTCCCTCAATGAGCGAAACCTGTCTCGCCTGCCCGGTGAACGGCCGGTGCTGCCACCGACGATCCTCACGGAGGCAGTCGCTCAGGTCGGTGCCATCCTGATTCTCGCGAAACCGGAGAACCGCGACAAGCTCATCTACATCGTGGGCATCGAGCGGGTCCGGTATCGACGGCCGGCGTATCCTGGGGATGTCGTCAACATCGAGGTTAGCGTCAAACGGCTGCGCAGTCGCATGGGCCAGCTCCACGGCGTGGCGATGGCCGACGGCAAGGTGGTGCTCGAAGGCCGGATGACGTTCGCGCTCGGCCCCACCAAATGAAGGCGGTCAACGCAACCGGCGATCATCTCCGGTTCTCCTAACGCCTGTCTCTTCGGCTTGTTGTCCTCGAGGTAGGTACTCCCTACACCGCTGTCGATGCGGAGGCCGGCGGTGTCTCGAGAACCTCCGCCTCAGACACCTGGTTTCGTCTTCCGTGCTTGGCGCTGTAAAGGGCGGCGTCCGTCCGTCCGATCAAGCCGGTCGGGTTCATCTCCGTCGGTCGGTGATAAGATCCGGTTCATGGGTACAAAGAAGAATCGCAGAGCAGCGCGTCCGGCACCTGGGCCCCAGGAACGGTCGAAACGCATCCCGTGGCCGTTCATCGCGATGGCGGTCACCGCCGTCACTGGCACCGGCATCTTCCTCGCGACGACGTCGGACACCACGCCGGCGTTGTCGGACGCGACCGGGCAGACGGCACAGTCGGCCACGACGCCGGTGGCCGATCCTGGTCAGGGCACCTCGCCGGTCAGCGCTCAGCCGCTCACCGCCGAAGGGCCCAACACCCTACCGATACCGCCCTTGCCGTACGTACCGCAGATGGTTCCACGCCCACCCGAGCTGGTGAAGCAGGCCTATGTCTTCGCGGCCCAGAACCCGGACGTGCTGGGGCATGTACCGTGTTACTGCGGGTGCGAGAACAGCGGGCACCGCTCGAACGTGGACTGTTTCGTCGGATCCCGTGCCCCGAACGGTGCCGTGGAGACGTGGGACACCCACGGCATGACTTGAACAGTCTGCCTCGATGTCGCGCGTGACGCGATGCAGATGAATGCTCTCGGCGCGTCGGTCTCCGATATTCAGAACGGGATCATCAGCAAGTACGCCGAGCACTATCCCACTTCGACACCAACCCCGGCCGTGCCGCGCTAGACTCCTGCGTGCGCTCAGACCCCTTCCTCCGGGAGCGAGTCGGAGCGCCCGCGTCCGATCTTCCTCCAGTCCCTTGCTATAATCGCGCGTGTCTCCGCGTGGACCCCAGCGTCCGCCTCGGTCCCGCCGGCCACGGGCCGAGCTCCTCCGCAGCCTCTTCGACTCGATTCGAGAGGGCGTGTACATCGGGACGCTCGACCCCGAAGATGGCACGACCCTCGGTGCCAATTCCCACCTGAGACTGATGTTCGGATTCGCGCCCGAGGCGCCGCTCGACACGGTCCGGCCGTTCGCAGCAGATCGGTTTGTCGATCCACGTGCCCGCACCGCGTTTATCGCCCAGCTCCGCCGCGACCATGCCGTGAGCGACTACCTGCTACGGCTCCGCCGCGCCGACGACAGCCCGATCTGGGTCGAGGTGACCGCCACCCTCCATCTGGCGGACGGCGACGTCGGGTCACGCCTCGACGTGCTCGTCCGCGACGTCAGTGAGCGACGAAAGCTCGAGGACCAGGGCCGCGATCTCAGCCACCAGCTGTTACAGGCGGAGAAGATGGCGACGTTGGGCCAGACCGTGTCCGGCGTGGCGCACGAGCTAAACAATCCGCTCGCCACCATCCTGACGTGGGCCGAACGCCTGGCGGCGCGACCAGTCGATGCCGGCACGAAGCGAGGGTTGGAGACGATCCTCAGCGAGTCGGAGCGCGCCGCAAAGATAGCGCGTAACCTGCTGACGTTCGCGCGCAAACGCAACACGACCCGGACACTGATGAATCTGAACGAGATCGTCCGGGACACCCTGGCGCTGCGCAGCTACGAGCAGCGGGTGTCGAACGTTACGACGCTGGAGGCCCTAGCCAGCGGTCTCCCACCTGTCTTCGCTGACCCGAATCAGGTGAAGCAAGTGTTGCTGAACCTCATCATCAACGCCGAGCAGGCGATGTTGGCGGCCAACGGCCGGGGCACGCTGATCGCCCGCACCTGGTACAGCAACGCAGATGAGATGGTGGTGCTCGAGATCAACGACGACGGCCCGGGCGTGCCCCAGGAGGCGCAGCCGAAGATCTTCGACCCGTTCTTTACTACCAAGGCAGTGGGGAAGGGGACCGGGCTCGGGCTGACGGTCGCCTGTGCCATCGTGGAGGAGCACGGGGGGCAGATCCGGGTTGTCTCTACACCTGGATCCGGCGCATCGTTCTTCGTCTCGCTCCCGGCGACGGCGAGCGCCCAGCGCGCTTCACCAGCGCCCTCACCGGCACCGCCGGCGGCGACCGGTGCAAAGTCCGCAGTGCTGGTGGTCGAGGACGAGCCAGCGCTCGCCGCCGCGGTGGCCGACGCCTTGACCGAGGCCGGATACTGCGTGGAGTGCGCGGCCGATGGCCAAGAGGCGCTGGACCGGGTCAGGGCCGGAATCTTTGACCTGGTGATCTGTGACTTGAAGATGCCACGGCTCGATGGTCCTTCGTTCTATCAGCTACTCTCAGAGCTGAAGCCGGAGCTCGCGCGGCACGTGATCTTCGTCACGGGCGATGTCGCAGGCACCGAAACTGAGCGGTTCCTTCTCGACACCGGCTGCCCCTGGCTGCCCAAGCCGTTCCGATTGAGCGAGCTGCTACGGGTCGCTCACGACGTAGTCGGCTGAACGAGAGCCCGCCGACGCCGCTAGGACCCCCTCCGTGACACCCGCTGCACCGAGACCGGCGCTACGTTCGGAGCTGTCACGACAGCTGGGAGACACACCGCTAGCGCGCCACGGCGGTCGGTCCGGTCGTGGCGGTGCGCGCCCGCCGGCCGGCCGCGACCAGCCGTGCCTTGGCCATCTTCAGCGGCGTCCGCTTTGTCGTCGATGGCGTTACCTGTCCCTTCATCGGCGCCGCGACCTGGTCAGGACTCAGCTCCGAACCCAGCATCCTGTGCAGCCGCTGCACAGCGCGCGCATGCAGCTGCGATACGCGAGACTCGTTGACGCCGATCTCGCTCCCGATCTGCTTCATCGTCACTTCGCCGTAGTAGTAGAGCCCGATCACTTTGCGCTCACGCCACGGCAGCGCCTTGATCGCGTCCCGGACGCGTGACGCGACCTCCCCCCGCTCGCACGCCTTGTCGGGCCTCGGCAGCTCGGCCGGTACCATCACCGGTGGCAGATTGGCACCGTCGACGGCGTCGGCCGTTGCCAGCGGTGACGTCGACTCGATGGTGTTGATACGGATGATCGTCCGACCCAGGCGAGTCTCGTCAGACCCCATGTGCTTGGCCAGATCCGCGAGCGACGGCTCGAAACCGAGCTCGTGTCTCAGCTTCTCGCGCGCCGCCTCGAGTTCTCGCCGAATGCGTCGGATGCCGCGCGGCCATGCATCACGACGCAGCGCGTCGATCATCGCGCCGCGTACACGACGTTCGGCGAAGGTTTCGAACTTGATGCCGCGCTTTTCGTCAAAACGGTGTGACGCGTCGATTAATCCGATCATGCCGTCTTGGACGAGGTCGCCGAGATCTACCGAATGCGGCATGGACGCGGCCATGCGGCGGGCAAGCGCTTCGACGAACGGTAGACCAGCGGTAATCCGGTCGTGATTTTTGGGTTCCAATGTTTGAGTTTGAGCCTTCATGGTCGCCGTCGCCTCCGATCTCTGTGCAGCGCGCGTCCCCCAAACGGCGACGCGTCGTCGAGCAGACACCGTATGTCGCAATTGCGGTACCAGGTGTAATGCGAACAGGAGATGGGATTATCAGGATCACAGAAAAAGATGTAACACCTTTAATATCTTCTGTTTACAGAAAATATTGTGTGGTTGTCCTGGAGCTGGAGGACAGAAACAGCCGAACCTGATCGTCAATTGTTTGACGAATGCCAGGCTCTATTCGCCAATCGCTTGACGAGGCTCGCGATGATCGCAAGGCAGCCCGCCTGGCCGGCGGCGGCGCGCTGATTCAATTTTGGGGGACGTCAGCGGGGGAGCTAGGGCTACGTGTCCTGGCAGCGTTCCCGGATGCTCTTGGCCACAGTGATTGCTTCGACTGTGCTCGACATGATCTGCGCAGCGCGGGAGGTATTTGCATCTTTCAGTTTTGCCTCGAGCAACTCGGCATTCGCCAAGATGATCCCGAGCTGATTGTTCAACCGATGAAAGAGCACGCCGAGATCGGTCGGCTGGTCCATCTGGAATGGATCGGTTCGCAGGTCTGGAAACGGAACCGGGTTGCGCATCGCTTCAGCCGGTCTACGTGCCGGTTCGCGCCGAGCTGCCCTGACCGGAGCCTGGTTCGGGCTCTCGCCAGAGGGTGTCGATGAAGATCCGGACCGAGCCACCGGCGGTGCGGACGTATTCGATCTTGCCACTCGCGATCCAGTTGTAGATCGTGCGCCGGCTCACGCCAACCAGCTCACAGGCTTTCATGATCGAGATTGTTTTCCTATCGACTATCATCACTGGCGCTCACATTTGCCCTTCTACGCTGCCCTGGTTTGATCTGGTCTCCGTCGAACGTCTTACTCTCAGGACCGGGCTCGAGAGTGGTATCGGCTCCGTGCACCGATGCCATTAGATTCGCGCCAAGAATTGGTCCGCCCTGGGCGTCCGGCCTGCTTGACCGATTCGCCGAACGGGTGTCAATGTATTGGCGCTGTCGGCTAAATGGTTAAAAAAGAAACACATCTGCTGCTTGTCGAAGATGAGGCTCCCTTGCGGGAGGCGACCGCCGAGCGCTTGGCCGAACACGGTTACCGGGTCGTGCAGGTCGAGAGCGGCGAGGCTGCGGTCGACCAGTTGACCAATTTCGCGTTCGACGTCGTCCTGACCGATCTGCGTTTGCCCGGCCTCGACGGCACCACGGTGCTCGCGGCGGCGCTCGAGCGCTACCCCGAGATCGTCTGCATCGTCGTGACCGGCTTCGGCACCGTCAAGGATGCCGTTGAGGCGATCAAGCTGGGGGCCGCAGAGTTCATCACCAAACCGTTCCCGTTCGACCAGCTTCTACATGTGCTCGCGGCGGCGCTCGAGCAACGCCGGCTGCGATCCGAGAACACGTATCTGCGGTCACAGCTGGAAGAGCGCTACCGGTTCGAGGGGTTGGTCGGACGTAGCCTCCGCATGCGACAGCTGTTCGAGCTGCTCGAAACGGTGGCCGCAAGCGCCAGTACCGTACTAATGACCGGTGAAACCGGCACCGGGAAGGAAATGGCGGCAAAGGCGCTTCATCACAACAGCCCTCGCCGGGTGCACCGCTTCGTCGCTCTCAACTGCATCGCGGTACCGGAGGCGCTGCTCGAATCGGAGCTTTTCGGGCACGTCCGTGGCGCGTTCACCGGCGCCGTCGCCGCTCGCCAGGGCCGTCTCGAGACCGCCCACCGCGGCACGCTCTTTCTCGACGAGGTCGGCACGATGAGTGCCCGCCTCCAGGCCAAGCTGCTGCGAGTGCTTCAGGAGCGGGAGTTCGAGCGTTTAGGAGACAACCGGACGATCAAGATCGACGTCCGGATCATCGCGGCGACCAACGCGGACCTGTCACAGCTCGTCAGCGATGGGCGGTTCCGTGAGGACTTGTTCTATCGGCTGAATGTCATCCCGATCTTTCTGCCATCGCTCCGGGAGCGGCGCGAAGACATCCCCCTGCTGGTCCAGCATTTCGTTCGGCGACTGACACGCCAGGAGACGCCGTCACGTGAGGTCACGGTTACGCAGAAGGCGATGCGCCGGATGATGGCATACGCCTGGCCGGGGAACGTTCGGCAGCTCGAGAACGCGGTCGAGCGCGCACTCGCACTGGACCGCGAGCGCACCCAGATTGATCTCGCCGATCTCCCCCCCGAGCTACAGCACCCGGCAGCAGCTCCTTCGGTCCCAGTGTCTCTGCCAGAGGGTGGACTCGACCTGCCAGCCTACATCACCGAGATCGAACGACAGCTGATTCGCCGGGCCCTGGAAGAAACCGACGGGAACAAGCAGCAGGCAGCCCAGCTCCTCGGACTGAAGCGGACGACGCTGGTCGAGAAGACGCGGCGGCTGCTGTGACCCACGAAGCAACGGCTCCAGAAACGCCCTCAGAACCGCTCCAGGTCGCTGTCTGCGTCAGTTGGCCGTCATCCCCGGCCGCCATCCGTCCCGAGGGGGACGCCATTGGTCGTCGGCCGGGCGTGAACACGGGAAGCAGAAGCGCTACGCGGGGTCGCGATGAACCGTATCGGGGGTGAACGCGGGGAGACAGACGGCCACGTACTCGGCGCCGCCCGGCTCCGGGCTACTGTAGCGAACCCACTCGCCGGGCCCGGCGACGACCGCCTGGCCAGCGCTGACGTCCAGTGTTCCCGCCAGGTGCTCGACTCGCACCAGGCCACGCAGCACCACGGTAATCTCTTCGAACTGGGGTCGCTGCCCCGGCTCGACCCAGCCCTCCGGCGACACCATCCGCGCGATGCTGACCCGGCTATGACCGCTGTTCACCCGTCCTGCGTACTCTTCTATCCGCTTGGGGAGACTGCCCACCGCCTGGATCACGGTGGGAC
>Ga0310345_10006565_pt1 | contig 10145 bp, 8 predicted proteins | sample HC15DNA20500_MG_FD_204667 | JGI IMG/M metagenome (GOLD analysis project Ga0310345, IMG submission 204667) | Marine microbial communities from station ALOHA, North Pacific Subtropical Gyre - HC15-DNA-20-500_MG | ecosystem: Environmental > Aquatic > Marine > Oceanic | place: Pacific Ocean: North... | reverse complement strand
ACGGAAAAAATGCTGCCGAAGTATTGACGTCGCTTATTTTCTCAAACCGATTCGAACCTGGTCGGATCAGACCGAACTCCTTACGGTGGGAAGATCCGGTGTAAAGTCTTCGCCAGGATTAATAAATTGATCCTGCTCAAATCGGTATTGCTTATCATAAAGTTGTTTATACCGACCGCCCAGTCCAAGCAAATGCTTGTGGGCACCCCGCTCTACGATCTGCCCGTCCTCAAGAACAAGAATCTGGTCGGCACTCTGAATCGTGGAAAGTCGGTGAGCAATCACGAACGTCGTTCGTCCGAGGCGAAGTGCGCGAAGTCCGTCTTGAACTAACGATTCACTCTCACTGTCCAAACTAGACGTTGCTTCATCAAGCACCAGAATCCGAGGAGAAGCAAGTATTGCGCGCGCGATAGCGACACGCTGACGTTGTCCACCGGACAGTTTCACCCCACGCTCCCCTACGATGGTTTCATACCCGTCTGGGAACGACTCAATGAACTCATCACAATGGGCAATTCGGCTTACCTCTCGGATTTCCTCGACCGTTGCATGCGGTTTGGAAAAACTCAAGTTCGATCCAATAGTCCCGTCGAAGAGAAAATTGTCTTGGAGGACAACACCCAACAATGACCGGTAATCGCTCAGGCGTATCGATTCCAAGTCGAGGCCATCTAACGTTACAACCCCAGACTGTGGTCTGTTGAAGGCCATAACAAGGCTTATGAGAGTGCTTTTACCGGAACCACTTGACCCCACAAGAGCTGTCGTCGTACCCGCCGGCGCCAACAAGCAAACGTCTCGTAGAACTGGCACTCCAAGCTCGTACTCAAAAGACACATGGTCAAGACGAATTTCCCCACTGACACTCGTCAGCGACTGCCGGCTCTTATCTTCCTCGTCTTCTGTAATCATTGATCGGATTTCTCGAATGCGATCAAGACCAGCAAAGGCTTCCGTGATCTGTGTACCAATAGACGACATTTGAACGACAGGTGCGATCACAAGTCCCGTGAAGAGGATATATTGCACCAATGCACCAGTGGTCCAACTACCCGCGATGAGTGCCTGACCACCCAACAAGATCATCAGGGCCCCGATCGAACCCATTACGAGGGTCGCTACTGACCCAACCGCCGATACTCCAGTTACTGCCAAAGCCACATTTCGAAACAGTCGATGCGCTCCCTTAGCAAACACCAACTGCTCTCGCTTCTCAACCGCATAGGCCTTGACAATACGGATCCCGCCTAACGTTTCGCCTAGCCGACCTGTGACATCGGCATTAATCTTGCCTCGCTCACGAAAGATCGGACGTAACTTCGAGAACGCAATCGACATACACGCGCCAAAAACGACAAGAATAGTCAAGGTCACAGTAGTCAGTTGCCAATTGAGGTAAAAAAGTACCGCTAGAGAAACCGCAGCTGTCACTACGCCGCCTACAAGCTGTGCCACTCCCGTACCCACAAGATTACGAATGCCCTCTGCATCGGTCATGACGCGAGAAATCAAAACTCCAGTTTTTGTCGAGTCGAAGTATCGAATCGGCAACCTCGACACGTGCGCCATAACACTCTTCCGCATCTCTGTGATCGCCCGCTGGGCAGCGACACCCAAAACCTGCGACAGGGCAAAGCCTGTACTTGCCTGCACTATAGTTGCCACCAACCCTGCGCCAGCGAGTAGCAATAGCTGATCACCTCGGCCATTGGGGATAACCTCATCAATCACGTATCTTGACATCGCAGGCAGAACTAACCCTGCGCCGCGACTGATCAACATCATGACCAACCCCAGCAGAAGACGGTATCGATGACGCCATAAAAGCTGACGGGCCTCAAGCCAAGCACCCGCGGTCAGCTGTCTCTTCTTATCTGACTCAGTCATTGGAACTTCTCCAGTTTAGTAGACTTCAGTGGTGGTTTCACAGTCCCGCCGGATCGTCCACATTGACATGGATGCGTTTTACGCTTCGGTTGAACAACGTGATGCACCAGAATTGCGTGGTCAACCAGTCGCTGTGGGCGGCCGACCGGAAGGTCGCGGCGTCGTTGCGGCTGCAAGCTACGAAGCTCGTGCTTTTGGTGTACGGTCAGCAATGTCAATGAGTAAAGCGTTACGACTATGTCCTGATCTCACAATCGTTCGACCAAACTTTAAAAAATACCGGTCCGTATCCCAACAGGTGTTTAGCTTATTTCGAGCCGTTACCCCCCTTGTCGAACCGCTCTCATTGGACGAAGCGTATCTAGATGTGACGACAAACAACTGGGGAGAACGGTTCGCCACTCCCATAGCACGACGACTAAAACAGCAGATCGCTGCCCAGACCGGCTTGACGGCTTCAGCTGGCGTGGCTCCGAACAAGTTCTTGGCAAAAATTGCCTCTGGTTGGAGAAAACCCGATGGCTTGACAGTCGTTCCTCATCAGAAAGTTGAAGCGTTTCTCAATGAATTACCCGTCACTGCCCTTTGGGGTGTCGGTCCGGTCACTGCCAGAAAATTGCAGGAAATTGGAGTTCAACAACTAGTTGACCTTCGAGTAACCGATGACGCAGTGCTGAAGCAACTTGTGGGCAAACAAGCAGCCACCTTAAAGCGTCTGTGCTATGGAAAGGACGATCGGCCCGTCACACCGTTCAGAAAAGTAAAGTCATCCAGTTCTGAGCGAACGTTTCCAGAAGACCTTCTCGATCTCGATATAATTCATGCTGAATTAGATCGAATGGCGAGACAAGCTGGAAGCTGGCTGCACGCAAAAAATATTTTTGCTCGAACAGTGACCCTAAAAATACGGTATTCAGACTTCACGACGATCACGAGAAGCGAGACTACGGCTCCACCAACGCGAGACCCTGAGCTGCTCATAACACACGTGCTCAAACTAGTTAAAAAGACCAATGCTGGCAGGCGACCCGTCCGACTCTTAGGCGTCCGTGTCAGCAACCTGACCAACAGTGACCTGGAACGACCCGCCGCGCAGCTAGGGGTGCCACTCTTGTGGGACATACAACCATGAACAGCCCCGCATCCGATGCCAGCAGGTTGGCACGACTTGGATGGAACCAGCTTTTTGCCGATGCCTTCGCAGGCATCGGCGAGTCTGATTTAGAACCAGCGCGGGTCAGCATTGAACACAACCACCTATTCAGGGTCTACACGGCATCCGCAGAACTGTTGGCCAGTGTGGCGGGAAGACTCATGCACTCTGCGAGTGAGCCATCCGCTCTTCCATCCGTCGGAGATTGGGTTGCCATCCGTAACAATTCGGATGGGCCAGCGCAAATTCGGAAAATCCTTCCACGGAAAACCTGTTTCTCTCGAAAAGCAGCAGGTGACGAAACAAAAAGGCAAGTCATAGCCTCGAATATCGACACAGTGTTCTTAGTCTCTGGTTTAGATCACGAATTCAATTCAAAACGGATCGAACGCTACTTGGTAGCTACAAAAGACAGCGGCGCCAAACCGGTAATCGTATTAAACAAAGGAGATGTAGAAAAAAATCCAACTACCTTCCTCGATGAGCTTAAATCTATCGCACCCGATATCTCAGTTCATGTGACCAGTTGCGTGGACAACCGCGGTATTGATGAACTTGGCCATTACCTCTTAGACGGTGAGACGGTAGCGCTGCTCGGGTCATCAGGAGTTGGAAAATCAAGCCTGATCAACCGGTTACTTGGTTACGACCGACAGTCCACTCAGACCGTCAGGGTGCGTGACAGTCGAGGACGCCACACAACGGTTCATCGCGAACTGCTGGTTCATCCGACCAGCGGTGTAATCATCGACACACCTGGTATGCGAGAGCTACGTCTTTGGGATACCAGCGAGAGTCTTGACGCGACATTCGACGACCTCTCTGCATTGGCCGAGCAGTGCCGATTTCGTGACTGCCTCCACGACACTGAACCGGGGTGTGCCGTGAAAGCCGCGGTTAACCAAGGCCAAATCTCAGGTAGCCGGTTGGCACATTATCAAAAATTACGGAGTGAACAGACACAACTAGACCACCGCCGTCTCAAATTGGCTCAATTGCGAGAGAAAAAATCAACCAAGCAAGGATCCCGACGACATTGACGTTCTGGAACACGACACGATGGAGCCCATGAAAAACCCGCCACTGATTAATCTCATTCTCAGCCTTTTGTTACCACTGGTCATAGGCGTCGGTGCGGACGCGCAAGACCGGCCCGTAACCGTCCGGGCCGGTCTTTTGATCGATGGAACGGGCGAAACCAGACGAAATGCAAGAATCTTTATCGAAAACGGCAAAATTACTCGTATTGACGGTCTCCGTGGCGCAGTTACCCATGACCTATCAAATCTTACGGTGATGCCAGGATGGATCGACACTCACGTACATCTAGCGTCTCATTTCGACTTGGACGGAAGACTGCACCAGACTAAAACCAAGGAATCTCAGGGTCAGGCAATGCTCTACGCCGTCGCCAACGCCTACCGAACCTTAATGGCCGGATTCACGACAGTCCAAAGCCTGGGGAGTCCTCTAGATTTAGACCTCAGAGACTGGATTGAGAGAGGTGAACTACCTGGCCCCAGAGTATTGACTTCGATTCGTCCAGTGAACGGCGAAACTGGAAATGTCGATATGATCCGTAGATTCGTTCAACAACTCTCCGCCGATGGAGCTGATGTGGTCAAGGTCTTCGCCTCGGCTAGCATCAGAGACGGCGGCAACCGAGTAATGAGCGACCCGCAGATTAAGGCTGCCTGCGAAGAAGCTACTGCCCAAGGATTACGTACGGCCGTTCATGCGTATGGCACCGAGGTTATCCGTTCAGCAATCCTTGCCGGGTGCACATCTGTTGAGCACGGGAATCGCTATGACGAGGAAGTTATTGAATTATTAGCCGATTACGGAACCTATATTACTCCGCAGCTCGCATTGCTTTATCAGAATTATTTCGATAACCGCGAACGTTTCCTCGGAATTGGCAACTACACCGAAGCAGGGTTCGCACGCATGGAAGAGGCTAGAGAAATCGGAATCGACACATTCATACAAACAATTGACAATCCGTCTGTAAACGTCGTGTTTGGTAGTGACGCCGTCGCTGGTGCTCACGGCCAAAATGTGGAAGAACTGGTCGCTCGAGTTGAAGATGGACGGCAAGATGAAATGGCAGCAATTCTCTCGGCTACTTCCACCGCGGCCACCGCACTTGGCCTAGGTGACAGAATCGGCACGATCGCGGATGGTTTTAGTGCTGACCTTGTAGCAGTTGACGGCAACCCACTCGACAACATTGCAAGCATCAGAGATGTACGGTTCGTCATGAAAGACGGTGAGGTCTATCGAAACGAAGTAGCTCCGGTAATTCCGCCCTCTCCACAGCGACGCCGACGCTAGTATCCACAGGGTTGGAGCAACTACAAAGTCATCTGGACCGATTAAAAGCTGTCACTCACTTCACATCGTGCAGATGTCGTTGATAGTGTGTGGTAATCCTAAAGATACGAGGAGTTTTCTAGGCTTGTAATTAATGGACGTGTTGACCACCCGCGTGCAGCTGCGCCGGGTCAGCACCTAATCTGCGAATAGCTGTCTCCCACATATCAGCGGGCCTCGCTCCAAAGATAATGCCAGCATCAGCTTCAGTCATGAGCCAAGATGACGACGAAAGCTCCGCTTCGAGCTGTCCCGCATTCCATCCGGCGTACCCGGTGAGCAGCCGAGTTCGTGGTGGTCGAGGATTAATCAAAAGTTTCCGTAATAGGCTCTGAGACGTGGACAAATAAACACCGTCACTAATGCGGACCGAATCTGGATCCGCTGGTTGGGTACCCGTCAAGATCCATCCGCGTTCAGGATCAACCGGACCACCGATCCAAAGTTCGAGACCATTATCAATTTCAATAGGTGGCGATAAGTGCACTACGGACGAGGCAGATGTTTCAGTGCGACGGTTCAGAACTAATCCAAATGCGCCTTGGGCAGCATGCTCACAGAGCAGAATGACGGTCTGACGAAAATTAGGATCAGTGAGTTGCGGCATCGATATAAGCAGCGAAGGTGCCACACCTATAAACTTTGATATTTTTTTATCGGTCATTACTGCCCTCGGCCGTGATCTCAGTCACCCTATCGCTTCTGATTCCCGTCCTTAGCTTGTTCGATTCGATTTCGTGCCCACACCACATGCCCGTTGACTAAAGAACCCTGCTTCGACTCGTCCAAGGTTGACTCGCCCAACGCCAGGTCTGCTTCACGCGACATTGAATTTCCTAACGCCACGGCCACATTCCGCCGCAGACGCGTTAATCCAGTGTATGACATAGCACTCCTTGACACGATTGGACCGAGCGAATCGTCAGATTCCCTCCACAACTGCGTCAAGCGGGGACGATCAAACGCTGAATGCGGCTGCCAGCACTCATCTGAGGTCTGCGAAGCAGTCGCATTCCATGGGCACACATCCTGACAAATATCACACCCATAGACGTTCGCTCCTACGCTCCTCCTCTCGGACTCAGGAACCTCATTCTTTAACTCAATCGTGATGTAGGAAATACACTTCGTTGCGTCGAGTACCCACGGCTCAACAATCGCATCCGTCGGGCAAGCTTCTAGACATAGATTACAAGTCCCGCACTGGTCCAATGCCGGAATGTCCGGCGTCAACGGTAGACTGCAAATGATCTCTGACAAAAAAAACCACGAACCGATTTCTGAATTAATTACACAGGTGTTTTTGCCAATCCACCCTAGACCTGCCTGCTGAGCATAAACTCTCTCCTGCACGGGACCAGTATCGACATACGTCCTCGCATCGAATGGACCGTCTTGCACCGTTAGCATCCACTTTAGTAGTGCGTTGGTCCGGGCTCCCACAATATTGTGATAGTCATCTCCCCACGCATAACGGGAGATATTTGCTTCGCCACAATCAGTGCGTTCAATCGAATAAGGCCGATCCGTGTTGTAGACCGTTCCCAATGAAATGACTGATCGAGCTGACGGCACTACACGTCTCACGTCAGCCCTCTGAGACGCTGTCCGCGACATGTAGTGCATCTCGCCGGCATATCCCTTCTGTAACCACTCGTCGAGGAATGTAAGCTGTGGCCAGTCATCTACTGCCGAGATGCCACATAAGTCAAACCCTAGGAACTTCGCTTGAGTCTTGATTTGATCCGCGGTCAGCATAAGTTTGGCTCTACTCAATAAAGAAACTACCGTAGGATATACTCGCTGTCTTTAGGTAGGTAGATCAGACTCCAAGGAGGCATTAGGAATGCGTCAATCGGTAATTGTTTTACTCGTCACGCTTGTCGGTGTGGGAACTGGATTGCCGTGGATGTATCCACTTGATTTGACCGCGCTTACAGCTCAAGACAACCCGGTTGCCACGTCCGAAGAATCAGTCACAGCAGGTCGAATTACCTATGTCAGATTTTGTGCGTCCTGCCACGGCACTGGTGGACTCGGTGACGGCAGTGGAGCATTTAGTGACACAAAACCAGCCAACCTCGTTGATGACGAATGGGACCACGGTAGTACCGATGCGGAGATTTTCAAGACCATCGCTGAAGGCATTCCACCAGAGTACGCAATGGAAGAATGGCTTGGACGCATCTCAGAAGAAGACATCTGGAACGTAATTAACTACCTACGTGACCTAGCCGCGCAGTGAACAATCGGGTTTTGCGTGTCGCTAATGTGCCAGTCAGAGTCGGTTGTTGCTGCACCAACTCACCGGCTGCCACCACCAGAAGCCACGGTCAAGATCGCCTCAGCTGCCCTCCGACTCGCTCCATGGTGACCCAACAGGTCGCGTACCTTTCTAAGTTCAGAGCAGGTGTCTTGCACGCGGGCGGGATCGCCTAAAAAAGCGAGAACAGCCTCAGCCACCGACTGGGCCGTCAAATTATCCTGAAGTAGCTCAGGCGCTATGTTTTTACCTGCAATCAGGTTCACCATCCCGACCATATCGACGTGCGTAAATCGTTTGACCAGGCGATACGTAAGGGGCGATAAACGGTAAACAATAACCATCGGCCGACCATGGATCGCGGTTTGCACCGTGGCCGTCCCGGAAGCTGTAACAACGACATCAGAAGATGCAATTACCTCGTCTGTTTGCGCTTCGACCATAACCACTCGAGGGCGTGCGCCGACAGTGAATTCATCGTTCAATGCCGCAAATAAGCTGTCGTCTAACCCAGGCGCCCGAGCAACGAGAAACTGTATTTCTGGAACCGTTCGAGCGAGCGATTTCATCGCACCGATGAGCGCGCCTAGAATCGACCGAACCTCATTCGGTCTGCTGCCTGGCAAAAGCGCTATCGTCGGTGATTCAGGATTGAGTTGATGACGGCGGAGATACTCCACCCTGGAACACTCCGTATCCGTCAGATCGACCAACGGGTGCCCCACAAACTCGACCGGAATGCCAGCTTCCCGGTAAATTGCTTCCTCAAAAGGAAAAATTACCAAAGCCTTCGTCGAAAACTTCTTGATCTTCCCTAAACGCCCTCGGCGCCAAGCCCACACCTGCGGACAGACGTAATAGACCACCGGAATACCCATTTTTCGCATAGACTTGGCGATCCGAAAGTTGATTTCAGGAAAATCAATTGGCACAAAAACGTCCGGGCGTTCATCTCGCGCTAACGCCACGAGACGACGATACATAACTAGTGATCTAGGGATTACCGCCAATGCTTCGGACACACCGGTTACTGTCAATCCACTAAAGTCTTCAACAACTTCTGCACCCGCCTGACGCATATGAGCCCCCCCAAGGCCATACACGTTGACCGACTTGTCCAGTGCCCGTAATTCACGGGTTAATGCACCCGCGTACAGGTCGCCAGACGGTTCGCCACACGCGAGAAGAATGTTCAAGAGAATTACCTAGAATCGATGCGATCCAGATAGGACACGAAACGAAAAAAGATCAAAACAACTGTAACTCGTCAGTCCGGACCTTCAATTGTTCAACCGCTGATTGAGGCCCTTAGTCTGCTACCGGCCATCCGCTAGAGGGCCTATGCCTTTACTATCCTTAACCTCCCCCACATCAGTGACACCCAAGAAATCGACCGCCGAGAAATCTAACTCGGTGAGTGGGATTAGGTCGTACGAATCAAATCCAACGCGTGGTAGATCCTGAAGGAAGGTTGAAGCATCACCTACCAACACCATCGAAAGTAAAGCAGGCTTCAGATACTGCCGAGAAACACGCTGGATGTCGTCCACCGTAACTGACTGGATCCGCTCAGGATACGTCTCCAAATCATCTAGGTCCAACCCGAATAGGATAGCCTCAAGCACCTGCGCGGCAATGGCATTCGGGGTCTCAATTGTCAACGGAAAATTGCCAGCAAGGTAGGCCTTCGCACGGTCTAACTCTCGGGAACTGACACGCTCACGTTGCATCCGAGAAATCTCATCAACTGTGAGTCTAAGCACCTCAGCCGTCGCCGAGGACCGAGTATCCGTGCGAGCCATAAAGTCGCCACCAAACTGCCTGCCAGCGATCTCGGCGGAAGCCGAATATGTGAGTGACCGAGCTGTTCTCAGCACGCTTCCTAGTCGATTTCCACCCTCACCACCCAGGATTTTGATAGCTACATCGAGAGCTAGATAATCCGGGTGGGCACGAGGAAGCGCTACGTGACCAACCCGAACCGCAGTCTGAACAGCCCCAGGTTTATCCACGATTATCAGTCGATTCTCTGGAGGCGGAGGTTCAGCAACGTTTACCGCCGGTAAATCTTCAGCCTCCCAATCGGCAAGTGCCTTAGTTGCGCCATCAAACGCTTCCTCTGCAGTGACATCACCAACTATCGCCAAGATCGCGTTGTTCGGGAGGTAGTGTCTCTGATGGAACTCGACAAGGTCATCACGACGGATCCTCATCAATGACTCAGGGGTCCCACTATGGGGCATCCCATACGGATGGTTCCCATACACGAGCCTTCCGAACACCATTCCTGAAATATAGGCCGTGTCGTCGTAATTAACCTGCATCTCGGACAACAGCCGTTGCCGCTGCCGGTCAATTTCGCTTTGTGCGTACATCGGGTTCCTAGCAACGTCTGACAACATTGAGAGCGCCAGATCGAAACTGTCTTTAAGGACCAGGATATTGACAAAGCTGAGATCGGCACCA
>Ga0310345_10006564_pt1 | contig 10145 bp, 11 predicted proteins | sample HC15DNA20500_MG_FD_204667 | JGI IMG/M metagenome (GOLD analysis project Ga0310345, IMG submission 204667) | Marine microbial communities from station ALOHA, North Pacific Subtropical Gyre - HC15-DNA-20-500_MG | ecosystem: Environmental > Aquatic > Marine > Oceanic | place: Pacific Ocean: North... | reverse complement strand
CGAACTGTGAAAGAGTGGCCGCTCAAAGGCTTATAAGCGCAAGGGGTCATTGACTGTTACAAAGCGCGGGTGTTCCTTGGCGGCATTATGCCAAAAGGAACACCCGTGATGTATGTGATTGATCCCCCCAAGCAAAGCAGCCTTGCCGTTCAAGGCACCAGCGACCGTTTTCCGGTGCGCCGTGTCTTTTGCGTGGGCCGCAACTATGAGGCGCATGTGCTTGAGATGGGCAATGACATGCGCGACCCGCCGTTCTTTTTCACCAAGCCCGCCGATGCCACGCTGGATACACCCTGTACCGTGCCCTATCCGCCGCTGACGGAGGATTTCCACTTCGAGGCAGAGCTTGTCATCGCCATCGGCAAGGGCGGCGCGAATATCGCGGAAGCCGATGTGATGGATCACATTTGGGGCGCCTCGGTGGGCATCGATTTCACCCGCCGCGATCTTCAGGCGCAGGCCAAGAAGATGGGCCGCCCGTGGGACTGGTCCAAGGCCTTTGACAACTCCGCGCCGATCGCGCCAATCCTGCCCATGGCCGATGTCCCCTCGGTCGAGAAGGGCCGCCTTTGGCTCGCGGTGAACGGCGAGATGAAGCAGGAGGCCGATCTGTCGCAGATGATCTGGTCGGTGCGGGAGCATACCGCCACCCTGTCGCAGGCCGTGACCTTGGCGCCGGGTGACATCATCATGACCGGCACGCCTGCCGGTGTCGCGGCGGTGCAGCCCGGCGATGTGATCACCGGGGGGGTCGACGGCATCTCCGAGTTTGAAGTCACCGTCGGCCCGCGCGCCTAAAGCGCGCGGCTCGGTCTAGGCCCCGGCCAGCGTGCGTTCGGCCCGCGCGCGGGCTTGGGCCGCCAGATCCGGCAGGCCGGTCTTTTCATAGACCTCGCCCAGCATCAGGTTCAGCGGCACGCCATCGGGGTCATAGGTGCGGCGCATCTCAAGCACCTGCTGCGCGGCAGAGGCCCGTCCATCGCGCACCAGCGTGTCGAGGTGGATTTGCTCGAACAGGTCACGCTGCGCATGGCTGCCGCCACATTCGCCCATGCGCGGCAGGGCCATGCCAAGCTCGCGGATCGCCGTAGTCCACTCCCCCTTGGCATGGGCGGCGATGCCCCGGGCGGCGGGCAGTGCGACCTCGGCCCATGCGGCATGGTCATGGGCGGCAGTCTCACTCGCGCGGGCGTCGATTGCGCTGAGCATCTCTGCCGCCTCGGGACGCCCGGTGCGGCAAAGGGCATAGAGATATTGAAGCGTCAGGAAGGGGCTCACCGTATCCGCCCCCCGGGCCGCCACATGGTCGGCCACATCGCCCCAACGATCGCCCACATCGACACCCGCGAATTCCATCCGCGCCAGCAGGGACACAGCGCCGACTTGGTCTTGGGAATAGTCCTTTTCCAGCCCCCAGATATGCTGGTCATAGGCGGCACGCACATCGTCGTGACGGCCCTGCGACAGGTAGAACAGCGCCAGATGCCACCAATTGTGGCTCCGCATGAAGGAGTTCAGATCGCTCCACGTCTCGGCCACGCTTTCCATGAAACGCGCGCCTTCGGCGACACGGCCTTGCGTTAGCATCACATGAGCAAGGGCGTGGTGCGCCCAAGGCTCATCATGGCGCAATTCCATCGCCCGGCGGGCAGCAGCCTCGGCCCGGTCGAGCAGATGACATTGTTCATAACCAAAGGCGATCATGCCGTGGGTATAGGCGATGTCTTCGGCCTCGGGCAGGGATTTCAACGCCATGCGCAGCATGCCTGCGGCATCGCCGGTGTTAAACAGGTGGTATTGCGCCAGTTTCAGCATCGCCAGATCGCGCGGCCATTGATCGGTGATGGCATCACAGGTGGCGACGAGGGCGGGCACATCGCCGTCGATCCAATGCCCAACGGCGCGGATCACTTCTTGTTCGCGAGCATTGGCGCCGGGGGCTGCCTTGGCGCGGTCCAGATAGGGGCGGGCCTTCTCGGGGGCGATGGGGTGTTCGAGGAACATCCACAAGAGCGCCGCATAGGCATTGACCAGCGGGCCGTCGGGGTCGGCATCGGCGGCGGCGATGATGCCCGCGGCCTTGGGTTGGTAGGACAAGAAGCCGTGGATGAAGTCATTGATCGCCTGCAAGGTTTCCGGGCGGTCGGTAGAAGTTTCCAATCCGTAAAGGTCTTGTTTCATCTCGGGTCTCCGGCGGTGTCATGGAACTGGCGCAGGTGTTGGGCAACGGCAGGGGCTGCGTCCCAATGGATCGAATGGCCCGCATCGGGCAGGGTGGTCTGGGTCACATCGGGAATTTCTGCAAAAGCCTTCTCGGCGGCGGCGCGGGGGATCAGCAGGTCTTCGGCCCCGTGGAGCACCTTGGTCGGGCAGGTCAGATCAGAGGGCCGTACCGTGGGGCGGAACCCGCGCAGCGTTTCGAGTTGATGGGCCATAGCATCCGCGCTCTGCGCATGGGGATAGGCTAGCGCTGCGGCGAGGGCGGCCTCGGTATTGTCAGGATCAGTGAAGAAACCGGGGGCGAAGATCCAAGGGTAGAGCGCGCGCAGCCAAAGCTGCTCCCCTTCCGGCGCGCGGCGCACGGCGAGCAGCGCATCGAAGACTGCCATGGTCCGGGGGGCGCGAACCGGGGCAGAGGCGAGGATGCTGAGCGCTTGGATGCGACCCGGCGCGAGGCCAAAAAGCTCCATCGCCATCAGCCCACCCATCGAATGGCCGACGACGTGAAAGGTGTCATGCCCCAGATGATCCATCAGCGCCAGCGCATCCCGCGCCATCTGCGCGACAGAGGTTTCCGCATCCCAAGGGGTCGTGCGCCCGGTGCTGCGGTTGTCGGGTCGGATCAGGGTGAAGTGATCGGACAGCAAAGGGGCGAGAGCGCCCCAACTCGCGCTGTCGCTCAGCATCCCGGCCAGCATCAAAAGCGGCGGGCCGCGCCCGTCGACCTCGTAATGAAGTGAAATATCGGAGAGGGGCAGATCAGGCATTCAACGTGCTCCAACAAGGCAAAAGATCCCCATCGGCGGGGGTGGCCGCATAGATGGCGCGGGCGATGGCGCGCGACAGGCAGAGCGCCGCGGCATGGCCGATCATCGCCACATCCCCCGCAGGCCGCGCTGCGGTGGAGAGGGAGAAGACCAGATCGCCGTCATTGGGCATATGCGCAGGCACCACGGCGCGGGCGATGCCGTCATGGGCCGCCACGGCGACGCGCTGGCATTCGGCCTTGGTCAGCGTGGCGTCGGTGGCGACGATGGCGATGGTGGTATTGGCGCGGGCCGACATGGCCGCCATTTTGCGGCTCTCGAAGCTTAGCCCCAGCCCGGCGGATGGGTCCGGCCCCAGCCCGCCGAACTCTTTGTCGATCTCAAAGGGGGCGGCGTGGAAGTAGCGGTCGCCGGGGGTGGTGACGGCGCCCACCGGATTGGCCCCGACAAGCGCGCCGACCGTGCTGCCATCTGGCAATTGCAAACTGGCGGAGCCGAGGCCCCCTTTGACCATCGCGCTCAGCGCGCCGGTGCCCGCGCCGACCGAGCCGATCTGAAAATCTTCGCCCGCCGCTTCCAAGGCTTGGCGGCCAAGATCGGCATAGGGGGTCTGCGCCCAATCCTTATCGCCGCCGTTCAGCAGATCGAAGAGGATCGCGCCGGGCACCAGCGGGATCAGCGCGTCCCCCACGCGGAAGCCGCGGCCCTGTGCACGCAGGGCATCGACCACGCCCGAACAGGCATCCAGCCCATAAGCAGAGCCGCCCGAGAGCACCAGCGCATCGACCGCCGCGACGGTCTTGTCGGGGGCCAGCAGGTCTGTCTCGCGCGTGCCGGGCGCGCCGCCCATGACGTGGACAGAGGCGGTGAAGGGCGCATCGCCGATCAGCACGGTGCTGCCGGATTTCAACCGCGCATCCTGCGCATTGCCCACCTTCAGCCCCGCCACATCGGTGATCAGGTTGCGCGGGCCGGGACGCATCGGCGCGCTCATGGCAGGCTCTTCACGTGAAACATCCCCGCAAGGGTGCACATGGGGCAGGGGGCTAACAAGGGCATCGTCACTCCGGCGTTGATTTCGGGCGGAGTTTGCGCGCTTGCTCGGCGGATGCCAAGGGCCGAGGTGGGACAGGATGCCCCCGCCGGAGGCACGCCATAAAAATGGGCGCGCAGATTGCCCCGCGCGCCGGATCCGTCCGGTGTGACCGCTTGGTTTACTTCTGCTCTTCGGCGACAGCGGCGGCGACGGCCTCTTCGAAGATAGCGAGCCCTTCTTCGACGATGGCGTCGGAAGCTGTCAGCGGGACCATCACGCGCACGGCGTTGCCATACATGCCACAGCTCAGCAGCAGCAGGCCGCGCTTCAGCGCATGGGCGATGACGCGTTTGGTGAAGTCGGCATCGGGCTTGGCGCTGTCGAAGTCGGTCACGAATTCAACGGCGACCATGGCGCCAAGGCCGCGGATGTCCCAGAACCGGAAGGGCGCGGAACGCTCGCCAATCTCGGCAAAGCGGGCTTTGAGCGTGTCGCCCATCGCGGTCGAACGGGCCAGCAGACCTTCGTCTTCGATCGCCTCGATGGCTGCCAGTGCCGCAGCGCAGGCCACAGGGTTGCCGCCATAGGTGCCGCCCAAGCCGCCGGGGGCCATCGCGTCCATCACATCGGCGCGGCCAATGACACCGGCCAGCGGATAGCCACCTGCCATGGATTTCGCCACGGTGATCAGGTCTGGCACCACGCCGGAATGCTCGATCGCGAACCATGTGCCGGTGCGGCCAAAGCCCGCCTGCACCTCGTCAGCGATCAGGAGAATGCCATGCTGGTCACAGATCGCGCGCAGCTCTTGCATCATCTCGAAAGGCACGGGGGTGTAGCCGCCTTCGCCAAGGACCGGTTCGATGATGATCGCGGCGACACGTTCGGGCTGGGCATCGGTGAGGAAGAGGTTTTTCAGCCCGGTCAGCGCGTCCTGCACGGTGATCCCGTCGCGCACAGAAGGGAAAGGCGCGCGGAAGACATCCGCGGGGAAGGGGCCGACATCTTTCTTATAGGGCGTGACCTTGCCGGTCATGCCAAGCGTCAGCAGGGTGCGGCCATGATAGCCGCCGGTAAAGGCGATGACGCCGGGGCGGCCGGTGGCAGCGCGGGCGATTTTCACCGCGTTCTCGACGGCTTCGGCACCAGTGGTGACCAGCAGCGTCTTCTTGGGCGCGTCACCGGGGGCGAGCGCGTTCAGCTTCTCGGCCAGGTCGACGTAAGGCCCATAGGGCACGACCTGAAAGCTGGTGTGGGTGTAGTGATCTTCCTGCGCCTTGGCGGCCTCGACCACCTTGGGGTGACGGTGCCCGGTGTTCAGCACGCCAATGCCGCCGACGAAGTCGATGTAGCGGTTGCCTTCCACGTCCCACAGCTCGGCGTTCTCGGCATATTTCGCGTAGATCGGCGCGGCGGAGGCGACGCCGCGCGGCACGGCGGCATCGCGGCGCGCGATGAGATCGGCGTTGGTCTGACCGTCGGGCTGGGTCGCGGGGTTGGTCTCGACCACGGAGATCTGCGGCGCGGCTTTGGCCTTGGCCGCGGATTTCCGGGGTGATTTCTTGACGGTGCTGGGCATGGAACAGATACCTTATTGCGAAAGAGAGGGGGCAGTGACGTGTCGTTTAAAAAATCCATATTCCGTTTAATATAATTGTCAATCGCGATCGCAGCCTCTATCTAACAATTCCCGTGACCCCCGGTTGACCCAAGGCCGTGCCCCGTGGCGGCGGCGCGGGGGCCTACAAAGGACAAGCCATTGAACGTCGGCGATAAACTCAGAGCGATCCGCAAGAAACATGGGCTCTCCCAACGGGAGCTTGCGGCCAAGGCCGGGCTGACCAATGGCACGATATCGCTGATCGAAAAGAACCGAACCAGCCCCTCGGTAGCCTCGCTCAAAAGCCTGTTGGACGCGATTCCCATCAGCATGGCCGAGTTTTTTGCGATTTTGGAAGAAGACGACAGCGCCAAAGTCTTCTACCGCGCGGAGGAGTTGACCGAAATCTCGCCAAGCCATCAGGGCGGCGTGTCCCTGCGCCAGTTGGGCAGTGCCGCGCATCACGCGCTTCAGGTGTTGCATGAAACCTATGAGCCCGGCGCAGATACCGGACCTGAGTTTCTGAGCCATGAGGGCGAAGAGGCCGGGGTCGTGGTGCGCGGGAGCATCGAAGTGACGGTGGATTGCGCGGTCAGCCTGCTTCATGCCGGGGATGGATATCTGTTCGACAGCCGCCTGCCGCATCGGTTCCGCAACACCGGGTCCGAGAGTTGTGAGATCGTCAGCGCCTGTACCCCGCCCAGTTTCTAGAAAAGGTGCCCCATAAATATCGACCGCCCCGAGCATTCTGCTCGGGGCGGTCGATAGGGGGTGTCAGGTCTTAGTAGTCTGACCGGTAGTTCGACCTTTGGGTCTCCGGTTGCTGTTTTTCGCGCCCGGCGCGGTCCTCATCCGGGTGAAGTTCCCTTCGGCCCGTGGTGAGGGCAAGGATGATGACCGCCGCTAAGGTCAGGATGGTCAGACCGCCGAGAAAAAGCTCCGTGGTCATCTCCGTGTTCCTTTTTAGCACTGCGTTTCAGGTGCTCAACCGCGCGCAGGCCAAAGGGTTCCGACAAATTTTTCGCCTATGACGAGTCTGTGATCGGTCCGCCACGTTTCGGGCCAGATTCCATTGGGGCTTTGGGGCCTCAGTAATCGTAGATCATTTTACTGTCCGTCGGGACGTGAAAGTTCACCCTGATCTGATAGATGTCGTCGTTGGTTTCGACCTCGACCTGGCCGTTCAACTGGCGGGTAAAGGCGAGGATTAGACGCGAGCCTAGCCCGGTGCCGGACTTCACCTCTTCGGGGTTGCCGATGGTGTTGCGCACTTCGAGCATCGCCTGCTCTGGTCCGGTTTGGATCAGTTTGAGCGAAATGAAGCCTTTGCCATGTTCGACCGTCGAGACGTATTTAAGCGCATTGGTCAGCGCCTCAGAGACCAGCAGGGTCAGCGGCGCGGCATCGTCGGCGTCGATCTTGATCGGCTCAAAGGATTGTTCCACCTTCACGCCAGACCCGGAAGCCAGGCCGACGGAGAGCATCTGGCCCACGATCTCGGTCAACAACTCACTGGCGTTGACACGGACCAGATCATCATTCTGATAGAGGTTCTTATGCACCGTGGCGAGGCTGAGGATACGGTCTTGCAACCGGCGCAACACGAAACGCGCATCTTCGCTTTTGGCCTGCCGGATTTGCATGTTCATGATCGAAGAGATCAGTTGCAGGTTGTTTTTGACCCGGTGGTGCACCTCTTTCAGCAGGATATTTTTCTGCCGAAGGCTGTCTTCCAGCGTCGCCTCGTCCCGTAGGATGGATTCCGCCATGCCGACAAAAGCAGCCTCCATCTCGACCAATTCGGTGGGAACCGAGGGGCCGAGTGTCCCACGCGGCAGGGTACGGTTCAGCGCGAAGCGCCGCATCTGCCGCCCGAGCTTGCGGATATGGTTGATCGCCAGACGGTTCAGCGCCCAGAAGGCCACGATAAGGCTCGCCAGCCACATGACGATGGGCAAAAGCGCGCTGAGGCGGGTCGAAACGCCGGTGTCCAAAAACGGGGTGTTGCTGGGCCAAACGCTAAGCGCGAAGACCGTGTCGGGCACGATCGGCACGATCACATAGGCGCGTTCTTGGCCGTCGGAATTTTGCGAAAGAAAGACATTGGGCTCTTTGGTGGTCAAGAGCGACAGGGCGACATCGCTGGGATATTCTGTCTTGGCCACCTCTAGCCCGTTTTCGGTGGTAAGAATATGACCCATCTTATTGAGGGTCATCATCGCGACGCTTCTGTGTTTGCTCTTGGGCTCGCGGATCGCGTTGATCGCATCCTCGGGGATGCTAAGTGCCATGAAGCCGATCAACTCGCGCTCTTCGTAGACCGGCGCGTTGATCAGCGTCACCACTTGGTTGCTGACCGCTCCCTGCAACACTGGCATCGCGCGGCGGACCGGGTTTTCCAGCAGGGTCTGGAAATTCTCATCCTGCGAAAAGTCATGATCCTGCCCCGTGGAGGAGCAGGTCATTTGTCCGTCTAGCCCGATGAAACCCACAAGCGAATAGATGTCTGACGCCTGTTTGTATTCCCTAAGGAAGGCCGTGCATTCCTCGGGATCTTCCCGCCTGAGCCGCACAATGGCGGTGAGCGCTTCGGCCGCGCCAAAAGCCTCTTGGATCACCCGGCGTTCCGCCGCGGAGGCTTGTTCCGTCACGGCGATCAGCGATAGCTCCGCGCTTTGGCGACTCTGATCCGCGATCTGCCGTGTCTGTACAACCGCGATCAGCCCGATGGGCAAAAGCGCGAGAGACAGAAACAGCAGGATACGGATCGTCAGCCCACGCATCAGATCACCGCTGAAGAAGCCAGATGTCATATTTAAAAAGAGGAAACTTTAGATGCGGATAGGACAGACATTGTTGCGTCATCGGTCATTTCAAGCGACTCGTCGTCATGGTGACCCAGCAGTTCGGCAAGGCGGGCGCGCGCCCGGTTGGTGCGGCTTTTGATGGTGCCAACAGCGACACCACACATTTCCGCAGCCTCTTCGTAAGAGAAACCGGAGGCTCCGACAAGAAGCAGCGCTTCGCGTTGTTCGTCCTTCAAAAGGGCCAGCGCTTTGCGGAAGTCGGTCATCTGCATGTGGCCATCGTGCGCGGGCTTTTCGGCCAGCCCATCGGTCAGCACGCCATCCACATCCGAGACTTCGCGCTTCGCCTTGCGGCGCGAGGAATAGTAGGTGTTACGCAGGATCGTGAAGAGCCAAGCACGCATATTTGTGCCTTCTTGGAACTTTTCGATGTTGGTCCACGCCTTGACCAAGGTGTCCTGCACCATGTCGTCTGCCGTGGCACCATTGCGTGTCAGGCTGATGGCAAAGGCCCGCATGGCCGGCAGATGTTCTACCAGCTCGTCGCGCGGATCGGGACGGGTCATCATGACGTTCCTTTTTCTGAATCCTGTTCCTTCAACTTCTGAAGCAGATCCTTGAAACGATCAGGGATGCCTTCTTCGAGCGTCTCATCGAAGACCCGTTTGAGGTTGTCGTCGATGACGCGCTCGCGCTCGTCCTTGTTTCCTGAATTCACTAACATCACCTCTGGCATCGTCGTCTCGTTTGAATAATTATGCATGCATACTGGAACCAAACACAATGTCGACGTGTTTGGTTCCAAGAAAAGTAAAAAGGATTCGACTAGATGAACGATGCGACACAAAAGACCAGCATCAGCGATGAACTGGGAGCCAACATCCCCTACCTTCGCCGGTTCGCGCGGGCGATGACAGGCAGCCAGACCAGTGGCGACACCTTTGCCGCGGCAGCCCTCGAAGCCATCTTGGTTGATCGCTCGGTGCTCGATGGAGTAGATACAAAGACGGGTCTTTTCAAGGTTTTGTACGGTATTTGGGCCAGCGCAGGCGCCCCGGTGGAAGAGGGCGAAAGCGGCCCACGGGCCAAGGCACAGCGCCATCTTTCCAGCCTCACGAACAACAGCCGTGAAGCGCTTTTGCTGCACACGATCGAAGGCTTCTCTCACGGGGAAATCGCCAAGATCATCGGTGTGGATGAGGCCGAAGCGGGTGAGTTGATCCAGATCGCCCATCGCGAAATGGCCGACAGCACCTCGGGTTCGGTGATGATCATCGAGGACGAAGCCATCATAGCGATGGACATTGAATCTATCGTGGCCGAGATGGGCCACCGGGTGACCGGCATCGCCCGCACCCGTGAAGAGGCGGTGAAACTGGGCAAGGCCGATGTGCCGGACCTGATCCTCGCCGATATCCAGCTGGCCGACAACTCTTCGGGCATCGACGCAGTGAACGACCTGCTGAACGAGCTGGGCATGCGTCCGGTGATCTTCATCACCGCCTTCCCCGAACGTTTGCTGACCGGCGACAAACCCGAGCCTGCCTTCCTGATCTCCAAACCCTATTCGGTGGATCAGGTCGTCTCGGCCGTGTCGCAAGCGATGTTCTTTTCCTCCACGGAAACGCTCAACGCCTGAAGCTGAGCCGCGAAAACAGGGTTCCCCGCGCGCAACGTCGCGCCGGGAACCTTTTGCATCAAAAGCGCGTGCCGCC
>Ga0310345_10006563_pt1 | contig 10146 bp, 23 predicted proteins | sample HC15DNA20500_MG_FD_204667 | JGI IMG/M metagenome (GOLD analysis project Ga0310345, IMG submission 204667) | Marine microbial communities from station ALOHA, North Pacific Subtropical Gyre - HC15-DNA-20-500_MG | ecosystem: Environmental > Aquatic > Marine > Oceanic | place: Pacific Ocean: North... | reverse complement strand
AGATTGCTCGATATTGGTGGCGGGGGCATCCCCCCTTCAATCAGTGGATGGGCTGGCTTCCCCGTTTACTGATCTCCTTTTCCGGGATGTCCTCCGTCACCTCTTTTATCGGAAAAGGAGATCGATGTGGCTCGTGGACGAATGGTCAGTCGGACGCTTGGGAGTTCTCGTCGCTTTGCGTCACTTCACACCCACGGCAAGAAGCTCGCTGAGTTCAGTCAAATTCTCTATGTCCTTCTGGTCAGTTTCTCTGACGACTTTGGCCGATTGGAGGGCGATGCCTTCACCGTCAAGGCGCGGGTGTTCCCGGTGTCCAAGCGCACTGAGAAAGAGTTTGCCGACGCCCTGCTGGCGCTGCACGCATCAGGGTTGATCGTGTGGTACAGCGAAGACGATCGACATGTGATTCAGATTACGCAGTGGGAAGACCATCAGACCGGTCTGCACAAGCGCACGAAAAGCAAGTTTCCTGATCCCCCCGAAGGTTCGATGAATGGAGCCGGGTTGCCCCCGGTGCTCACGTCGCTTTCCGGGAGCCGCGGTCCTGCGCAGGGGGTAGTCGATACCTACAAGAAAGCCTATAAGAAGTATCAGAACCAGCCCTATGTGCAGTCCTCGACGCAGCGCCTGAAGGATTTGGAAGCAGCGAATGTGCTCCTTGAAGCGTACGATCCCCCCGATGTGGATCGGATCCTTGCGGCCTTTCTCAAGATTGACGAGAACCATGACAAGGCGAAGCTGCTCCGTGGCGCACAGCGCACGATGCCGATGGCGGTGACCATGGTGTCGGCCATTGCTACACAACTTGGTATTCATGGGAAAACGTCGTGAAGGATGATACCCCCTCCCACAGTCTGGATCTGGAACGAGCGATCTTAGGATCCATCTTGATCGAACCCTCCCGACTGGCGGAAGTTCGGGATCGGATTGGGCCTGATGACTTCTTTCGCTTTGCCCACGCGGATGTGTTTCGACGGATGCTCGGACTGGACGGGGAACTCAGCCCGTTGACGATCGCGTCCAAAGAAATGAGTGTCGCGCAACTCTCGGCCCTCACGATGGGAATGCCCCGCGGATTCAATCTCGACGCTGCCTGCAGTCAGCTCATTGACTTTGCCGATCGGCGACGACTCCAAGCGGTCTACCGAGGCGCTCACGACACGGTGCACGACGCTCCCAGCGCTGAAGAGGCCGCGACGATCCTGATTGATCAACTGCATCAGGCTGTGCGGTTACGCTCGGCTGGTGGGGGCTACAGTCTCAAGACGACTATTCAAGAAGTCATCACGTCGCTCGATGAGGCCGTCCCGGCGGTCACGACCGGGATGTCCACGCTCGATCAGATGGGGGCTGGGTTTCGTCCTGGCGAATTAACGATCTTGGCAGGTCGTCCGTCCCATGGGAAAACGGCACTGGCCCTGCATATTGCCGCGTCGGCGGCAGCTGAAGGCACCCCGGTATGGTTTGCGTCACTGGAAATGACGCGCCACGCCTTGGCGACACGCTGGCTGTCCAGTAATTCCACGGTGCCGTTCAGTTTACTGCGAGGGGCGAATCTCAGTCAGACTGAATTCGCTCGGCTCTCGGTGTCGATTGAAGATTTGAGCGCCATGCCGATTCGCGTTGATGATCACGCTAGCATGGGAGTGGGAGATTTGCGTCGGTCGGTGGCCGGGAAGGAGGGGCTGCTCGTGGTGGATTATCTACAGTTACTCCAGCCTCCAGCCAGCGCACGCAGCTACGGCAGTCGGGTGCAGGAGGTTGGGGCGATCGCCAGAGGCCTCAAAGCGATTGCGCATGATTGCAAAGTGTCAGTCTTGGCCTTGTCGCAACTCAATCGGGCCGTCGAGCAGCGCCAGCATGGAGAAGCGAATCTCTCGGACCTGCGAGAGTCTGGCGAGATCGAGCAGACCGCGGATGTGATTCTTTTTGTGAGTCGTCCATGGATCAACGATGAGAGTGAACTGCAGGATCGCTGCATCCTCAAGGTCGCGAAGCATCGGAACGGTCCCTGTGGGCGCATCGAGCTGTGCTTTGATGGCTCGACGCAGCGGTTTCGTGAGCGTACGTCGGATGACCCGGCTCCCCGACGAGTGGAGGGGGATGACCATCGGATGAGGAACTTCTAATGCGGACCCCGTTGCTCTTTGATGGCCAGACCTTTGACCCGGTGCTCGATGGGCCACGGCTCACGAGCCAGCTCGATCGGGTGCGTGCGGTCATGGAGCAGGAGAGCTGGATGACGCTGCGGGAGATTGCCGATCGCACAGGTGATCCTGAAAGCTCTATCAGTGCGCGCCTGCGGGATCTGAGAAAACCCCAATTTGGGGAGCACCAGGTGGAGCGACGACGGCGTGGACTCGGCCGACGTGGGCTGTGGGAGTATCGGTGCCTGCGCTCTCGGTTGTTTTAAGATCAGTTCTGCGCTAGGCTGCGACCATGCGTCGTGCGCCCCGCGTGGATACCAACCACACGGAGATTGTGGAAGCTCTTCGGAAAGAAGGAGCCACGATTCATAGCTTGGCTGGGGTGGCGAATGGATGCCCAGACCTGCTGTGTGGGTTGGGCTACCGCACCTATTTGGTTGAGGTGAAAAATGGATCCGCCAGCCCGTCCAAGCAGCGCCTCACCCCCGATCAAGAACGCTTTGTGAAGGACTGGAAGGGCCATCCCGTGGTGATTCTGCGGGACACACAGTCGGCGCGGGCGTGGGCCAGACGCATGGTAGGAGTGGCACTCGATGATTAAGAAAACGGCGAAGGGGTACAAGGTCGTGTCAACAAAAGGACGGAACCTCGGTGCCTCGAAGACGCTGTCGGGCGCAAAGAATCGGCTCCGACAGGTCGAGTACTTCAAGCACAACCCGCGGGCGCGAAAGACCTCGCGCTAACGGGTCACGGAGTAGATACGGGCGCCGTCTTTGAGGGGCGTGTCGGCTGGACCCTTGATGTAGCTTTCGATCCACTTCGGGGCGTGGACGCCTGCCTTCGCGTACCACTGATTGCGGAAGTGCCCGTGGACAATAAACCGCATCCGATAGTGGCGTACGATCGCGTCCGGTGACGGCTCGGTCGGTTCGACCTCACGCCGACGCAGCTTGATAATTTCCACAGTGGGAATCTCGTCCAGCGCATACTCACGTCTGAGGGCGCGTTTAACCTGTCGGCCTCCCTGCGCCGGGGCGCGTGTAATGATGCGCTGGCGGAGCCACGTCGAGGCTGCGATCAGGAACGCGGAGAAGAAGTAGGAAGCGTGGCACGTCGCCTCTAGCCCCGCGTTGTTGGGGGACTGTGTGTCGTACACCTTGCGGTATTCACGCTGGAGCAATCCTTGGAGTTCTTCCAGGCGCACGCCGAACGGCCACTTCCATGCGGTCGTGGGGAACGGCACTGGAGGCTCCCCCTCTTCGCCCTTGACCATGGTGCTGAACCAGATGCCCGGTTTCACATGCTCATGCGCCGATTCGGACTGAAACATGGGGTGGGAACCGTCAAGATTATTGTAATCCTTCGCCCACAGGAGGGCGACAACCGGTGCTGTTTCCCCGCTGGCAAGCACCGTTCGCACGGGGATCGGTTTCTCAAACCACCACCATCCTGCTGGGGGTAAATCGTCCGTCGCAAACCCTGAGCACACCGTGTCAGGCACGAGACTCTCGGCAGCAGTGGCGACCGTTTCCGTGGTGTCCGGTGACCACGCGAAAGCCGTGGCGCGTTTGAGCGTCTTCACGGTGTAGTCTTGGAGTGCGCCATTGTGGTTTGGGGCAAGGAGTTTCCGCGCACCCTCCAGTGCCAGCATATTGATCTTGAGGGAATTGAACTGCTGCGTGAGGGCTTCCAGCGCCACGTCATCGTCGTGCGTCATTTGTCCCTCCCCGGCATGTCTACATCGGGATTCTCAAATGTCAGGCCACCGATAATGACGTGACACGCATCGCAGACGAGAGCCACTTCCACCACGTTCCCTTGCGTTTCCCACGACGCCAGCTTTGCTGCTGGCAGGGGGGGTTCCTCGTCATCATCTTGTGTGGTGCAGTGGAGATGCTCGGTGAACTCCTGAAACATCTCCTTCGCCGTTCGTGCTCCGTACATCGTCCAGCCTTCATCGTTTACTTGAACACCCGTCGCCCCTTCAGTCGTATTTTCCTCCCCGTGTGTCATCAATGCACCTTCCCATCGCTGCCAGCCTGCTGGAGTAACTTCACGGTGTCAGGACTGGCCTCCCGCACAAGCTCGATCGCGGTATCCATATGCGTGAGCTGCTCTTTCAGCATGTCGAAGAACACCCCGCGTGTCTCCGCGTCCACCTTGGCGGTCACCAACAGGAACATGGCTGCGATGCCTGCCCCCGCGGCTGCCTGTCCTGCATGTCTTCCGTGGCTTTCGGTGTGCAGCAGGTTCACCACCTTCAGCGCAAGGTCGTAGATATCTTGGTGGTACTCGCCCAACGAGGACGTGGGGTTGTCCGTGATCTTCTTCCAGTCATTGCTCATCGGTCATTTCCCGTGAAGACGCGGTAGAGTCCGCGCACAAGGAAGGCCATCAAGAAAAACAGCGTGCAACCCACAACAAATACGAAGGCGTAATAACAGAGCAGCGTATCAACTATTACTGTGTCCATTCTTTACCACAGAATCCTTTCAGAAAGGTGGGCATTTCTCCTGCCCACAGGGTGACGGGTGACTTAGAGTTCAGCGTGGGATGGAGTCGTGCGACAGCAGCGCGGTTGTTGCGCCAGTCGGTCAGCAGCTTGACCAGTTCGGGAAGGTCAGCCTCGTCACAGGTGACAATGACCCCGTGACCGTGGCCGATGGGTTCGGTTACGCGCCCTTCATTGGGATCCATTCACCCTCCGCATCATGGCTCTCCCTGCAGTCGGGATTGCCGTACCAAGTTGAGTTTGTGTACTGTGTATCGCCCTCTTCGTCCACAAGAACGTGGGTGACTTCCTCTGCAAATTCTGCATCGTCAATGTAAGGGTCAGTTCCTCCATCCCCTCCCCCCCCAGTGGCCGTATGTTGAGGACTCTCCCAATTAAACTGACGAGACAGGTCGGCGTGTTTCTCCGCCTTCTCAATTGCCTCACGCTGACTGGTGGCCTCGATGTTGACCATCTTCACGCGCACGACAGCGAACAGGTGGACGTAATATCTCATTTGTCCTCCGTTGGTGTCAGGCCAGCGTCGATCCGGTCTGCTTGGAGCTGCGCCCCGGCTTCGTCCAATGCGTTATCACAAAGGACGCGCAACGTGTTCCTGGCGAGTTCAAGGCGACGGGCGAGGTCGTCATAATCACTCTCCCCGTCAGGGTGCGATTCATCCCAAAACCCCATCTTCCAGCGGTGGTGCAGTTCTTCGCTGGCCTCGTCGAGGGCGATGGCGATCACCTTTCGGTGTTCGCGCACCCAGACCTCCCACTGAGTTTTTGATTCTGTGCTCATGACTGCTCCTTCGCGTAAGCCTTGGCTTCTGTTTCGGTTAGGCACGCCTCACAGACGTGGACTGTCCCATCGTCAAATGCCTCATCGCCCCCGCACTGATCGGCCATCACCTCACAGTCCAGATACATCTGTATTCCACACCGATCACACGAATAGCCCGAACACTCCGCACAGCCCCACCCAACGTCTGACGCTAGGCGATTGACAAATCGACCGGAGCCGAAAGCGGTACTCTTCCCGCAGTAGATGCAAGGATCGTCCACTTCCGATTCGTAAGCCTTGGCTTCTGTTTCGGTCAAACATGCCTCACAGACGTGTACTGCCCCATCCGTAAATTCCCATTCGCCTCCACACTGATCGGCCATGACGTCCTCGTCTATATAGATTTGTTTCTTACAGCGATCACACTCTGGACCCGCGCACTCCGCACAGCCCCAACCGCTACGCTCAAGCCGGTCCATGACCACACCTTCGCAATGAGTACGATTGACAAATCGACCGGAGCCGAAAGCGGTACTCTTTCCGCAGTATACGCAGGGATCAACAGTAGTTAACAACGCCGTTGTCCACTTCGTATCGGTGAGTTCTCCAAAGATACAGAAAGCCCCCTCTGTGCTCATCACTGCTCCTTCTTGGCCCATCTTTTTAGAATATTTTCATCGAACGAGGCCTCAACGGCGAACAGAAAGTCCTCAGAGTCCCAATTGGTATTTTTGTGAAGTTCTTCAAATTCCATGGCCTGTGTAATAACCGCCGTGACCACGTCCCTTGAGTCTTCGTATTCCATCTGATCAACCTTCTCGAAAGCAAGTTGCGCCATTTCGTAGACCACTTGTGCAGCACTGATGAAATATTCCTGTGTACGGCTGAGATTGTCTTGAGCGTTCACTTTGACCTCAAGTGCAGCAGTAGCTTCAGGGCCAAGTTTGATCAAGGGATGCAAGTCATCGCCGTTCCAGAGCGCGTGCATCTCGTTTTCCGCGTGGTCGTTGGGGCAGGTGATCTCAAGCTCTGCACTGAAATCTTTGCTATGCCAGCCGTCGCTTATCTCCCCTCGGTCGTCCACTGTCACGCCGTAGCCCCGCTCGGTACAGATGACCTCAAGGGGTTGGTCACAGATGGGACACGTTGAGTGTTCGTAGATTGAGGATCCCATTAGCTGGTCACCTCGCGCTGACGCACAATTTCATCAAGTCGAGTCTGGAAGAAGGTGTTGATCGCTACGTCAATGTGATCCCAACAGGCATCGTAGTACTCCGCGTAGGCAGAGTCGATAAAGTCGCAACTCTCGTCATCGTCCAGCTTGAAATACCGGCTGATGACGGTGTGGATCGCATCGGCGCACGCTAGCTCTGCTTCACTGCGTGAGCCTAACTCTTCCTCTACCACTGCCAAGATTTCTTCATGCGTCATGGCGGTCCTCCTTCGTTAGTCTTCCCTCGAAAAATCGGAGAATAAATGTACCCTCCGCAAGAAAGTCATCGTTGCTGCGGTACTCCCAATCATTCCCGAAGTGCTTGTTGCACAAGACCGCCAGCTCTAACTCGAAGACGGCTAGCCGTTCCTCGTTGCGCGTTTCTTCCTCGGTCAGCTCGTCCTCGTGATCGTCAGGCGTCATCGAGTGTCCCATTAGCTGGTGGCCTTTGCCCGCTCGGCTTCCTTCATCGCCGTCCACTGGTTCGAGGCTTCTTCTACGTGGTTCCTGAAGGTGTCTGCCAAGTCATCCCGTTCCTGCTGTGACAGTTCCAGCATCGCCACTAGCTGGGCGGTCATTTCTACGCAGACTCCCACACCAAGTCCGAGCTGGGAGTCGCAGGATTTCTCAAGGAGAGGCAGGAGTTTGCGCGTGATCTTGTGCACTTTTTTCATGGCAGCATCCAGCTCCTGATTCTCGGCGTTCTTATCTTCAGGCATCTGTGGTCCCTTTCCCCATGCGCGTTCGCATGGCCTTCAAAGTGTGACCACCCTCGCAGGTGACCACGGCGTGCTGCTCGATCAACTCCCAGAGTTCGACGTACTGGTCGCAGTCCAGCATCGGGTCAAACTGTCCGATACCGTTGGAGCGTTCGTCCTGAAAGCTGGCTTCTTCGTTGGTCGTGAGATGCACATCCTCTACGGTTAGCGTGAGGGTGGCACGGATAAATTTCCGACACAGAGGGCAGCGGTCGATCATCTTGCCAGCCCGGTAGGACAGGATCTGTTCCGCTGCCTCGGCGGTGCGGTGCTTCTTCTTGGTGCGTTTTTTAGCCATCTGAGTCGTTTGCATGTGCTCTAGTATACCACATGCACGATAATCGGGTCAAGCGGATATCGGGACTACCCGACACATTCAGGACAGTGCGGGACGCCGTCTTCCCATCGAAAACCGCTTGTGAAGAGATCGCTCGTCCACATCCCGCACCCCTCGCAAATCTCGGCAGCTCCTGTCCCTCACCGCCTAGTTGTTATCCCTGCCTATGTAACTTGAGCACCGCGCCACGAATCACCGCGTTGTCATCCCGGCCAGCGCGTAGAACAAAGAGCGCGCCCTGCAGCCAGTCGTGAACCTCACGCCGACACTCGTGGTCAAGCACCACCCCCTCAGTGACTTTCGCTTGTGGTTGGCCTTCACGACTCACGGAGCGCGTGAACCGAATGTCCCACCGGGTAGACTTGACCTTCACGAGGTCAAGCTGCACATGCGCGAGGTGCCTCCCGTGCAGTAGCTCTTCGTTCACGCGTGACAGCAAGCCGCGTAACACTCCCATCGTGACCTCTGCGTTGTTGTCGCAATTTGGATTCCAGCAGTCCAACTCAGTCGTTGCCATCAGTCCTCCCAATAGGTGCCGTGACCGGCTAGCTCTTCATACTCACGAGCAGTGCCTTGCCGTCCATTCTCGCCCAGCCCACACTGGTCGCGGTACTTCTCTCTTGCACACTTGACGCAGTAAATCCCGGCGTACACCCCGAAGCTATAGCGCTGGTCTACGCTGCCAGCGTCAGTCCGTCCACAGCGCTCACAGGTGGTGTAGTCGATGTCGTATGCCATCAGTCGGCCTCCATACGGCTGGGGAGTATCCCGCCCTTCACGGTGTGGTGTGGTATTCCTGAGCAACTCGCGTGGGGCAGTCCCTCAACCCACTCGCACCCGTTGGCGTACACATCCTCACCACGATCGTCATCCTCACCAACTTCGATCCCGCGTTCTCGTTCCTCGACAATGTGGCCTCTGAGCAGAATCGCTTCCTCGTCAAACTCAACCGTGGCCTTGCAGTCCTCGCACTCAAATATCCATGAATCCCCGTTACTTCGCTGCTCAACCATCTTCCATCCCATCAGTCGGCCTCCCCTTCCCCCCGACCATACTCATCAGGCGGGTCTTCGTCCTCATCATCCTCACGTTCCTCGGATCGGTCGATAAATGCGACAGAGCCGACCAGGGTACGCAAGGCGGGATCGTTCCAGCCTCGCTGGTTCACGCCAAGCGCTTCGGCGATCCGTGTACCGTGGGGATTCGGGGGCAGCTCATCCAGCCGTCCCTCTTCGTTGACGTAAACGTTCATCTGTGCCTCATCACGGGCTTCAACCGGGTCAGGCTGTGGCACACGCTCGATCTCGCCCTCGACCAGCGTCTGCAGTTCCTCCAGACCCCAATAGGTTCCTTTCGGATGGACACGCTGGTACGTGCCATCTGGGGTAATCACAAAGCTGCTCATCGGCGCAAACGGAAACGGAGCAGTCAGTCTTTTCCTCAGTTCGTTCATTTGCTCACCTCTCCTACGCCTGCAGTTCCTCCAGTGGCACGTCCCGCACGTACCTTCCGTCCCTGTTTGAGCAGTGTGACCACGGTCAGGAGGTCGGGGGAGGCCGTGGGGGGGAATCCCGTACTCTCGGCCTCGCGCAGTTCCGCTATCACTGCCTCGATTGCAGAGCCGTCAAAGCCCTCGGCGTTCTCTGGGTATCGGTCATCGGTCAGGATCGTCCAGACACCCTCCAGACGGTCAGCCAGCTCGCCCAGATCGCCGATCCCCTCTTCGTACTCGCGTGAGTTGATCGCGTCCTCCACCTTCTCGATCCAGTCGTGCGCTTTGGTCAGGTGGTCGCACAGTTCGTCAATCTTATCGGCGCTCATGCAGGGCGCAGTCAATCGGTTCCTCAGTTCGTTCATTCGCTCACCTTCCCCTCAAAAAAGGTCACCCCGTCCTTTGTGATCGGCTTCCTGAAGGACTCCATCCAGAGTTCCCATATCCTGATCGCTTCCTTCTCTGAAATCCTCAGCGATCTCGCCAGCACCGGGGGCGCACCCCACATATTCACAACTCCCGAATCCCGAATCCCGATCAACGCCTTGAAGCCTCGCGTGAGTGTCATTCTGCTTCCTCTCTCTTAATCTGCTCGTGTTCCCACTGGCCGTCCTCGTATAAGTATAACATAGTGTAGCCACGATGTCTAGTCCTCCACGTACGACACGTCCAGCCCGTTCCGCTTGAGGAGGTCGGTGAGGACGTGGGGCATCTCAAACACCCCGTCATAATCCACGAGGGCGATCCCCTCAAACCAGAGGCCGACCTCGGCGTGGTGATCCTCGTCTTCTCGCACTGAGCCGAAGACCTCGGCAGAGCGTGGCGCTGCCTCGTCCTCCTTCCAGTGGAGCACCACCTCGATCCCCCGTTCGGCGTTGGTGAGCGCGTGACCCTCGGCATCGATCACGTTGATCACGTCCTGCGG
>Ga0310345_10006561_pt1 | contig 10148 bp, 9 predicted proteins | sample HC15DNA20500_MG_FD_204667 | JGI IMG/M metagenome (GOLD analysis project Ga0310345, IMG submission 204667) | Marine microbial communities from station ALOHA, North Pacific Subtropical Gyre - HC15-DNA-20-500_MG | ecosystem: Environmental > Aquatic > Marine > Oceanic | place: Pacific Ocean: North... | reverse complement strand
TAATCAGAACGGTATCCTGACAACGGATGTTTCAGTCGCTATTAGGGGCGATGTAGAGCGACAAGCTAGCTCTTGTGAGGATGGGTTTCCCTTTAATTGTGCCGGATGCTGGTCACGTGTTGGTGGCAATTGAGCAGTAGATTAATCGCATCGGAGCGACATGTTCAGTTTCCGGCGAACCCGTCATTTATTGCTGTAGGTAGCGTATGAGTTTTTTTTCTCTGCCACAATCCGTGCTAGGATGACGCGGTTTTGTGTCTCTTCGCCATAAAACTGTGGCGTAAGCCGGAGGCTAAGTGTCCCCCATCTTGTTGAGACCTATCCGCGAGCAATTCGAACACGACCGAGTGATTCGGCAGCTTCAGGGCCGATTACGTCGTCGGTTCACCATTGGTATTAATCCTGGTGCCGAGGAGACCGAATCTGTCCGGATAGCCTCACGGGACGTTTACCCAGATCTACTGTTGACTAGCCCGGAGAAGGGGAGACGGCAACAGACCATAGTCGAGGTGGAAACTGCCGAGTCGGTGAACCACCTAGAGGCATTGGCGCAGTGGGCTCATTTGGCAAAGGCTCGTGGTGCTTTTCATCTATACCTGCCGGCGGGAACCGCTGACGTTGCGAGGCGCTTGTGTCAGGAGAATGGAATCAACGTCTCCGAGATCTGGACGTACTATTCCGTCGGAACGAAGATCCAGTTTGCGATGGTGTACCGTTCGGCTGGCGCTGTGAAGGCATTGAAGAAGCGGAAGGCGGCCGCTGCTGCAGGGTTAGGGACTAAGAAGAAACAGGCTTCGAAGACTAAGCGGGCCTCGAAAACAGCAAAGGGTAGAAGGCCGTTGAAGAAGAAGGTGGTAACACGCAGAAAGTCTTCGAAAGTGGCGAAAATTACCAAAAAGAAGGTTTCAAAAGTTTCTAAGAAGAAGAAAGCGGTTCGTCGTTGAGGTTGATGAGGTCTCCGAGATTCCGTGTGCGTCTACGTCGTCAACGTGACGTAAAGTTCCTGAGACAGCCAGTGGGAACCAATACCGTTTTGGGCCCGATGCATCGATGCCGGCGGGCATCGAAATTGTTGACTTGACCATCTAATCCTATCAGTAAAACATGCCGTTTCTCCGGTTCTCTCGGGATAAGCGGGGCTACGAGAACACGTACGTTCTCCATGGGTTCCGACGAGGCTCTGGCAGCCGCCCGAAGGTTCTCTACTGGTTTCGTACACCACCCAATGTCAGGATTGGTCGTCTGCCATTGGATGAGGAAGCCATTCGTGCCATAGAAGAAAACAACACGGATTTGTCGTTCGATTGGCGGAAGATGCTCAAAGTACGCCAGAGACCCATAGCGGGTGCCCGGTCTGAGCGGGATACTCGTGTAGCCCGAAAACGAAGGGTCTCGAGTCGGTCCGTTGATAGCACGGTTGCACAGATTCGCACGGTCGAAGAACCGGAGATCATTGAGCACTCTTCCTCTGGTGTGGATCGGCAGGATCGTGATCAGGTCGTAACCGGTCCAGCGGGTGAGATCGATCCACCCGGCGCAGAGGTATTGCATGAGGATGTCGAGCCAGATGACGCGGAGGGTGAGATCGATCGTCCCTGGCAGCATCCCGTCGTGGCATTAATAGGTGACAATGGCCTGGCCCGGCTCAGGGCTCGCTATGCTGAACTGAATGCAAGGATTTCCGAGAAGTTTAGCGACTCTTCTGCACGGGAGGCAATGCGCGTACGTGTCGAGGCGCTGAACCCAGACGCCTGGCGCGCGGGTGAACAAGCGGTTCATGGTATCGAGCGGTTTGAGGCCGGGGTCGAGGATATTAAGAAAACTCTAGGGCGTCGTCGCTCGCGTCGTAGGGGACCTCGTCGACGTCGCACGAAGCCTCCTGCTTAGTCAGAAGGTAAACCCCGTCATTTAGCGGCGTGTTCAGGATCCGGTCTGCCCTGGCAGGGGGGCTTTGTTATAATGTCACCTATGAAGAAATGGAGCATCAGCACGGTATGGTCGCTGTGTATGCAGGCGGCGGCCATCGTCACGGCCGCGAGTGTTGTCATTGGTGCTCAGACGCAAGAACCACTTCCGCAACAATTACCGGTCGAACAAATTGAATCGGGAGACCCATCCGGGGTGTTCCGGACGGGGGTCACACTAGTTACGACTGACGTTATCGTTCGTGATGACAGCGGTATTTTTCTAGCTGATCTGACGAAAGATGATTTTGTTGTTTATGAGGACGACCAGCCCCAGGATATCGCCTCGCTCGTCCTGGTGCACGGTGGTCGCGTCTATAACCAGTTGGTGCCTCCACCACCGTCGCGTGAGGGGATTATCCTTCCGGCCGCGCGGCCGGTGAATGACACGGCGGGTCGAATTTTTGTCCTCTTCGTGGATGATCTGCATCTCGAGACAAGTAAGACACCGCGTGCACGCCAGGTATTCGAGCAGCTCGCCGATACATTGATTCATGAAGGAGACCTATTCGGTGTCGTATCAACGGGGCCATCTTCGATCTCCATCGACATGACGTACGACCGAAGTATCTTGTATCAGGTTGCGGATCGAATTACCGGCGATGGGTACAATCCGAATGAGATGGCCAAATTTCTCATCGAAGGTTACTCCGGACCAACGGAGCTGCAGTGGCGAGCTCACGTTGCGTTTAAGACCGCCCGGGAAATTGTGGCAAATCTTGAACAAGTACAGAACAGGCGGAAAGCGTTTATCTACTTTAGTAGCGGTTACGACTTCAACCCATTCGAACACGAGCGAATCTTTGCGCGACAACCAATGCTTGCTGACAGGCGGGCGGCGCAGGAGTCGGGACTGTTTGAACCGGATGAGATAGCTGGTATGTATGAGGGAGTCCCAGATCCGTATGGTGATCCATTCGAAATAATCTCACGGCAAGGTCAGGTATTCAGCGACGCCGAGCTGGCAATGGAGATCTCCGAGTTGACCAAGGCGGCGAACCGTGCAAACGCCTCGTTTTACACAGTTGACCCGCGTGGCCTTGTGGCCGGTCCGGATATCGATTACACAGGTTCCACGATGGAGTTCAATAACTTTTTGTACACGTCGCAAAATAGCCTCCGCTCGCTGGCAGAACTCACGGGAGGAATGGCAATCGTTAACCGGAATGACTTCGAGGACGCCTTTAAATTGATTGACGCTGAGACAAGCGACTACTACATCCTCGGCTTCTATTCAGGTAACGCCGATCCGACCTACCGTACGCGGAGGCTTCGGGTAGAGGTCAACCGTGAAGGAGTTGACGTTCGATCGCGTACTCACTATACGTTCGCTAGACCGAACGAAGGTCAACCCCCTCCTCCGTAAACTAGGGGAAGTGTCTGCGCGGGCATTATCTAGGCTTATCCGTTTATTGTATGGGTAGGCCTTTTCTTTTTTCCGAGTACCAGGAGAACACTGCTGTGTCGACAGAGATGAGCAAGGCTTACCGTCGACTGTAAAATAGAGGCCGGTGGGGATACTGATGTAGCTGAGGCGTTACGATTGTGCCCGGCTGGTGTCAAAACTCAAACGTCGTCCATTATCATCTTGCTAATCGAGTGCCTGCATCAAAAACAATGATCAAACCCTGTCTTGTTTGGCTGGCTGTATTTACGTGCCTCGCGCCGGCCAAACTTATTGGCCAGGACAAACCCAATGATATTGGTGAACGTCTACTGGCCCGTCCATCAATTAGAGCGGCTGTTGATGCGGCAGGAACATTTGAGGCTGAAGTGCTGGCAGATCAGATCGATCTGTGTAGCATTCCCGCACCACCGTTCGGTGAACATAAACGGGCCGAAGCGTACCGGGCTCGATTCGAGGCACTTGGTCTTGAACGCACACGGATTGATTCAGTTGGTAATGTGCTTGGTGAGCGGCCCGGTCAAACTGATCAGCCGCACTTAGTTTTTAGTGCGCACCTGGACACGGTATTTCCTGAGGACGTTGACGTCACGGTTACTCGCGACGGTAGTATCTTGAAAGGTCCTGGTATCGGTGACGATTGTCGCGGACTTGCGGTCGTCCTGGGTGTTGTCCGGGCGCTCGATCGTGCGGCGGTTCGCACGTGGGGTCGTATTACCTTCGTGGGGACCGTTGGTGAGGAAGGGCTCGGTGACCTACGTGGTGTGAAACACTTGTTCAACACAGAGCTGGCTGGTGCTGTTGATCGTTTTGTGTCCGTGGATGGCGCAGGCCTAGGTATCACGAATGTGGCTGTTGGATCTAATCGGTATAGGGTGACCTTCCGTGGGCCAGGTGGCCACAGTTTCGGCGCGTTCACGCACTTGGCCGTTTGATAGATGAGATCGCTAAGTTCGATGTATCAACGGTACCAAAGACTACCTTTAATGTTGGTAGGATCGGCGGCGGCACCTCAATCAACGCGATAGCCGAGGACGCATGGCTTGAAGTTGATCTTCGTTCGGAAGATCCGGTCACGCTTGCAATAATCGACAAAAGATTTCATGGTGCAGTTGAAACGGCTTTGTCGGAAGAGAACGATAGATGGGGACGTGGTGGTCGCTTGCGGGTCGAGCTCGAGTTGGTCGGACGCCGTCCTGCCGGCCGTACGCCGGACGATACCCAAATGGTACGTACGGCCGTGTCTGTCTCTAATGCCCTGGGTTTGTCTTTGCGGATGTCTGCGGGTTCGACTGATGCGAATTATCCTATGAGCCTTGGTATTCCAGCTATCACAATAGACGGAGGGGGGCGAGGATTTGGTGCGCACGCATTGGATGAAACATTTGACACTACAGAGTCCGTGCGCGGTACCGAACGGGCGACGTTGCTCGCGGTCGCACTGACGGAACCATAGCTCGTCCCCGCTTATAAACTTTGGCGGTCCTGTTAGAATAGTAATAATTGTGTGCATGGAAAGAGAGACGTAAGCCGGATGCGCAATCCTCGAATCACGCGGGTAGCATCCGTGTTTCTGCTTGGTCTGCTTTCATTTGCAGCCTTCCTACTAAGCTCCGGACGGTTGAGGGTAACATCGGATGCCGAACTGGTCGGTCCGAAGATTATTGCCCCTGTAATACCTGAACTGCGACGAGTACCAGAAGCGCCTCTTTTCCGGGATGTTAGCGACCTTCCGGATCTTCGGTTACGGGCCGCGGCCGGTATTCTTTACAATCCGAAGACCCACGAGGTCTTATGGGCGACCCACGGACTTGAACAGCGCCCGATGGCCAGTATCACGAAGGTAATGACGGCTCTTGTCTTCTTGCATGAGAAGCGAGACCTATCACGAGACGTCGTAATTTCTCGGAGCGACGTACGGCGTGCGTCAACGACCTATCTCAGGCGGGGTGAACGCGTCAGCCTAAAGGATCTCCTCCATCTTGCATTGATCGCATCCGATAACGCAGCGGCGCGGGTACTTGCCAGGGTATCACCGTGGGGTACAGTCGGCTTCGTTGATCAAATGAATAATAAGGCGGCTGAACTCGGGTTCGATGACACTAGTTTTGTCGACTCCTCTGGACTCGATGAGCGCAATCTTTCCACTGCATACGATCTGGCTCGTCTGATTGCCTATGCCAGCGAAGATCCAACGATCTCACGGATTATGCGAAAGCAGTCCTACGGGATGCGCACCAGCCGACGGCGGCTCAGAGTTCGGAATACCAATCGCCTCTTGCAGGGTCGCCATGTTATCCACGGGGGCAAGACCGGTTATATAGACGAGGCAGGGTATTGCGTAGCGGCCGTGGTTAAACTGCCGGGAAGTGATCCATTGGCGCTAGTTGTCCTCGGTGCCCGATCGAACTCCGCTAGGTTTGCCGAGGCCCGGCGATTGGTCAATTGGGTGTCTACTGATGGACGGTCTCTCATCACGCTGAACATGCAGCGTGCTGACTGACGTAGATTGTGTAGGGAGTCGGTAGATGCAAATCGTGTATAACAGGGTGGTAATAATCGCCCCCGTAAGCAGGCGCGGCGGGACCGGATTCGTTGGGGGTGATCCGAATTATTTCGGAATGGTACCGGCAGTTGTCCTGAGAATAGAAAGAACATCGTTTCCGCAGGTTATGCTATCCAGGTAACTCTTAAGCGAGCATCGATTTCGAAATTGTCTTTCGTATACGACGTTACCCGTTCGAGGTAGTGTCTATAGACCAGTCGCCCATTTGTGAGGTCGGTTCCAACGGCGCACTGTTTCTCCCACCGGTGTCTGTGACATGGTGATCCATCAGACTGATCGAACCTACGGCGAGGGAAGCGTCAGAGAGCAAGCGCTGTCGATTCTTATGGTGGCATCCGAGGCGGTGCCCTATGTGAAAACGGGTGGACTTGCTGACGTCGCGGGCGCCTTGACCACTGCACTCGACCGACTTGGTCACAAGGTCACTCTTGTGATTCCACTTTATCGAACGGTGGGTTGGGCTGGTGCGCCGTTCGCGCGTCGTCACCTTGCAATCGGCGGGCATTGGTACGACGTTGGGTTTGTTGAGAAAGCGTTTGGGCCACGCTCACGGACTGTGTTTGTTGAATGCGACGAGCTTTACGATCGAGACGGTGTGTATGGGGAAGGTGATCATAGTCATCCGGACAACGCGCTAAGGTTTGCTCTACTGGCGCGGGCAGCGTTAGAGTTGTCGCTTCTAGACCGGGCACCGCCGGACATTATTCATGCCCACGATTGGCAAGCTGGACTAGTACCAGTTTATGCTCGCACCCTCTACGCTAAACATCCGATGTTCGACCGGATAGCGTTGGTCTTTACAATTCACAACATCGCCTATCAGGGTATTTTCGGTGGTGACACCCTAAAGGAACTGGGCCTTGACCCTGAGAGCTACACGGTCAACGGACTCGAATTCTGGAATCAATTGAGTTTTCTAAAGGGTGGTATCAACTTTAGCGATCTTGTGACTACGGTTAGTCAGGGTTATGCGCGGGAGATTTTGACGGAGGAATACGGCTATGGATTTGAGGGCATCATGCAGGAGCGCCGCTCTGTGCTCCGTGGCATTCTTAATGGAATCGACGTCGATAAGTGGGATCCGACGTGTGATCCCCATGTGCCGGAGCCATTCTCGGCTAATGATCTTCGCGGCAAGCGTGCCGCGAAGCGTAAACTTCTGGAGAAATATCGACTTCCGTCATCGGAAGCCGATCTGAATCGGCCGGTCGTTGGCCTGGTATCGCGGCTCGTGTATCAAAAAGGGTTTGATCTGATATTCGAAGCGATTGATCAGCTGGCCGTCCTTGATGCACTGTTCGTTGTTTTGGGTACCGGTGAACGACGGTACGGGGAGATGTGGCGTGAGGCAGCGGTACGATATCCCCATACGATAGGGGTACGAATTGGCTACGATGAGGCCCTCGCACATCTCATCGAGGCTGGAGCGGACATGTTTTTGATGCCGTCACGGTACGAACCATGCGGGTTGAACCAGATGTACAGCATGCGTTACGGTACGGTTCCTATCGTTCGTGCGACTGGTGGGCTTGACGATGCAGTAGAACACTATGACGCGCGAATAGGAGAAGGTACCGGTTTTAAGTTTCGGGACTACACTAGTGTGGCAATGCTTGGAGCCGTTCGCGCGGCACTGGGTGTTTATGCAGACCAGGACCGCTGGCGAAAGATTCAGGTTGCTGGCATGCGGCGAAATTTCTCTTGGGATAAGTCGGCCGCCGCATACGTGACAGAGTACCAAGAACTAACGAGCGTTCGACGCAACCGGGAGAGTTCGTAGGATGTGAGAGGCGATCATGAGTGAGGTCATTATTATCGGGTCCGGCCCGGCGGGTCTTACGGCCGCGTTGTATGCAGCACGGGCGAATCTTAAGCCACTACTAATTGAAGGTCTCGAAGCGGGTGGACAGTTGATGCTTACAACGGCGGTTGAGAATTATCCTGGATTTCGAGACGGGATCATGGGTCCGGAATTGATGGGGGAGATGCGTGCCCAGGCTGAGCGATTCGGCACAGAGATTATAAGAGGTGATGTTACGGCGCTTGACCTGACAAAAGGACCATTCACGGTAACCCTCACGGATGCAGAGCACCGTGCAAGGGTTCTGATCCTTGCAACCGGGGCGTCAGCGCGGTTGCTTGGGCTTCCGTCCGAGCGTTCGCTTATGGGCCATGGTGTCTCGACCTGTGCCACTTGTGATGGTTATTTCTTTAGAAACAAGCCAATCATCGTTGTCGGGGGAGGTGATTCGGCTATGGAGGAGGCAACGTTTCTAACGAAGTTCGCCTCACACGTTACAATTGTGCACCGACGAGATGCTTTCCGTGCGTCAAAGATCATGCAGGAGAAAGCACGGGCTAATAATAAAATTTCGATTGAATTGGACTCGGTGCTCGACGAAATTAGAGACGTCGATAAGGGCATAGTTAGCAGCGCAGTGGTTCGTAACGTAAAAACAGGCCTTAGAAAAGAACTTGCGGTCGATGGCGTGTTTGTCGCCATCGGACACACACCAAACACTCACCTAGTCGTTGGTCAGCTTGAGCTGGACGGTAATGGATACATCGTGCCTCAGCGGGGGACGGCGACCAGTGTGCCGGGTGTGTTTGCCTGCGGTGATGTGCAAGACCACGTCTATCGACAAGCGGTTACAGCGGCCGGAAGCGGTTGCATGGCTGCAATAGATGCAGAGCGCTATCTAGAGAGTTTGCCTACAGGCAGCGCTGAAGTGGAAGTAGAGCGAGCAACGGAGCCATCATAGTTAACTTACGGCTAGTGTTTGTACCTGTTTTACTTGTTTGGTGAATTCTAACACTGAATAATTGTTCTGCCGCGCTCCGCATACTACCGTGGGAATGAGACGCTTCTGTACGGGGACGTAAAGTTGATTGGTCATTATTGTCTACGGAAGTTGTCAACTCGTCGGTGGTCTAGATCCTGTCGTCTCTAATCTATCCAACCTCCGCCGACCACGACATCTCCACGGTAGAGCACAACGGCCTGACCGGGCGTGATCGCGGGCTGTGGCATGTCGAACTCTAGATTCATGCGGTCACCTTCGAGAGGTCGGACGGTAGCCAGTGCTTCGGGATGTTGATAGCGAATTTGTGCTGTTACTCGGCTAGCGGTCGAGGGGGCGCCGTTGATCCAGTTGACATCGGAAGCGGTAAGGCTGGAGCGCTCGAGCTTATCTCGTGGTCCAACAGTGACCGTTCGGTTTTTAGCATCAAGTGCGACAACATACAGCGGGATCGGACTCGACAGTCCTAATCCTTTACGCTGGCCCACAGTGAAACGGTGGATCCCATTATGGGTACCAAGCACCCGCCCCGTGGTATCGGTGATTGGTCCAGAGCAGGCGATCTCAGGGGCCCGTTTTTCAATAAACTTTGCGTAGTCTCCATCTGGCACGAAACAGATTTCGTGGCTGTCTGGTTTTTCGGCCACGAGCAAGCCACGTTCCCGAGCATAGTTTCGTACTTCAGCTTTATGGTATTCGCCAAGGGGAAAAAACGCGTGGGCAAGCTGGGTCTGAGTTAGTGAGAATAGGAAATACGATTGATCTTTCGCACGATCGACGGCACGGCGGAGGACATAGTGTCCGCCCGTTTCGGTGTTGGCCTGGGGATCGGTAGTCGTTATTGTCACCCGCTCAACTCGAGCATAGTGTCCTGTGGCGACGCAAGTGGCATCGAATCCACGGGCACGTTGCAACAGGGTTGAAAACTTAAGGTTGCTGTTGCAACGAACACAAGGGATAGGTGTCCGGCCAACAGTGTAATCATTAACGAATTGGGTTATGACATCGGCATCGAACTGTTGTTCGAAGTTGACAATGTAGTGAGGAATTCCCAGGGCGGTGGCAACTCGGCGAGCATCGCTTAAATCGTCCAATGTGCAGCAGGAGCCAAATTGGTTATGTCCATCACGTTGATCGTAGAGTTGCATCGACAGGCCAACGACATCGTGACCCGTAGTGGCCAGCATGGCGGTGGCTACCGATGAATCGACTCCACCAGACATCGCGGAAACGATACGCATGTGTCTAGCGTACAGGATGCTAGCGTTTTGAGGCTAGAGAAACTGCCTGGACGCAATTACACTCGGATAGACTGGTTCAGTGCGGTGAGGTCTCGAAGTTTGCGGACCACTCTGGGCAGGATTTCAATGACGCGCTCGATCTCCTCAGCGGTATTACCGGAACCAAGGCTA
>Ga0310345_10006560_pt1 | contig 10149 bp, 9 predicted proteins | sample HC15DNA20500_MG_FD_204667 | JGI IMG/M metagenome (GOLD analysis project Ga0310345, IMG submission 204667) | Marine microbial communities from station ALOHA, North Pacific Subtropical Gyre - HC15-DNA-20-500_MG | ecosystem: Environmental > Aquatic > Marine > Oceanic | place: Pacific Ocean: North... | reverse complement strand
GCACCGGTGAGGCCGGCGGTTCCGGTCCCGACTTGCACAACATCGACGGACCGCTCATCAAGTAATGAACAGAACTCCCCAGGGTTCTGAAGGTTTTCCCCGCTTGCAACGGATGCTCGAACAGCCTGGGAGACTTGTCGAAGGCCAGACGAATCCCAGCGACGAGCTGGTTCCTCGATCCACGTGAGATCGAAGTTATCCTCGATCGTGTGGACATGCCGGATCGCTTGTTTGGGTGTCAAATGCTCGTTGACATCAAGCATGAGCATGACGGGTTTCCCGGATGTTGCTAAAGCTCTTTGCATGATTTCGATCCGGCGCAGATCATCGTCGAGGTTGGCTCCTCCTTTGAGTTTGCCTGCTGATACCCCGCGGGCCGCCATTTGTTCGTAATAGCCCTGCAACTGTTCATCGCTTAAGGGCATATCGAGACCACTGGCGTAGGCTCGAACTGTTGGTTCTGCGGCACCTAAGGTCTTCCAGAGTGGTTCGTTGTTGGCTTTTGCTTTCAAATCCCACAGCGCCATATCGAGGACGGATATTCCAGCAGCTACGGGGCCTACAACGCCAACCTTAAATGCGGCGTCGGTCATCATTTTCCACAGACCTCGAACACCTCGCGGATCTCGCCCCACTAGAACTTGGGTGAGGGCTTCGATGTGTGGGCGGGCGGCTGGCGTGCCGAGGCCGATGCCCGTCAGTTCGGTGTCCGTGTCCAAATAGACGACCAATGCAGCATGGCGTTTCCTGCCCTTGGGGGTATTAACATCGCCTAGTAATCGAGAGGTGTCATGCTCATATAACAGTGAACGTACGCCGGTAACTTGCATGGGTTTTATTCGATAGAACGGTGTGAGACTAGTGTAAAGGGGGCCTGTGGCTGGTGCTCGGACCTAACGTGGTTTCACATGCCGCACATCGGTACTGGCGGATGATGTGCCGATTTTTTTTGCGAAGTTTTTGGTTTTTGCGTCCACCCTGTTTTGAATCAGATCAACACGAGGCTTACGGCTATTAGACCAGCTACACCGAAGGCAGCGGCGTATGCGATGAACGCCACTAGCGAGGGTGGAAGTGGTACGTGCATGTCAACGATGAGGTGGCGGATTCGGTGCACGGCATGTATCGAAATCAGTGTAAGAGCAATTGCGGTGATCACCCTGACCAATGGGAAGTCAAGGAGATCCTGAATGCCGGTAAAACTTGTTGCATTTGCAAACCACTGCCATTGGAGTGGTCCTAAGATCCCGATGGAAAGAATCGTGATTGGCATTAAAAGGGCGGCAAGCACGCCTCCCGCCGCAAAAAGCGACCAGAAGATTGCTTCTGAAGATCTACCCGTCATGTTGCGCCGACCCACGCGATCCAGCTCCCAATCACAAGTGAAACAAAAACCATCCCCATGAACTGTTGGCTAACGATGATGAATGACGGCACGCGCCGTCCGACGACACGTATCGGCGGAAGAGCCGATGGTGCTAGCAAAAAGAAGGTCACCGTGTGCCAGAGAGCAAAAGCGAGTGCAAGAAAGTGCAGGGCCACCATTAGGGGATGCCATAGGAAATTCGTGTATTCAACATATGTTGTTGCGTCCTGCCCCGCCTTGTGGAACAAAATCGCTATGAGCACAACTTCGACGAACAGGAACACGGCGCTGAGTTCTCGAAGGAAGACGCGCATGTAGGAGCCTTTTCTGGCCCACCACGTCCATCCAAGCCGTCGGTCCAGCGGGCGGTTCATGAGCGATCCACCCACGGTGTTAAAAGTCTCTTGTAGTAGTCCACGGCACCCTCAAGCTTCGCTTGTTGGATGGCCCCTGCCGGGTCTACATGCTTGGGGCACACGGTAGAGCATTCACCAACGAAGGTGCACTCCCATATACCCTCGTTCTGGAACATCACATCTTGTCGTTGGTTCTTGCCCTGATCACGGGAGTCGAGGTTGTAGCGCTGGGCTAACGCTAACGCTGCGGGACCGAGGAATTCGTCTACTCGGCCTACCACTGGACACGCTGCATAACACAACATGCAGTTAATACACATGCTGAACTGCTTATAGCGTTCGAGTTCAGCAGGTGTTTGTGAGTATTCGGATGTCAGGTCATTCTCGTCGTCTTCTTTACGCACAATGTAGGGGCTCACATGGTCGAGTTTTTCCAGGAAGCTTGTGAGGTCGACGACTAGATCACGCTCCACCGGGAAATTGTTTAAGGGTTCAACTTTTACAGGCCCCGGGTACAGATCGGTCAGGAAAGTCGCACACGTCAATGTGGGCTCTCCATTTACCTGCATCCCGCACGATCCGCACACACCCATGCGGCAAGACCATCGATATGAAAGCGATCCGTCGATCTGGTCCTTGACATAATTAAGCGCGTCAAGAACAACCCAATCGTCGCGGTATGGAACTTCGTAGGTTTGATAGCCCGGGGCGTCCCAATCCGGGCGGTACCTGTAAATATCCAATTGGATCGTGGTTTCCTTCACTGGTTACCACCATCATTTTCTTTTTGATCGGGCTTGGCACCGTAGGTCCGCTTTGCCGGGGGCCAGTGCGTGATGGCAACGTCTGCATATTCAATGCGCGGGTTGGCATCCGTGCGAAAAGCAAGCGAGTGCTTGAGGAAATTGTCGTCGTCCCTGGTGACATAATCGGTTCGTTGGTGGGATCCCCTCGATTCAGTTCGATGGCGAGCCGAATGAGCCAGTGCTTCAGCAATGTCAATCATGCCTTCAAGCTCAAGAGCCGTGGTTAGCTCTGTGTTGTAGACGGAGCTTGTATCGTCTAGCGATACGTGGCTCATTTGCTTCCGTATGTCACGAAGTGTGTCGCAACAGGCGGCGAGGGAAGTTTCGTCGCGGAAGATCCCGGCGCCGGCTTCCATGGCCGTTGTCAGCGCATCACGGACATCGGCGAGGCGTTCTCCTCCTTTGGGACGGTTCTGGAGGTCGGAAATGCGAGATCGTGACTCCTCAAGCTGATGATTGATCTCAGGGGCATCGGTCAGGCTGTGTGCCTGTGCGACTGTTGCGGCATGCCGACCAGCTCGTGCGCCGAACACAACCAATTCAGTTAATGAGTTGGATCCGAGCCGGTTTGCGCCATTGATGCTGACACAGGCGCATTCTCCTGCCGCATAGAGTCCTGGCAGAGCTGTGGCACCGTCAAGATCGGTATCTATACCGCCCATCATGTAGTGGACTACGGGGCGGACGGGGATCAGGTCTTTGACCGGATCTATCCCTGCATAATTTTTAGCAAGTTCCCGTACAAAAGGTATTCGGGCGTCAATACGTCGCTCACCAAGGTGACGGACGTCGAGGTGGACGTAATCGCCATAGGGTCCTTTAAATGTGTGTCCGGCCGCCTGCTCGTGCATAAATGCTTGTGATAGCCGGTCGCGCGGACCGAGTTCCATGGTTCGGTTCTGAGGGTGTTTGGGGTCAGTCAGCGGAAGCGGAGATCCGAGATCGTAATTTTCCAGGTAGCGTCGCCCTTGATTGTTTAAGAGGATCCCGCCCTCACCTCTTGAGGCTTCCGTGATCAGGATTCCGGTGCCCGGAAGTCCGGTTGGATGATATTGCACAAACTCCATGTCTTTGAGTGGTACACCGGCGCGATAGGCGAGGGCCATGCCATCCCCTGTCTTTATGGCACCGTTAGTAGTGAAGGGGAATATTCGGCCTCCGCCTCCAGTGCACATGATGACGGCGTTGGCGCGTATGGCACGAATCTCGCCTGTGCGTAGCTCTATGGCCACGCAGCCCTGGCAACGGCCATCAGCGGTTAGGAGCGCCGTAGCAAACCATTCGTCGTGACGCGTGATCTGTTGGAACCGCAGCGAGGTTTGGAAGAGCGTATGGAGGACGTGGAACCCCGTCTTGTCGGCCGCATACCACGTTCGTTCAATTTGCATGCCACCGAACGGACGGACGGCCACCTGGCCGGAGTCTTCACGGTTCCACGGACATCCCCAATGTTCCAGTTGGATCAGTTCGCGAGGTGCTTCATCGACAAAGTATTCGACTGCGTCCTGATCAGCGAGCCAGTCGGATCCGCTGATTGTGTCGTAGATGTGGAAGTCTCGGGTGTCGTTGGGTTTAGCGACTGCTGCCATCCCGCCTTCAGCGACAACCGTATGGCTTCGCATGGGGTAGACCTTGGAAACCAGCCCAATAGACAGACTAGGGTTGGTTTCGGCAACCGCGATCGCCGCACGTAGGCCGGCGCCACCGCCGCCGATGATGATGACGTCATGTCGAATATCTTCCACGTGGTCAATTTTAGGCATCCGGACCTTACGGCGCTAATGTTTTGTTTGGGTCGGTTCCCCGGGCCTGACCTCGCCGAATTGCCCCGATGATTTCAGGATGTTTTTCCAATAGGATGAAAAGTTCGGCTTGGACGGCGACACGATGCGTCGAGTCAGCCGGGGCGGTTCCAATAGTTCGCAACTCGACGAGCAGCCGATTGGCTTTGGTTAGTGGGTCTTGCGATTCTGCAACGCGCCAGTTGCGTCGCCACACGATAAGGCTGAGACCAAGGATGACGGCAGCGATCGTCGCTCCAATCGCCCAGCGGTCCGTTGTAGTGGCCCGAAAAAGGCGAATGGCCTTGGGCACGGCCGTGTTTTCTATCTGGATATCAAGGCTTGTGCCGGCGGTAACCTGGGCGGTCTGCCACCGCAATACATTGGTGCCACCAAAACTGCTCTCGCCACGAGGTTCAAGGTTCTGCACCTCTGTTTCCAGCGGGCCAATCTCCACAAGCAAGATGACCGTCTCAGCAGGAAGGCTGGGTTTCCAATCAAAGGCTGTAAAGCCGTTGTCCAGAGCTAACTGGTAACCAAAAATAATCGTGTTAATCCCTGGTCGTAGTCCAGAAAAAATGGCAAACCCGGGGCCACCAATCACGATGTCGTTTCTTGAAAATCCGCCGATAGGTTGCAGGCCGAAAGCCCCCTCGGGGACTGCAAATCGCAGTGTGGGAGGCATGTCTTGGGCTGACGGTGTGAAAGCTTGATCACCTGGAACAAAAACTTCGGCAATTTGGACGACCGAGATAACGTCGTCCGACTGTGCTCGTAACAGACGAGTTAATGTTCGGAACGAAATACCTGGATTTATGTCAGTTGTCGCAAACACTTCAAGGGTTACGGTTCTTTTCCCACCGGGTTCTAGTAGAAGAATGTCACTGCTGTAGCGGATGCCTCCGTACTCAACACTAACCAGGTACACGAATTCAGCTCCGCCCTCTACATTCTGGAATTCGAAAGAGCCGTCGCTGCTTGTCGATGTTTCTCTGGTAGATAGCGTTGTTGTTTGTCGGTAGCCATCAAGACGAACTGTCTGTAGGCCAGGGAGCTGTGTTGACTCGGTGCCGGATATGACGCGACCGCCGATAGTGCCACTTGTATCCGCGCGAAGAGGGGGTGCAGGCAGCGTGATCATGGTCATCACGAGTATTACGACGATGCTGCCGATTATTTGTTGTCGCGTCATTGCCAACTGTTCCCGGCATCATCGCTTCTATACACCGCGCCATTGGCCGCTATGGCAAACAGTGTTCGAGGTTGAACCGGGCTATGTCCAAGTGCGCGAATGTCTGCCTTTAGGGGTAAGGCTTGCCAGGACTGCATGCCGTCGACAGATTTGAAGACACCGGCGTCTGTGGCTACGAACACGGCGCCTGCAAACTGCTGCCCGGTTGGCGATGTGAATTTATCGTTGGTGTTGGGGGCGTAAATTATCGAGTAGGCCACGACCGTCGGTAACGCCCCGTTGACAAAGCCGTTCGCGCTTCGCCAAGTCGTTCCTTCGTTATAGGCGAGCACTCCTTCATTCCGGGTGGCTACGAGTAAGAACGGGGTGCCGAAATCGACGATGGCTAGGCCGGAGATGCCTGATGGCGGTCGTGTCGACATGGTTGTCCAGGTGGTCCCGGCGTCGGTGCTGAGCACAAGTTTTGCCTCGTCGGTAACTCCGGCCATGTATCCGCTTCGATAACCCGTGGTCACATGGTGAAGCGGCGGAAGGTTGGTCGCTTGGTTCCATATCTTGCCCCCGTCAGCGCTTGCCCAGACATGGTCGGTGGTAAGGATGTAAAGCCAGCTGTTGCTGGCGGTTGTTCCAAGTGCGGGGCCGATGACACCGGCAGGTTCCCAACTCTCTCCGCCATTCTGGCTCAGCATCGTTCCGGTCGCATGGGTCACCAGCAGGTTCTCGGGCCGGTCGTTTGCGATGGACATTCCCGTCGGGTTGGTAATCCCGATATTTCCAATTACACGTTGATTTTTGATGACGTCTCGAGTGCCGATTGTGATAGCCACCACAATGGTTGTGAGTACAGCCAGAAGAGTTATTCCCGGACCTAACCATGCGAGCGACGGGCCGAGCGTCTTTTTTTCGACGCTGAATGTTCTGGGTGCTGGTGTGTTGCTGGTTGCCAGCGATTCGATGATCGAATCAAGACTGGCGTGCAGTTGATCACGTGCTTGCAGATGTGCCGCCGCTTCACGTCGGATGTCTCGGCTCACGACGGCAAAGTCGTCGTGGCTGATGGCACCTCGCGCCAAATCAGCTTGGAGATCATCCAGCATGCGCAGCGACCTATCTAATGGGACGTCTTCCATGGGTGTCGTAACGGAAGTCGGTTGGGGGGCTCGTCGAAGCAGGGGGGCAATGATCCAAGCCACGCCTGCCCAAGTCGCAAGAAGACTGATCAGCGCCAGCACGAGCCCGGTCATGAAGACTTATCCGATCGTCGAGGTGGTTTTTGGATGTCTTTCACGACTTGCTCGTAGCTCGAAAGGTCGGCACCTTTTTGTGCTTGAGCAGCCTGCTTGGATCGAGCGAACACCCCAAGCAACAAGACGACGCCACAGCCCATGGCGATAAGCGGGCCGATCCAAACAGCAAGGGCAAGGCCATCCCGCGGAGGATTCCGCAACACCCCTGGCCCGTAACGGTCAGCAAAAAATTGCATGATCTGGTCTTTTGAATGTCCGGCCTGTAATTTGGCCACGATGGTGTTGCGCATTTGTACAGCAAGTGCCGCGTTTGACTCCCGAACGGATTGGCCTTCGCAGACCGGACAGTCAAGATCCTCAGCGATGACCCACATGCGTTTTTCAATTGCCAGATCTGAGGCGCCATCGGCAAGAAGGCTGGACGAGTCAAGGACGACTAATGCCAGGCTCACGATCCCAACCCAGATGATTCGAGTCATGGTGTGCCGGGTTTTGCTGCGGAAACGACGGATGATGGGAGACGGGTTTGAGGGGTGGGCCAAGCCACGACCAGGATGCCTGCGAAGTACACGAGGCCGCCTATCCAAAGAAGAATTACAAGAGGTTTGACCAGGACTCGCAGGGAAACAGATGAACCAGATGTATCCCAGGAGCTAAGGACAACATAGATGTCGTCCAACTGGGGGGTCGAGGTGCTTACCGCGACGTCGGAGGTGGGTTGTGTTTCCCAACCCGTGTGAATGCGTCGTGCTGGCGAAAGTTTCGCGATCGGCGTGTCATTCCTTGTCACGGTCAGGTTGGCGGTTACGGTGGCCAGGCCAGGGACAACGGTGCTTTCGAGGTTTTCAAACGCTACTGCATAGCCGCCTATCTGAACATCTTCGCCGCGTGCGAGGGTGGCGGCGGTTTCCTGGCTGAATCCAGACGAGCCGATGACCCCGAGCGCAAATATGGCGACGCCAAGATGTACAACGTAGCTCCCCAGGCGTCTTCGATCCCCGGCGAAAATATTTCTTGATCCACCGTCCGGGTGTTTTCGCCGTCGGATGCCACCGTGCAGGCTACGGCCGAGCTCTAGGCTCACCCCTGCAACCACCGCCGCAACGAGGCTGGCAGAGAGGATTGGAATCCCGTTCCGCATGCCGAGTGCCATTAAGGTGCCCGACAATGCAATGGCGGCAATCAGAGGTGTTCGAGTTGATCGCCATGTGGCACGTAGGGAGGTGCGTCTCCAGGCGAGTAATGGCCAGATAGCCATTAGCCCCAGGACGGCCACGAGCAGCGGTACGTTGACTTGGGCGTAAAACGGCGGGCCAACGGTGATTCGGGAACCCTGAAGGATTTCCGTGATCATCGGAAATATGGTCCCCCAAAACGTGGTGACTGCTATGGATAGTAGAAGGAGATTGTTTAGGAGAAAGCCAGCTTCCTTGGAGGCAATGGCGGTGATTGGAACGGGCGATCGAAGTTGCGGGAGCCGGTACAGGAATAACGAGGTGGAAATGATGAGAAGGGCTGCTACAAAAATGAAGAACAATGGTCCGATGTCAGAGAGGGCAAATGAATGCACGGATGACAGAACGCCGCTTCGAACCACAAAGGTTCCGAACACGGCTAACGCATACGACAGTAGAACCAGACCAATGGTCCAGGCCCTAAGCTGGCCCCGACGTTCTTGAGCTAGTGCTGAGTGAAGATACGCCGTGGCCACTAACCAGGGGAGGAGAGCGACGTTTTCGACAGGATCCCATCCCCAATACCCGCCCCAGCCGAGCACCCGATATGCCCACCACGCGCCGAGCAATAGGCCAGCGCTTTGCACTGCCCATGCGAGAAACATCCAGTTGCGCATTTCTCGGAGCCACGGTTGGGTGATCCGTCCGGCGAGTAGCAGTGCGGCAGCGAAGGCGAATGGCACGCCAAAGCTCATGTACCCCGTCAATAACATTGGGGGGTGGATCTGCATCCCGCTGTCCCACAGAAGCGGATTCAATCCACGTCCTTCAGCGGGCGCGACCAACAGGCGTTGAAATGGTGAGGAGGTGAAGACAAGAACGCCAAGAAAAAAGACTTGGAACGTACTTAGGACCGAGATGCCATGCGGTGCCAAGCCATTGTCGATAGTCAGCATGCGTCGTGTGGCCACGGCCGAAAAGATGCTCATAGCCCACGTCCAAAACAACAAGGATCCTTCTTGGCCACCCCATAGGGCGGCAATCGTTAATCCGACCGGCATTGCAGAACTTGAATGATCTGCCACAAATGCTATCGAGAAGTCTCGTGCAAGGAACCCGATGCATAGAGTCACGACCGCGATGGTGAGCAGCGAGGCTTGAACGGACGCTGCATTACGGGCGCTAACGGCCAGTTCCGGAACTCGCCGTACTGCAGCGGTGGCGGCCAGGATCAGCTGCAGGACTGATATTCCGAATGCAACGCCGAGGGTTAGACGTCCAGCGTCGATGAGATCAGGCATTACGGGTTATGCACGATTGGAGAACCTGTGTGTGACCGAAGCTTCAAAACAGGGCGCGTGGACTATGACTGATCGTTGGGTTCTGCAGCATCGAGCTGGGTGGACAGGCTATGCAGTTCGTCACGTACGGAACGGATGCGTCCCGACAAATAGACCAAATAGCTGAAGATTCCAAGCCACACAACTCCAAAACCAAAAAATAGAAAGTGCATTTCAGTCATTGGTCGGACCTTTCTGATTGGGCATGAAGACGTTCGGTGAGATCTTCAGCAAGAGAAGACGCCTGTTCCAAAAGCATGCGCTGGCGGACAACAATTCCATAGAGCACGGTAAAAGCTGCGACACAAAGCAGGAGTGTGAGCAGCATGTCGCGTGGCAATCCACCGCCGGGGCTGGTGACGGATGGGGTGGGATGAAGGCTGCGCCACCATTCCACCGAAAACCAAACGAGCGGCACGCTGAAGACCCCGACGATGCCAGCTACCGCCGACATGCGTCGTTTAATTTCAGGATCATCGGTGTAGGCGCGCAGAGAGAGGTACCCCGCATAGATAAACCACATGACGAGTGTTGTCGTGAGCCGTGGATCCCATTGCCACCACACGCCCCACACATTACGGCCCCATATCGAGCCTGTTGCGAGGGCCAAGGTTGTAAATAAAACACCAAGTTCTGCTGACGCCACCGCGAGTCGATCCCATCGTGGGGATCTGCGGATCAGATATATCACGCTGCCAATCGCGACAACCCCGAATGCGAAAAACGCGAGCCAGGCGCTAGGGACATGCACAAATAAGAGGCGGTAGACATCTCCTTGCACCCGCTCGGCTGGGGCAAAAAGGAAGGTGGCAAATAGGGCGACTCCCATGACGAGGAGGAGCACTAGAAATGAAAGACCGGACATAAAAATACTTGGGATTGATCT
>Ga0310345_10006556_pt1 | contig 10152 bp, 9 predicted proteins | sample HC15DNA20500_MG_FD_204667 | JGI IMG/M metagenome (GOLD analysis project Ga0310345, IMG submission 204667) | Marine microbial communities from station ALOHA, North Pacific Subtropical Gyre - HC15-DNA-20-500_MG | ecosystem: Environmental > Aquatic > Marine > Oceanic | place: Pacific Ocean: North... | reverse complement strand
GTAAACTAGGCATCTATTCAATTGTGTTTACGTGTATTTACGGCTTCGCCACTGTCACTCACAGGTTGTTTGCCCATCAGCAAGACAAATTTTTTATAATCATAAAACTCTAAAATAATATTTTCTCATCATATATCAAAACGCATTTTTACGTATTGAAATAGCATTTTTATTTAATTTATTTATGGCTATATGGCATTTAGTTTCTGCTTTGCTTTTATCCACCTTTCTGCCCCTCTCTTCCCATACCGCTTCGATACTGCTTTGGGTGAACAGCGTTGCACAACGCTGTTGAGTGGGGATTGTTTAGAACAAGAATAGCAGTTGAATGACTGGCATGGCAGTTTTACCCTTCTTCACCCAATCCTAAACTACCGGGTGTCAGCATCACCATTTTACCTGTTGTAGCAGTATATTTTGTAGGGTTAAAACCTTAAATAAACCTTATACAGCTATTTTGGGCATAGTAGCCGGCTAAAATTGGTATCTTCCCATTTAAAATTGAAGTATGAAATCATTTGCTATGGCCTTTTTGGCTATCTTATTATGCAGCGGCCACAGTTTGTTGGCTCAAAAAAATGCTATGGCTTCCATGCATCCTACCCTAAATCATATTGCAGTATATGTGTTCGATTTGCAAAAGCAAGCCGATTTTTACCATGATGTGATGTACCTTGACACCATACCCGAACCTTTTCACGATGGCAAGCATGTTTGGTACCGTATAGGCCCGCACAGTCAATTACACCTTATTCAAGGTGCCAAAGCAGTTAAAACCCACGATATTAATACCCATATTTGCTTCAGTGTGCCTAACTTAAAAGCTTTTATTGAGCATTTAAGTAATTTGGGCGTTGTTTATCAAAGCTGGACGGGCGAAAAGCATGGCATTACCAAAAGGCAAGATGGCGTTCAACAAATTTACCTGCAGGATACTGAGGGGAATTGGATAGAAGTAAATGACGACCGCTTTTAAAGTGCAAAAGCTGCTTTAAAAATCAGACATCCGCTTTGTACTTTTGCACCCTATCTTTGCAGCCCATAAAAAAAGCGTATGAAGTTTTATAACCTGATTATTAAATATAGATTCTGGCTTGGTATTTTAGCACTTATTTTTGCAGTGGTAGTAACCATTACCAGTGGCTTTTGGCCTGCTTTTGTATTGTATTTACTGGCTGTAATTGCCATTTTCACCCATTTCTTTATCGGACCCTTGCGTTTAATTCAAGACCCCATGGAACAAGGCAATGTAGAGGAAGTAGAAAAAATATTGAATTCCATTTGGTTTCCTAATTTGTTATACAAACCCGTTCGCTCAACCTACTTTACCATTAAAGGTAACTTGGCTATGATGAACCAGGATTTTGATACGGCGGAAAAACACCTGAAAAAAAGTAACGATTTGGGTGCCCCTATGCCGGAAGCAGAAGGCGCCAATAAATTACAGTTGGGTATGATGGCTATGCAAAAGGGCGACTTAAAACAAGCCGAAACTTATATGCGAGCAGCCATACGTTTAGGTATTCCTGATAAAGAAAGTGAAGCTGTTGCCTTTTTAGGTATGTGCCAAATATTTATGAATAAACGGGAGTTTAGAGCAGCTAAAGACTATTTCAGAAAAGCCAAAGCCTGTAAGCCCAAAACCAAACAGGTGGTTGATCAGATTAAAGAAATAGAAAAATACATTTCCCGTATTCCCGGCTAATGAACCAATACCATAATTTATGCAAGTGCAGGTAATATTGCGGAATGGGCTAAAAAAAATAACGGCATTATGCCTTATTGCTGCATTTAGTTTGCATACATTGGTTACTTTACCAAATCACATAAACGCAGGTAGAAGCTTTGTTGCCTTATACAATTACTGCCTGCAAGAAGACGATAACTTGAATTTATTGGAATTTATTGGCGAAAAATTATTGTGCGCCGGATTTGACCCCACCGAACAACAGGAATCGCACAATAATGGCAACCATCCTTTTGTGCCGGTACCCAATACCGCTGCCATTAGTTTCTCTATTTTATTTTTTCATCCTTTGCATATTTTCAACAATACCCTTGCTTTTATTCCACAACAACCCTATACCGTTATTACAACTTTTAATGATCTTGCAACCGGTTATATTGGCAATGTATTCCACCCACCTTTAACTACTGTTATTTAAGCAACACTTCCATAAAAAGTTAATTGAGCGGCATTCAAAAAATGCTTGTTGAAAACCGCTACACCCTACAATTGTTAATGCAGGTGTGCAAATACTGTTTTCACAATGATTATAACGGTATGCCCCTGCTGTAAATGTTTATCATTTTAACCATTTTATTTAACCATGTTACGTATATATAGCACATTATTACTTTTAATGTTTTACCAGGCAACCCTGTCGCAGCAAATAGTGCGGGGTGTGGTATTGGATAGTGCCGGGCGGCAGCCATTAAGTGGCGTTACTGTTAAATTGCCTGAAATAAAACAAACAACTATTACCGATAGCACCGGCCATTTTATTTTTCATTTAAAAACTGCTGAATTAAAACAAAAAATTCGCTTCAGCTATACCGGTTTGGCCAATAAGGACACTACCATTCAAATACCTGCAAAAGGGGAACTAATGCTACAAATACATTTGCAGCATACAACCAACCAACTAGCCGACGTAATAGTGGTGGCCGCTTCAAAAACCAATTCCAGAATAGAAGATTTACCAACCCGAGTGGAAGTAATTGGCTCTGAAGAAATTGAGGAAGAAACACAAATTAATCCGGGTAATATGTTGGGCTTATTGGGCGATGTAGCAGGCATACAGGTACAACAAACCAATGCCGCTACCGGCAATGCCGATTTGCGTATTCAAGGATTACCGGGAAGGTATACGCAAATATTACGCGATGGAATGCCTTTATTTGCCGGATATTCAGGCAGCTTTGGCTTGTTACAAATTCCACCATTAGATTTAAAGCAGGTTGAATTAATTAAAGGTGCAGCGTCTACTTTGTATGGCGGAGGAGCCATTGCCGGCATGATGAACTTAGTTTCTAAAACGCCAAAACGGAACCAACCCGAAAACAGTATTTTATTCAACAGAACTTCCCTATTGGAAAATAATGTGAACCTGTTTTCTTCTGCCCGTAATCAGCAACTGGGCTACACTGTATTTGCAGGTGGCAATACACAACAAGCCGTTGACATTTATCATAATGGTTTTAGTACAGTACCCAATGTAAAAAGCCTGTTTATACATCCGCGTTTATTTGTTTACAATAATGCCAATAGTACCTTTATTGCAGGTTATACTCTCAATGCAGAAGACCGAAAAGGCGGAGATATGCAAGTGTTAGACGGGAAAGCGAATGTAGCGCATCAGTTTTTCATTCAAAATAAAAGCTTACGCAATACCTTTGACGCAGACTGGGAATATCAATTAACCAATGGCGCACATCTAAGCTTGAAAGGTACAACCAGTTTATATAACCGCAGGGTACTTACTAATTTATTTGGTATGAAAGCCAATCAAAATTTATGGTATACGGAATTGGCTTACAGCAAAAAAAATGAACACCATAACTGGGTTGCCGGCTTAAATTTTAACGGTGATGCCTTTGTGAAAAAACTACCCGATAGCACTTTGCTAACTAATGAAAATGGGTATACCATAGGGGCCTACCTACAAGACGACTGGAAAATTACACCCAATTTAACGGCAGAAGCCGGAATGCGTGCCGACCACCACAGTGTGTATGGTAATTTTTTATTACCACGCATATCCTTTCTATATCGGTTTAGCCCGCAACTTACCATTCGTTTAAGCAGTGGCATGGGTTATAAAACCCCTTCTTTATTTTCGGGAGATGTAGATGAACGTTTTTACAGATACCTGGCCGGATATAAAGCCGGTACCGTTGCAGAAAAAAGTGCCGGCCTAAACTTTGACGTTAATTATAAATGGCGTGCCGATGAATGGCAGTTTACCTTAAATCAAAGCTTTTTTTATACAGCCATTCAACACCCATTGCTTCTGGACTCAATTACGAACCCCTACAATATGCGCTGGTACAATGCGGCACAAAATATAACTACGGCCGGTTTTGAAACCTATTTACAAGCAAGAGAAGAAGAAACCGAATTATACATTGGATACGTATATACCAATACTAAACGGCAGTATGATGCACAGGCTCCCAATTTCCCATTAATAGCCAAGCACAAAATTGCAGCTTTGGCCAATGTTGAGTTGGAAGATAATTTTAGAATAGGGTTAGAATTATCATATACCGGCCAACAATATTTGGAAGATGGAACTAGCACAAGAGGTTATATACTTTCTGCCGCCATGCTGAATTATCGTTTTAAAAAAATATCACTTGTTTTAAATTGTGAAAATCTATTTAACTTTAAACAAGGTAATTATGGACAGTTGGTGTATCCGCCCTATACCAATCCGGTATTCAGTGATATTTGGGGGCCTTTAGAGGGTAGGGTCTTTAACTTGTCGGTACAAATAAAGTGGTAAAGATTAGGTGTGTGACATTTGTCATTTTTTAAAGAATAATAACCCTATAATTTTATACCTTTAATGAAAGGCACCTGGTTAAAATTAATATTGGTTTGTATTATTTGTGCTTTATTAGCTTGGGGTGTGGCGGGCATAATACAATACTTTTTGCCTGATTGACAACAACAACCAATACTATTGAAGCAGCTATTTTTAAACCAAACAAAAACATAAAAATAAAAATATGAAAAAAAACATGGGCGGTGCAGACCGCATTATTCGCGTAATACTGGCCATTGTATTTGCCATTTTGTATTTTACGCACACTGTAACCGGCACATTAGGCATTATTTTATTGGTATTAGGGGCGGTGTTTTTGGCTACCTCTTTTATTTCATTTTGCCCTTTATATACCATTTTTGGTATTAAAACCTGCAAGGTAAACCCTCAAAAACAATAATACCGTCTTAGGTTTATTGCACTTTGTTCAGTAAAAAAATCGGATGGATTACCACCCGATTTTTTTATATATCAGGTGTTAATAATGCCGCAGCTGCCGCATCGGCAAACCAATGCAAATTACCCTTAGGCTGAATAATCTGCGAAGGGTATAGATTTACATTGCTTGGCCCTTCCAATACTTCTTTTAATGCATGGGCTTTATTGCTACCGGTAGTTATAAATGCCACATGGGCCGATTGGTTTACAATAGGTGCAGTTAATGTAATTCTATACATATTTTGTGCTGCTAACCATAATGAAGTAACCCATTTTTGGGTTTCATGAATAACAGGGGTTCCGGGAAATAACGACAAGGTATGTCCGTCATCCCCCATGCCCAATAAAACCAAATCGAAACTAAAGGGTTGGTTATTGAAGTAGGTATGCAAAATGGTTTCATAAGCTTGTGCCGAAGCTTCCGGAGTTATGTTTTCTGTTTGCATAATGTGTATGTGTTCCTTTTTAACCGGAACACTATTCAACAAGGTATCAAAAGCCATTTTAGCATTGTTGCGCTCATCATTAAAAGGTACAAAGCGTTCATCGCCCCAAAAAATGTGTAGCTTATCCCATTCAATTTTATTGCGGTAGGTTGGTGAGGCTAATAACTGATGTAAACTTTTAGGCGTATTACCACCCGATAAAGCAAGGGTAAATCGGCTTTGTTTTTGCAACGTATTGGCCATTAACTCAACTATCCAATTAGCAACAGTTTGCATTAATGCATTGTCATTAGGTGCTACATGAAGTGACATTTGTTGGCATTTTAAAATGAGGAATGAATTTATACTATAATGGCATAATGTTATTGTGGCGTGCCAATACTGTTCAAACTATTTGGCCATGCCGTTCATACATTATTATCTGCTCTATTCCTTATGGGGTAACGGTAAGGTAATCCAGTTATGTCCATCTCTGGCAATCAACGCTTCAGCATCTTCGGGGCCCCAACTATCCGGACTATAATTTGGGAAATCAACCGGAGGTCGTATTTGCCATGCTTCTAAAATAGGCATAATAATTTTCCAGGCAGCTTCAACCTGATCGTCACGCATAAATAGGGTTGCGTTACCCTGCATTACATCCAGTAAAAGTGTTTCGTAAGCTTCAGGTTCATGGCCATCGTAAGCATCGGCATAACTAAAAATCATATCCACCGGGTTAAGGGTAATATCCTGTCCGGGCTTTTTAGCCTGAAAACGCAATCGAATATCCATATTGGGTTGAATACTGATGGTAAGCCGGTTGGGGCGCCAGGTTTCTGCAGCTTCGGGCGGAAAAGCAAACTTAGGTGCCTGCTTAAACTGAATGGTGATGATGGTAGTTTTTTCGTGTAAATATTTACCGGTGCGTACATAAAAAGGCACATCTTGCCAACGCCAGTTATCTATAAAAAACTTAACTGCGGCAAAAGTTTCCACATTTGAATTGGGGTTTACATTGTCTTCTTCTCTGTATCCTTTTACTTCTTTCCCCTTCATCCATCCCGCACTGTATTGGCCTCTAACAGCATGCTCATGTGCCTGCTCTCTATTAATTTTTCTAATGGCGTTTAATACATCTACTTTTTTATTTCGTATTTCATTGGCATCAAAACTAACGGGGGCTTCCATGGCAATCATACAAATTAATTGTAGTATATGGTTTTGCACCATATCGCGCAGTGCACCACTTTTTTCATAATAGCCACCGCGTTCTTCCACACCTACTGTTTCAGCATTGGTAATTTGTACGTGGTCAATATAATTCCGATTCCAAATAGGTTCAAATAAAGCATTGGCAAAGCGAAAAGCTAAAATATTTTGTACGGTTTCTTTCCCTAAATAGTGGTCAATTCTATAAATCTGCTCTTCTTTAAACATACTTTTAAGTAAAGCATTTAATTCGTGCGCACTTTGCAAATCGTGCCCAAAGGGTTTTTCAATTACAATTCGTACACAATGTGCAATGTCTTCTAAATTTAGTTTACCCAAACTGGTAGCAATGTCGGGTACCAGTTGTGGTGCAACGGCCAAATAAAAAATTACTTGTGGTTTAACCGCCCATTCCGATTGTTTAGCTGCTGAAAATTCTTTTAATTTATTGTAAGCAGAAGCATCTTCCCCATCCATGGATATATAGTGAATATTCTGGCTATACTCATTCCAATGTTGTTCAGATTTAGGGTCGCTTTTACTGCGGCTGTACAAATCAATTCCTTTCCATAATCTTTCGCGGAAGTTTTCATCGGTGTATTTACTTCTTCCCAAGCCTACTATGGCAAATTTTTCGGGCATATACCCATCTAAAAACAAATTATATAAGGCGGGTGACAATTTCCTTTGATTCAAATCACCACTACCTCCAAAAATAAATATGATGGTGGGTGGTGGTAACAAATTTTCATTCGGCATAACCTAATAATTAAACTTTAAATAAATAATGTATCTGTTCGTAACTAATCCCATTGAGTATGAAAGCTGCCCGGTTTATCAATGCGTTGATAAGTGTGCGCACCAAAATAATCGCGCTGTGCCTGTATTAAATTTACGGGCATTTGCGCATTGGTATAGGCATCTAAATAGCCTAATGCACTCATTAACCCGGCTACGGCAATTTTACTTTGAACAGCCTGAACTATTACTTGGCGTAAAGCATTTTCCTTTGACTGAAGTAATTCAGCCAATTGCGCATTTAATAGAATGTTAGACAAATCGGGATTGCTTTGGTAAGCAGTGTAAAAATCTTCTAATAAAACAGAGCGAATAATGCAACCACCACGCCAAATTTTTACCACATCTTTTAAAGGAATTTCCATGTTATAAGCGGAAGAGGCTTTATGTAACATGGCTAAACCTTGCGCATAACAAATTATAATAGCTGCTTGTAATGCATTTTCAAGCTGTGCAATAAATTCAGTTTTGTTAACAGCAATGGAGGTACGTTGTGGTTTAAAAATATTGGCTGCAGCAACCCGTTCCTCTTTATACACTGAAATATCGCGGAAAGCAACAGCAATATCAATAGTTGGAATGCTGATAGGAAGGTTCATAGCTTCCTGGCTGGTCCATTTACCGGTACCTTTTGAGCCGGCTTTATCTAAAATAACATCTACCAAATCTTTACCGGTTTCCGCATCTTTTTGCAGAAAAATTTGAGCAGTAATTTCAATTAAAAAGCTTTTTAGTTGGCCTTCATTCCACTGCTTAAATACTTGGTGTAATTCACTATTTGTTAAGCTTAATCCTGTTTTCAACACATCATAAACCTCACTAATTAATTGCATAATGGCATATTCAATACCATTGTGCACCATTTTAACATAATGGCCAGCCGCATCTTTACCCATGTAAGCCACACAAGGTTCACCATTTACCTTAGCCGATACCGCTTCTAATAAAGGTTGCAAATTTTTCCAGGCAGCAACATCGCCACCGGGCATTATACTGGGACCAAAACGAGCCCCTTTTTCGCCACCCGAAACACCCATTCCTACAAAATGTAATTGTTTGCTCTGTAAATAGGTAGTTCGGCGTAATGTATCTTCAAAAAACGAATTACCCCCATCAATAATAATATCACCCGGTTGCAATAATGGCAATAAGCTTTCAATTACCTCATCAACCGGTTTACCGGCAGGTACTAACATCATTATTTTACGTGGCTGCTCTAATTGTTGCACCATTGCCTCTAAACTACTAACCGCTTTAACCGAATGCCGGGACGTTGATTCGTTCAGCAAGGCAGTGCCTTTCTGTTCATCTTTATCGAAACCTATTACCGAAAATCCATGGTCGGCAAGGTTTAATAACAAATTCCTACCCATTGTACCCAAGCCAATCATGCCAAAGTGAAATAAATTGTTGCTCATAACCTATCGTATTAATAATGCAAATTAATCAATAACCACCTAAAAAAGCTGTTTGGCATATTACATTTAACTTATTTCGTAACACGCAATCGATTGCTTACAATATTTTTACAAAAAATTTAAAACATGAGTAACATTGTTAATGAGTTTAATACGTACCGTGAGAAAATGAATGAGGTTATTTTAAGTAAAAACAACCTGGTATTAAAACGCTTGTGGAATTTAGATACCAACACCTATGAACCGGGTGTATTAGATGCGGCCACTAAGGAAATGTTAGGTTTGGTAGCCAGTATGGTTTTGCGTTGCGATGATTGTATTAAATACCATTTAGGGAAATGCAAAGAATTGGGCATAAGCACCGAAGCTATTTATGAAGTTTTTGCGGTGGCTAATATAGTAGGCGGAACCATTGTAATACCCCATACGCGACGTGGTGCAGAATATTGGGAAGAATTACAAAAAATTTAATGAACAGCCATAGGAATTACGTAAATTCGTTAATCTATATTTTCAATTAAATCTTTATCCATGAGTGCAATTGCAGCTCCGGTTAATTTAACCGCCAAAGATTTTGCCACCGATCAGGAAGTGCGCTGGTGCCCGGGTTGTGGCGATTATTCTATATTAGCACAAGTGCAAAAAGTAATGCCTACATTAGGCATACCGAAAGAAAATTTTGCCATTATATCCGGAATTGGTTGTAGCAGCCGTTTTCCCTATTACATGAATACTTTTGGCATGCACTCCATTCATGGGCGTGCTACTGCCATAGCCAGTGGTTTAAAAGCTGCTCGCCCCGAATTAAGTGTTTGGATTGTGAGTGGCGATGGCGACAGTATGAGTATTGGTGGCAACCATACTATTCATTTATTGCGCAGAAATTTTGATGTAAATTTTTTGGTTTTCAATAACCAAATTTATGGGTTAACCAAAGGACAATATTCGCCTACATCGGAAGAACATAAAATAACCAAATCAACCCCGTATGGCAGTATTGACCACCCCTTTAACCCACTGGCTTTAGCACTAGGTGCAGATGGTACTTTTATTGCCCGTAGCATGGACCGCGACCCTAAACACTTACAGGAAACCCTTACACGTGCTGCTAAACACAAAGGCACATCGTTTGTTGAAATATACCAAAATTGCAATATTTTTAACGATGGTACTTTTGAAATATTTACAGAAAAGGCAACCAAATTTGACGAAGGTCTTTATTTAGAACAAGGTAAGCCCCTTATTTTTGGCACTAATAAAAATAAAGGCATTCGATTAAATGGTTTACAGCCGGAAGTTGTTGAATTGGGC
>Ga0310345_10006554_pt1 | contig 10153 bp, 7 predicted proteins | sample HC15DNA20500_MG_FD_204667 | JGI IMG/M metagenome (GOLD analysis project Ga0310345, IMG submission 204667) | Marine microbial communities from station ALOHA, North Pacific Subtropical Gyre - HC15-DNA-20-500_MG | ecosystem: Environmental > Aquatic > Marine > Oceanic | place: Pacific Ocean: North... | reverse complement strand
TGAAGTTCTCCGCCCGCCGCGGCGCGAGGCCCAGCGGCTGCGCTTTGGCATCGGCTGCTTCGGCAGCGCTCGCCCAGCCGTTCTTGACCATCTGGTCCAGCACATAGGCCCGCCGTTCCAGCGCCTTCTCGGCAAACTTCGCGCGGCCATAGGTCTCCGGCGCCTTGGGCAGGATCGCGAGGAACGCCACCTCGTGCAGCTTGAGATCGCCCACGTCCTTGTCGAAATAGGCCCGCGCCGCCGCCTGCACGCCGAAGCTCTGCCGCCCCAGCGGAATCTCGTTGAGATAGAGCTCGAGGATCTGCTGCTTGGTCAGCACGCTCTCGATGCGCCGCGCGAGGATCATTTCCTTGAGCTTGCGCGTGACCGAATATTCGTTTCCGATCAGGATGTTCTTGGCGACCTGCTGCGTGATCGTCGAACCGCCGCGCGCGCGCTCGCCGGATCCGAACTTCATGGTGTAATCGACCATCGCGCCGATCAGCCCGGTGATATCGACCCCGCCATGGCTGAAGAACGACTTGTCCTCGGCAGCCAGAAACGCGTGGATCAGCGGCTCGGGAAAATCGACATAGCGCAGCTGCACCCGCCGTTCGCGCGCATAGCTGGAGACGATCTCGCCATCATTCCCGCGCACCATCGTCGGCAGCGGCGGCTGGTAGGTCAGCAGCTTGTCGGCCGAGGGCAGCGTGCGGATCACCGTGACCCACAGGATCAGGTAGAGCACCGCCAGCACGCCCAGCGCGTAGCCGGCGCGCCGCACCCACACCTGCCCGCGCCACAGCTCGCGTGCCCGGCCCAGCAGCCCCGCCGCATCGCGCTGGATACGCCAGCGCACCGAAGTGCCGTCGGAACCGGGAAGGTCAGGATCATTCGCCATCTGCGCGCGGCCTTAGCATGGCATTTCGCGTCTTTGCCAGTGGTGAGCTTCAGGGAACCGCCGAAGCAACCGTTGTCCGCGCGAGATAAATCTCGATCGCCGAGGCCACTGAAGCCGCAAACCCCTTGCGCCAGTCCGAATTCGCCAGCGCGCCCGCGTCGTCCGGGCTGCTTATATAGCCCGCCTCGATCAGCGCAGAGGGCAGGTCGAGCGACTTGAGCACCACGAACGCCGCCTCGCGCTCGGGGTCGGTGTGGAAGCGCACTTTGCCTTGCCCCTCGCGCAGCACCAGCGCCGCGAATGCCTTAGAGCGCTCGCGCATCTCGCGCTGAGAGAGGCTGACGAGAATGGCGGTCACCGCATCGGATTTGCCGCCGAGTTCCACGCCGTTCACCGTATCGGCCTTGTTCTCGCGCTTCGCCACCGCATCAGCCACCGCGTCCGAGCCGCGGTCGGACAGCGTGTAGACCGTCGCGCCGGTCGCGTAGGGTGATTCCGAAGCGTCGGCATGGATCGAGACGAACAGATCCGCCTTCAGCCGCCGCGCGATGCCCGAGCGCTCTTCCAGTGCCAGAAAGCGGTCGCCGTCACGCGTCAACGCCACACGCACGCGCCCATCGGCGAGCAGCGCCTCTCGCAGCGACAGTGCGAGCGCCAGCGTGACCGCCTTTTCCTTCTCGCCGCGCTGCCCGCTGGCGCCGGGATCGTGGCCGCCGTGCCCGGCATCGATCACCACCAGCGGTCGGCTCGCATCGGCAGGCCCTTGGATCTTGGGCAGCCCTACCTCGCCGCGCGTTGAGGGCAGCGCAACGCGGATCACCGAAGACGGCGCGCGCACAGGCGCCGCGTAGGCCATCGCGAACAGGATCGCGGCTGCCGTCATCACGGCCAGCGGCACGCCCAGCACCACTGCAATCAGCACACGCCCTTTCATGGCGCGCGGCTATGCCTTGGTTGACGCCAAACGGTCCAGCAGGAATTGCGGCGAGGCAGTCCGACCGCAGCCAGGCCACATCCTCCACCAGTGTTACTCGCTGTCATGGTTTTAATTGCTGGTTCGGAAATCCGGTGCTAGCAGTGCCAATCTGGAACGAGCCCGGATCGGCCTCGGCTCCGCCCCCGAACCTACGCTGCAAGGCCTTCGTGCATATCGCAGAACATCGGGACAAGGCGCTGCTGCGGAACGATTTTCAGCCCGAACCTGAAGTACTTGCGAAGCGGGAACCCGGCAACGTCCGCCCCATTTCGCACCAGAGGTTGATGTCTTGATGGAAAGCCGTGCAACGTTCGAGCCGAGGAGCCCTTCAGGGGCCCGCACCGGCTTGGCGTGCACCGGTCCGTGCCTGTCGCCACGGACCATCCTCGGGGCAGACACGCAAGAACCGCCGCCGGGCGGCGAGCGCCATGGACACGCAAAAGCGGCCATCCCCGCGCTCCGAACCGGCACATCCGCATTCGCGAAACGCCTCCAAGCCGTCCCGGTCGCAACCGGGCCCGGCGCTGACGGCTATCGCGCTTTCACATTGAACCGCGCCCAGAACCCGGGTTCACGCCCGAGGCCGCGCGGCTGGAGACTTTATAATGACCACGCGCATGCTGATCGATGCGCGCCACCAGGAAGAAACCCGGGTGGCGGTGCTCAATGGCAACCGGATTGAAGAGTTCGATTTTGAATCTGCCGATCACAAGCAGATCAAGGGCAACATCTATCTCGCCAAGGTAACCCGCGTCGAACCGTCGCTGCAGGCGGCGTTCGTCGATTTCGGCGGCAATCGCCACGGCTTCCTCGCCTTCAGCGAAATCCACCCGGACTACTACCAGATCCCCAAGGAGGACCGCGAGGCCCTGCTGGCGGAAGAAGCCGCCCACGCCGAGGAGGAAGCCGCCCTGCGCGCTGCCGACGAGGCTGAAGAAGGCGACCTCGACGACGAGGACGGCGGCTACGACTACGAGGGCGACGAAGGCGTCACCGAGGTCGACACCTCGGAGAAGGACGAAGTGGCCACGATCGAAGGCGGTGTGGTCGAAAACGGCTTCTCGGACGAAGCAGGCGACGAGCAGGGCGAAGACGCTTCGGACGAGGACGGTGAAAGCCGCTCGCGTCGTCCCCGCCGCCAGCGCGCACCGCGTGCCCAGGCGCGCGAGGCCGATGATCTGCGCGCCCGCCGCATGGCGCTGCGCCGCCGCTACAAGATCCAGGACGTGATCCAGCGCCGCCAGGTGCTGCTCGTTCAGGTCGTCAAGGAAGAGCGCGGCAACAAGGGCGCCGCCCTCACCACCTACCTCAGCCTCGCCGGGCGCTACTGCGTCTTGATGCCGAACTCGAGCCACGGCGGCGGCATCAGCCGCAAGATCAGCTCGGCGGCGGACCGCAAGCGCCTCAAGTCGATCATGGCCGAGCTCGAACTGCCCCGCACGATGAGTTGCATCGTGCGCACCGCAGGCCTCCAGCGCACCAAGCCCGAGATCAAGCGCGACTTCGACTACCTCGCCCGCCTGTGGGACGAGATCCGCGAACGCACCTTGAAGTCCTCCGCGCCCGCGCTGATCCATTCGGACAGCGACCTCATCAAGCGCGCGATCCGCGACATCTACAACCGCGACATCGAGGAAGTCGTCGTAGAGGGCGAGCACGGCTACCGCGCCGCCAAGGACTTCATGAAGCTCTTGATGCCCAGCCACGCCAAGCGGGTGAAGCAGTACGCCGATCCAGTGCCGCTGTTCCAGCGCTATGGCGCCGAGGACCAGCTTACCGCGATGTACGATCCGGTCGTCCAGCTGAAGAGCGGCGGCTACCTCGTGATCAACCCGACCGAGGCGCTCGTCTCGATCGACATCAACTCGGGCCGCTCGACCAAGGAGCACGGCATCGAGGCGACTGCCGTCAGCACCAACCTCGAAGCTGCGCGTGAAATCGCCCGCCAGCTGCGTCTGCGCGACATGGCCGGCCTTGTCGTGATCGACTTCATTGACATGGAATACGGCTCCAACGTCCGCAAGGTCGAGAAGGCGATGAAGGACGCGCTGCGCAATGATCGCGCGCGTATCCAGGTCGGCCGCATTTCAGGCTTCGGCCTGATGGAAATGAGCCGCCAGCGCCTGCGCACCGGCGTGCTTGAGGCGACGACCCGCGCCTGCCCGCACTGCGATGGTTCGGGCCTTGTCCGCACCGCCTCTTCGGCCGGCCTTTCGGCGCTGCGCATGATCGAGGACGAAGCCGCCAAGGGCAAGGGCACGATCATCTCGCTCTATGCCAGCCAGGAAGCGGCGATCTATGTGCTCAACGCCAAGCGCGCCGATCTCGCCGAGATCGAGCATCGCTATGGCGTGTCGGTCGAAGTAATCCCCGAAGGCGAGAACGAAGGCGCCAAGATGCGCGTCGCCTCGCGCGGGCCCAAGCCTTCGTTCGTACCGCGCTTCGAGCCGATCATCGAGCCTGAAGAGGACGTGATCGAGGAGGAAGATTACGCCGACGAGGAAGAAGTGGAGGACCGCGACGAGCCGCGCAGCGAGCGGCGTGAGCGCGACGAAAGCGATGGCGAAGGCGGTCGCCGCAAGCGCCGCAAGCGCCGCCGTGGCCGTGGCCGCGATCGTGAAGGCGGCGAGAACACGCAACCTGCCTCCGCTGAAGGCGAAGCAGAAGGCGACGACGAGGAAGGTGACGACGCCGAACGCAGCGAAGGCGGCGAACGTTCTGACGAGCGCGGCGAGGAACGCGGTCCGCGCAAGCGCCGCCGCCGTGGTCGCCGTCGGCGCGGTGGTCGCGAAGCGCAAAGCGGCGACGCCGATGTGGCCGAGTCGGAAGCCGTGGGTAGCGAATCGGCCGAAACCGTCGAGGCTGCGGAAGCTGTCGAAGCGCCTGCCGCTGAAGTTGCCTCAGAGGAAGCGCCTGCCAAGCCGCGCCGCAGCCGCCGCAAGAAGGCCGACGCCGAAGTAGTGGAAGTCGAGGCAGCTGCGCCTGAAGCCGCCGCGGAGCCGGTAGCGGCGGGATCTGAAGCGGAAGCTCCGGCCAAGCCCAAGCGGACCCGCCGCAAGAAGGCTGATGCGGCAGAGCCCGAAGCGAAAGCGCCTGCTGCCGAAGCCGCCGTCGAGGCGCCAGCTGCGGAGCCGGAAGCGGAGGCACCGGCCAAGCCGAAGCGCACACGCCGCAAGAAGAGCGACTCGACCGAAGCCGAAGCGCCTCAGGCCGAAGCGCCTGTTGCCGAAGCTCCGGTGCAAGATGCTGCGCCGGAAGCTGCGGTCGAGGCTCCGGCCGCACCGGCTCCGGATGACGACAAGCCGAGCGAACCGCGCCGCGGCTGGTGGCAGCGCACGTTCGGCGCCTGATCAGGCCTGAGTAGCGCTCCAAACAGAAAGGGCCTCCCCGGCACGCCAGCCGGGGAGGCCCTTTCTGATTCAACCGGCAAGTGGGCTCAGGCCACCCGCGTCGCGGCCCCCCACTCCATCCACGCCGCCCAGCGCGGATTGCCCTCGAGATAGCCCTGCCCGATCGGCGAGACATCGAATCCGGCATGGCGCACGGCCCCGGTGATCGGCCGGGTCAGATGGCAGCCACCGGCAATCGGCTTCCAGAACGGCTCGATCCGCTGCTGCCAGCGCTGCACGTCTGGATCGGGCGCGCTGCCGTGCTCGAGAAACAGGAACTGTCCGCCGGGCTTCAGAATACGCTTCATTTCCGAGAGTACGCGCTGCGGATCGCTGACCGAACACAAGGTATAGGTGCAGACCACTGTATCGAAGCTCTCGCTGGCGAAGGGAATCGCCTCGCCCACACCATGGCGAATGTCCGCTGTCCAGCCCTTCCTTGCAGCCTCTGCCCGCGCGAAATCGAGCAGCTTTTCAGAGGGATCGATCCCGGCAAACGAGGTGACAGCAGCAGTATCGTAGAACTGCTGGTTGTAACCGCCGCCGCAGCCGATCTCGAAAACTGCGCCGCGCGCCTTGGGCACCACTTGCGCGCGCAGGTCCATGATACCGGGCGCACCGCAGCATGTGCGTATCAACCGTGGCACCATGTGCCGATCCCAGAATGCCTTCAAACCCATCGCTTGCGCCCTCTCCTCTCCATCCATCGCTGTTGTTGCACGGCCAGGCGTTGGGTCACAAGCGCCCGGCGTTTACGACTTCATGAGTCGAATCTTTGCCGCAATGTTTCTCCAAGCGTCTAAAAAGATCTGACTGCGCGGGACATGCATTTGTATAGGCTACAGAATTTTCTCGATTCCCGGCGGTGCGGCGTTAGTCACGTTAGGGGATTGTTAGAAGATTATGCGTAGATAGGTCCTTGCTCACCACGGAAGACACGAGGGGTGAGTGGCGCGTGGGGCGCCAACTCAGGAGATCGAACATGACGCTTTTCAAGAACCTGCTCGCTAACGAAGAAGGCGCGACCGCTATCGAATACGGTCTGATCGCCGCTCTGATCGCTGTTGCCGCCATCACCGCCATGGGCGCGCTGGGCAACTCGCTGTCGAACACGTTCAACCTGGTTTCGACCCAGATGAACAACGCTTCGGACGGCAAGCTCTAAGAGCTTCGCGCTGGGCGCAACGTTCGGGGGCGGGGAACTTCGGTTCCCCGCCCCTTTCGTTTGTGCTGACGGAGCACGAGCACGATCTGTCACCTTGGGTAGGCCGGTTTGGTGCCCTCCCCCCTTGCTAGGCGCCGCGGTTTCGCTAAGGACTATGTATCCATTTTCTTGAACGAGATCAGCAAGGACGGCTCGATGGCGACCTTCACGCTTCCGAAGAATTCCAAGGTCAACGGCAAGGCGCGGCATTTCCCGGCGGCCACCCAGGGGCGCATTCAGAAGTTCAAGGTCTATCGCTACGATCCCGACTCCGGCGAGAATCCCCGCTACGACACGTTCGAGATTGATCTCGACCAGTGCGGCCCGATGGTGCTCGATGCGCTGATCAAGATGAAAGGCGAGCAGGACCCGACCCTTACGTTCCGCCGTTCCTGCCGCGAGGGCATCTGCGGTTCCTGCGCGATGAACCTCAATGGCCGCAATGGCCTTGCCTGCACCACGGCGATTGCGGACCTCAAGGGCGAGATTCGCATCACGCCGCTGCCGCACATGGAAGTGATCAAGGACCTCGTTCCCGATTTCACCCATTTCTATGCGCAATACGCCTCGATTCGGCCCTGGCTGCAGACGGTTTCGCCTACGCCTTCGGGCAAGGAGCGCCTCCAGAGCCCCGAGCAGCGCGAAAAGCTCGACGGTCTGTACGAATGCATCCTGTGCGCTTGCTGCAGCACTTCGTGCCCCAGCTACTGGTGGAACTCAGACAAGTTCCTCGGCCCGGCGATCCTGCTCCAGGCCTATCGCTGGCTGGCCGACAGCCGCGACGAGATGACCGGCGAGCGGCTTGACGAGCTGGAAGACCCCTTCCGCCTCTATCGCTGCCACACGATCATGAACTGCGCGAACGTCTGCCCCAAGGGCCTCTCCCCGGCCCGCGCGATCGCGGAAATCAAGAAGCTGCAGGTAGAGCGCTCGCTGTAAGGCGCGCGCTCCCCACATTGTCTCATGACGGCCGACAATTCCGCCTTCATCTACGGCCCATCGGCCGAGCATCCCGGCTGGCACACCTGGGACATGGCCGATCCCGAGCGGTTCAACTCGGTGACGATGGGCCGCCTGCTCGTGCGCCGCGAGGAGCTGCCGGGAGGAGGACCAGCCGTCCGCCTGCGCATGTTTCCGGAGCGGCGCCACAGCAACCTGCTCGATGCGGTGCACGGCGCGATTACATTGGCATTGATCGACATCTCGCTGTTCGCGTGCATGCGCCATGTGCTGGATGGTGATGCGGCGGGTTCGGTGACGCTTGACCTCTCGACCCAGTTCATCGGCGCCGGCCGCGTCGGTCAGCCGCTTGATGCCGTTGTCGAAGCCTTGCGCGAAACCCGGCGGCTGCTGTTCCTGCGCGGCACGGTGGTGCAGGAAGACCACCTCGTTGCCGCCTTCAACGGAACCGTGCGCAAGCCCTCGGCGCGATGAGCGGTCTCGCGCAGCGCTACGCTGCATTGGTGGCGGCAGGCGAACTGAAGCCCGATCCCGAACAAGCCGCTGCCGCCGCCCGCCTCGATGCGCTCCAGCGCGATCTGGAGCGCCCCGTCCCCCAACCCGGCCTCGTCGGCCGCCTGCTCGGCAGCAAGCCCCCAGCCCCGCCGCGCGGGCTCTACATGTGGGGCGGCGTCGGGCGCGGCAAGTCGATGCTGATGGACTTGTTCCACGATACGCTCGAAGCTGGCCCCAAGCGCCGCGCGCACTTCCACGAATTCATGCTCGACGTCCATGCCCGGTTACGGGTGGAACGGCAGAAGGAGCGCGGCGATCCGATCCCGCCTGTCGCCGCCGCGATTGCCGGTGAGGCCCGCATCCTTGCCTTCGACGAGATGGTAGTCAACAACAGCGCCGACGCGATGATCATGGGCCGCCTGTTCACCGCGCTGATCGCAGATCTCGGCGTTACCGTGGTGACCACCTCGAACCGGGCACCGGGCGAACTCTACAAGGACGGGCTTAACCGGGAGCACTTCCTCCCCTTCATCGCGCTGATCGAGAACCGCTTGGACGTGGTCGCGCTCAACGGCCCGACCGACTACCGCATGGTGCGCATGCAGGGTGTCGGCACCTGGCACGTGCCCAATGGGCCGGAAGCGACCGCGGACGTGCGCGAGGCGTTCTTCCGCATGACCGACTATCCGCCGGAGGACAGCGTGCATGTTCCGACGGGATCACTTGATCTTGGCGGCGGGCGCGTTCTGCATGTGCCCAAGAGCCTGAAGGGCGTTGCGGTGTTCAGCTTCAAGCGCCTGTGCGGCGAGGCCCGCGGCGCGGCGGACTACCTCGCCATCGCACGCAATTACCACACGGTGATCCTGGTCGGCATCCCGAAGCTGGGGCCGGAGCAGCGCAACGAGGCAGCGCGCTTCGTGACGCTGATCGACGCGCTCTACGAGCACAAGGTCAATCTGATCGCGACCGCGGATGCCGAACCTGCGGAGCTCTATCCGGCCGGCGATGGCCGCTTCGAGTTCGAGCGCACGGTCAGCCGCCTGATCGAAATGCAAAGCCGCGAGTATCTCGCGCTGGGCCACGGCGAAGCCTGAAAGTCGGTTAACGCCTATCTTGGCAGGGACCTGATCGCTCCAAATTCGAAGCGATTGTCTTAACCATGCTGCCTGTCGAGGGCCGTAAAATCACTCCCGATCACAAAAAAATGAGCACCCGAGGTGCCCTTACCTCAGGTGCTCATGGTTTGCGATTCGCGCCATCGAGCCCACAAGACCGCCGGAAACCCGGGAGTCTTGGGAAGATCACTTAAACAGGAAATCCCAAATCTTGAACATGTGTGCCTCCCAAATTGGAATGGCACCCAGCTATCACTAATAGACTTGGTTAACAAGGTCTAAACGGTCCAGCGTCGCTCCCCCAGGCTCACATCATAGTCCTGTTCGAATTGAGCAAAGGCAATCGGCTTGCCCAAATGGTAGCCCTGCGCGCAGTCACACCCCATATCGCGCAGCATGTGCAGGGTAGGCGCATCTTCGATACCTTCCGCAACGACCCTCTGTCCAAGAGCATGCGCCAAGTTGATGGTGTTGGCGACGATGATCCGATCGCGTGGGCTTGCCATCATCCGCGCGACAAACCGCCGGTCGATCTTGAGTTCGTCGCTCGGCAGGTCGGCAAGATAGGCCAAGCTGGCCTCGCCGGTTCCGAAATCGTCAATGGAAAGGCGGAAGCCCAACTCGCGCAACCGCGTCAGATTCTGGCAGGCTGCCGGGCGGTTGCGCACGCTGGAGGTCTCTGTGATCTCCACCGTCAGCAAGGAGGGATCGATGCCGCGTCGGCGGGTAATCTCGGCGAAGTTCTGCACCAGATCAGGCTTGTCGACCATCTGCGCCGAAAGATTGATGCTCATCTGGAACCGCGGCCCGCGCGCATTGAGGGCAAGCGTAGCAGTAATGGCGAGATCAAGCACCCAGTAGGTCAACGCATCGATACGCCCAGCGCGCTCAGCCTGAAGAATGAAGGCGTCCGGTGCGATGGCGCCACGTGTCGGATGGTTCCAACGGATCAGCGCCTCGCCGCCGCAGATGCGGTTTTCGGTAAGGTCCCATTGCGGCTGGAATGTCAACCAGATCTCGCCATTGCGCAAGCCTTCCTCGATCCGGGCATGGAGCGAAAGCTCCCACGGTGCTTCTGCCAGACGGCTGGCCTCGAACAGTTCGATCGATCGGCCACTGGCCATGGCCTCGTTA
>Ga0310345_10006552_pt1 | contig 10157 bp, 11 predicted proteins | sample HC15DNA20500_MG_FD_204667 | JGI IMG/M metagenome (GOLD analysis project Ga0310345, IMG submission 204667) | Marine microbial communities from station ALOHA, North Pacific Subtropical Gyre - HC15-DNA-20-500_MG | ecosystem: Environmental > Aquatic > Marine > Oceanic | place: Pacific Ocean: North... | reverse complement strand
GGGACCCTCACAGCTGCCTCCGCCTGGTTGGCCTTCGAGGCCGGAGGCTTCCCTGGTTCCCCGGTAGGCGCCGGCTGCATGTGCGTCTTCGCTCCTTACAACATCCCCAATGGCCAGATTGATGGCTTCGATGTGCTTGTGAACAAGCCCAAAAGTTCCGCCTATCGCGCTCCTGGAGCAACCCAGGCAGAGTTTGCCAGCGAGACGGTCGTGGATGAGATCTGTGAGAAGATCGGGATGGATCCGTTGGAGTTCCGGCTGAAGAACGCGTCCAAGGAAGGCGACCGTCGGATCGACGGCCCGGTGTGGCCTCGCGTTGGCAACATAGAAACACTCGAGACGGTAAAGAACCATCCCCATTACTCGGCACCGCTGGAGGGTCCGAATCGCGGCCGCGGGATTGCTTCAGGATTCTGGTTCAACGTGGGCTTGAAGTCGGCGGTCAACGCCAGCGTCAACCCGGATGGGACCGTCGCTCTGGTGGAGGGATCCACCGATATCGGAGGCACCCGTACCTCGGTGGCGATGCAGCTGGCCGAAGTCCTGGGCATCGCAGCCGAAGATGTCCACCCAACCGTGGTGGATACGGACTTGATTGGCTTCACCGATGTCACCGGTGGGAGTCGCGTCACCTTCTCTACCGGCTACGCAGCCTACGAGGCAGCACAAGACATCAACCGGCAGATGGCCGAGCGAGCCGCCCTCATATGGGAGGTTCCAACCGAGAGTATCGAAGTCCGGGATGGTGGCTTCCACAGCAATGGCAACTCGATAAGCTTCAAGGAGCTGGCTGCCAAGCTCGATGAAACCGGTGGCACCATCATCGGCAAAGCCGCTGTGGACCCCAAGGGTGTCGGCGGTGCCTTCGCAACTCAAGTCGCCGATGTCGAAGTAGATCCCGACACGGGCAAGGTCCAGATCCTGCGTTGGACCATCTTCCAGGATGCTGGGAAGGCGATCCATCCCAGCTACGTCGAAGGTCAGATGCAAGGTGGAGCTGTCCAAGGGATCGGCTGGGCCCTGAACGAAGAGTACATGTACAACGAAAAGGGCGAGCTGAAGAATGCCAGCCTGCTCGACTACCGCCTTCCAACCAGTCTGGATCTTCCCATGATCGACACCGTAATCGTGGAGGTCCCCAATCCGGGCCATCCTTTCGGGGTGCGCGGAGTCGGCGAAGTCCCGATCGTTGCACCACCGGCCGCGATTGCCAACGCGATCCACCAGGCTGTGGGAGTCCGCATGGAGCGGCTGCCAATGAATCCGGCGGCGGTACTGAACGCTGTAATCAACAAGGGAAACGGCTCGGACTAGCCACTGGAGCGTTGGAAAAAGACCAACGTGATCAGGGAAGACCACCAGAGCGTCACTCGGGACAGCGGGATCCCTTGCTGCCGATCTTTTCGCGATCTGCTCTCATGCCCACTGTGTGGATTCCTCCACCTATGCGCGACTTGACCGAGAGGCAGGATCAGATTTCTGCCCAGGGCCGGACCATACGCGAGGTAATCGCCTGGCTGGAGTTGAACTACCCCGGTATTCAAGCCCGGCTCTGTGAGAAAGACAGACTCAGACCAGGTATCGCCGTCTCAATCGATGGGATCATCTCCCCGGAAGGCATCCGTACCAAGATCGAAGAGACGAGTGAAGTCCATTTTCTTCCTGCCATAAGCGGGGGAAGCGCACTCTAACTGGAAAATGTGGGCCAAGTGCTTCCCTATTTTGAACGTCATCATGTTGTGGCTCTTCGTGGCTGCCATGGCCCTGCAGTACAACGATCCCGACCCCTATCTCTGGATGCCGATCTACGGCCTGACGGCACTCTGGTCGACGATGTTTCTGTTGAAGAGGGGCTTGCCGCGACTGGCCGTCAGGATCTTTTCTACTCTCTGCCTGCTCGGCGTCGCCTATCTGGGAATCACGATTTCAATTCAAACAGAGCCAGCCGCTGTCGAACAATTCTCTGAGTTCGGTGGTCTGCTGATCACCTCGGCGTGGAGCATGGCCGTCCTGGCAATGAACCCCGCACGAAAAGACTGCTAAGAGGGAACGAAGCATGGAGTATCCGGTTCTCATCATCATCGTCTACGGAGTGCTGGTAGGATTAGGCGGAATCCTCGGATACGTCAAGGCTAAGAGCATTCCCTCCCTGGTTTTCGGTCTGGCTTCAGGAATCGCCCTAATGATTTGCGGATGGCTGGCTTCCACCCACAATGTGAACGGGATCAGAGGAGCCATCGGCATCGGCTTGCTTTTGGGGGTCTTTTTCGGCCTCCGCTACACGCGCACCCGCAAGCTCATGCCCAACGGACTCATGACCGTGCTGAGTCTCCTCGCAGTGATCCTCTTGCTCGCGGACACGCTGGGTTAAAACTGCATCAACAAGAAGAAGCTGCCAGAATCAGTATCTGGCAGATCATTCGCCTGTAGGATGGGCACTCTTGCCCGTCGGGGTCCTCGACGGGCAGGAGTGCCCGTCCTACAAGGGTCAGGCTGCTATCAATGTTCGTGGTAACTCCGACCCTACGATCCTGATTGTTGGAAATCTTACAAATCTTGACCCACCATCAGCTGCAACAGCCTCAGTAGTTTCCTCCCGATTCTAGTCTTGCCTGACCCCTTTCACTTGAAAATCGACGCTAGATCAAGTTGAATCGCATGGTTGGTCAGCGCGAGAGTGCATCCCAGCCTTCAGGGTCGGACCCTGAAGTTCCCGCTCTCCTATGTCGCCGGGTCAATATGGGTATTGCAGCACTCATTCTAGTCTTCTTTGTCCTCGTGTTAGGGAGTTCGCCTGTCCACTCAGGACCCTGGAAGCCCGATCACACAGGTGCTTCTCTGAGGCAGCTTCGGCTCCGCGCCATTTCGGACCTCCAAAAGATCCCTGCTAACGACCGCCAGGTTCAAGAGACGATTCGGGAGGCTATTGAGGACATCACCGAGAGCATCTCTCGCCATGGCCAGGAGCATTTCTTGACCGGAGCTCAGATTCTTTCGGCTCCCCATGGGAAAAGAGTCTTTCAAAATTCGAAACAGGCGTGCAGCGCCTGCTCAAGGGGATCGGAAATAAGGCGATCGGAGACTCCGGAAAGACCGTCTACAAACAGGTTGTTGACATGCTGCTCCGCTCCGACTCATCGATCGCGGAACGCTGCGTCCTGACGGCAGAGCGTCTGTCAGAACCCCAGCTAGGAAGCAAAAAACGGGCTAGGAGCGCACGCGAGCGATACGAAAAGGCGCTTCAGGAAACCGACGCTGCCAGGGCTGCAGACGGTTTCAAGAACGCCTGGGACACTGCTCAGGGAGTGGTGCGATTCAGGAGTCTCCTGACAACGGCATTTCGAGACGGCCCCGATCCCTTCTCTCCCCACCGTGGCCCCAATACCCTCTCGCTAACTTCCGAGATCCTCGAGCAAGGCCGATTCTCCCTCGAGTTCGTTCAGATCATCCGGGAATCCAGGAGTGGTGCCACCGTGCGCAAACTGATCAACAGTCCATGGGACGGCAGAAACGGTGAGGCAAGCTGGTGCGGGACGGGAAACACAACTACATCGCCTACGGACAGCTTCTCAGCCCTCGATCGGTAAAGGACAAGAAAAAGAAGCAAAGCAAAGAAGACGAGGAAAAGAAACTCCGAATCAGGCCATCTTCGTTTCCAGTCTCCGGCACCATTCTGGTCGACAAGACTCCGCCCGTAATTAAACATGAGGTGACTCCTCAGCGGAATGAGCTCGGCTGGCATAGGGATGAGGTGTCGGTATCCTTCAAAGCCATTGACAGGCTCTCTGGGCTCGCGAGCACGAGTCCGGCCGTTGTGCTCAACAGTGAAGGCAGAGAGCAAATCGTCACAGGGATGGCCACAGATCGCGCGGGGAACCGAGCCGACCTGGAGGTGTCTCTAAATCTTGACCTTCACCCGCCCATCCTCCGAATCCTGGGACCCAACAGCGACGTCACGCTGAACACTCCTTCGCTGACTATAACCGGATCCGCTATCGATCCCTTTCTGGGTTGGATGCCGTAACCTGTAACGGACCCTCAGCCCAAATGACCAGTGGTATCTTCACCTGCGAGCTAACCTTGCAGCTGGGCACCACGAAGATCCAGATCCAGGCCACCAACAAGGCTGGCAACGTGGCGGATTCCGCGATCACCGTCCACAGAATATCAGAATAGGATTGTCCGGTTACTGAAAGTGCAAGCGCGGCGAAGCGTTACCGATTTCACCTAACCCGGTTACGGTAGAGCCCTGGATCCACCACAGCAGACATTCCGTCGACGCGCAGCCCTCCCCCCAGGAACGCATTAACGCGCGCTGCAGCACCCGCTGCGTCGCTGATCAGGCCCCCGTAGGCAACCTCCAACACCTCAAAGTTAGGACGAACCTGAAGCCACCTGTGCGTCAGTCTCAAATGTCTTTCGAAGGCACCCACAATCTGATCTTCAGGGCTGATGACAGGATCCGGTTCCCTTCGTCTCAGCATCTTGTTCTGGGACGCCACCACTTCTCGAAGATCACGATCCATGAAAATGATTTTGTAGTAGTAGGAATCGGGCAGTTCCTTGAGCAATTCGGAAATGACCTTGACGGCCTTGCCCTGCGCCGAGGCTAGCCACGATTTATCTGGCCGCTCTAGCAGTTGCTTCGTCGGCTCGAACTCATGGTAGCCTTCGGGATTGTCCACATCCGGCTCCCGGACCCGATCTTCCAGCAGTGCAACACCACCGGCAGCCAGCATGCTCATCATCACCGAGGTCCCCGATCTCGGCAGGCCTGAAACCACGATAATGGGCTCCCCAAGCTTTCGCCTCAGGTAGATTCTCTGGAATCGTCGAAACAATCCTTCCTCCTGGTCAGTCCTGTCCCCAGCCACGTATCGTAAATAGTGGGCAGTGGGCAGTGGGCAGTGGGCAGTGGGCAGTGAAGAATGGTGCCATTACTCAGTGGCCAGTTCCTCACGTCCCTGATTCTCTCCATTCCATACGATCTGCTCTATCTCGTCCTCTGCCTCTTCACTGCTCACTGCTTACTGTCCCCAACGTTAGATTTCGACTCCAAGCGGACGTCGGAACACGAAGGCGGAGGCCACTGATAGCAGAAAAAATAAAACCAACCAGTGTACATCCCAGCCCAGAATTTCCAGGGACAGCTGCGGATAACTCACCCCTACCACATCGATCCGGGAATCCAGAGGGATTGGTGCTTCACCCGGAAACTGGATCAAGTGCAGTAGAGATCGAGTCCGGAAAGGAGAAACAGCTCCCCACCTCTCTCCCGCATAGAGTTCCTTTTCGATCGTGTCTTCCCCTACCTGAATTCTCAGCTTGTGTTGTCCAGCCCGCTCGGCCCGAACCCGCCAGGACACCTCATTGTTCGCTACGATCCGCACCGGGGGCGTTTCGACTGTGACCCCATCAGATGCCACCAACTCCATCTTCTGCTCCAGATCCAACCCCGAGGCCAGCTTGACCTTGACTATTGCCGAGGTGCCCAGGGGAAGCGGCGCTCGCTCGAAATGGAGGTTCAGATGGATCACGATGACCAGCAGTGGGGGAATCACGACCAACATCGGAAGCAGCGAGTGTTTGAGGTAGATGAGTGTCTCTCGAAGGATTCGTGCCTGCAGTCCCAACACGACTCTGACGTTGTGTTGGAAAAGCCTAACCCCCAGCAGGTTTCCCTGGATGCCTTTCTTGACTCGACGGATACTGTCCTGATTGGAAACCCTGCCGAAAACCCAGAGCATGGCCAGTCCTGTCAGGAAGGACAGCAACAACAAAGGCCAGATCGGATCGACCCCTCGAAAGGGTCGGAGCAAGAGGCTGAATACAAAGACCAGCCAACGGTTCAGGAACTCGACGACGAATAGAGAGGCTTCTGCCATGAGTGGCCGTTTTCGAACTGAGACGGGGTAGACTACGAGATGTAGCCCAGCCCTTTGAGCCTATTCTTGATTTCCTCTTCGGAGGAGGCGTCTTCCAGTTTGGCCAGCTCCTTCTCCAGAGCATGGGTCACAAACTCCTCCGCGGACGAGTATCCGGCCAACTCGGAGTACTTCTTGACCTTTTCGAATAAGACCCGATCCAACTTGATCTTGGGTCCAAACATCTTCTACTCCACGGGTCCGAGGCAATCTTGCCCCACCATTTCAGGTGACTTTTGGACCCCGTATTCATCCAGCACTGCCACCGTCAAGTCTACCAGAGACGGTTCCTCCAATATGATCTTTCGATTGCTGATCAGTACTCCGGGGACCAGTCGCGAATCGATGCTGTGATCCCCGCTCCAGGCATCGGTGTTATCAAGGAAGAGATCGGCAGGAAAATCACCCAGAGGACTTTCCCAGGAACTGCGATAGCCACGACTGTATCCGACAATCAAATCCGGACCCTGATCCACGAACGGACCCTTGAAGTCTCGTCGGCTGCGCACCACCCGGCTGATAGGATGGAGACCATTGGCGGGATCGATCATGCTCAGGAGATCCTCTTCCAGCCGTTCCAGGAGGTCGGCATAATCCATCCCCTTCGCCACCACTCCATCCCTTTCCCGACCCTCGAGATTGATATAGACTCCGTTGAGGCCGAGGGCGTAGGCAGTGGTCCCTCTCCAATTCACATTCTGGAAGAACGGTTGGGGCCCCTGCGGTTTGGGCCTGATGAACTTCACATACCCACGGTCATGCAGCCAGGAATTGAGATTGACCTGACGGTAGAAGGGTGCGAAGCCATGATCAGAAAGAATGATCAGAGTCGTATCGTCATCGAGCTTCTTTAGAATCTCGGCTACCACTTCATCCATCTGTTGATACATGGTACGGATCCCATCTTTCAGATCCTGGTCGGCCTCATAGCCCGGATGCTCAGGATCCATGTACCGCCAAAACATATGGGAGATCTGATCGATTCCAGAGAAATAGTAGAACAAAAGGCCTTCGTCGAAATCCTTGAGCAAATGTTCCAACGCCCGCTTCTGTTCTGCGAAAACCGATTGGCTCTGAACCCAGAATTCCTTCGCATCAAACACGCCTGAGGAGAGCGCCTTGGTATCCTCAGCCAGCTCCTGAGTGTAGAAATAGCCCAACTCCTCGGCCAACTCGGCAGACCACCCCTCCGGCTGGGATATCGGCATGACGGGCTCTCTCGGATTGATCTGGAGTGGGGTCACGTAGAGCCGAAACTGAGGACGGACGCGCTGCAAGTAGAAGCGCGCCGTCGCACTGATGCTGGAGAGGTAGGGGACGGCTTCAAACTCGAGCCGGATCCACTCGCTCCACTCTCCCTCTTTCAGAATGAACTCCTGGTCCTGAACCAGGAACTTAGCCACCGCTTCTTGCGGATCCAGGAATACCTCAAAGGGCAGATCGAGCTTCGGGTTCCGGTGTCCGCCATCGGGCTGCTCAACCCTCCGATACGGGTTCCCAGGACCCCGCAGCTTTGCCTCAACCCGGTTGTCACGTACCTGTACGGTGGCGATCCTGCCACCACCGACATCCCGAGTACCCTCGGCTGGACTGCTGGTGAAGAAGGAGAAGGTACCGGGTGTTCCCAAAAGGTCAGGGGTCCCCATTCCCGAAAGAGCCCTTCCCTCGCCCTGCGGTGGAAAATTGACCGGCATTCGAAAAACGGTTGTCGGGATCCCCTTTTCCTGAAGCAGCTGCCAGAATGGCTTCCCTTCGCGGAGCAACTCGACTCGTCCCCCCGACAGCGGAACCACCCAGGATCCGATCGCAAGACTTCTGTCCGAGGGTATCGCTTTGGATATTGAGAACTCTGGCAGAAGGGTCTTGGGGTCGCGATGTACAAAGTCGAAAATGGCATGGCCTCCGGCGTCCATTCCGGTGATGAACGCCGACCAGGCTACCGGGCTGAGCGGAGGCATGACCGTCCGCAGAGGCTTGAAGTGACCTTTCTGGACCAGAGCTTGAAAGTTAGGGAGCCGACCCTGATCAATGAAACGACGCAGTAATACAGGGTCGAGCCCATCAATTCCCAGGACGAAGACCTTACGATAGGGGACTCTCTGCAGGGAACTGCAGGCAGACAGCAGAAGAGTAAGAATCAGAAGGCCGACAAAAGAACGGTGGATCGACTGCAGCATCGGCCTCAGATCTCGATCCCCAGGGCTTTGCCGTCACAATAAGCGGGGACGCCAATCCCAAACAGATCCAGGACGGTGGGCCCGATGTCCATGATGCTGGCCTCGGCATCCGCTATCTTTCTGTTGCAGAAGAGGATTCCAGGAACATCGTCGGGATTCATGCAGTGGTCGCCACTCCAATTCTTCGTATTGTCCTCGAAGACCGAGGTCGTAACGGCTCCGGTGGCACTACTCCAGGAACTTCGGTAACCAGGACAAAAGCCCGTGATCAGGTCCGGCCCTTCCGCTGCATAGGGTCCCCGATAAGCTTCGGCAGTGTCGTGCACCCTCCGAACCACCTGAGATTCCTGGTTGCCATCGCGTAGTTGCTCCAGACCCTCAACGATCCCTTCTTTAACCTCTCTGGCCTCGTCACCGGGCGCCACTATTCCCTGGGCCTCGCGGCCGGCCAGATTCAAGTAGATCCCTCCTAGACCAACGGCATAAGCACGGGTCTTGCTCCAGTCAACCCCCTGAAACCACTCCGCGCCAGTAGGTCCATCATGAACCGTGAGATAGCCGTTCTGGTGAAGCCAGGAATTGAGGTTCACGCCCCGCTGAAACGACTTGAAACCGTGATCGGAGAGCACGATGACCAGGGTATCATCAGAGACCGAAGTCAAGACTCGTCCGACCAACTCGTCCATTCTCTGATAGAGCTTCTGGATCTCGTCTCGATGCTCAAGGGTCTCCCTGCCCACGTTGGCCGGGTGATCCTCTACCAGATAGCGCCAGAACATGTGCTGCAACCGGTCCGTGATATCAAAGACACAAACGACGGCACCCCGTTGTGTCTTCTCGATGGCATCGAAGAACATCCGCTCGCGCTCGTCGTGGATCAGATAGGCCTGCTTGAGAAAGGCCTCTTCATCAAGCACACCCTCGTTGAGGGCCCAGGTGTCCTCGGCTAGACCCAAGGTCGAAAACCGCCCCTGAGTCTTCGATAAATAGACCGAGTAGGTTGGAGGATGCGAAATCGGCATCGCAGGACGCTCCGGGTCCAGGTTGACAGGCGAAGCGTAGAGCTTCAGATGGGGCGCACCTTCTCTGAGATAGAATCGACACATCCCGCTGATCTTCATTCCCAGCCCGGCCTTGAACTTCAAGGGGATCCAGGGAGTGAACTCACCCAGGGGAAGCGGATACTGCTTCCCCTGAATAGACAGAATCACCTCTCCGGTCTCTGGATCGAGATTCAGATCGAAGGCAATCCTCATTTCCATCGGGTCCCGCAGCAGCGGGTTTTCAGGGCCCGGCACATAGGAATGGACCTGCCCCGACTCTATCTTGACCGAAATCCGGGTCCCTCCGGTCAAGCTGCCGCTCTCGGTCGGATCGCTACTGTAGAAGGTAAAGGTTCCTAGCGTCCCCTTCAGATCGGGCACCGACATGGCCGAGAGCAAGAGGCCATTGAACTTCTCCGGGGGAAAGCTGGTGGGCACCCGAAGGACCGTGCTGAAGACACCATGGTCCCCTAGAATCTTCCAGAAAGAACGGCTCCGACGCTCGAACTGAATTCTCGGTTTACCTACGGGAATTCGGTACTTGCCGATGTTGAGGTTTCTTGCTGGAGGCGAAATCTCCGCAGAACAGAGTTTGGGCAGATAAGACCTACGGTCTGGAACCAGAAAATCAAAGACTTTGTGGTATCCGGGATTGCACCCCGTCTGAAAGGAAGACCAGGCGACCGGGGACTCCGCCGGAAGGCTCGTCGCCAAACGACGATACGCCCCCTCACCCGCCAGGCGCTCGAAGTTTGGCAGCAGGCCTTCCGCCATGAACCGATCGGTAAGCTCGGGATCCTGTCCATCCAGCCCCAGGATAACGACCTTGCGAACCCGGCTCCTGCACAGCACCTTTCTTCCACGGAGCGTTTGGATGACCCAACGGAAGGGCCAGGTCAATAGCGCCAGCAGCGCTAACGCAAAAGAGGCCAAAACGACGAAGAAGGAGGAGACGAAGGCGATCCCGGCCCCTGGCCCAATATACGCTTCCGCCGAATCGGGAAAGAGCAAGA
>Ga0310345_10006550_pt1 | contig 10160 bp, 5 predicted proteins | sample HC15DNA20500_MG_FD_204667 | JGI IMG/M metagenome (GOLD analysis project Ga0310345, IMG submission 204667) | Marine microbial communities from station ALOHA, North Pacific Subtropical Gyre - HC15-DNA-20-500_MG | ecosystem: Environmental > Aquatic > Marine > Oceanic | place: Pacific Ocean: North... | reverse complement strand
CCTTCTGCTGTTCGTTTCGGCTGGCACCAGTTGGCCGAGCCCAACCTCCAGAATAAGGAGGGGCTGCAGGCCTGTCCGTTTCGGACCAACAGCACGGCGCCGAGCGTCTCGGGCAAGAAGATGTTCGTCTCCTCCTCTCCTGTGCAGTTGGACTGTATCGAGGAAGGCGGCGTGATTCGCTATACGGTCGATGGGTCAACACCGACAGAAAAATCGACCGCGTACAAGGAGAGCTTCGAGATCAAGGATACAGCCACCGTCAAGGCGAGGTTCTTCCGCGCCGATGGGGCTGCCAGCATCGTTACCGCGGCGACCTTTACGAGGGTCAAGCCCCGGATCGTAGATGGCAAGAAGCTCATTCCGGGGCTTGCCTATGAATACTACGAGGGTACCTGGGGCGCCCTGCCTGATTTCGATACGCTGAAACCGGCGGCAAAGGGGATCTGCGAGGAGTTTTCGCTCGCGGTCAGGAAACGCAATGATGGTTTCGCCCTGCGGTTTACCGGGTACGTGGAGATCAAGAGCAGAGGCCGCTACACCTTCCAGACCGAAAGCGATGACGGCAGCAAGCTCTATGTCAACGGGAAGGAGCTGCTCAACAACGATGGGGTTCATCCCACCGCCAAGAAGTCGGGCTCGGTGACGCTTGAGTCCGGCATGCACAAGGTCGTGGTGACCTATTTCGAAGGCTCCGGCCAGGAATACCTCAAGGTGCTCTACGGATCAGGCGGCCGGGGTAAACAGATCCCGACCTGGTGTGAGGACTGAGAGCCGGGTGCCTGCCCGGGCTATTTGATGATGGCGTCGTAGATGACGCCCTTGAGGGCGAACTCCAGCATGAAATCGTAAGGCATGGTCTGTTCCATCGTGACCACGACGAGCTTGTCCTTCGGGGAGGTCCAGTAGTGCGTGCTCGCCGCGCCGCCCCATCCGTATTCGCCGAGGCGGCCTACGGAATCCCAGTCGCTCCTGGCGGTTCGGATGGAGAACCCGAGCCCGAAACCGACGCCGTGACGCTCCTGCTCGCCGAAGGCGATCGGCATGGTCTTTGGCGGAACATGGTTACGGAGCATGAGGGCAACGGTCTTCTTTTTCAGCAAGCGTGTTTTTTGAAGCTGCCCCCCGTCGGCGATCAGCTGCAGGAAGCGCGCGTAGTCGCGGGTGGTGGAGACCAGCCCGCCACCGCCTGAGAGGAAGGCCGGGTTCTGGAGATAGGGGCTCTTGCGGGGGTCGTCAAGGAGGGTCAGCTTGCCCTTGCCATCGGTGGTGTAGTTGGCGGCGAAACGATCGATCTTGGAGGCCGGGACGAAGAAGCCGGTATCTTTCATATCCAGCGGCCTGAAAATTCTCTCCTCGAGAAACTTGTCGAACGGCATGCCGCCCTTGACCTCAACCAGGCGGCCGAGCACATCGATCGAGATGCCGTAGACCCAGTCATCTCCAGGGTGAAACAGCAGGGGCACCGAGCCGAGTTTTTTGCTGACGGCGGCGAGGCTGTTCCGCGGGAACCCTTTTTTGAAACCGCAGGCCTTTTCAGTCGCCTTGTGGACGGGCGTGTTGCCGGAGTGTCCATACACCATGCCGGCGGTGTGGCGCATGAGGTCCCGGATGGTGGCCTCGCGTCTGGCGGGGACCTCTCCTTTTTCCGTCCACACCTTCGGATCCCTGTACTCAGGAAGGTGCTTCGAGAGAGGGTCATCGAGCCCGAACTTCTTTTCCTCCCAGAGCATCATGGCCGCCACGGTGGTGATGGCCTTCGACATCGAGTAGATACGGAAGATGGTGTCCTTTTTCATCGGTTTCTTCTTCTCGCGGTCCATCTGGCCGAAGGCCTCGAAATAGGCGACCTTAGCATTGCGCAGGATGATGACCGTCGCGCCGGCAAGACGATTGGCGGCGATCAGCCCGTTCACCACCTTGTCGACCTTCTCGAGCTTGGCGGAGTCAAGCCCGACCGCTTCGGGCTTGACCCTGAGGAGCTCGCCAGCGGAGATCGGGAGACAGGTGAAAAGAAGGGAGACGATGAGAAGTGTTTTGATTCGATGTGTCATAGTGATGGAGGATAATTCTGTTCGGGGGCCCAGAAAAGGCCTTTGCGATTTTTTTCTGTGAAAGGGACACCATCGGGACATGGAGCAATACCTCGCCGCTTTCTTCGCCTTCATGCCGATCCTGCTCGCCGGGGGCTTCGTGATCGGCCTGCGCTGGCCGGCGAGCCGGGCGATGCCGATTGGCTACCTGAGCGCCGCGGGGCTGGCGCTTTATTTCTGGAAGGTGCCGGGGTTGCAGGTCGCCGCGGCCAGCGTGAAGGGGCTGGTGATCGCGGCATCCCTGCTCTACATCGTTTTCGGGGCGATCCTGCTGCTGAATACCCTGCGGGAGAGCGGCGGGCTGGCGGTCATCAGGCGGGGCTTCACCAGCCTGAGCCCGGACCGCAGAGTCCAGGTCATCGTGATCGCCTGGCTCTTCGGAGCCTTTATCGAAGGTTCCGCCGGTTTCGGGTCGCCCGCCGCGGTCGTGGTGCCGCTGCTGGTAGGGCTGGGCTTCCCTCCGCTTGCCGCGATCGTCTCAGGCATGCTGATCCAGAGCACACCAGTCTCCTTCGGGGCCGTTGGAACGCCCATACTCGTCGGCATCAACAACGGCCTGTCGAATGTTCTCGGGGGAGTACCCGAGATGGACAGGGAGGCCTTTCTCCAGGAGGTTACGGGTAATGTCGCCCTCCTCCACGCGGCCTGCGGGACGTTCATACCATTGACGGTTGTCTGCATCCTGACAAGGTATTTCGGCGTCAACCGTTCCTGGGCGGAGGGCCTGAGGGCCTGGCGATTTGCCCTCTTCGCCGCGTTTTCCATGACGGTTCCCTATGTCCTCGTGGCCCGGTGGCTGGGGCCGGAATTCCCGAGCCTGCTGGGTTCGCTGGCTGGCCTGGCCATCGTCGTCCCGGCCGCCCGGGCCGGATTCCTCCTTCCTCGTGACGGCGTCTGGGATTTTCCCGACAGGAATATCTGGCCGCCCGGCTGGAGCGCCCAGGGGGTGACCCCGGGCCCCGAGCCGGCTGTTTCGATGGGGTTTGCCAGGGCCTGGATGCCCTACCTCCTGGTGGTGGTCCTGCTGGTTTTGACCCGCCTGGAGGGCATCCAGCTCGCCGGGGATCCGGTGGGGGACTGGCTGCGCGGGGCGTGTTTCGAGGTGGCGGATCTTTTCGGGACAGGGATCGGGGCGAAGTTCCAGCCTCTCTACCTGCCCGGAGGAATCTTTATAGCGGCTTCGCTGGCGACCATCTTCCTGCACCGGATGAGCCCGGTCGCTTTTCACCGGGCAGTACGGGATTCCTACCGAACCATGCTGAAGGCCTCCGTGGCGCTGGTGTTCACCGTTCCCATGGCCCAGGTTTTCATCAATTCCGGCACTGCGTCCACTCCCGGGATGCCGCACGCCCTGGCCACTGGAGTGGCGGCGCTGGCGGGAGACGCCTGGCCCCTGTTCTCGACCTTTATCGGCGGCTTCGGCGCCTTCGTGGCCGGCAGCAATACCATCAGTAATATGACCTTCGCGGAATTTCAGTACCTCGCCGCCTTGAAGATCGAGGCCGACCCGGGCTGGGTGACGGCGCTGCAGGCCGTTGGAGGCGCCGCCGGCAACGTCATCTGCATCCACAACGTGGTGGCGGCCTCCGCGGTCGTCGGCATGGTGGGGCGCGAGGGCTCCGTCATCCGCAAGACCTTCCTGCCGTTTGCAGGCTACGCTCTCTTTGCCGGCTCCCTTGGCTATGCCGTTATCTGGAAAGATACGAAGGGGTGGCTCAACCTGGGCTCGGTGATCGCCTGCTTCCTGGTGGCGCTGGCGGCCTGGGCTATCTACTCCGGGCGGGACAAAGGTCGGCCCTGAGGTGGGGGGAGAGGGCCAAGGGGGGCTCGATTGGTCCACAGGAACTGTTTTTCAGATTCGTCCATGACAGATCGATTCGAGTAGAGAATTACTTCAGGAGAAGAGGGGTAATTTTTCGAAGCTCATGCCAAGAAGCTTCCTGGAATCAATCTTGAGGATCTCTTCGAGAAGCGTGGCGTAGACGTTGCGGAAGTCGGTGGTGAACTGCAGGTCGCCGCCTTCGAGCTTCGTGAAGTCCGGGTTGGAGCCGTGCAGGCCGCCTTTTGCTTTTCCCGACAGGATGAACATGGGCGCCGCGCAGCCGTGGTCGGTTCCGAGGCTGGCGTTTTCTTTCACCCGGCGGCCGAATTCGGAGAAGACCATGAGCGTTACTCGATCGGCGACATCGGCTTTCTCGACGTGGCGGTAGAAGGCCGTCAGCGAGCTGGAGAGGTCTCCGAGCAGGGTCGTATGGACGGCGGCCTGGCGGGCGTGGGTATCGTAGCCTCCCTGGCTCAGGTAGAGGATGCGGGCGGGGTAGCTTCCCGTCACCATCTGGCCGGCGAGCTTCATGCGGCGGCCGAGCTCCGTTTCCGGGTATTCAACCGGGGCGGGACTCTTGCTGGCCTCGATGATCTTCTCCAGGCTGTCGAGGGTTTCGTTGGCAAGGCCCTGGACGAAGCCAGGCCTTCCGGCGCGCGGGGTCGAGTTGACCGAGCGCATGATCCTCTTCAGCTTGCGCCCCTTGCTCCCGGAGAGCAATTCGATGAAGTCCAGGTTCTGGATGCTCGCCACGTGGCGCTCTCCATGGAGGGCCAGGGGCAGGGACCCAGCTCCGATGTGGAGCCCGCCCAGGGAGGCGGCCTTCGCCTCGAGGGCTTTTCCGAGCCATCCCTTGTTCTTGTCTTTGACCTCGGGGTCGGCGGTGTGCCAGATGTCCATGCTGCGGAAATGGCTGCGATCGGGGCTGGGGTAGCCAACGCCCTGGATGATGGCGAGGTGCCCTTCATCGTGGAGCTTTCGCATTCCCTCCATCGAAGGGTGCAGTCCGATCTCTCCGGTCCCCTTCAGCCTGAGCACCTGGGGCTTTCGGATCGCCAGGGCCGGCCGGCTCCGGTGGTAGCTGTCATCCTCGAAAGGGACCACGGTGTTGAGGCCGTCATTGCCGCCTGAGAGCTGGAGCACGACCAGGCGGTGTCCATCCGCGGCGAGGTCAAGCTTCCGGGCCGCGTCGAGAAGCAGTCCGGGGGCGAAGGCCAGGCCCGCGCCGGATATTTTCAGGAAAGCTCTTCGCTTGAATTTCATTCTCGATCCTGTCGATTTAGCCTTCATGCGTGGGAAAGCGGAATTATAGCCGGCTCCATCGGCGGCCGGTATCAAATGTATTGGTGCTCGGGAAGCTCGACGATCGCCGTCACCATCAGCTTCAGATCCTGGCCGGCCTCTTTCTCTACCAGGCGCCGAATTCTTTCATCGAGGCCGCCGGGGAAGAAGAGGTTGAAGAGCCCCTCCGCTTTTCCTTTCTCGATCCGGTCCCAGGGTATCCGAGGGGAGTTCTCAGTGTCGCTGGTAAGCATGCTGGCAAACCTGTAGCGCGCGAGGAGGGTGCTCGAGTTGAGCCAGGATTCACCCTTCTGCCATCCCTTGACGCTCGGTGGTCTGAGGATGTCCATCCCCATCCGGGACATCTCTGCCGGAAGACGGTCGGCTCCCGCCGTGGCGCCAAGGGTCCTCAGGGTTCCAATGGCGAAATCAGCCGGCGAGGACACGATGGCGCGTCTCGCGGGAGCCGAGTAGAACTCCCGGGAAGACAGGAGCTTTGCGAGAAATACCCCGGTGTTGCGGAAGCTGGTGGCATAGAGCTCGCCCAGGGCCTTGCGCAGCTCTCGCGAAACCGGGGTTCCAACGTAGTAGTCAAACAGCTTGCCCGCGATAAACTCGCAGCTCTCACGTTTCTCAAAGCACATCCCGACGACGTCCTCTCCAATGAAATCTCCGGTCTTGCCGAAGATAGTCTTGGTGCCCGTGTCGTGCGCTCTCCTGTTGAACCAGAACTCTCGGTTCTTGACATGCCAGCCGGTGAAGGCCCTCGCCGCCTCCTTGATGTCCTTCTCCGTGTAGTTGCCGATCCCGAGGCTGAACAATTCCATCAGCTCCCTGGAGAAGTTCTCGTTGGGCTTGCCTCTGCGGTTCGAGTTTCCATCGAGCCAGATGATCATCGCCGGATCCTTCGCGATCGCCCACAGGAGGGAGGGGAATTGTCCCGGGCCATCCCGCAGGAAAATCCGGACCTGGTCCATCATGAGCCGGGCGTCGTTCACCTTGGCGTCGCTGGTGGCGAAGTGGTCGTGCCAGAACAGCGCGAGCTTGTCCCTGGCCGGACTGTTGCCGCGAAGCATCCGGTGGGCCCACCAGGTCTGGACAGAGTCTGTGCTGCCGATCCCGCGCTGGCTGTCGGCGACAGCCTTCATCTCCGGCGTCTCTTCCCGGTCGGCGAGGAGAAGGGCTGGCGCCCCGGCCTGCCCGGCCGCCAGGATCTTTTCTACCAGCCCGCGAGGCGCTCCGAAGGTCATTCGGCGCGCGAGATGGGCTGCGGCGGAATAATCCCATGGCCCGTCTTTTCCGGGGCGGTATGGCTCGAGTCTCTTGCTGACGGCGAGCTCTTCGTCCATGGTCAGTCGGCCGGCCCAACGACGGTGTTGCCGATGTTGAGCCCGAGACGCAGCTTCATGCGGACAGCGTCCTTTTCCCTGAAGCTCTCGAATTCAAGGTCCCGGATGAAGCCGAGAGCCTCCCTGATGTTCGAGAGCCCGCTCCTGGCCTCGCCCAGGCCGACGCCTTTTTCAACAACCTGCTGGGCGGCGAGGAAGTCCAGGTTCTTGCCGAGGATCGAGTGGATGGACTTGCCCTCGATGTAGAGCTGGTCCCGGGCAAAGGCCAAGACCTCGGTCTGGCTGTCGGTCACGGATTTCTCCGATTCCTCGACCAGGAATTTGACGATGTCGAAGGTGGAGCCGATGATGACTCGATTGCCCGTGATCGCGAGGCTGGGCGAGAAGTTGTATTCGATGCCGGGGTTTTCCGCATCGGCTGGAAGTCCCAGATCTACCTTATAGCAATCAACACCGGCGACCTTTTCCGGCTTGACGAGCATGCTCGGAGCGTTCGAGTCCTGTTGCATCCGGGTGATGTTGATGATGCTTACCAGGCTGTTGAATCCAACGATGAACGGGCGGCCGTATTTCCTGGCGTCCTTGAGCTCGAGGATCAGTGCGCCGCCCGGTATGGCGGGGCTGGGGGATGGTCTGCCTTCTTCAGGATCCTGGTTCCGGACAACCAGGGAGATGGTCTTGCCGAGCTGTGGCAGGACCTCGTCCTGGAAGTTCAGGCCTCCGAAAATCATCGAAAGCCCGGCGGAGAGCTGGGCGAGGCTTCCGGCTGCCTGGGATTCGAGGTACTCTTCGCTGTTTTCCCACCATTCGCAGAAATCTCTCGAGATGTTGATCGCGCCGAGCACCCCGCGTTTCTGGACGTTCGACTGGAATTCGTTCCGGGCGACCTTCGGGAAGAAGGGAGAGTATTTTTCCGCGATTCCCCTGTCGTCGGGATGGAGAACGACACATAGGTCGAGCCCCGACCAGTTGGCGTCGAGCGAGAGGGTCATGAGCTCGCAGCCGCGCAGGGCGCCCCGGATGCCGCTCAGGAGCAAGCTTTCGACAGGCTCATCCATCTTCTTGGCGAGGCCGGAGCCGAGGGTTGGAATGAAGCTCGGCCTCAGGGCCGCTCTGGCGAGAAAGTCTTCATCGCTGGAGTGTTTTGAATAGATAGGGGACCTGCTGACGGATTTTTCCGTTCGCCCGTAGGCAAGGTCGATCGTTTCATCCATGAGCTTCCGGGAGTTCGTGATGGCGAGGATGTCTCCGAGGAAGGTGAACCAGACCTCCTCAACCTGTTCGATGGCATGGTCTTCGTGATAGACCTTCTTCGTGCCGATCACGAAACCGATGGTGGTTTTTACCGCCTCATCGAGAGTTTTCCTGGCAGCCTTCAGCGCCTTTTCGCTCTTGCCGCGGGTCAGGAGGAGCGTTTCCTGGCCGCCGGTGAAAGACAGCCGGCTGGCGACGAGGAGCTCGCTGCCGAGGATCTCATCGAAGAGGTCGAGAGGCTTGCGGCCGGTGGCCTTTTCAATCTTGTCAAGGTTGTCGAGGAGCTCGCTGTAACCATCGCTCTGCAGGTACGTCTTGCCGAGGTTTGAATCGAGGAGACGCTTCAATTGGCCGGACTCGAGCAGGCTCCTCAGGCGAGAGCCGGCTTTCCTGGCCTCCATGTAGCCGGTGATACTGGCGGGAGCCCAGTCGGAGAGCCGGGTACATTTCTGGATCTCCTCGCAGGGGAGGTTTGTGGCGGAAAGTGGGAGCGAGAAGATCGCGACGAAAAGGAGGGACCGTATTGAAGAGACGGACATGGGTGGGTTTCCGAATGGAGGGTTTCGTTGCTGGAGTAATGATTCAGACACTGAAATTATCAAAAACCCAGTGCGCATGGGCCATTTGATACTTGTAGAGAGTTGTCGCTGGGGCGCAGATTGGGCAGGCTGCCCCAGGCCGACGAGACGCGTGGTTTTTTTTCTACCACGGGCAAGATTTCTCCCCGGTGATGAAAAACCCCCCTGAACCCCTAACTTCTTCGTTTGCCCGATAATAAAACAATTCAAAAAGAACTTGAGGCGGGAAAATCGAGCCCTATAATCCGGCCTTCTGCTTCTTTGAACGCTGCAGAGACTTGGTAGTGAAAAAGGCTGATTTCGACCGGTTGGAGTGAACCGGGAGGGGCTATTGGCCGATATCAAAGAAAGCGAAGGCAGGGCCTGGGGGCCTCGACGTCGTCTCACTTCAGGTGAGACAGGTTTGGTTTAGTTAATTTCTGTTTTTAGTGGTTTCCAGGTAGTTATGAGCGTTTCACTGGCAGGTAAGAAAGTTATGGCTGAGCGGATCCGGAATATCGGGATCGTAGCCCATATCGATAGCGGCAAGACCACCATCACCGAGCGAATGTTGAAGATCTGTGGAAAGATCCACAAGCTCGGCGAGGTCCATGATGGCGAGGCCACCATGGATTTCATGAAAGAGGAGAAAGAGCGCGGAATTACGATCGGGTCGGCGGCCACCTATTTCGAGTGGAAGCGCTATGAGTTCAACCTGATCGATACTCCCGGCCACGTGGATTTCACCGCCGAGGTGGAGCGCTCCTGTCGTGTTCTCGACGGTGCTATCCTCGCCATCGATTCCGTCGCCGGGGTCCAGGCCCAGAGCGAAACGGTCAACCGCCAGCTGAACAAATACGTCGTTCCCCGCCTCGCGTTCATCAACAAGATGGACAGGGTAGGCGCCGATTTCGACAAGGCTGTCCAGTCGATGAAGAGCAACCTCGGGCTCTCTGCCGTGCCCATCCAGTTCCCCGTCGGAGAGGGCGCCGATTTCGAGGGGTTCATCGACCTCGTCGAGATGGAGCAGATCATGTTTCCCCAGTCTGATGATGACCCGGCGGCCTTCGAACGCCTGTCGATCGATCCCGAGGTCCTCGAGTTGGTGGAGATCAAGCGGGCGGAATTGCTGGACGCGATCAGCCTGCATTGCGACGAGCTGACGGAGGTTCTGCTGGATGGCGAGGAGCCGGATAATAAGCTGGTCCGCAAGGCGATCCGCAATGCCACCATCGAGGGCGTTCTCGTCCCCGTCCTCCTCGGTTCGGCCCTGCACAATAGGGGGGTTCCGGCTCTCCTCGATGCCGCGGTCGATTACCTTCCCAATCCGCTGGACAAGGGCGCGGTGGAAGGCACCGTACCCAAGACGGAGGAGGCCATCGCCTTCAAGCCGGACCCCGCGGAGCCTCTCGGCGCGCTCGTATTCAAGACAGTTCATTACTCGACTGGCGACCTGACCTTTATCAGGATCTTCTCCGGGACCCTGCACGCCGGCAAGGCCGCCTTTAACCCCAGGCTCGGAAAGCATGAACGGGTTGGGCAGATCTACCGGGTTCACGCCGGCGCGAGAGAGTCTATCGAGTGCGCGCAGGCCGGGCAGATCGTCGCCTGTGTCGGTCTCAAGAAGAGCGCGACCGGGGACACCCTCTGCGCCAAGGATAACCAGATAGCCTACGGCTCCACCACGTTCGCCAATCCCGTCATCTCCATGGCCATCGAGCCGTCTACCTCGGCTGACCGCGATCGCCTCGGCGAGGTGCTGGGGATCATCTCCCGCGAGGACCCGACCTTCCGGGTCGCCACGGAT
>Ga0310345_10006549_pt1 | contig 10162 bp, 10 predicted proteins | sample HC15DNA20500_MG_FD_204667 | JGI IMG/M metagenome (GOLD analysis project Ga0310345, IMG submission 204667) | Marine microbial communities from station ALOHA, North Pacific Subtropical Gyre - HC15-DNA-20-500_MG | ecosystem: Environmental > Aquatic > Marine > Oceanic | place: Pacific Ocean: North... | reverse complement strand
TGCGTGCGCCCGTCTACCACGACGGGGTGACGGTGTAGGTGACCGTACCCGTGTAGGTACCTGCCGGCTGGATTCCCGGCACGCGGACACCGTTGGTCAGAACGATCTCATCCAGCTCAGCGGGCTCGGTGCTTGCCACGACGTCCGCCGCTGCTGTAGTGGCGGCGGTTTCGTAGCCAAGGTAGGTCGTGCCGTTCCATGCGTTCTGGAGGGTGGCGTCACCCGCACCCGTGACGGTCAACTCTGCGGTCGCGCCGAACCCTGTGTCACTGGAGAAGTCTGTGGGAACGGTGGTGCTCACGCTTGGAATCGTGTCGCTACCCGAGGTAAGGGGCGCGGGCAGGTTGGCGCGCAGCGTGTAGCCAGCACTCGCGTTCGTCGCGACGGTCAGCGTCACCGGCGCGGCATCCGTGACCGCGCCGCCGGGAATCGGCACGAGAGCGACAGCCGTCGTGTCGTTCGTGAAGGTGAGCGACTGGGGCACGAGCACGGTGACCTCGGTCGTGTTCGCCGCGATCTTGATCGCCGTCGCGTCACCACTGTCGGTTCCGGTCGAGATCGCAGACTGGAAGCCTGTCACGGCGGCGCCGTTGGTCACGCCTCCGATGGTGATCGAGATGGGGCGATCGGCGGTCAGCGTGCACGCCGTGAGCGGGACCGTAACGGTGGGCGTCGCATAGGTCGGAGTGCCGACGGTGCATCCCGTCAGGCCGTAGACGGCGGTCGGCGCGGCGGGCGTCCACGTTGTTCCGGTAGGCACGGTGAAGGTGATCGACGTCACGGCCCCCGCTGTGACCGGGGTGAAGGTCCAGGCGTAGCTCACGCCGGTGGCTCCCGCGACGTTGCTGCTGACCGCCAGTGCAGCGCTCGTGATCGATCCCGCGTTCGCGGGTGTTCCGAGACCGACGAGGGCGCCGGCGGTGAGCGCGGTCGCGGCGAGCGCGGCGGCCCATCGGGGCCGAGTCGATCGCTTCGCGCGGTGCTGGGCGTCGTCCAGGTGGGTGTTCACAAGATCCTCCGAGGTGCTGGGTTCATGCATACCGTCGAGGGACCGAATCGCCCCTTTTCGCGCACGAATATAGGTCTTGCGCGTCAGGAAGCACACAAGGAAACCTCAAGATTCGCGCAAGATCACCGCAAGAAGTCGCTCGGTGAGAGACGTCGGCCCCGGCTCGCGGCCGATAGCATCGCGATACGCGCAGACGATCGGAGGCGGTGTCGAGATCGCTCACGGTCCTCGCCGGAGTCGGGGTGGGCTCTCTCATCTTTCCCCAGGTGGCGTTCGCCTCGATCGTGCTGCTGGCGATCATGTTGGCGCCGACCGACGCGGCGCTGGGCCAGAAGGTCGTCTCCGACACCGCCGTTCCCGCGCGCGTCCGGCAGGCACTGGATGTCGAGAGCGGCCTCAACGACGGACTCGCCGTCCCCTTCTTCCTCGTCGCGCTCTCGGTCGCCAACGCCGAGCTCGACACCGACATCCCCTCGGCCGTCCTTGCGAGCATGGCCGCCGAGATCGGCTGGGGCGTCACCGCCGGTGTCGCCGGCGGTGCGCTGGGAGGGCTCCTGTTCCGGGTCGCGGATCGTCGCGGCTGGATGACGCCGCAGTGGCGGCAGGTGCTGCCGCTGGCAGCCGCGCTGGTGTGCTTTGCGGTCGCGGACGTGCTCGGAGGCAGCGGCTTCATCGCCGCGTTCCTCGGCGGCATCCTCTTCGGCCGCATCGCGGGACCGTCCCGGAGTGTGGCGAGTCTGTTCGCCGAAGAGGCCGGGGAGCTGGCCGCCGCGGTGAGCTGGATCGCGTTCGGTGCGCTCGCGCTCACGCTCGCGTTCCCGTACGTGACCTGGCAGATCGTGCTCTACGCGCTGCTGAGCCTGACCGTCGTGCGGATGCTGCCGGTCGCCGTGGCGCTGGCCGGCCGAGGCATCCGCCTGCCGACCGTCGCGTTCATCGGATGGTTCGGTCCGCGGGGGCTGGCCTCGCTCGTGTTCGTGCTGCTGGCGATCGAGGAAGGCGTGCCCTAGGGGGAGACGGTGCTGACCACCGTGGTCGTGACGGTCGCCTTCAGCATCCTCCTGCACGGCCTGAGCTCGGTGCCGCTGGTCGCCGTCTACCACCGGTGGTCGGCGGCGCGGACGGTCACGGACCCTGCGGCCGCGGAGTACGTGCCGACGGCCGTTCCGCGTCTGAGACGTCAGATCCCGCGCGAGTGAGCGGGCCGGTCTGACCCGCGGGACGCTCAGCCGGCGTCGCCGATGAGGACGGCTGCGCCCTCCTCCTGTGCATCCGCGATATGCCCGTCGATGCGCGCCAGCGTTCGGCACCCGAGCAGGATGACCAGCGCCGCGAGCGCGACCGAGACGGCCGCGACGTAGTAGGGGACGCTGACCGAGAACGCGTGCCACAGGAGCGCTGCCAGCGGCGGCGCCGCGGCACCGCCGAGGAAGCGGACGGCCGAGTAGGCCGACGACGCGACGGCACGGGGATGGTCGGTGGCCTCCATGACGGACTCGGTGAGCACCGTGTTCATCACGCCGAGCAGGAGACCGCCGATCACGATGCAGGTCACGAGCGCGGCGGCCGAGGCCGCGAGCAGTCCCGCCGCGGCGAGGTCGACGGCGAGCAGGACGAGGACGACCAGCATCACGCCGGTGCGCGAGAACCGCCGGACCAGCAGCGGCGCCAGCCACACGCTCGTCACGGCCAGTGCCACACCCCAGCCGAAGAAAGTGAAGCCGATCCCCATCGCGCCGAAACCCAGGGGGAACGGCGAGAAGGCGAGCAGGACGAAGAACCCGATGTTGTAGAACAGGGCGGCGACCGTGAGGATCGCCAGCGCCGGAGTGCGCAGCGCCCGGAACGGCGCCGACAACGGCATCGGCGCGCGACGCTCGGAGCGGGAGCGCACGAGGACCGCGACGGCGACGAAGGCGATGGCCATCAGCGCCACGACGCCGAAGAACGGACCGCGCCAGCTCACCTCGCCGAGCAGCCCGCCCAGCAGCGGTCCGATGGCGATGCCGAGTCCGAGCGCGGCTTCGTACAGCACGATCGCGGCGCCGCTGCCGCCGGCGGATGCGCCGACGATCGTGGCCAGGGCGGTGGAGATGAACAGCGCGTTGCCCAGACCCCAGCCGGCGCGGAACCCGATGATCGCGTCGACGTCGTTGCTCAGCGCGCACAGCAGCGCGAACACGACGATCAGGCCCAGTCCCGCCATGAGCGTGGCCTTCGCGCCGATGCGGCTGGAGATCCAGCTGGTCACGAGCATCGCGAGGCCCGTCACGAGGAGGTAGCTCGTGAAGAGCAGTTCGGCCTGGACGGCGCTGGCGTCGAGCGAGTCGGCGATCGCGGGCAGGATCGGGTCGACCAGGCCGATCCCCATGAACGCGACGACGCACGCGAACGCGACGGCCCAGACCTGGGCGGGCTGGCGCCATACCGAGGGCGCTCCCGCGCCCGGTGCGCTGGGCTCGGTCATCGTGCGACCTCGGATGCCGCGGTGATGCGCTCTTCGAGTACCCGGGCCGCGCGGGCGATCGCCGCCCGGTCGTCGGGGTCGAGATCTGCGAACAGGGGCGAGAGCGATGCGCGCAGCTGGCGCCGCCAGTCGCTCAGGGCGCTCTCGCCGGTGGCGGTGATGGCGATGGTGATGGCTCGGGAGTCCTCGGGGTCGGCCGTACGGCTCACCAGCGCCTGGTCGGTCATCTGCCCGACCAGGCGCGTCATCCCCGGCTGTGTCGTGCGCGCCGCGCGCGCGAGCTCTCCCACGCGCTTCGCGCCCTCCCGGTCGAGCACGCTGAGCGCGCGCCACTGCGCCGCCGGTGCGTCGTTGCCGGTGAGCCGGGCCGCGAAACGGGTCAGCGCGTACGCCGAGACGATGATGCTCTCGATCGGATCCTCTGAAGCCACCTCAGAACTATATACCCGAGGTATATATCTGACGCATCCATGTCGTGTAGCATCCACGCCCCGCGGACGCGGCGCCGAGGATGCCGAGGGCCGAACGGCGCGGGGATGCCGCGCCACGCCGTTCGGCGGGCGATCTCGCCGGCGTGTCCGCGATGTCCCGCGCCGTTCGGTACGCGCCGCGTGAGAGACCGGGCCGGCGGAACCTGCGACGCGCGGGAGGCGACTTGCCCTCGTCGAACGTTCCGCCTACCCTGGGTATCACCTGAATCAGGTTTCAGGTTAGACCTTCCAACGGTGAAAGGCATTCACATGCGGGTTACGAAGAAGTTGCTCCTGGGCGGGGTGGTCGCCACCAGCGCCCTTGTTATGGCGGCCTGTGCGCCGCAGGCCGACGGTGGCGACGCCGGTGGCGGTGAGACGGTGGGACCGTCAGAGGTCACTGTCGGCATCGTCTCCAGCGAAAGCGGTCCCCTTGCCGGTTACGGCGAGCAGTACCTGTGCGGCTTCCGCGCGGGGCTGTCGTATGCGACCGACGGTACGAACGAGATCGACGGCACCACGATCGCCGTGGAGTACCGCGACGATGCCGGTGACCCGGACAAGGCGGTGACCGCCGTCAAGGAGCTCATCGGTGACGGCGTCAACATCATCGCGGGCACGGCATCGTCAGGTGTTGCGCTCGCCGTCGCCGAGCAGGCGGCGCAGAACAAGGTGCTCTACATCTCCGGCCCCGCGGCTGCCGACGCGATCACCGGCATCAACGACTACACCTTCCGCTCGGGTCGCCAGAGCTCGCAGGACGTCGCGACAGCCGGAACGTTCCTCGATGACATCTCCGGCAAGACCGTCACCGTCTTCGCACAGGACACCGCGTTCGGGCAGGGCAACGTCGCCGCGGTCGAGGCGATCCTCGGCGGTCAGGGTGCGACGGTCAACTCGGTGCTCGTGGCCGAGGACGTTACGGAATTCACGCCGTTCGCGCAGCAGGTGCTCGCCGGCAACCCCGACCTCGTCTTCGTCGCGTGGGCAGGTGCCACGTCGGGCGCCATGTGGCAGGCGATGAGCCAGCAGGGTGTCCTCGACGCCATTCCCGTCGTCACAGGCCTCGGTGACTCCGCCACCTTCGGCGCCTACGGGGAGGCCTCGGAGAAGATCAACTTCCTGAACTACTACTTCCCCGGAGCCCCCGACAACGCCGTCAACACCGAGATGATCAGTCTGCTCGAAGAGGACGGCTGCACGCCCGACCTCTTCAGCCCCGACGGCTTCAACGCGGCACTCATGATCGTTCACGCGATCGATGAGGGTCAGGGCGATGTCGACGCGATGATCGCAGCCCTCGAGGGCTACTCCTTCGACGGTCCGAAGGGCACCCTGACGGTGCGCGCTGGCGACCACGCGCTGCTGCAGGAGATGTATCAGGTCAAGCTCGTCGCCGACGGCGGCAGCTTCGTTCCCGAGCTGATCGACACGGTGCCTGCCGACGCGGTAGCCCCCGCCGAAGCGCAGTAAGGCCCAGAACCAATGAGCACTCCGGTTCCGTCCGCGCCCGCGCAGCATCCGACTCCCTCCGCCCTGCGGGTGGAGAAGCTGGGTCTGCAGATCGGCGGCGCGACGATTCTGAAGGATGTCGACCTCGATGTCGCCCCAGGTTCCCTGGTCGGCGTCATCGGGCCGAACGGCGCAGGCAAAACCACGCTGTTCAACGTCGTCTCCGGCATCATGACCCCCACAGCAGGTCGGGTCCTGATGAACGGCGAAGACATCACGAGGATGTCGGTGCCTGCCCGGGCGCGGGCGGGACTGGGGCGCACCTTCCAAACCTCGAGCCTGTTCCCCAAGCTGAGCGTGCTCGAGAACGTCCGGCTCGCCGCGCAGGTCGCGGTGGGGCGTGACTACTCCCTCTTCCACTTTCCATCGAAGAGCGGTGGCGCGAAGAAGGATGCCGCAACCCAGCGCGCCCTGCAGAATCTCGAAGAAGTGGGCCTGACCCACAAGCTCCTCACTCCGGCGGGAGACATCTCCCACGGCGACAAGCGCAAGCTCGAGATCGCGGTGCTCCTGGCCATGGATTCGAAGATCGTGCTGCTCGACGAGCCGATGGCTGGCGTCGCATCTGGCGATGTGGCGGGCCTCGTCGACAACATCCGCGAGCTGCAGGCGAGAACCGGATGCACGGTTCTCATGGTCGAACACCACATCGACGTACTGATGGGGCTCGTAGAAAAGGTGGCAGTGATGTACTTCGGCTCGATCATCGCGTTCGACTCACCTGCTGAGATCATGGCCAACCCGCTCGTGCAAAGCGCCTACCTGGGCAACGCCGCATGAGCGCCATCCTCGAAGTCAGCGACCTGCGCTGCTCGATCAGCGGCCAGCCGGTCGTCGAGAGCGTGACCTTCTCGGTCCCGGCCACCGGCATCACGGCGGTCCTCGGACGCAATGGTGTCGGCAAGACCTCGACGCTGCGCGGCATCCTGGGATTGATTCATCGCCGCGGCGAGGTGCGCCTTGCCGGAGAGCGGATCGACACGCTCCCCACCCATCGGATCGTCAAGCGGGGCGTCGGCTACGTTCCGGAAGACCGTGAGGTGTTCGCCAAGCTCACGGTCGCCGAGAATCTCGCCCTGGCCGAACGGCAGCGCAATCCGCGCCGTGAGTTCGTCGCCGAGCTCTTCCCCGACCTCGTGAACCGTCGCGACCAGATGGCCGGCACCCTCTCGGGCGGACAGCAGCAGATGGTCTCGGTCGCCCGCGCGCTCATGAACGACAACCAGCTGCTGCTGGTCGACGAACCGACCAAGGGGCTCGCCCCCAAGATCGTCACCGAGGTTGCAGACGCCCTCGAGGAGGCAGCAAAGACGGTGCCGATCCTGCTGGTGGAACAGAACCTCGAGGTCGTCAAACGACTCGCGCACGACGCGATAGTCATCGACAGCGGCCGCGTCGTCCACGTCGGGCCCGCCCGCGAGATCCTCGACGACGAGGAGCTCACCCAGCGACTGCTCGGTGTCCACGCCGAGCGGCCCGCGGATCCCAAGCCTGCACCGTCCTCGGAGGCCCACTCGTGAGCACCATCATCCTGACCCTGGTGACCGGTGTCGGTCTCGGGGCCCTCTACTTTCTCGTCGCCTCGGGCCTGAGTCTGATCTACGGCCTCATGCACGTGCTCAACTTCGCGCACGGGGCGTTCCTGACTCTGAGTGCTTTCCTCGGATGGATGGTCGCGCAGGCGCTCGGGACCGAGTCGTGGTGGTCGTTTCTCGTCTCGATCCTGGTCGGCGCTGCGGTCGGCGCTCTGTTTGCAACCCTGACCGAACTCGTGCTGATCCGCCCGCTCTATGAGCGACACATCGAGCAAGTGCTCGTCACGGTCGGACTCTCATTCGCCGCGGTCGCCCTGTTCGAAGGGGTGTGGGGCACCGACGCGATTCCGATCTCGGGTCCACCCTGGCTCAAGGAGACCACCGAGATCCTCGGAGCCCGGATCCCCAACGTGTACTGGATCCTGATGCTCGCCGCGGGGCTCGTGCTGGCAGCACTGGTGCTGTTCCTCCAGAAGACGCGGTACGGCATGATCATCCGCGCTGGCGTCGAGAACCGTTCGATGGTGACGGCTCTCGGAATCGACGTGCGGCGCTCCTTCACTCTCGTCTTCGCGATCGGTGGGGCAGCTGCCGGTATCGGCGGGGTGCTGGCGATGCACTACTCCACGTTCGTTTCAGCTCACCTCGGATCCACACTGCTGATCTTCGCGTTCATCGTCACTGTCGTCGGCGGTCTCGGCTCGCTGACCGGGGCCGCAGTGGCATCCGTGCTGGTTGCCGTGTTGCAGCAGTTCGCGAACTTCTACCTCGGCGGCACCGGAGACTTCATCGTCGTCATCCTGCTGGCGGTCGTGCTGCTCGTGCGACCTTCTGGACTCCTCGGGAGGAAGGCATGAGCATCCGTCGATACTGGCCGGCGCTCGTCGGCGTCGGGCTCGTGATCTTCATGGCGGTGCTGCCGCTCCTGAACATCTCGATCCCCGGCATCCTGCCCACCCCCACCTACCAGCCGGGAACCCTGGCGCTGCTCTCGCTGTGCATGGTGTTCGCATCCCTCGCGCTGTCGTACAACCTGCTGCTGGGCACGTCCGGGATGCTGTCGTTCGGGCACGCCCTCTACTTCGGCGCCGGCGCGTATGGCCTCGGCATCGCGCTCGAGCACTTCGGGGTGCCGCTCTTTCCCGGCGTGTTCGCGGCCCTCATCGGCGGGATGATCATCGCCTTCGTCACGGGTGCTGTCGCGATGCGCGTCTCCGGGATTCCCTTCGCGATGGTTACGCTCGCTTTCGCTCAGGCAGGCTCCGTGCTCGTGCGTCGCAACTCCGCGATCACCGGCGGTGAGGAGGGTCTGAGCCTGAACACCGACCAGGTCCCGGACTTCCTCGTCGGCGTGATCAACACGCGAAACCTGTACTGGTTCGCCCTGGCGGTGCTGGTGATCGTGTACCTGGTGACGCTCTGGGTCGACACCTCTCGCCTCGGGCACCTCGCCCGGGCCACCCGCGAGAACGAGCAGCGGGTGCGGGTCCTGGGCCTTCGGCCCTACCGGGTGCGACTCATCGTCTTCGTGATCGCCGCAGTTCTCGCGAGCCTTGCCGGGGTCGCGTACATGCTGCTGCAGTCGGGCACTGTGCCGCGTTCTGTCTCTGCCGATCTCACCATCACCGTGCTGGTCATGGTCGTCCTCGGCGGGGTCGGATTCCGGTGGGGTGCGATCGTCGGGGGAGTGCTGTACACCCTGCTCGATCAGCGGCTCACGGTCCTCGCCGGGTCCGAGGCCATCGAGTCGCTCCCGGATTTCCTGCGCATTCCGCTGTCGGAGCCGCTGTTCCTGCTCGGTGCGCTGTTCATCATCGTGGTGATGTTCCTCCCCGGGGGCATCGCCGGCACGATCGATGGCTGGTGGCGTCGTCGTCACGGCGAACGTCACGTGCGCGATAGTCTGCGGAGCATCGACGACGCGGAGGCAGATGCCGATGCGGTCGGTGCCTCGGAGGTTCGAGCGTGAGCAACGACGTACAAGACGAGTCGCACACGATCGGCCGGTGGCTGGTCGAGCGCGCCGCGCACACACCGCATCGTGTTGCGATCGACGATCGCGGGGTGACGATCACCTACGGCGAGCTGGCCGACCGGGCGCGAGAACTCGCCGAGAGCCTCGCAGGAGCGGGCTTCGGCCCGGGAACGCGCATCGCAACGCTCGCGGGAAACTCCATCGACCACGTCGTGCTCTTCTTCGGATGCGCGCTTGTCGGTGTCGCGTTCGTTCCGCTCTCGTGGCGTCAGAGCACGCGTGAGCTCGTCGACACGCTCGGCCGCAGCGACCCCCAGCTGCTGGTGGTCGATGACGAGTTCGCCGCGTCCGCGGCCGACGCCATCCGTGAACTGGCGGAGCCTCCGCTGGTTGCCGCCCTGGGGACTGCCGGCATTGAGCGCGCCGTCCCCCCGGCGCGCGACCCGCGGCCAGCCCGCGCGGTCCGCGACGATGACCCTTTGCTGATCGTGTTCACGTCGGGGAGCGAAGCTGCGCCCAAGGGCGTCATCCTCACCCACGCCAACTGCTTCTGGAACAACCTGGCCCTCGGGCGCGCGCTGCCACTGGGTGAGGGGGATGTCGTTCTCACCGTCTTGCCGCAGTTCCACGTTGCGGCGTGGAACTGCCAGCCGCTGCTCGCGTGGTGGGGCGGCGCGACTGTCGTGCTGGAGCGTTCGTTCGACACCGAGCGCGTGCTGCAGCTCATCCGAGAGCGCCGGGTCACCGCGATGATGGGCGTGCCGACGCAGTATGCGATGCTCGCCGAATCCCGAGGGTGGGACGCCAGCGATCTGTCGTCGATCCGCCTCGCGCTCGTGGGTGGAGCCACCCTACCCAGCGCGGTTCGAGACGCGTGGCACGCCCGCGGCGTTGAGCTGGTCCAGGGTTACGGACTCACCGAAGCAGGCCCCAATGTGCTGCACTGCCCGACCGGCAGCGCCGGCGGCCACGAGGGCGCGGTGGGGCGACCGTATCCTCACGTCAGCGTCCAGGTCGTCGACCCCCACACGCTGCTTCCGCTCCGCGGGGACGCGACGGGGGAGCTCTGGGTCCGAGGACCGAGCGTGTTCGCGGGCTACCTCGGTGACCCGGATGCCCCCGCGCGGGCCATGCACGGCGACTGGTTGCGCACCGGCGATCTCGTCCACCGCGACCGGGACGGCGTCTTCACCG
>Ga0310345_10006548_pt1 | contig 10163 bp, 8 predicted proteins | sample HC15DNA20500_MG_FD_204667 | JGI IMG/M metagenome (GOLD analysis project Ga0310345, IMG submission 204667) | Marine microbial communities from station ALOHA, North Pacific Subtropical Gyre - HC15-DNA-20-500_MG | ecosystem: Environmental > Aquatic > Marine > Oceanic | place: Pacific Ocean: North... | reverse complement strand
CGCCGTCGGCGCTGAACCTCCACCACCTCGACTCCGTTGATCTTGTGACTAGTCATATGCACAGTCCTTTGCCTATCTCTTAGGATAAGGAAGAACCGTGTCCGGTGTTTCTGGGGGCTACTTCACAGGCCGCCATGGGCCACACCCGCGTTGTTGATGACGATGTGCGGCGCACCGAAACGCTCCATGCACAGGTCGGCCAGGGCTTGCACGTCCTCGGCGCGGGAGACGTCGCCACGCAAGGCGGCCACCTTCGTGCCCGTCTCCTCGCCCGTGGCGCTGAGTTCGGCCACGGCCGCGTCCAGCGCATCCTGCTGCACATCGGTCAGCGCGAGGTTCAGGCCCTTCTTGGCGCCCAGGCGGGCCAGCTCCAGGCCAAAGCCGCTGCCAGCGCCGGTGATCACGGCCGTCAGGCCAGGCTTCAAAGTGAGGTTCGACATGTGTGCATCGTCCTGTGGGTGTTTCAGACCAGCTTGACCAGCTGCTTGCCGAAGTTCTTGCCTTTGAGCAGGCCCAAGAAGGCTTCCGGCGCGCTCGCGATGCCCTCGGCCACCGACTCACGGAACTTCATGCGGCCAGACGCCACCATGCCGCCCAGCTCCTGCATGGCCTCGGGCCACACCTCCGGGTGCTCGCTGACGATGAATCCCTCCAGCTTGAGCCGGCTGATGAGGATGAGCGAGGGGTTGGCCATGGGGATGGGCTGGCCGCTGTACCCCGCGATCATCCCGCAAAAGGCGATGCGGCCGAAGGCGTTCATGCGCAGCATCACGGCGTCCAGCCCCAGCCCCCCGACGTTCTCGAAGCAGCCATCGATGCCATTGGGCGCCGCCGCTTTCAAGGCCGCGGAAAAACTGCGCAGGTCGGTCAGCGCCTTGTGGTCGAGGCAGGCGTCGAAGCCCAGCTCTTCGGTGACGTAGCGGCACTTGTCCGGGCCACCGGCGATGCCCACCACGCGGCAACCGCGGGCCTTGGCCAGCTGGCCCACCACGCTGCCCACGGCGCCACTGGCGGCGCTCACCACGATGGTCTCGCCGGCCTTGGGGGCGATGATCTTGACCAGGCCGTACCAGCCCGTCACGCCGGGCATGCCCACGGCGCCGAGGTAGGCCGACAGCGGGATCTGGCGGGTGTCGACCTTGGTGATGGCGCCGCGCTGGCTGGCGTCGATGAGGCTGTACTCCTGCCAGCCGCCCATGCAGACGACCGAGTCGCCCACGTCGAAACGTGGGTGCTTGCTGGCCACCACCTCACCGACCGTGCCACCGATCATCACGGCGTCCAGCGGCTGGGGTTCGGCGTAGCTCTTGCTGTCGCTCATGCGGCCGCGCATGTAGGGGTCGAGCGAGAGGAAGTGGTTGCGCACCAGCACCTGGCCTTCGGCCAGTTCCTCGGCCCGGGGCACGGGCGCCTCGACGAGCTTGAAGTTGTCGGTCGTGGGCTCCGCGGCAGGCCGCGAGGCCAGCAGGATCTGGTGGTTGACGAGGCTCATGGTTCGCTCCTGGTGGGATCCGGTGAAGGGGCGGGCAGGTGTGGCCCGGACGTGGCTCAGTCCGAGCCGGCGTGGCGCGCCAGGGGCTTGACCTCTCGGTCGCCCACGGGCAAGGCGCGCAGGAACTTGAACGTGCCGGTGGCGTGGGCGCACAGGCGCTCGTGGGCGTCCAGCACGCGGGCCTCGGTGAAGGCCATGGAGGCGGTGGTGTGCAGCACCGTGCCCAGCACGCGGATGCGGCCTTGCGCCGGGCGCATGAAGCTGGTCTTCATCTCAATGGTCACCAAGCCTGGGCCGCCGCCTGGCTGGTCCAGGTTCTGGCTGCGCGCGGCATGGGCCATGGCCACGTCCATCAGCGTCATCTGCAGGCCGCCGTGGGCCACACTGAAGGAGTTGGTGTGGCGTTCGGCCACGTCGAGCGTGATCTCGGCCTCGCCATCGGCAAAGCGCTGCAACTCGCAGCCCAGGTCAGCGATGAAGGGGATGTGGACGGGAAAGGGGATGGCCATGGTGGCTTGCCTGGGCAGCGCTCAACCGCCGATCACGGCGCTCACGCCACCATCCACCGCCAGGATCTGGCCGGTGATGTGCTTGCCGGCTTCGGAGGCGAACAAGAGCGTCACGCCCTTGAGGTCTTCCTCGTCGCCGAGACGTTGCAGGGGCGCGGCCGCGGCCAGGCGCTCTTCGCCCACAGCCGCCAGGGTGCCGGCCGTCATCTTGCTGGGGAAGAAGCCCGGCGCGATGGCGTTGACGCGGATGCCCAGGTGCCCCCACTCGCAGGCCAGGGCGCGGGTGAAGTTCACCACCGCGCCCTTGCTGGTGTTGTAAGCAATGGTCTGCATGAAGGGGTGGTTACCGCCCAGGCCCGCGATGGAGGCCACGTTGATGATGCGGCCCTGCTTGCGCGGGATCATGCTGGCCTTGGCGATGGCTTGTGACAGCAGAAAGTAGCCGCGCACGTTCAGGTTCATCACCTTGTCCCAGGCCTCCAGCGGGTGCTCGGCCGCAGGGGCACCCCAGGTGGCACCGGCGTTGTTGACGAGGATGTCCACGTCGCCCACGCGCTCCAGCGTTTCATCGGCCAGGCGCTGGATGTCTTCGGGCTTGCCCGCATCGGCGGCGATCCAGCGCGCGTCGATGCCGGCGTCCTGCAGCGCCATGACCGCCTGCTCCAGGTCGGCGGCCTTGCGCGAGCTGATGACGACCTTGGCGCCGGCCTCGCCGAGTGCGTGGGCCATCTGCAAGCCCAGGCCGCGCGAGCCCCCGGTGACGAGGGCCGTCTTGCCCGTGAGGTCGAAGAGTTGCTGGACGGTGCGGGGCGAGGTCATGGCGGAGGCTTTCGGGGCGTCAAAACAAGGTCAGACGAGGTAATCCAGCACCTGGCGGCCCGAGGCCATCTCGCGGATCTGCGCGACCACGCCCTGGTGGTGCGGGTGCGGCTGGTAGGCGGCCAGGGCCGCTGCGTCTTCGAAGGTGGAGACCAGCACCACGTCGGCGGTGGCTTCCAGGCCCTCGGTCTTGATGCCCACGTCGAACTCGTGCATGCCGGGCACCAGGCCCTTGCAGGAGTCGAGCAAGGCCTTGACCTTGGGTGCGTCTTCCGCACGCTTGAGCTGGAACATCACGATGTGTCGGATCATCTGGGGGCTTTCCATCAAACAGGTTCAGAACCAATCCGCCTGGGCTTTCGCGCAGGTCAGGTCGCGGCGGGCGACCACGCCCAGCCAGGCGTCGGTCTTGGGCAGCTCGTAGGCGAAGAAGTAATCGGTGCAGGCCAGCTTGCCTTGCAGGAAGCCGGGCCCCAGGGGGGATTTGTCCCACTCGCCTGCGGCTTGTGCGGCCTTGGCGGCCAGCGCCAGTTCCAGCCAGACCCAGGCCAGCACCGTGTGGCCAAAGGCCTGCATGTAGGGCGTGGCATTGGCCAGGGCCTCTTCAGGCACGCCGGTGGCCCAGGCCGCCTTGGTCGTGGCGCCCACTTTCTGCAGGGCTTGGGCCAGGGCATTGGCGTGCTCGGCCAGGCCCGCCACATGGCCCGCCTTCTGGATGGTCTGGCTGATGCGCTCGGCCAGCACGCTCAAGGCCTTGCCGCCGTTCATCACCACCTTGCGGCCCAGCAGGTCCAGGCCCTGGATGCCATGGGTGCCCTCGTGGATCATGTTCAGGCGGTTGTCGCGCCAGAACTGCTCGACGGGGTAGTCGCGCGTGTAGCCGTAGCCGCCCAGGATCTGGATGGCCAGGGAGTTGGCTTCTTGCGCCCACTCCGAAGGCCAGCTCTTGGCGATCGGGGTGAGCAGCTCCAGCAGCAGGCCGGCCTTCTCGGCCTGCTCGCCGGTGCCGGTTTGTTCGTCGTCCAGCAACTGCGCGCACAGTAGCCCCAAGGCCAGGCCGCCTTCGGCGATCGCCTTCTGCATCATCAGCATGCGCTTGACGTCGCTGTGCTCGATGATGGGGATCTGCGGGGCGCTGTGGTCCTTGCCCCCTGAGCCCATGCGCCGGCCTTGCGGGCGCTGCTTCGCATACTCCAGCGAGTACTCGTAGCCCGCGTAGCCCAGCATGGTCGCGCCCAGGCCCACGCTGGTGCGGGCCTCGTTCATCAGCGTGAACATGCATTTGAGGCCCTCGCCCTCCTTGCCGATCAGGTAGCCCACCGCGCCGGCTTCGCCGTTGACGGGGAACTTGCCCTCACCGAAGTTCAGCAAGGTGTTGACGGTGCCGCGGTAGCCGCATTTGTGGTTCAGGCCAGCCAGGGCCACGTCGTTGCGCTGCGATGTGATGCTGCCGTCGGCCTTCACCAGTTTGCGCGGCACGATGAACAGCGAGATGCCCTTGACGCCCGGCACCGGCTTGCCGTCGGGCCCGGGGATCTTGGCCAGCACGAGGTGGACGATGTTCTCGCCCATCTCGTGCTCGCCGCCCGAGATCCACATCTTGTTGCCCTTGAGCCGATAGCGTTGGCCCAGCGGGTCTTCGCGCCAATCGACGCCGCTGCCGTCACCGGCCACGTCGGGTGTGGCGCGGGTGGCGATGTCCGACAGGCTGGAGCCGGCCTGCGGCTCGCTCAGGCACATGGTGCCGAAGGTGCGGCCTTCGAAGCCGCCCTTGGCGAACACCTCGACCTGCTTCGGCGTGCCGTGCGCCAGGATGGTGTTGGCGTTGCCCCGCGTGAGCATCGGGTACGCCGCCAGCGAGACGCTGGCTTTGTAGAAAAAGCTCATCGAGGCGATTTCCACCACCGTGGGCAGGCGCATGCCGCCCACGTCCTCGTCCTTGCTGGCCGCCATCAGGCCCGATTCGTTGAAGGCGGCCATGGCCACCGCCGTTTCCTTGGGCAAGGTCACGGTCACGCCGTCGAACTCGGGCTCGTGCGTGTCGGTCAGCCGGTTGATCGGCGCGAACTGCTCGGTGGCGATCTTCTCGCTGAGGTCGAGCACGGCGGTGAAGGTCTCGCGGCTGTGCTCGGCGTGGCGCTCGCGCTGGCACAGGCGCTCGGCCTGCAGCCAGTCGTAGAGCAGGAAATCAACGGTGGCGCGGTGGGTCATGGTGGTGTGCTCAGGTCAGACCAGGATCAGTCCGGCATCAGCCGGTGAAGCCCTTGCCCTCGGCCGCCAGCTTGGCCAGCAGCGGGTGGGGGGTCCAGAACTTGGGGTCGCCGTTCGGGTTGGCCGCGAAGCTCTTCATCAGCTCGACCACCTTGGGCAGGCCCAGCATGTCGGCGTAGAGCATGGGGCCGCCGCGGTAGACGGGGAAGCCGTAGCCGGTCAGGTAGACCATGTCGATGTCGGACGCCTTGGAGGCAATGCCTTCGGCCAGGATGGCCGCGCCTTCGTTGACCATGGCCAGCACCAGGCGCTGCACGATCTCGTCGTCCGAGATGGCACGCGGCGCCAGGCCCTTGTCGGCGCGCACCTTGTCGATGGCGGCCTGCACCTCGGCCGAGGGCACGGGCTCGCGCTTGCCCGCCTCGTAGTCGTACCAGCCCTTGCCGACCTTCTGGCCAAAGCGGCCGAGTTCGCAAATGGCATCGCCCACCGGGCTGTAGATCACGTCGGGCTGCTCGACCTTGCGGCGCTTGCGGATGGCGTAACCGATGTCGTTGCCGGCCAGGTCACCCACGCGGAATGGGCCCATGGCCCAGCCGAAGGCCTCGGCGGCCTTGTCCACCTGCTGCACGGTGGCGCCCTCTTCCACCAGGAAGAAGCCTTGGCGCACGTACTGCTCGAACATGCGGTTGCCGATGAAGCCGTCGCACACACCAGACACCACGGCGACCTTCTTGATCTTCTTGGCCACGGCCATCACGGTGGCCATCACGTCCTTGGCGGTGTGCTTGGAGCGCACCACTTCCAGCAGGCGCATGACGTTGGCGGGACTGAAGAAGTGCAGGCCGACCACATCGCCGGGGCGCTTGGTCACTTCGGCGATCTTGTCCACGTCCAGCGTCGAGGTGTTGGACGCCAGGATGGCGCCGGGCTTCATCACGCTGTCCAGCTTGGTGAACACCTGCGACTTCACGCCGAAGTCTTCGAACACGGCCTCGATGACCATGTCGGCCTGGGCGATGTCGTCGTAGCTCAGGGTGGTGGTGAGCAGGGCCATGCGCTGCTCGTACTTGTCTTGCGCCAGCTTGCCTTTGGCCACCTGCGCTTCGTAGTTCTTGCGGATGGTGCCCACGCCGCGGTCGATGGCTTCCTGCTTCATTTCCAGCAGGGTGACAGGCACGCCAGCGTTCAGGAAGCACATGGTGATGCCACCGCCCATGGTGCCGGCGCCAATCACGGCCACCCGCTTGATGTCGCGCAGCGGCGTGGTGTCGGGCACATCGGGGATCTTGCTGGCGGCACGCTCGCCGAAGAAGGCGTGGCGCAGGGCGCGGGCCTGGTCGCTCGTGACCAAGCCTTCGAAGACCTTGCGCTCGAAGGCGATGCCGGCGTCCAGGTCCAGCTTCGTGGCGGCCTCGACGCAATCGACGCAACGCTGCGGCGCTTCCAGGTTCTTGCGGGTCTTGGCCAGCTCGGCGCGGGCCTTGGCGAAGGCGTCTGCATCGGCCGGGGCGGCGACGCTCAGGTCACGCACCGAGGGCAGCGGGCGGGCATCGGCCACGCTCTGGGCGAAGGCGATGGCGGCGGGCAGCAGGTCGCCATCCACCAGTTGATTGAACAGCTTCTGGCCGGGGGCGGCAGCGAGCTTGTCGGACGGCACCGAGGCGCCGGTGGTGATCATTTGCAGGGCGGTTTCCACACCCAGCACGCGCGGCAGGCGCTGCGTGCCACCGGCGCCCGGCACGATGCCGATGTTGACCTCGGGCAGCGCGATTTGCGTGCCCTTGGTGACGACGCGGTAGTGGCACCCCAGGGCCAGCTCCAGGCCACCGCCCATGGCCACGCCGTGGATGGCCGCCACGACGGGCTTGGTGGACTTTTCCACAGCCTCGATGGTGACGTGCAGGTCGGGCGCCGCAGAGGCCTTGGGGCTGCCGAATTCGCGGATGTCGGCACCACCGCAGAACACCTTGCCCGAGCCGATGATGACCACCGCCTTCACGGCGGCGTCGGCGTTCGCCTGCGCCATGCCGTCGACGATGCCGGCACGCGTGCTCTGGCCGAGGCCGTTGACGGGGGGGTTGGCGAGGGTGATGACGGCCACGCCGTCGGTGACTTGGTAGGTGGTGCTCATGGCGATGTCGGCAAGCGTTCGGTGGAAACACACGGACCCCGACATCCCCCCGCCCCGAGGTGGGGGCAGGACGGCCGGCGGCGCCCGCTCAGCAATCAGACCAATTCTGACAAGAAGCCTTGTAAGAATCGGAATAGATTCTGACACAGGCGCGGCAACCCTGCACCGGGCCCCGTTGCACCCTTGGTGAAAACACCTAGCGGGGGCTTTGGCGGCGGGCGTTGGCGCCTGGGCTGCAGGCGCGCGGTGCCGTACCGGCACGGTGGCGCGGACGGCCACAGGCGCAGAGGTTCAGGTTGCCGCACAGGGGTTCGGGCGGGCGCGCTGCACCGGCGGCGCTGCGCACCTGGGACGAGATGCACGGGGTTTGAAGCGCTGAACTCGGGACGTAAGGCTTTTAGGCTTGCGCGCAAGGTTCAAAGCTTTGCGCGCGAGTGGTTTTGCTTTGCGCGCAAACCAACACGGTGCGTGCACAAGGTGCTGGGGCCTTGCACGCAAGGCATTTGGCTTTGCGCTTGTCGCGAAATGCGTTGCGCGCAAGGCTTGGAGGCTTGCGCGCAAGCCGATTTGGGTTGCGCGCAAGGCAGCACAACTTCGCGCGCAAGGGAAAAAGGCTTGCGGGCGAGGCACATCGGCTTGCGGGTGAGTGGCAGAGCTTTGCGGGCCGAGCGGCACGGCATGGTGGCCGGGCGATACGGCTTGCGCGGCGAGTGTTTTCAACCGCGGACGGCTTGGGCCTGCGAGGGGCCGGGGCTGCGTGGCTGGCGATTCAGTGGCCAGGCCTTGACAACGAGGCACTGCGAGCGGCACTTCGGCCGATTGACCTTGCATGCGGGGCTCGGGTAGGCTGCGCCAACGTAAAAAGTGTGAAACAGGGAGAAGGCATGCTGGGAACCGAGCGTTTCAGGGGTGCTGGATAGTGGGGAGCGGCGAATGACGGACGTCAATTTTTAGGCCGCACAAAATGCGCTTGCCCCTGGGGCGCACCGTTATAGGCCAACGGCTCGCTGATGGCGGGGTTGGTATAAATACAAGTTAGGCCTTGCAATAATGGTCCAAAGCGCTCCCCACTCGCGATTAACACTGTAGTAGGAGGTTAGATGAAGAAGCAGACTTACCTTGTCGCACTACTGCTTACTGCGACGCTTGCCGCGCAACTAGCTAATGCCCAGACTAGCTCAAGTTGCTCTACAGAATTGCAGATGCTGCCTGAGTTTGATGAAGGTTGCCAAAAAGGGAACATTTCGTTTTGTGAGGCACTCAAAGAAACGAAAAAAAATATTTCGGCCTTGGGGTGTAAGGGTTCAGCGGACGAACGAAGACAATATGAACGATTTGCAGGCGGACGGTGGTCAGATTACATGCTTGCAGGCACCTATGCTGAAGCCGCTAAGCATGCTGACTACTGGGCATGGACCCTGGCTGGGCGCGAGGGAGTTGGTTTAGAGGAATACTATCGACTTTTCCAGTCTTGTCTTGCCTGGGGCAAGACAAGCGAAACAGAAAAAAAATTGACGGCTTGTAATAGGCTGAACGCCAGCCGATTCTTTAAAATGAAACAAGAAGACCCCCCTGAAAGGCAAGGGGACGAGATACGACGATATTTCGCAGAGTTATCCCGCCCAGAAAGAGAGGCACAAGCTCGTGAACAGAAGATACGGGAAGATAGAGAAGCGTCAATCAAGAGGGAGCAGATATTTTCTGCAGTCACCGATGCTGCGCAAGCACTCGCCGCCCAGCAACGCACGAACGCAGCCATAGATGCGCAAATGAAAGCCGATGCAGCAAAGCGGGCTGCTGAGCAAGATCGTATGCAACGCTCCACGCGCGTTAACGATAAAATAATGCCAAGTCCCGGAACAAATTATTCGTCGTCTGGACATCCGACCTCTACAAGCAGCAATGCAGGCCAGATGCATTCCGGAAGTGCTCGAGATATACCTACTGCGTCACGGGGCTCACGACAAGAGGTGGCAACTCTTGTAAGGCAACCAATGGGCAATGGAACCACCGCACCTGTTTCAGTAGCGTTTTCTCAACGTGGTGAATACATTTCTGGTGGGAGAGCAAACAAGTTTCGTGTTTACGTTGAAAATAAGACGAGCATACGTGGCAACTGTCACGTAAACGGCACCTATGAATATGTCTCGGATTTAAATGGACAACTCACGTCAACAACGGAAACGCTACCAATCATCCTACCCGCTAATGGGCAAGCGTATGCCGATTTCAGCCGCGGAGCTCGTAATGTGACCATTAAAGAGTGGAAGGTTTCTTGTAGTTCACTCTAATGGCGAACCCCGTTGCCCTGCAAATGGCAAAACGCCATCACGGCGCTTGCCCAATTTTTGTGAACACTTCAACCTAACGCAGCTAGCGTGAACTTACCAAACCCTGCCTACGCGCCGCAGCCTAACTGTCGGTTCAACGCGGACGCCAACACTGGCCATGGCTTCGCCATTTTCATGGCCAGTGTTGGTGCCCTGCGCGCTTCGCGCTCCGGCGCCGGTTAACTAGTGCTACAAGGGCTTCCCCATCTGTCAAGCAATGGCTGACCCAGGCTCGCGCAGCGAGCCAACATCAAAGTACCAAGCACAACGCCGACGCAGATCAGGCGAGCAAAGGGAAGGACAACAAGGTGCGGACTGGCCAGACTACAAGCGGTCATGAACGCGGCAATTCACATGCCGCAGACCCTGATGCAAGACGCACGCGGGCGACCCATTCGTTAGCCGGCACGCACCCTTGTGCTGCCCACGAGTTAAACGGTCACTGCCCGCGCAGGTCCAACCTGTTGTCATCAACGCTTGCCGTCACGCGGCGGAGAAATCATCTTGGTCTGTGGGGCTCAAGTCGGCAGCTCGAACGCCTCTCTGGGCTGCTGCCGGTTTCGTGGACACCAACCTAAGCTTCTTGAGCTTTCTCGAACTGTATCGGACTGACGTAGCCCAGCGTCGAATGTCGGCGCCTGGGGTTGTAGAAGCGCTCGATGTAATCG
>Ga0310345_10006546_pt1 | contig 10169 bp, 10 predicted proteins | sample HC15DNA20500_MG_FD_204667 | JGI IMG/M metagenome (GOLD analysis project Ga0310345, IMG submission 204667) | Marine microbial communities from station ALOHA, North Pacific Subtropical Gyre - HC15-DNA-20-500_MG | ecosystem: Environmental > Aquatic > Marine > Oceanic | place: Pacific Ocean: North... | reverse complement strand
CGACGACTTCCGCCACGCCGGCTACCGCACCGCCGCGCTCATGCCCGCGATCACCATGAGCTGGCCGGACGGCGTGCGGCTCGGCTACGACCAGGTGCACACGGCCGCGAACATCACCTACGGCGGTCCGCCCCTCTACTGGGTCACGATGCCTGATCAGTTCACCTGGTCCTACCTGCACCGGACCGTGCGCCACGGGGGTGACGGCCGCCCGCAGTTCGTGGAGACCGCGATGGTGAGCAGCCACGCTCCCTGGACGCCGATCCTGCCCATGGTGGGCTGGGACGAGATCGGTGACGGCTCCCTCTTTGAGTCCTTCCGGCAGGAGGGGCACCCGCCCGAGGAGCTGTGGATCGACATCGAGCAACTGCGCGCTCAGTACGTGCGCTCGATCGACTACTCGCTTCGGGCGATGACCGGGTACGTAGAGCGCTACTTGGACAAAGGCACCTTGCTGATCGTGATGGGTGACCACGAGGCAGCCCCATGGGTCACGGGCGCCACGAGCGCCGCGGTCCCGGTCCACGTCTTCGCGCGCGACCGGGCGCTGCTGAAGCCGTTTCTCGACTGGGGCTTCCGCGAGGGGAGTCATCCCGATTCGAACCAGGAGCTGCACCGCATGGATGAGTTTCGTGGCTGGTTCGTGCACGCGTACAGCGGGGGCGCCGCGGCACCGCACCAGCAGCGCGCAACGCAGGAGGCGCCGTGACCGTCCAACGCTACGGAGCGGGCTTCTGCTTCTTCCACTGGCTGGTCGTGCTGCTCTTCCTGGCGCAGATCCCGGCGGGAATCGCCATGGTCGTACCCGCCATGATCGGCGACTTTGCGGCCCTCCCCGGGGTGGAGCAAAGCACGATCGACACGCTCTACATCTTTCACAAAGGGCTGGGCGCAGTCCTGATCGTGGTGATCCTGGCGCGTGTGCTGTGGCGGCTCACCCATCGAGCGCCGCCCATGCCCGAGAGCATCCCCCCTCTCGAGCGCAGGATCGCGGGATGGACGTACGCCTTCATGTACGTGCTGATGGTGGTCGCGGCCGTGAGCGGCTACGTGCACGTGATCGGGTTGGGCTTCCCGATCGAGCTCCTGGACGCGTTAGGCGTGCCCCCGCTCATTCCGCGGATGGAGCGGCTCGCGGTGATCTCCTCCTTCGTGCACCGCTTCACGGTCTTCATCTTAGTGGGCGTGGTCGGCGTGCACGTCGCCGAGGTGCTCCGCCATCATTGGGTCGTTAAGGACGGGATCCTGGGCCGGATGTGGCCGCCCATTGGGCGGGGGGCGCTGTCCCCGGCGCAGCCGTCGTCCGAACGGCCGTCCGCGCCTGTGACGAGCGTTGGCACCCCCCCGCGTTGAACGGTGGGCAGGGCTCCTGCGGTCACTCGCCGTCTATTGGCGTCCGGGGCGGCAGCGCGGGCTGCGCCAGCTCTACCGGCCGTGGGTCGGCCCCGGTGACCTCGTCTTCGACGTCGGCGCGCATGTGGGTGACCGCGCAACGGCGTTCAGCGCGCTCGGCGCGCAGGTGGTCGCGCTCGAGCCGCAGCCGGAGATCCGCCGCTGGCTGGTGCGCCTCGTGGGCGGGCGCCCTGGCGTGACGATCCGATCGGAAGCGGTCGGGAGCGCGCCGGGCACGGCACAGCTCGCGGTGAGCCACCGCACCCCCACCGTCTCCTCGCTCGCGGAGCGCTGGACGACCGCGCTCCCCGAGGCCAACCCGAGCTTCCGCCAGGTGCGCTGGGAGGATACGGTCGAGGTGTCGGTTACGACCCTCGACGCACTGATCGGCACCTACGGGATGCCCCGCTTCTGCAAGATCGATGTGGAGGGGTTCGAGGTGGAGGTACTCACCGGGCTCTCGCGCCCGCTCCCGGGCCTCTCCTTCGAGTTCGTCGCGGGCGCGCTCGACGTGCCGATCGCGTGCGTGCAACGGCTCGAAGCGCTCGGCCGTTACGAGCTCAACGCGGTCCGAGGCGAGGAGCGGCGCTTCGTCTCCGAGCGCTGGCTCAGCCCGACCGAAATGGTCCGCTGGCTGGAGCGCGGTGCGGGCGGCGCGCTGTCCGGGGACGTTTACGCGCGGCTGCTCGCTCCCGCTTCCTACCCATCCGACGGCAGGCTCGATGGCTGAGGCGGGCGATCTCGGCACGATCCGCTGGTGGCACAGGCTCACCACCGTAGAGGCCGACTGCCTGGCCGAGCGCGATCCGGTCGTGGTCCTACCACTCGCCGCGATCGAGCAGCACGGGCCGCACCTGCCGCTCTCCACGGACCTGGACATCGGGCTCGGGTTGTTGGGCGAGGCGTTCCGCCATCTCCCTGCCGACTTCCCGGCATGGGCGCTCCCTCCGCAACCGATCGGATCCAGCCGCGAGCACGCGCGCTTTGCCGGGACACTGTCGCTCGAGCCCGAGCTGCTCGGGGCCCTCATCGAAGAGATCGGAGACGGGCTGGCGGCGGCCGGTGTGCGCCGCCTGGTGCTCTCCAACAGCCACGGCGGCAACCGCCAGACGCTGGACGAGGCCGGGCTCCGGCTGCGCAACGCGCACGGCATGCTGGTCGTGAAGGCGAGCTGGTTCCGCTTCCCGCGGCCCGAGGACGTCGCCATCGCCGAGAAGGAGTGGCGCCACGGGCTGCACGGCGGACTGCTTGAGACCGCGATGATGCTGCACCTGCGCCCGGACCTAGTGCACGAGGAGCGCCCGGACGGGCGCTCGCTCGGCGCCGAGCTCGAGGGGACGCTCACGTGGCTGGGGCCGGAGGGGGCCGCCTCGTTTGCCTGGCTCGCAGGGGACCTGAATCCGTCTGGTGCGGTGGGCGATGCGCGTGCGGCCGACGCCACGCTCGGCGCGCAACTGGTCACGCACTACGGCCGTGTGCTCGCCGAGGTAATCGCGGACGCGCGCGCCTTCCCGCTCGACCAGCTGGCCTGAACGCCTTGGCCGCGTTGGACAAGCAGACCGCGTGGACGCTCGTGCGCGCCGCGCGCGGACGGGGCGCCGGACGCGTCTCGGCCGGCCCGGCGTGGATCGAGACCGAGTCGTCCGGCACGTGGCGCGCGCATCCCGAGCCCACCCCGGGAGCGCGGCAGATCCTCGATCTGTTCCTGCCCGTGGCGCTCCCCCCCGAGCTCGCGATCGGCCAGCTCGGCCAGAGCCTGGATGGGCGCATCGCGACCGAGGGGGGCCGCTCGCGCTACGTCACCGGTCCGGCCGACATCGTCCACCTGCACCGGCTGCGCGCGCTGGTCGATGCCGTAGTCGTGGGCGCCGCTACGGTCGCGCTCGACGATCCGCGGCTCACCGTGCGCGAGGTCGAGGGGGAGAATCCGGTGCGCGTGATCCTGGACCCGGACGGGAGGCTCGCGCGCGACCGCTGCGTGTTCAGCGACGGCGGTCGCACGCTGGTGGTGCGTCGCGCGACGAGCGATGCCGACCCCAACGTGCTCGCGCTCCCGGTTGGCCCGGAGGGCTTCGAGCCGGCGGCACTGCGCGAGGCGCTCGGTGGGCGCGGGCTCCGGCGGATCCTGGTCGAGGGAGGTGGCGTCACCGTATCGCGCTTCGTCGCGGCGGGAGCGCTCGACCGGCTCCACGTGTGCGTCGCGTCGCTACTGATCGGCTCCGGCCGTCCGGCGCTCACCCTGCCGCCGGTGGCAAGCCTGGACCAGGCGCTCCGCCCGCACTGCCGGCACTTCCATCTGGGCGAGGATCTGCTCTTCGACCTCGAGCTGCGCTGACCAACACGGCCGCCCCGGGAAGGGTGGTGGCGAGGACGAGCAGGCCGTACGCGGCGGAAGCCGCAACCCCGTCCTCGGTGGTGAGCCCCACCAGGCTCCACATCCCGGCCGCCGCCGCCTCGCGGATTCCCCACCCCGCGACCGTCACCGGGATCAGCATGCTGAGCAGCACCGGAGGCACGAGCGGCAGGAGCACCGCGAACGGAGTGGTGAGCCCGACCGCGCGCGCGGCCGCAAGGTACGTGGCCACGTAGGTCCCCAGCACGAGCACGGATGTGGCGAGCTGCGCGCCCACGACATCGCGCGCGAGCAACGTCACGTGCACGTCACGCCACACCGCGCTCGCGAGGCGGGACGCGACGCGGGCCCGCTCGAGCGCGAACGCCACGGCCGCTGCCGCGCCCAGCGCGATCACCAGCGCGCGCACCGCTCCGGCCACCGGCAGGCTCCCGAGGGCGACCACCGCGGCCGCCGCCAGCACCAGCTGCCCGGACGCCCGCTCGAGGACGACCGCGCGCGCAGCCGGGCCGAGCCCCGAAGCAGGAACGGGCGACGCGATCGTGCTCCCGTGGGGCGGTGCACCGGGACCCGCGCGGCCGTGCCGCCACGCGCGCGACACGTCCCCCATCACCCCACCGGGAAGGAGCTGGTTCAGGAACGTGGCGAGGTAGTACTCGCGCAGCGCAGTGCCGAAGGGGAGGTCGAGGCCGAGTCGGCCCGCGGTGAGCCGCCAGCGCAGCGCGAGCAGCGCCATCTGCGGAAGCGAGATCACGAGCCCCACCACCACCCAGAAGGGATCGAGGTCGATGAGGCGGCGGACCAGCGCGTCCGCGTCAAGCAGCCAGGCGAGCCCGCCGAGCAGCCCGGCGCTGATCGCGAAGCGCGGGAGCACGCGCGCCCACCCGGGGTGCCGCGCGCCGCGCGGCACCGCCCCTTGGCTCATGCGGGTGGGAGTGCGAGCAGGTCGAGGTGGCCAACGATGAGCGCGCAGGGTCCGCCGCTCACCGCGGCCATCCGCCGCTCTCCCCACGCCCGCACCCGGGTGGCGTGCTCGGGACGCTGCTCGGCGGCCGCGCGGGCCCAGCCGTCTATCAACTCGACCCCGAGGGCGCGCTCGCCGGGACCATCCAGGCCCAGTACCCACGGGCTCGGGGCGAGCTCGGTGTGGTACCCGGCGGCCGCGAAGGCGCGCTCGGCGGCGGCCGCCGCCTGGGCTCCGAGCGCGGGGCCGAGTCCCTTGTCGAGCCGCTGGTGCGCGCGCACCGCCTCGGCCACGAGCGCATCGTCCGGGTCGGACGCCCCGCCCCACTCGAGGGCACCGTCCCAGCTGAGCGCGAGCAGAGCCGCCGCGCGCGCGGACGTGCATGCGCCGACCAGCTCCTCCAGCCACTTCCCCGAAACCAGATCGAGCAGTGCCGACGCGGTCAGCAGCTCGGCGCCGCGCGCGGCCAGGATCCCCTCGTGCATGAGGTCACCCGCGACGAGCTCGACCGCCTCGGCTCCCGCCACCTGCCCGGCACCCGCCCGGCGCAGCAGCTCGCGGTCGTGATCCACCAGCCGCCAGCGCTGCCCCGGATCCAGCCGTGGCGCGAGGTAGCGCAGGTTCGAGCCCGTGCCGCTTCCGAGATCGACCACGTGCGACGCCCCACGCGCCCGCCACCAGGCACGCAGCGGGACGAGCAACCCCTCGGGACGCGAGCGGTGATCGACCGCCTCGCGCAACGCCAGCCAGTCGGCGGTGAAGCGCTCGACCATGCAGCCTCAGGCCGGGGCGAGATCGAGCAGGGCGCGCGCGAACACGCCCACCGCGCGATCCCAGCCGGGGAGCTCGAGCGCGTGCTGGCGCGCCGCGAAGGCGAGCCGGGCGCGCCGCGCCGCACCAGCCGAGCCGTCGAGCAGATGGCCGAGTGCATCCGCGAGCGCGGCGTCGTCCCCAGGCGGAACCAGGATGCTCGCCCGGGCGGGGACCGTGTGTGGAACGGCGCCGCCGGTCGTGCCCACCACTGGCAGCCCACGCACGAGCGCCTCGGCGTACGCCATCCCGTACCCCTCGTAGTGCGACGGCAGCACGAAGAGCGAGGTGCCGTGATAGAGCTCTTCGAGCAGCAGCTCGCTGCACTCGCCCGGGAAGTCGATGCGACCCTCGAGCCCGGCGGTCCGCACCTGCGCGAGCACAGCGCGCGCATACTCGGGCGCGCGGTCGAGGCTGCCCGCACAGCTGCAGCTCCAGGGCATCGCCTGGATCCGCTCGAGGGCGCGCACCAGCACGTCGTGCCCCTTGCGCGGGATCACCGCCGCGACGCACAGCAGCCGCAGCGGCTGTCCCGTACCCGGTCCGGCGGCCGGGCGAGCTGGCTGCGTTCCCGGCGGCACCGCGCGCAGCAGCGCGCGTGGCACTCCGTACTCGATTAGCCGTGCGCAGGTGAACGTGCTCGTTACGATTACCCCCGCACACGCGGCCAGCGCCTCGCGCTCGAGCGCCCCCAGCCGCGTGCGCTCCTTCTCCGGGAGACCGGTCTCGTCGGCAAGCGGGTGATGGACGAGCCCGAGCAGGCGCAGCCGCCCGGCGTGCGCGCGCACGGGTCCGGGGAGGGCGCCCATTCCGATCCCGTCGATCAGCACGCGGGCGCGGTCGGGAATCGCCGCGAGCGTCGCGGTCAGGCTCGCCTCCGCGCGCTCGTCACCCTCCGGAAAAACTCCGTCCAGTGAATGGACCTCGACCGTCCAGCCGAGCTTCGCGAGTCCAGCGGCCATGCGCGCATCGTACAGGTAGCCACCTGTCCGCTGGTCGAGTGGACCGGGGACGACCAAGTGCAGCTCGCCGGTGTTCAAGGCGGCACGCCGGGAGCGGGCCGGCCACGCATGCGCTTGCCCGCTGTCATATCGGTCCCTCGTATGACGCCCAGGCGACATGCGATTCGTGCAGGGTTACGCTGACCGAAGCGAGGCCGCGCGCTCCCTCTCCCAACCCACCCGCCCGGATCGCCTCGACCAGCCGCTGGTGGATGACCCAAGCCAGGAATTCGGTGGTAGTGTTGCGGCCGGTGAAGGTGGGCTCCTCGTCCAGGTTGCGGTAGTTCAGCGCGGCGAGCACCTCGTGCAGCCGCGCGCCGGCGAGTCCGATGTCGACCACCAGCCCGTCCGCGTCCAGCTCGGTCCGCCGGAACACCGCGTCCACCACGTACGTTGCGCCGTGCAGGCGCTGTGCGGGCCCGAAGATCTCGCCGGTGAAGCTGTGGGCGATCATGACGTGGTCGCGAACGTTAAGGCTGAACATCGTGCTACTCCCTTCCGGTACGGGACTCGATCAGGGCAGCCGGTAGCGGATGCGGTGGCACAGCACCCCACGACCGTCATGCGCCAGGGTGGCCATCACCTCGGGAAGCGCCTCGAATTCACTCTCCCCGCTGATCAGCGCGTCCAGCCGCCCGTCGCGCAGCAGCTCGAGCGCGAGCGCGATGCGGCGTGCGTGCGTCCAGCGCGGGGCCCGGAGCGGCGGGATGCGCCCCACCTGGCTGCTCCGGATCGTGATGCGCCCGGAGTGGAAGTCCTCGCCCAGGGGGAGCGGGACCGCTCGGCTGCCGTACCACGAGAGCTCGAGCAAGGTCGCTTCGACGCCGGCGGCGCCGAGCGCGGCGGCCATCCCCTCGGGCGCCCCGCTCGCATGCACGACCAGATCCGCGCCGGCGTCCGGCGGGACGCGGTCGAGCACCTCCCCCAGCCCGAGCGCGCGGGCGACCGTCGCACGGGACGGGTCGTGATCGACCACCGTGACGACCGTCCCCGGGATCTGCCGGCAGAGCCAGGCCACGAGCAGCCCCACCACCCCCGCCCCGACCACCACGATCCGGTCACCAGTCGAGGCTCCGCCGTCCCAGACGGCATTGACCGCGGTCTCCAGGTTCGCGGCCAGCACGGCCCGCTCCGGTGGAACCCACTCCGGGAGCACGGTCACGGCACGGGCCGGAACGGCGTACAGATCCTGGTGCGGGTAGAGGCAGAAGACCGTGCGTCCCACCAGCGTGGCGAGCCGCGCGGGAGCCTCCAGTACCTCCCCGACGCTGCTGTAGCCATATTTGAGAGGTCCCGGAAAGTCCCCTTCCTGGAAGGGGGCGCGCATCGCGTGATGCTGGGACACTGGAACCTCCCCCCTGAAGACGAGCGACTCCGTTCCCCGGCTGATTCCGGAGTAGAGCGCACGGACGAGCACCTCGTCGGCGCCGAGCGGGGGGAGCCCGGCCGACACGATCTCGCCGCGACCGGGTGAGCGGATCCAGAATTGTCGGGTGGTGCCGGTGCTCGACACGAATATCCTGAGCTGGAGTCGGACGGCCCTATGACGACTGCCACCTCGGTGCGCGTTCCCCCGCGCCGACCGGTCAGACCCATGCCCGCGGCCCACCCCGGGCGCGATCTCGCGCTCGGGGTGGCGCCGCTGGCGGCCGTCTCCGCTGCAACCTGCTGGGTTCTGGGGCTCCCGACCAGCCACCTGCTCGACTCCGTGGTCCTCTACGCGCTGTTCGCCGGGCTCGTCCTTCTCAATTTCCCCGGGCTCTCGCGCGGTCCGGGGATCGGCCCCGCGAACCGGGTCACCCTGCTGCGGGCGACGCTGGTGGTGCCGGTGGCCGCGCTCGTGCTCCACCCAGATGTGCTGGATGAGCGCGCTGCGTGGTGGATCATCACGCTCTCGGCCGCGGCGCTGCTGCTGGACGGGATGGACGGCCGGGTAGCGCGCCGCACGGGCAGCGCGTCCGCCTTCGGGGCGCGCTTCGACATGGAGCTGGACGCGGCCCTGCTGCTGTCGCTCTCGGTCCTCGTATGGCAGAGTGGGAGGGTCGGCCCCTGGGTGATCGCGATCGGCGGGATCCGGTACGCCTTCGTCCTGGCGGCCTCGGTCTGGCCCGTGGCGGGCGGGCAGCTCCCGCGGAGCGGACGGCGGAAGGCAGTGTGCGCGGTCCAGGGGGTCGCGCTGCTCGTCGCGCTGGGCCCGACCGTCCCAGCTGAGATCGCCGTGCGCGCGGCCGCGCTGGCACTCGCCCTACTGGTTTGGTCGTTCGCGGTGGACGTCAGCTGGCTGGTCAGCTCCGCGCCTCGTGGGCGGGCAGGAGCAGGGTGAACTCCGAGCCGACCCCCTTGCGTCGAGAAGGTGTTCTCCTTTTCTGAGGAAAGTCTGGTCCTCAGAATAGGGCCTGACGGATCACCTCATTTCGACGAATGAACTGGCGAGAGTAGCCGTAACTGCGAGTCTGGCGTGACCCTCTGAGTGGCTAGAGGCGCATCCCCCCAGCGGCAACTAGCCCCTAGTCCCCCCTCCATGGCATCCAGCCACACCTAGCTATCCAGCAGTGTTCTGCGCGTCCTAAGTTGCGGGGCTGAGTAGGGCGGGGCATGGTTGTGGCATGGCTCTAAAGTCCCACATAAATCCATGCCCTAGTCCCAGATAGTAAAATTGCTTCAACTCTGGAATAATCATCAACCTCATATCTGTCAGCCATTAATAATTCGGAAAAATTAATCCGAAAAACTGTTCCTTCTACCTCATCCTTAATATTGCCAGTAAAAATTAGAATTGGATGAATCTCTTTTCCACTTAATTTGATAATGGACTTATCCTTAATTTTAATTTGTGATATGCAATATTCTTGCAATACATCACGTTTTCCTTCTAATGGGCGGCCAAAGGTGTCTAATTGAACTTTTGTTTGTTGTAAGGTTCCATAAGAAAATAAATTTTCCATAACATTAAGTATTCCAAGCTGCTCGCATCACTCGTTAGCCGACAAGCAAGTGTGGAGCCCTATTCTCGAAGGGCACCTACAACATGGGTGAGAAATGCGGTGAGTGGATTGAGGACAGCGAAACCGTAACGTACCCACCCTGTCCCCCTGCCTCGAAGACGGCAACTAGACCCTAGTACCCACGTCAACAGGAGTTAACGCATGGCCCATTACGGATCCAAGGAACTCGCGCAGAGCTTTCGCACCGTTCGGAAGAACACCCTCGAGGCGGCGCGAGACATTCCGCAAGACAAATACGACTTTCGCCCGACGCCGGATTGCCGAGGCGTCGAAAAGCTGCTGGCCCATATCGCGCTGAGCTATCGGTTTCAGTATCGGGTTCACGCCGTCGAGAAGCGATCCAGCATGGTAGGCTTCGACTTCCCGGCGATGATGTCCGAGCTTGGGGCGAAAGAAGCGGAACCCCGAACGAAGAGCCAGGTGATCACGATGCTCCAGGACGAGGGCGAGATATGGGCGATCTTTCTCGATGGCGTTTCCGACGAATTTCTGGCTGAGACCGTCTCATTTCCATCGGAATTTTCGCAGCCGCCCAAGAGTCGGTTAGAGATGATTCTATCGGTGAAGGAGCACGAGATGCATCACCGTGGCCAAGTCATCCTGATCCAGCGGATGCTGGGTATTGTCCCGCACCTTACTCGAGA
>Ga0310345_10006545_pt1 | contig 10172 bp, 12 predicted proteins | sample HC15DNA20500_MG_FD_204667 | JGI IMG/M metagenome (GOLD analysis project Ga0310345, IMG submission 204667) | Marine microbial communities from station ALOHA, North Pacific Subtropical Gyre - HC15-DNA-20-500_MG | ecosystem: Environmental > Aquatic > Marine > Oceanic | place: Pacific Ocean: North... | reverse complement strand
TCACGACATACGGCGAACAAGACTCTCGAATCGACATGCCGTATGAATCCGATCCCATTCTTGCATTAGAGATTGCAAAGTGGCAAAATTCGGCAACTGATTCCGCTCGATATGTTGTGCGTTCCATAGAACTCTTAGCCAATTCATCGGCCACATTGATGGAACAAGCGCTTGTACGAGAGCCAGGAGATAAAATCGGTATCGACGAAACGATGACCGGTTTGAATAACGACGAAGCGTGGTTGCTGGGCAGCACGGGTAACAGCGAGCTTGGCGAGACAACGTATCTGGACTATGATCCAAGCTCCGGAGATTTTTTCATAAATGGCGTTTCATTTGATATATCCAGTGGTAATATTTTACGTGTAAAATGGAGTCTCGCACCAGCGAATCCCAGTAAAGCGTGGGTTCTTGGCGTTGTTGGATCATCGGAATTAGGAGAAACGACGGTTTTGTCGTGGGGTATATAGGAGTGAATTTATGGCTTATTCTGATCCAAGGACATGGGTAACTGGTGAGTTGGTTACAGCGGCATTGATGAATGCCCAGCTGAGAGACAACCTTGACGCGGTTATCGACGGCGCGACAGGCACGTACGTCAACACCGTGGTGGGGCCGCACTCCATTGGCGGATCATCGGTTGACTATGTGCGGCTTCAATTAATTGGTTCGTTCACCTCTGGGGGCGCAAGCACCGTTGCATTTGGTACTTACACTGGGGGCGCAATCACGGGTCACAGTGCTGATTCGGTGTCTATTGCCGGAATGCGCCTGGATAACGCAATTACGACGGCTGGCAATTGCACCACGGTCGCCCAGCTATCCGTGAACGAGCCACAAATCACGGTCGGATCGGGGACCGTGACGAATTCGGCTTCGATTTATGTGCAGGCGGCAGCGACGGAGGCGACGAACGATTACGCCCTCTGGGTCGATAGTGGGGCGACACAACTGGACGGAAATTTAACTGTCGGCGGTGTAGCAACGGTAACGGGCGACCTGAACGTCGATTCAGGCGGGTTGTTTGTCGAGAGCGACAACAGTTACGTGGGCATGGGCACGACCTCTCCAGCGTCGGCGCTACATGTCACGACCGCTGTCGCTGCGGCTGTGAATAACCATATGAAAGGCGTCCAGCTCTCGCCGTCCGTCACGGGCTATCCTGGTTGGGAAATCTACGGAATCAGTTGTACGCCCACGATGGTCGAGGGGGGGAGCGATAACGCCGGAAATATCGTGGGGGTGCTCGTCGCGCCCACCGTCACGAACGACGCTGGCGCGACGTGTACAACAGCATCGTCGATCAAAACGAACGCCTTCGCCGCTCCCACTGGCACCACAAATGCGACCGGGTTGAACTGCACGGCTCCGACTGGCGCGACGAATAATTCGGCTGCGTGTTTCATCGGTGGCGACATTGGGATCGGCACGCTAACACCAGGCTTTACCAGTCCATCGCGTGGGCTGACGGTTCTCGCAAGTACTCAGGCTCGTATCGAGCTGGTTGGTACTCGGACGAGCGATGACGTTGTGGCTGACGTTACGTTCATGAACTCTGGCGGCTCGCAGACTATCGGCATCATCAGAAGTAACAGAAGTGGCGCAAACAATTCGGGTTCGTTAACGTTTCATACTTATAATGCAGGTTCTAATGTCACGGCTCTTACTTTATCTCCAGCGGGCGCGCTTAGTAAGGCGAGCGGATCATTTAAGATAGATCATCCTCATCCAGATAAGAACGCGACACACCATCTAATTCATAGCTTTGTGGAGGCTCCTAAGGCAGATCTAATATACCGGGGACGGGTCACGCTGGCAGCGGGTTCGGCTACGGTGGACCTAGATGACGCAGCTGGGATGACCATCGGGACATGGGCGCTTTTATGTCGCTCAGACACGGCACAGTGTTACACTACGAACGAGACGGGTTGGCACCATGTGAGAGGCGCTGTAAGCGGGAGCACACTCACTATTGATTGCGAGGAGGAATGCGACGACGAGGTGAGCTGGATGGTCATAGGGGAGCGGAAGGACCAGCACATGCTGGACACAGATTGGACCGATGAAGAGGGGCGGGTCATCGTAGAACCCGAGAAACCGCCGACACCCGAGGAGGAGGACGATGACTGACCAACAAGTACCACCCGATGGACTCCCGGCTATCTCTGTCGAAGATCTGCTTCGCATGATCGGGGACCGAGACGTGACCATCGCTCGGCAGGCGACGTTGATTCATCAACAGGCGGCACGATTGTCTGAACTTGATAAAAGTAATGGACAAGCGAGTGACGTAACTACGACAGAGTTTGACATCAGTACGATGTCCGGTATGCCGCAGTGATTGCGAGAGAACACATGGTAAAGACATACCACCAAGGCACATTTACTATAGGTACAAGAATGAGTTTAAGGAAACATTATGAATCAAAATCCTTGGTGGATTCGTATAATTGGTGTGACTGGTGTCAGCGGTGCTATTGCATTGTATCTGGTTTATTTTCTTGCAACGAACGTAATTGCAACCATTGAGCAACATGATTCAAGTACAGCGCAACAACTTAGAGAATTAGTTTCTATATCCAGACAAATATGCGTAAATGGAGCATCATCACCAAACGAACGCGAAGGATGTTTTCGCGGAAACTGATGGTTGTTCTGCATTTTATTAAAGATGCAATACGTGTTGCTGTCGGAGCAATTGCATTTGTTTTTTTTGCTGTCGCTATTCTGGTTATATCGACATGTCGTTGGTTGATTTCAGATGATGACGATAAACCTGTATAAAGGATGGATCAGATAATGGGTGACAGCCTTAACAGTCCAAATGGGCTTGCATCGCTCCGTATTCAAGACGACGGTGGTTTAGTTTTATACCATAAAGGTAATCCAGTCTGGCAAGCATCTGACATTCGTATCAATACAGAAGGACCGTCACCACCACGGTTACCGCTACCAGCAGGTATGATACAAGGTCAGTTACAGCCCGATGGAGATCAACGATTTATAGATGATCGAGGACCGTTATTACCTATTGGATGTACCTATGGATGGGGGCTAGGCCAGTGCCGCAATACCCACGCTAATTGCGTTAATCAATTAGACGAAATTGCTGGATCAGGGTATCAATATGTCCGAACGTGGTTTTCTCTTGGATACTATCCCTATTGGCGCGGTCACGAAGTAGCTCCTGTATCATTTGTTGCCCAGGATGGGATCGATGTACCTGGATGGGGAAACTACTACGATGCTGTACGTCGATACTGCGATATGCTTTCTGAGAGAGGGTTGCAGTTGTTTTGGAGTTGCGGTGATTTACAAATGTTTTCGTCTCAAGGAATTGGTCGAATGCGGGAATGGTCGTATAACTGTGGAAGAACTATAGCTTCAACTGGATGCCGTATAGCATTCGCTGATGTGAATGAAGCGTGGCAGAATTGGATTACAGATTCTGAACCTGACCCCGAAGATATAGATCAAAATGTAATCAATCCATTGTCTGATGGGTACGGTAAGCCATTCATTAAACTCCGATCTGCAAATTTTCATGGTGAAGAAAAACAGGGTGTAGATCGGTGGGCTCGTGACCTGTCTCAAGTTCATGGACACAGAGGAAATTACGAAAACGATTTTGTTACGGCTGTTCGACATGCATGGAATCGCGGATATGAAGGTGATTACAAAATTCGGTTACAAATAGAAAGCGAACCTGGAGGACCTAATAAAGATGGTGGTTCCCCAGTTATGGGACCACTGTATAACGAAGAAGGTCTATGTTTACTGGCAGCTGCTAATTTTATAGCTGGATCGGCGTACGTCTTTCATTCACATAGAGGCGTACAATCATGGATTGGTAAAATAAACGAAGAACCGGGATTTTATTCTGTACCTAGAGTTCGGAATATTTTGCCTGACGATCTTCATTTACAATACAGACAATACAGTCACGGTAACAGCCCCGACAGCCCTTTCACGGATGACGAAGGATTTCCAGATGGATCTGAAAGAAGAATAGACACTGTTCAGACAAATGAAGGGCATTTTGTGAGTTTGGTCTATGACCGCAGTGGACGTACAGTACTCAGGATGCGGGAAAACGTTCAGTTTATATGTTACACACCAGATTCTGGAGAAGGACATTCATTTAAATTTATGTCTGGTGAAACGCTTCCTATCCATTACGATAAAGGAAGAATTTTGGTAGGTAAACGGTCTTGATCGTAGAGGTTTGCTATGATCGATTGGTTTGTGGCACTGTTAGTGGCGTTATTTGTGGCTGGTGTATTAGCTTTATTTTTGTCTGCGTTAGTAGGTCTGTGGTTCAGTTTGTCGAATAAAGATCGACATAAGACAGACGAATAAGTCGTGGATAAAGAAATACAGAATGTGTTGAATGAAATACTTGTTCGTGAAGGGTGGCCGACCTATACCGAACACCCAAACGATAGAGGGGGTCCAACGAAAGGCGGCATTACTCTCCAGACGTTGGAATCGTGGCGTAGACGTAAATGCTCTCGTCAAGAATTAAATCGATTAAAGAAAGAAGAAGCTTTACATATATTAAACAAACGCTACGTTGAATGTAATGGTATCCATAGATTAAAAAATACTCCACTTAAATTTCAAGTTATAGATAATGCAGTATTGTCTGGCCCTTATCTATCTGTCATAGATCTCCAACGTACTGTTGGATCTTCTGACGATGGTATTATTGGTCCTCAAACATTGGAATCTATAGATAAGTATGGGGATGAATCTGCGTCTCGCCATTTGGCTGTAGAACGCAGTTTACGATTGGCTCGATTCGTGAAAAGCCATCCCGATCAATTGATCTTCCTGGTTGGGTGGTTGCGGCGGTCATTGGGATTCATTGAATAACCCGTTTAACCGCCTTAAGGATGGTTCTAAGCGATTTTATGAATATTACCGGTGGTTGGCAATGGGTTTACCGGTCCATGCCCCTTAGAATGACGCTAAGCGGGTATTTCATGGACCGATAAACACCATTATTACCCTCTTATACCTGTTTTCGGGCTATTACGTTCTGTAATGCCACGACTGCATCAATAACTTTACGTGTAGCGGATTCGACATCATCGTCGTTCAGTAGGTCTTTATTGGCACCTTGTTCAGCAACGCCTAGTATTGATCTCACCATATAGACAGCGGCATCTTGCTTGTATTGACCTTTCTGGGTTATAAATTTCTCAACCCATTGAACAGCTTCAACTATAAATGGCAATAGTTTCATACCTAATGCTATCCATTGCATAACTATCTCCCTTTTCGTTTTTCATTGAAATTTCCATCCTCTAGAAAGAGAAGGATGAAAATAACCTACGCCTTCTAAGTCCAAGCATTCCCCAATAAACCATCCTTCTGTGCCCGATTTTATATGTAATTTTTTCTCTATGAACATTAATTTGTATCCAAACAGTTTTTCTTCATCTTTACGGATCATACGTTTGTATCGTAATCCAGAACCTATAGAAATGAATTGATCGCCATAGTCAGGGATATCCATCTATCTATTTTTTCTCTTTTTTACAAGCATACGGGTTGGTCTTCTTAATTCTTCTTCAGTTTTATAAAGGTCTGATTTATCTATACATTCACGAACATAGGGAGATAACGACCAATGGTGTCTATACGATGTTCCAGATCGACACACAACATCAAGAACATGAAGGTCTTGTAACAGCCTGGAAACAGTCGCTAATGGATATCTCGTTGACCTTGCCAATTCTTGGGTAGTGAATGTATTACTGTCGTCAGAATAATTTACTACTAGTGTTCTTATTATGTCTTCTACTCTCTGTGGTATAGTATCCAGTACTACTTTTTTTGCAATACGATATTCTTGATCTCCACATTCTTTATGTTTATGGATTAACGATAAAGATTTAACAAATTTCGCTAATTGTATACCGAGACGAGATCCAACTTCTGCGCTTGGTCGGCTGGTCATAATGTCGTGACGATAACTGTCACGAGAAACTGTCCCCCGTAAACGCGCACCAAACATACCAAGATAAATTAATCGTTCTTTATAATTCTTGTCGATGGACGGAAATAATCCTAGGTCCAGAGAAGAAGCCCATTGCAGACGAGCGTCCATAAATGACCGTACAACATCAGATAGCTGCCACTTCATTTCCGTTTCTTGGTTAATGTTATCAATAGCTCTTCTGATGATCTCTCGTTCACTCGTATGTTTTAGATTATGTCCAGATGAAAATTTTAAAAACCGTTCCCCAAGGCTTTGGTGTTGGCTCGATAGATCGTAAATACGAGGCGTAACTGCAGCCAACACAGTAAATCTGCTCTTATAATTACGTTCAACACCTGTCCCAAATACCTTTCCGCACCTTCCATCATACGCATCTCGCAGGATACCGAATATTTCATCTTTATCCGAATCCCGCATCGATAAAATAGAAGTAAAATCTTTTACAACCATAACGCGCCCATCCAATCGAGGAATCAGTGAAGGATCAGGCATGTTTTTGAAATTCGCTCCTGATATCAGAGCATGGGGCGTCAAACTACTCGTCATATACGTTTGATCGCAAAGAGACAGAGATCCTATTATCTCTGTTTTTGCTCCCCCAGGAGGCGCAACAAGAAACATCCAGATAGGGGGTCCATCAATTATCTGTGATAAATGCACAGCCATAACTGTTTCTATGGCATTTGTATCATTCAGAAATAACCATTTATTAAAAACATCTCTTAAATCATCTAATGATGGTGGTCGGCTCCAGTCAGAGGGTTTTTCTTCGTCTTTTTCGGAATATCGATTATCGCCTTCAATAGGAGGAATTCTTTTTCTCGGTTTCGTTTCGAAAAGTTTGGTAAGAGCGATAAAACACTCATCAGGAGTATCGCGGTCCACAGCGCCATGGATAATCCAATCTCTAGTATCGAACCCCCGATCCACTGAATCAGGCCAATGCGTGTAGGTGATTTTTTTTGATACTTCTCCCAATCTCTTTTGAATGAGTAAATCCCCATTTTCTCCAGCCTCATCTGCATCGTACAATACGTGTACTGTCCGCCCATTGAACCATGGAACCCATTCTTGTTTAAAGGTTCCAACACCTGGGACACATAGCACTATTCCAGGTCGTCGTAATTTAGCTAATAACCACTTTAATGCGATAGCATCCCATTCCCCTTCGCATAAATAGACAGGATCTTTAGGTTTTTTAGGTAACCATTCTGACCCCATTAAACTGGTGGAACATCCTGCTGTTGACATCATAGATTTACCAAGTTGGTAATGTCTGATGTCCTGCACGATGCCTTTTACATCACGTACCGGCCACGTATACCGATGACCATCCCACCCCGTTCCCCAGAATTTAAATGCTTCATTAGGTATATTTCTATGTGACGATAATTTACGTTTTAAAGATAATGTCAGTTGATCGATATTTTGCTTAGATATGAGATGCAAAAACCGATGAATATCTCCTCCTTGTCCTGATGTTTTTGAATCCCATAACATCGACGTTTCGTTTACATAAAATTTGTCTTCTTTACCAGTAAAAGGGCATAAACCATAGTGTTCTTCACCTCTTGTCCCTGCGAAGATGACACCATGGGTTTCAAAAACCCTTAGTTTTTTCATGCCACCTTCTTTCTATAAGAAGTCTGATTTCATTAATCTTCCGATCCATCTAATGTCGATGATTTAGTCCATTTGTTATCCATGCTGAAAGAAATTTGTTTTCCAAAAGCACTTAAATGGCTGTGGACGCACAATAATTCTCGTTTCGTTAAAAACTTTTTATATGGATCTGACCTGGATATTCTGATAATTCTGCATATCTCATTACACAATGTAAGACGATCCATTCTCATAATTATTCCAATAATGAAGGGTCTATTTTTGTTTCATTGCTCCAGCTTGTAGCCGCTACAGCCATATCAATTGGAAACGGGATAGGTAATTCTAGAATATCACTGTCCCGTTGCATACATTCGATGATTTCTGACATTAATTCTAGAGAATGGTATTTATATGGAACTTCTAATACGATTTCATCGTGAACACTCAGAATCATGTTGATACCTGGCCATTTTTGCTGGCATATTTCTTTATCGACAATGATCATTGCATTCTTCATAACCTCAGCTGACGTACCTTGAATCAAATAATTAACTGATTTGTATCCATGACCTTTATCGAAATGATAGAGACGACCGTACGGATTTCTGATATATCCATCTCTGTTAGCTTTCCTAGTCATTTCATCAGAGAATGTTTTAACTCCAGGAAGTTCACTTTCATATCCATCAAGGAATTCTTGTGCTAATTCTTCTGGTGATCGCTTTTTATCTTCTTCTGTTAGAAACCGTTTATCTCTAAACAACAGTTTCGCTATCCGTTTGACGCCTCCCCCATACAATTTACAGAACATTAACAGTTTCGCGCATTTACGATAGTATTCAAAATTTTCTTTGTAATCAGGGCGCTTCCCAAATATACTTTTAGAAATCTCGCCATGATAATCTTTCCCCGATAAGAGAGCTTTCATCATGGCTTTTTCTTTAGCCAATGATGCGAATACCCATACCTCCATTTGTTTAAAATCAGGAAAATACATAATGTGACCAGGACGAGGCCCAAAAGCTTCTCTAGGGCGCATTCGGACTCTCGATTTTCGTAACCCTGTTTCAGCATCTGCCACATTCATAATGCTGGGATCGGAACTGGATAATCTTCCAGTTTTTGCGGCTAATTGTCTCCATGTAGGTCTGACGACCCATACATTTGGAGATTCTTCTAACCAAAACCTCTCATATGAATCAATGAGAGATACCATACCTTTTGCAGTACGTAATTCCAGTACCGCTTCTGCCAATTTATCAGTTTTTGCTAATTCAGTTAAATGGGTTCCTTGCAATGAATAATTGCCTTTATCTGTGAACATGGGTGTTAATTTTCTGTCATCATAAAATATCTTGCATAATTGCTGGGTGCTGGCCAGGTTTACTCCACTTCCCCCTTGTTGATTAGCTATTTCAGTTTGTTCAACAATGTAATCTAAATAGAATTTCTTTAAATTATCGAATCGACGTTTATAGACACGTATACCTTTTTCAGTCATTCGAGCTACAACAGGAAATAGCTTCATTTCTCGGTCGTATACGCTCTTCAATCCTTTATCGTCAATTAATTTCGGCCACAACAATTGATAAAGAAGAATTGTTCGTTCAGCGTCTTGAATAGCATATTTCTCGCACAACCGATGGTCAGCTAACCAATAATCTGCGTTCGCTGGTGTTCGTCCCCCAATAATGTGATTTGCGAAAGCCCATTTGTTTTTCTTTGCTATCCGTCTACCAGCTGCAACAGATTTCTGCAGTTCTTTACTATCGCGATCCCCGTACTCGAACCATTTTTTACATAGGGGTTTTAATGCATATGTGATTTCAGAACCAGCTGAAACAATATGAGCCAATATCAAAGTATCTATGATTTGACCTTTTATTTTATAACCCGCCATACGAGCCATCAATATATCGAACGCGATATTATGGCCGACCTTGGTGATTGTTTCATCGGCCCAAAATCTTTGTATCAATTCTCGTTTACTTTTATCAGTGTACAGTATTTCTCTGTTACGAGGATTGATATCGTGTCTGATATATGCTGTATTACCTTCTAGGTCACAAAATGACCATGCAAAAGCTTTAGATGGATGAATATCTCGTTTTTCTGTATCAGGTTTCTTTTCTGTACCAAAATTAATTTCTATATTTCTGATTGCCCACGGGAATAGTCCAGTTGTTTCTGAGTCAACTCCGATGATGTTTCCTTTGAGTCCCAATTTCTGTGCAGATTTACTGCCCAATGTAGGAATCCGCATCGTTCACATTTATCCTTAGATTCTTGTACAAGACACGATTGTTCGGAATTAGGTCGTTCGCAATCTTCGTATTCCCAAACAAAATTTGCTATATCTTCATACAACTCTTTTTCTTTATTAATAATAATTTCCAGTAAAGCCATTTGATTGGCTATATCAATTAAACGAGAGCCTATTGGCTCTGATTTTACTTCTTGAGTATTAATAAATTCTTTTACAGTTGTTATATGTTTACGAATCAACACCCAGATTATTTTTTGTGGTGTAGTTTTTATCTCCCACGCTTGTCTAAATATT